>QWCB01000069.1_pt1 | contig 166863 bp, 153 predicted proteins | sample 1972511 | NCBI WGS metagenome assembly QWCB01 (sample SAMN09866719, study PRJNA288562) | Human gut metagenome isolate term5_stool, whole genome shotgun sequencing... | isolation source: gut | host: Homo sapiens | place: USA: California | reverse complement strand
CCGGCTGACCGCCTGCTGCAGGAGGCACATCCTCCTTCGGCATCTGTGCACCGGTGACATTGCCATTGTCGATAGTGGCAGCGCCCGCTGGTCCCGAGCACTCCAGAGTAGACGGGCCATAGGCCGCGCAGTTGTAACCGAATGCGCTCAACTGAGAATTCGCTGGCAGCGTCTTCATCTCACCCGCCGGCGGGAACGTAAGGACCTCGTAAGTAACTCCCCCCGGGTTCCAGGACACAGCATTGGCGGGAACCTTGTTTCCCGTGCCGTCATCGACCATCGGAGGATTGGCAAGATTCACCTGGCAGGCCAAGTAGGCGTCACCGCTCAGATCGTTGAGGAAGCAGCGTGTCGTGCCATCCTCCAACTGAAAGAGTCGAGTATTTGGGCCGTCCGCCGGGGTGTAATCCGCATCATTGACCTGGGTGATTGCAGGAGTTTCCGTCGGCGTCTCTGATTCTGTCGGTGTCGTCGACTCCTCAGTCGGCTTCGGCGGAGTCGAGGATTTAGTCTTTGCGGAAGAACTGACGGAGCGATTCGAGACTTCCGGCTTAGCCGGCTCGTCGTCTCCACATCCGGCCAGCGCGAAAGTCATCATCACACCAGCTGCGATCGTTGCCATAAATTTATTCATCCGCATGGTGTCCTAACCTACCCGACCATCGCTCCATCCCCTAGTAGCCGAGGGAGGAATTACTTCCGGAGAACTAGCTCGCATCTCGTCGATGCGTTCTGGCGTAATCACGTCATTGAAGGCGAAGATAGTTACTTCCCTATCTCGATAAACAGGGGTTACCCCTGGAGCTACCCAGAGCCCTTCACCAGGAAACTCTAAATCCTCCTTGGAATCCCAAATACCCGGGGGTGACAAATAGATGAATCCCACGTTCAGCTTTCGGGCTGAGCGATCGACATCGTTCACCCCATCCGGCCGGTCGGGGTCTGGAAAACCGAGGTAATCAGCGTGCCAATACAGCATTGAGGTGGCAGTCCACTTATTCGCCACTGGCCAGTCATAGTGCGGGAACACTACTGGCAAGTCATTGCGAGCGTACATCCAGCTGGACCCCTCCGGCGGATTGGTAAACGTGCGGTACTTATGTGCCTCCGGCTGCTCGGCCAACCAATCAAATGCCTTCAAGTCAGCCTTGGAAATGATTTGCCATTCCCTAGGGCTCTTGTAGGCGAAATCCGCAGCGCTAGCATTAGACGCCACTCCATAGACCACAAGTACAGCAGAGCTCACCGTCGCTAAGCTCAACCCCAGAACCCGCCCCGTCGATGGCACCTTTGACTCACTAATTCGAGCCGCCCACGCGCAGCCCCACGCAACGGCGATACCCGCAAACGCGGAATACAGGTACGCGGTGACCATCACCAACCGGTGAGGCGTCGAATAGTGAAGATCCGTATACAGCGCGAGAATATCGCCCGGCACGCCACCAAAATGATTGAGCGCGTGGGTCGTCATCAACACCGAAACAAACCAGGCCGGTACTACCCACACCCGTCGGCGCGAAGTATCTGCGAAAACCAAAAACGCCATCCCGATGAAACCAAGGATGATAATTGGCCAGAACGGCCGGAATTCCTCAGTGTGGCGAGTCAGCATTGTGGCGCCTCGATACCACGCATCGAAACGATCGAGGTCGTCTACTTCAGCACTAACCGCGCGCACATCCTCGGTCTGAGAAGTTCCCGTAAGCCACTGCGGCAGGAGAACTGCCACTGCTGGCACGAAGGCGGCTGCAATCACCGCGACGTCGTAAAGCCTGGCGCGAACCGCACCCAGTTCAGGATGCGCGGGACGCGGCAGGCGGTAGCACAACCACCAGATTGCACCGAGCATAACGACTGTAGGCACCGATGCCGGATGGAGCTCTCCGATACCGATTATCGCAAGAGCGGCGCTCAAGATGCGCTGAGGTGTGTGTGGGAGCGACGTAACAAAGGCAAAAACGGTAATCGCTAGTGCAATCGAGACCTGGTACGGCCAGGCCCCCACGAAGACCCCGACGGGCATCAATACCGGAAGCGCTGCGGAAACAAGCGCTGCAACCCCCGCGGCAACGGCAGTGGACAGCTTTCGGCGATCAATAATTCTCCAGGTGAGCGCCGCAGCCGCCGTGGGTATGGTCACGGCCGGAATGATAATGCCGAGGTAATTGACTGCCTCGGTGATTGGTAGACGGACAATCAATACCCAAAGCGCACCGAACGCATGCCATGCGGCGGGATAGTAGGACACCGCCTGAGTTTCCACATTCTGGATCTCGCCCATCCTAGTGGCCGAGGCCATGCCGTCTTCCGTAATCGAACGGAGCACACTTGCATGCCAGAGTGTGTCCCAGCCTTGCTGGATGGTCGCCATCCCCTCGGACATTGAAGCGATGCGGCCGATAGCGGTCCACGTGAGAACCGCCGCTGCGATGATGACCCCGATACTTGCGATTAGCCCATAGCCCAACTCGCGCCATCGACCTGAGGCGAGCGGCTGCGCCTCGGCCGACACCGAGCGACCGACACTACCGCGCCGCCGCCGAATCAAAGCGCTGCCGCCACTCCAGCAAAGCGCGAGAAGTAGTGTCACGGCCCAGCAGATAGACGCACTGACCAAGGTGAAGCGCACATCGATAGCGCCGAGCGCCCACCCTGCGGTGCCTGCGATACCAAACGTCACCGCAGGACCGAGGGCCAGCGCCCACGGAGTACGAACGCCGCTGGCTCTCACTACAACAGCGCCGGGGATTACGAGCAGCGCAACCAAGCTAACAATTGCCCACACCACTACCGAACACTCCTCCTACGGTCACTTTCTTCAGGGAATATTACCGAGAGCTTGTACATTTAAGCCTCGTCCACATCTGTCCGGGCATCACGACGCTCGCGGGTCTGCTCCGCCCTGGCCGCCAAATCAGCATCGCCGGGGTAATCAACACCTACCAGGCTGAGCCCACGCGCCTCTGCCACCGGGACCAACGGGGAACGCTTCTCTTCACTCAACAACTGTTCAGTGAATCCAACCGCACGTCGCCCCTCACCGACACTAAGGCAGGCCCCAACCAGTGAGCGCACCATAGACCAGCAGAACGCGTCGGCAGTCACATGGGCCTCGTACAGCTCTGGTTCTTCCCGCGTAGATACGTCGAACCACTGGAACTGCTGTAAATCTCTAGTGGTCGTCGCATGCGGCTTGTGTCGGCAAAAAGCGGCAAAGTCATTGAGCCCCAGTAGGGCATCAGCCGCCACCTGCATGCGGTTGATGTCCACTGACCGCCGCCAGTGGGCCGTATCGCGAGCACGGGTAGGAAGCGGGCCACTGACGCAACTAGTGACACGGTAGACATAGTGCCGACGTAGCGCGGAAAAGCGGGCATCGAAACCCGGGGGCGCAAACGAGGTGCCCCTAAGCGTCACGTCCGCGGGCAATAGTCGCGCTACACGACGAACCAAATTACCCGGATCCCCTGCGATAGAACGTGTGTCTAAACAGGAGACAGGAACATCTGCGTGAGCCACCTGCCCGGAGGCATGGACACCAGCATCTGTACGACCGGCCACAGTCAGTTGCACTGGAGTGCGCAACACCTTCTCCAGAGTGGATTCCAACGTCGCCTGCACAGTCCGCACCGGTTCTCCCGTGGGCTTATCGCGCTGAGCAGCCCAACCGTGGAAATCTGTCCCGTCATAAGCAATGTCAAAACGCAACCGAACCAGGTCGGAGTCGGTGCTCCCCATAGCGGCACGATCGGGAGAATCGCACGGGGCATCCGGAGTCGTTGGAGTAAGTGATGTCACGGTTAACAGATTGTAGCCGGGACCCCGGATTAGAGAATCAGCAGTTTCCACCGCAGGGTCTCAGTATGGCTCTCAATGTTGGTGCGAAATCCGTCGGTAGAACCGGAGGCAGAACTGGGGACGGGCGCTATGCACCGTCGTTAAGCACAAAGAACCCCCGGGAGAGCGTTCAGATATGAACTGCTCAACGGGGGTTCAAAGCTGTGACGGCCAGAAGCCGTCGGCGAGGGGAATTACTCCTCCTCTGCAGCCTCAGCCTCAGTAGCCTCAGCCTCTTCGGCCTTTGCCTCTTCAGCCTGCTTGGAAGCAGCAGCGCGAGTTGCGCGAGTTGCCTCAGCAGTTGCGGTCTCTTCCTCAACCAGAGCGATCAGAGAGATCGGGGCGTTGTCGCCCTTGCGGTTACCCAGCTTGATGATGCGGGTGTAGCCGCCGTCGCGATCAGCGAACTGCGGACCGATCTCGTCGAACAGCTTCTTAACTGCGTAGTTGTCGTTGAGCAGCTTTGCAACGTTGCGGCGATCTGCGAGAGTGCCGCGCTTTGCCTTGGTAATCAGCTTCTCAACGTACGGACGCAGCAGCTTGGCCTTGGTGTCGGTGGTCTTAATCTTGCCGTGCTCGATGAGCTGCTTCGCGAGGTTGGCCAGAATCTTCTTCTGGTGCGAAGCGGAGCCGCCGAGACGGGAACCCTGCTTAGGGGTAGGCATAGGTATCTCCTCGTTTTAATGAAGTCGCGTCGGTGAACTACTCGTCGTAGCCAGCGCTTGCGCCATCAGTCCAGTCAGCGTCATCGCCCGAGGCAGCGTCCAAATCAGCGACAGCAGCCGGGTCGAAGTTGTTCGGGGAATCCTTCAGAGCCAGGCCAAGCTCAGCGAGCTTTTCCTTGACCTCATTGATGGACTTGTCACCGAAGTTGCGGATATCCAGCAGATCCGACTCGGTACGAGCAGCGAGCTCACCGACAGTGTGGATCTCCTCACGCTTGAGGCAGTTGTAGGAGCGCATAGAGAAGTCCAGATCCTCAATCGGAGTCTGGTACGCAGCGACATCCTCAGCCTCGCGCGGGCTCGGGCCAATCTCGATGCCCTCAGCAGCCTCGTTCAGCTCACGTGCCAGACCGAACAACTCAACCAGAGTCTTGCCTGCCGACGCCATTGCGTCGCGGGCGGTGATCGAGTTCTTGGTCTCGACATCGATAATCAGCTTGTCGAAGTCGGTGCGCTGCTCAACACGAGTAGCCTCCACCTTGTAGCTGACCTTCAGAACTGGCGAGTAAATCTGGTCCATCGGAATGCGGCCAATTTCGCCACCGGAGTTCGGGGTCGCCGGCACGTAGCCACGACCACGCTCAACGATCATCTCAATTTCCAAGCGACCGGATTCGTTGAGAGTAGCGATGTGGTGATCCGGGTTATGAATCTCCACACCTGCTGGGCACTCAATGTCTGCAGCGGTCACCGCGCCTGCACCTTCGCGACGCAGGTAAACGGTAGCCGGCTCGTCGAACTCGCTCGAGAGCACCAGACCCTTGATGTTCAGGATGATGTCGGAGACATCTTCCTTCACGCCCGGGATAGTGGTGAACTCGTGTAGCACACCGTCGATGCGGATGCTGGTGACTGCAGCGCCCGGAATGGACGACAGCAACGTACGACGAAGAGAGTTACCGAGGGTGTAACCGAAACCCGGCTCCAGCGGCTCGATAACGAACCGGGAGCGAGAGGAATCAATGTAGTCCTCGGTCAGCGTTGGGCGCTGGGAAATGAGCATTTTCGAAAATCCTCCAGGTGGCGACCGCTATATGACGCCATAGGGAATGAATGGATGCAAGCGAAGTTGGTTATTACTTCGAGTAGAACTCGACGATCAGCTGTTCCTGAAGCGGAATGTCGATCTGTGCGCGTTCCGGGGTCTGGTGCACGAGGATGCGCAGGGACTCAGGAACAACCTGAAGCCATGCCGGGACGACAGCGTCGACCAGGTTCTCCTGTGCCTCTTCGAACCAAATCATCTTCTGCGACTTCGGGCGCACGTCGATGATGTCGTACTGGCTTACCTGGAAGGACGGCACGTTGATCTTCTTACCGTTAACGGTGAAGTGGCCGTGGGAAACCAGCTGACGAGCCTGGCGACGGGTACGAGCCAGACCAGCGCGGTAGACAACGTTGTCGAGACGCGACTCCAGCAGGACGACGAGGTTATCGCCTGTCTTGCCCGGACGACGGTGAGCCTCGGCGTAGTAGCGACGGAACTGCTTCTCCATCACGCCGTAGGTGAAACGTGCCTTCTGCTTCTCCTGGAGCTGGAGCAGGTACTCCGACTCCTTGATACGAGCGCGGCCAGCCTGCCCCGGAGGGTAGGGACGACGCTCAAAGTTCATGTCGCCACCGACGAGGTCGACGCGGAGACGACGGGACTTACGGGTTGCGGGACCGGTATAACGGGCCATTTCTGTTCTCTCCTTACCCTATTCCTAGACGCGACGACGCTTCGGCGGACGGCAGCCGTTGTGCGGCTGAGGGGTCACATCCGAGATCGAGGACACCTCAAGGCCAGCGGCCTGGAGGGAACGGATGGCGGTTTCGCGGCCCGAACCCGGACCCTTAACGAAAACGTCAACCTTCTTCATACCGTGCTCCATGGCCTTACGAGCAGCGTTCTCGGCGGCCATCTGAGCAGCGAACGGAGTGGACTTACGAGAGCCCTTGAAACCGACGTGACCAGAGGAGGCCCACGAGATAACAGCGCCCTTCGGGTCCGTGATGGACACGATGGTGTTGTTGAAGGTGGACTTGATGTATGCGTGGCCCTGAGCCACGTTCTTCTTTACAACGCGACGGCCGGTACGACGGCCGCGTGCGGACTTCGGAGCTGCCATGTTTTACTTCTTCTTTCCGGCGATCGTCTTCTTCGGACCCTTACGCGTACGAGCATTGGTCTTGGTGCGCTGACCACGGACTGGCAGGCCACGACGGTGGCGCAGACCCTGGTAGGAACCAATCTCAATCTTGCGGCGGATATCAGCCTGAACCTGGCGGCGGAGGTCACCCTCGACCTTCCAGGTAGCTTCAATCACGTCACGCAGCGCAGCAACCTGCTCATCGGTGAGAGCGTCGGTGCGCAGATCCGGAGAGATGCCGGTCTTCTCCAGCAGCTCATTAGCACGGGCGGGGCCGATGCCATAGATGTAGGTAAGAGCGACCTCCATACGCTTGTTACGTGGCAGGTCAACTCCAGCAAGGCGTGCCATACGGCAATTTCCTTCCGGTTGATGCGGTGGTTTACTCCACTGCCATCCTTTCCAGACCCGGCTTACTCGGTCGGACGCCGAGTCGCGTAGGTGTTATAGAAAGGCTCCAGCCACCGTTGCCGGAGGTATTCTCGCTTACTTCTGTGGAAAAGCTTTCGCAAGGAGCCGCCGTGCCAATCCGCCGAGACACCAGGTCTCAACATCACGCGGCCGTCACCAGAAGCAGCTAGGACGGTGGAGTTTCTGTCTAGTTAGTAAATAAGCCCATAACCACTACCAACAGTGGTCAGGTCAATTTACTTGTAGCGGTAGACGATTCGCCCACGCTCGAGATCGTACGGAGAAAGCTCCACTACGACTCGGTCTTCCGGGAGAATACGGATGTAGTGCTGGCGCATCTTGCCACTGATATGGGCGAGCACCTTGTGCCCGTTGTCCAGCTCCACTCGGAACATCGCGTTCGGCAAGGGCTCGACGACGCGACCCTCAACCTCAATTGCGCCTTCCTTTTTAGCCATGTCCTCCACGTCTCTCTGGTGGATACCCGGGACAACCCCGGCACCAGTTGGGAAATCTCTACTCTGCCTGGTGTTTTAGCAGTTCCGCGCAGGGATAATCATCACTGCAGCGACACTGCGCCCACACCATCGCCCAACTTTACACGCGACCTGCGTTTTTTACCAAATACGACCGCTCTGGGGCCGCCTGCAAGCGACGGCAGGCGGATTCACCCCACGGGGACAGAGGCCATCGCGTCTCAAGTGGCAATATTCTGACCTTTCGCGTGGCCCCTCACGCACTAGTTATTCATATCGAGGAGTCAAAATACGGGGGCCGTCCGCCGTGGCGGCAACTGTGTGTTCCCAATGGGACGCCGGCATTCGATCAGCGCTGACGACCGTCCAGCCGTCGTCAAGCTCATCGCTACCCCACTCGCCGCCGAGAATGAGCATCGGTTCGATGGCCAACACGGAGCCTTCGACGATGCGGGGGCCCTTGCCTGCTTTGCCTTCGTTGGGGAGGAAGGGATCCATGTGCATCTCGCGCCCGATGCCGTGCCCGCCGTAGCCATCGACGATGCCGAGTTCAATATCGTGGCGCAGTTCAGCCTCACGGGTGGCCATTTCAAGCGCATATGAAATATCGGTGAGGCGAGCACCCGGCACCATGGCCTTAATACCTTCGGCGAGGACCTCCGACGTCGCGATGTTTAGTTTTTCGACATCTTCACTCAGCTTTCCGACACCGAAAGTCAGTGCCGAATCGCCGTGCCAACCGTCCAAAATTGCGCCACAGTCAATCGAGACCAGGTCACCTTCGGATAGAACTGTGGCCGAGGACGGAATGCCATGGACGATAACTTCATTCACGGATGCACAGATAGATGCCGGGAAACCTTCATAACCAAGGAAAGATGGCGTTGCACCCGCATCGGTAATGACCTGATGCGCAATCTCATTGAGATCCGCCGTGGTCACCCCTGGCTTAGCGGCATCTCGGCAGGCTAGCAATGCACGACCGACGATCTCGCCGGCCGCTTGCATCGCATCCAACTCTCCCTCGGTGCGGGCAGGAACTACTTTACGGCGGCGTCGAAAACTCATCACGCTGGTTGAGTCTACTCTGACTCAGAAAAGAACCACCGGCTAGCCGCATCCCACCACCTACGAAGGCACCGCTACCCCAGCCAGCTCTTTACTTCATACATTTTTGCATCGCGTTGCATGGGAATTTTTATGGATGTTCATTGGTGACAGTTGATCCGCAATCGACTTGCTTCAATTTTCGCGCAGTTTACTCCCAAAGATGAGCTGCCTTACGATAACTGGCATGCATTCACTGTTGAAGTCCACGCAGATTGCTGGCGTTGTTATTGCTGCCAGCTCGCTTTTCCTGATTGGCGCATGCTCAAGCAACCCCGAACCGGCGCCAGCGCCGACTGTCCCTTCCACTTCCCCTGCTGCGGAATCGCCGGAGGCCCCTGGAAGCACCTCGGGTTTCATGGGCACCTCTGCACTGCCTGAGTCAATCCAAAACTTCACACCTGATTCAATTAAGGAGGCGATTGGCAGCTGCGTCGAGTCGGATGACTCTAAACCCGTCATTTTTGGCAGCGAGAGCGTACATGGCTTCACCTGCGTAATGGCTGTTGGCGACGGCGGCACTGCGATGCTCAGTACGGCCGAGGACCCGGCCACTGTCAGCCGGATTAATGAAAAGGCTGAGTCCGTCGAGAACTACGTGCCATACGAGCTACCCGGCAAGCACGCATTTAGCGGCGTCAACAAGGGCTCCCCTTTCGTTATGGTCATCGACGAGGATAACCGCATCTACCAAGAGTTCGTTTTCGCGAATATTGGTGCCGAGGCCGCACAGCCGCTTATCGACGAGATCATTCAGGACTTCCAGTAGCCCTAACCTGCAGTTCAATCCAGGGAACTCACCCAGCATCAACTCTCCGCTGCCGTAACGCTCTGATTTCGCTACGACGGCCGGAGCACTTCTGCTGTACTCGCCCCAAAAGAGTCTTCACCTCCCGCCAGCGTTACCCCTGCGCCTCGTTACCGCCCGCCCCCCCTTCGTCATCCACGTCCGCACCGCACCCGCCTGCGCCGCCGGGGTCAGCGTCATCCTTATCGCCTTGGTTACGCTTCGCCCCTTTTTGCCGAAGTATTCGCCGCAACCAACGTCCTGGGTTATCAAAAGCGTTTGAATCTTGATTCGAGTTCCTGTTTTTCTCTTCCGATGAATCATTCGTCTTTCGGTCTTTTCCTGGCTCAATCCACACCACCCGTTCCGCCTCGACAGGCTCCCCTTCACACTCATCCGGCCGCAACGTCCACCAGGATTTGTCATTCGACCGATTGTCATCAATCTTTCGATGCGTACCGGGGTCAACAAATGTCAGATTTGAAATGTCCGTTGCCCCGCCCCTCGCCCAGGACTCAATATGATGCATATCGCACATAGCCGGTGGCGCAGCTTTGCCCGGCGCGGAAGATCCGCCCTCCTCGCCGCACAGCGCAAGGTACTGGGCCATCGTCCCTAGTCTCTGCGATCGGCCAAGAAACAGACTCTGCCCCTTGTCTCCCAAAACCTGCAAGAACGAATTTCCGGCCGCAACCTTCTCTATCGCCTCAGCGATTGACATTCGCACGCCACCATCGCTGATTGCTTTCCCCATCCCCGGTAGCTTCCAACCATCCGTGCCCTGCAGCTTTACGCCCGCTATTTTCGCGATATCCGAAATATGGGCCACAGTGACAACCGACGTGGTGCCCCGCACCGGCTTTAAGGTCGCACCTATCCCAAAACCGGCATCGACCGCAGCCTCAAGTGCATCATGAAACCGCTGCTCTGGAGCGCGCTCATCCTTAGCGCCTTCCTCCAAGAGTCCACCCGGCCGCCCGTAGTCAGCCTGCAACCTCTTCAGCATCGCCGCGAAGTGCGGCGTAATCAGCCCCGTCAACCGACTCATACCGTCGGCTCGTTGTGGCCCGACCTTCACTCCCCGCAGCCGCTGTCTGTCCTCATCCGTATATGGGTCATCCAATCCCAACATCGCCCGCAGTCGATGTGACAGCGCACCCAAGTCGTCGACACGCACCTGTGTCACAACCTCACTGGCATGCTCATCCAAGGCCTGCGCCACCCGCGCATGTTCTGACTTCGGGAGATCTTTGACAGCTTTATCAATCTTTTGAACCGCATCCGCCCCTACGACCCCTTCGGATACCTTGTCCCGCAGAGCAGGCATTCTTTCATCATCGCTTTTCGACGAAAAAGGCTCCGCTTCCTTCCGGAGCCGCCCTAAACAACTAATTCGCTGACGAGCCTCCGCACGGGAAATATGAGACTCTTCCGCCAGCCAGGCAACTTTCCGGTGATTCGATGAAGGTATCTCCGGCGCAAGCGCCGCCAAGTACTCCGCGTCAACTATGGCTAGGCGCTTCCGAGCCCTCTCAACCAATGCATAGGCGTCTCGCATATGAACTGGTGATAAATCACCGAAGCTCTCCACAACTAACCGAGACAGAGCTTCGAATTGAGTTATCAAGTCTAATATCTGCGACACCGACAGTGCTTGATTCAGCCCCTTTGACGGCTCCTGACCTTGCGGTTGATTAGGTCGCATCATTCCCCTCCCCTCGAATCCCCTAGAAATCGCTTTCGCTTTTACTTCCCTAACTATCCCCTACTACATACAAATATCGCACACCCATTCGAGTACGTCAATACTCTTCTTCGTATTTCTTTTCCCGTTTAGCTCCACACCATTCAAGCCAACTAGCCCCCCCTTCCCGAGCCCACTCAACACAAAAGCCGCCCTTCCAAACCTCAACGGTTCGGAAGGGCGGCTTCAATAACCATCTACTACGGGTCAAACCCATCGGCCCGACCAACGCAAAGTTGCCAGAGCACCAATTACCGGCACGCCAGGAGCTTAGTTCAGCTTCTCCAGCTCGGCCATCGTGCGCTCGTTAATCTCCTCAACGGATCCCTCAGCGGCAATCTTGATGATCTTTTCCGAGTAGTAATCCAGCAAAGGAGCGGTCTCATTGGTGTACACATGCATGCGGTTGCGGATGACCTCTTCAGTGTCGTCTGCGCGACCACGGGCCAGCATGCGCTCGACTACGACATCCTCAGAAACGTCGAACTGTACGACCGCATCCAGCTCAGTACCGAGGTTGGACAGCAGACGCTTCAGCTCTTCTGCCTGACCAACAGTGCGCGGGAAGCCATCCAACAGGAACCCCTTGGCGGCGTCGTCCTCGTTCAGACGGGACTCGACCATACGCACAGTCACGTCGTCCGGAACAAGGTTGCCGGCGTCGATGTAGGACTTCGCCTCAATACCGAGCGGAGTGCCTTCACCGATGTTTGCGCGAAACAGGTCACCGGTGGAGATGTGCGGGACACCGAGCTTCTCCGAGAGGATAGCTGCCTGAGTGCCCTTACCTGCACCGGGAGGACCTACAAGTACGAGTCGCATTACTTCAAGAACCCTTCGTAGTTACGTTGCATCATTTGGCTTTCAACCTGCTTGACCGTCGTCAGCGCAACACTGACCAGAATCAGCAGGGCTGTACCTCCAAACATACCGCCTGTACCCGAGTTCGCGTCGCCAAGCCCCATATCAAGAGCGACATTTGGCAGAACAGCAATCAGCGCCAGGTACAGCGAGCCGACAGTCAGCAGGCGAATCAGGACGTAGGACAGGTATTCAGCAGTCGGACGCCCTGGGCGGAAGCCCGGAATGAATCCGCCGTACTTCTTCATGTTCTCCGCCTGCTCGTGCGGGTCGTACTGCACGGAGGTGTAGAAGAAGGAGAAGAAGATGATCATCAGGAAGAACAGCAGAATGTACTGCCAACTGGACGGCGCCAGCAGGTACTGAATGACATTGCGCTGCCACCAGTTGTCCATGTTCGGATTCGACTGACCGGACTGAACAATCTGGGTAATCAGAACCGGCACGTAAATCAGCGAGGACGCGAAGATGACCGGGATAACACCGGCCTGGTTCACCTTCAGCGGCAGGTAGGTGGAAGATCCGCCGTACTGGCGACGACCAACCATGCGCTTTGCGTACTGCACCGGAATACGGCGCTGTCCCTGCTCAATGAAAATAACGCCGATGATGAGAATCAGCACCGCAACAATCACGGTGGCGAACACGACACCGGTAGTGGAGCGCAGAATGTTCGCGCCCTGTGCCGGCATACCAGCGGCGATACCGGAGAAAATCAGCAGCGACATACCGTTGCCGACACCTCGGTCCGTGATGAGCTCACCCATCCACATGACCAGCACGGCACCGGAGGTCATCACAACGACCATCACCACGAGGTCAAAGACACCCGCATCCTTGACCAGCAGCGACTGCGAGCCACCCAGCAGGGCGCCACGGTCTGCCATGGCCACAATGCCCGCAGACTGCAGCAACGCCAACGCTACTGTGAGGTAGCGGGTGTACTGGGTCATCTTCGTCTGACCCGACTGCCCTTCCTTCTTCAACTGCTCGAAGTGTGGAATCACCACCGTGAGCAGCTGGACGATAATCGAGGCCGTAATGTACGGCATAATGCCGATGCCGAAAATCGCCATCTGCAGCAGAGCGCCACCTGAGAACAGGTTGATCAGCGAGTAAACGCTGGACTGATCTTTCGAAATCTGCTCGAGCTGCGCGTTGACCAACTGGTAGTCGATACCAGGGCTTGGAATCTGCGAACCGATTCGGTACAGAATGATCATCGTCAGAGTGAAGAAGATCTTCTTACGCAAATCGGGATCGCGCAACGCCGCAATGAGACCGGAAGCCACGTGCATCCTCCCGAGGTCAAGAAATCCGCTTCTCCCACGCTTTTCCCGAAAGACTTACCCGCTTATCCGCCAGTAGTCTTCCGTTTTAGTTAAGCAACGCGGATGACGTATTCCTCAAACCTTTAATTGACAGTATTTGACGTAGTGAGTCTACCAGCGTTTCTCCATATCGTCGCAATACGCCTCTATATCACCGTTAGTACAGCGCCCCGTCAATCACCCTCTTTTCGCTTGACGACGATTCCAGCGCTCATCCCCTCTGAGCCCCCGCCCTCTCATGTGCTCCACCCAACCTTCTCAAACAAAACTTGAACAGTGTTAAAGTTTTGCTCTGTGAGTACCTACAGCATCCGCATGCGCTCCAGCGCCGATGGCTGCCATATCTCTGGCGCTGAGCGTCTTGCACCGGCCACCGAACTACCTCAGTTGGCTTCTGCTATGACTAGCCGTGCACTTCACCACGACAAGGGGCGAGCCGACACAATTCACATCACTGCGGACAAGATTGATGAGTCGACCATCAGCACCGTGTCGGCGTTAGTCCCCTTTCTAGAGTCGAACTCCAGCCCTGGGGACGCCCGCAAGCTCATTACTCAACGCCTACACGCTGCAGGTATACAGGCCGCCGATATCGCCGTCGAGATGGCCTATTCACTCACGGGTCTTCGCGGCGCCGCTCTTATCGATGCCTCCTCCGGTGAGCGGCTCGACCCAAACCCAGTCCGCGGTGTACGGGTTTCCACTTTTGATGCCATCTCACACCCCAGCAAGGACTGCGCCAAGGACCATTTTCACGAGGCGCTCATCCTCGCATCCAAGGTTCACTGCGCCCCGGGCATCGTCGCAGAAATCTGCCTCTCCGACGATCCCTTTTACACGCGTGGCTATCTCGCACTGGACGGAATCTTCCACCGTATCCCCAATATCAAGGACCACGGCAGCACTCTTGGTACTCGCATTTTCATCGTTGAACCCGGCACCGATATCCCCGAGCTAATCGATTACCTGGAGAACACGCCGGTCTATATCGAGCTCCCAGCTGACGCCAGTTTCTCGACGGACACTACCGGCCTCAGCAGCGACCTCTCAGCAATCGCCGCCCAAAGAAACACGGCCTGGGCCGGTGCAGGACTTGCCCGCACACTGCGCACTTTCGAAACCGCACAACTACCGCATAGCCGAATTGACGGAGCCGACTACCTATTGTTTTCTTCTTCGGACTACCTCGGCCTGTCCACGCACCCTGAACTCATCTCAGCTGCCACCGAGGCAATTGGACATTTCGGCACCGGGTCCGGCGGCTCTCGCCTGACCACCGGCACTAGCATCCACAGCGCACTTGAGAATGAACTGGCGCAGTTCTTCGGTTTCGACGATGCCGTTCTCTTTGCGACTGGCTACCAGGCGAACCACTCAACCATCGCTGCCATCGCCACCGCCGACGTGGAAATCTTCTCCGACGCCGCCAACCATGCTTCCATCATCGACGGGTGCCGCAATGCCCGAGCTAACGTCACGGTCTTTCCACATGCTGACTACCAGGCACTCGACCGTCTCCTCGCAGCATCGAGCGCCCGCCACAAGCTTGTCATCTCCGACTCCGTGTTCTCTATGTCAGGCGAGGTCATCGACGGCCCCGCACTCGAGCGCACCTGTCGCCGTCACAACGCATGGTTGATGCTTGACGACGCCCACGGCGTCGGCGTTATCGGAGAGCAAGGCCGTGGCACCGCAGCGCACCTGGGCATTCACCCGGACATTGTGGTCGGCACCGCGAGCAAGGCTCTCGGTGTCGAAGGAGGATACGTTCTCTGCTCCGCACCAGTTGGCGACCTGCTACGCAATCAAGCCCGTAGCTTCGTGTACTCAACGTCGATGAACCCCGGTTCCGTCGCAGCTATCCGCGCCGCGTTGAAGCAGTTGGAGGCTGGGGACGTCGTCAAGCGATTGCAGCGTAATATTGCGCGCGTCCGCTCCCTGGTTGACGCACAGTCAGACCCCGCATCTGCAATCATCCCACTGCCCGTTGGCGACGAGGCCGAAGCGATGGACGCCTCAGCACGGTTGGCGGAGCTAGGCGTGTACATACCTGCGATTCGCTACCCGACGGTTCCCCGTGGTGAGGCAATGTTGCGATTGACCATTACCGCGCTCCATACGGACGCTGACATCGACCGACTGGAGCAGGCTCTGCGCCACACCGGCCTGCTGTAAGCGGGCGGTTTGCGCTGCCCTCCCCTCCCCTTTCCTCCCCCTCAATACAAAAAGAGCTCTTAACCACTTGGGTTAAGAGCTCTTTTGTTAAAGCTTAAATGCTTTAGGCCTCAGTGACAGAGCCGCCTGCAGCCTCGATCTTGGACTTTGCGGAGCCCGAGAACTTGGTTGCGGTGACGTTGACGGAGACGTTGATGTCGCCGTCGCCGAGGACCTTCACCGGCTGGTTAGCGCGGACAGCGCCCTTTGCAACCAGGTCGGCGATGGTGACGTCGCCACCGTTCGGGAACAGACGCTCCAGATCCGAAACGTTGACCACCTGGAAGGTGACCTTCGCCGGGTTCTTGAAGCCCTTCAACTTCGGCAGACGCATGTGAAGTGGCATCTGGCCACCCTCGAATGCTGCCGAAACCTGCTTGCGGGCCTTGGTGCCCTTGGTGCCGCGACCAGCGGTCTTACCCTTGGAAGCCTCACCACGGCCGACGCGAGTCTTCTTCTTCTTAGCACCCGGAGCCGGGGCCAAGTCGTGGAGCTTAATTGGTTCGCTCATGGTTTACCTACTCCCCCGCTACTTCTTCAACCTCGACCAGGTGACGCACAACGTTCACGAGACCGCGCACAGCCGGAGTATCCGGGCGAACGGCGGAATCGTTGATGCGCTTCAGGCCGAGGGTGCGCAGCGAATCCTTCTGGTTCTGCTTGGTACCAGCGGTACCACGGACCTGGGTAATCTTCAGTGCCATGGAAATCACGCTCCCTGACCTGCGCGTGCGCGCAGCATACGTGCTGGGGTGACCTCTTCGAGGGACTTGCCACGACGTGCGGCGACCTCTTCAGGGCGAACCAGCTGCTTGAGGGCATCAACGGTTGCGTGAACAACGTTGATGGAGTTGTTGGTACCCAGCGACTTGGACAGAACATCCTGAACACCGGCGCACTCGAGAACCGGGCGGACAGCGCCGCCGGCAATCAGACCGGTACCCGGAGCAGCCGGGCGCAGCAGGACGATGCCAGCAGCGGTCTCACCCTGAACCGGGTGGGTAATGGTGCCAGCAATCATCGGGACGCGGAAGAAGTTCTTACGAGCCTCTTCAGCACCCTTCTGGATAGCTGCCGGTACTTCCTTGGCCTTGCCGTAGCCGACGCCGACCATGCCCTCGCCGTCACCGACGATGACCAGAGCGGTGAAGCTGAAGCGACGACCACCCTTGACGACCTTGGAAACTCGGTTGATAGTTACTACGCGCTCGATGTACTGCGAACGCTCGTCCTGCTGGCGACGGTCGTTACCGCGGCCACCACGACGGTTGTTGTTCTTGTTGTCAGCGGAGTTACGTCCGCCTTCGCGCTTATCGCGTTCCGACATCACGCATTCCTTCCGTTGGACTTGTAAGTGCGCATTAGAACTTCAGACCACCTTCACGGGCAGCCTCGGCCAGAGCAGCAACGCGGCCGTGGTACTGGTAGCCACCGCGGTCGAAAACGACCTTCTCGATGCCAGCATCCTTAGCGCGAGCAGCAATCAACTCGCCGACCTTGGCGCTCTTGGCCTTCTTGTCGCCCTCGAAGCCACGGAGATCTGCGTCCAGAGTGGAAGCAGCTGCCAGGGTACGACCGATGGAGTCGTCGATAACCTGAGCGGTGATGTGGCGGGAAGAGCGGTGCACGACGAGGCGCGGTGCCTCGGAGGTGCCGCGGACGTTCTTGCGCAAGCGTGCGTGACGGCGGGCGCGGGCGACACGACGACGAGTCGAGATGTCCTTGCCTACCGGGAGGCGCTTTTCGTTGGTGTTGCTCATTACTTACCCGTCTTTCCGATCTTGCGACGGATCTGCTCGCCATCGTAACGAATGCCCTTGCCCTTGTAAGGATCATCCTTACGCAGACGACGGATGTTAGCTGCGAGCTGTCCGACCTGCTGCTTATCAATACCTGTGATCGACAGCTTGGTGGTGCCGTCGACGTCGAAGGTGATACCTTCCGGTGCTTCGATCAGGACTGGGTGCGAGTAGCCCAGGGAGAACTCGAGGTCCTTGCCCTTCTTGGCGACACGGTAACCGACACCGAAGATTTCCATCTTGATGGTGTAGCCCTCGGTCACACCGACAACCATATTGTTAATCAGCGAACGGGACAGACCGTGCAGGGAGCGGCTCTTACGGTGGTCATCCGGGCGGTTGACCACAATCTCATTGTCCTTCAGCTCAACGGTAATTGGAGCCGGGATAGAGACAGACAGCTCGCCCTTCGGGCCCTTGACGGAAACGTCCTGGCCGTTGACCTGGGCAGTAACGTTTGCCGGGACAACGACAGGGTTCTTACCAATACGAGACATTGTGTAGTTCCCCCTTTACCAGACGTAAGCGAGGACTTCCCCGCCAACCTTCTTCTCGTAAGCCTGACGGTCAGTCAGCAGGCCCTGAGACGTGGAGATGATAGCCACGCCCAGGCCGCCGAGGACCTTCGGCAGGTTAGTGGACTTTGCGTAAACACGCAGACCCGGCTTGGAGACGCGACGCACGCCAGCGATCGAACGCTCGCGGGACGGACCGTACTTCAGGTTCAGGGTCAGGGTCTTGCCGACCTTGGCATCCTCGACTGCGTAGTCCGCAATGTAACCCTCAGACTTGAGAATCTCGGCGATGTTAGCCTTCAGCTTGGACGACGGCATCGAGACAGAGTCGTGGTACGCGTTGTTAGCGTTGCGCACGCGCGACAGCATGTCGGCGATTGGGTCAGTCATGGTCATGGTTAGTGACCGCTTCCTTTCTCGCTGCGGTTCCTTCCCACCTCGTGGCTAACTCCAATGACCGCGCAAACAGCAACTGCCACACGGCAAAAGCTTAAGTTGGAGCGATTTCCAATATCGTGATTCCGGCGATTTAAGGGCTACTGTTCGCCAACTCGGTTCAATAGCCGAGTCAGCTCGCCACCCAGGTGACGCCAGAGACGATGCGAGGCGAGGGGCCTACAGCAAAGTTCTTACATTTTTACTGCCGCACCTCTTATAGAGGGCAGACCTGGTGATACTAACAAATACAGGCCGAAATGCAAAAACGCCGCAGACGGACGTTAGTCCGCTCGCGGCGTGAAGCCCCACCAATTAACAGTGGAACTCAATTCCTAGCCGACATGGCGCCGGCTAGAGGAAATTAGTAGAGCTGGTCGGCGATGATGTTACCCATTGCCTTTTCACCAGCCACCGTCGGGTGGTTGGTCATCGGACCCATCACCGGGTCTGCGAAACCGGCGACGAAGCGCTCATCCGGGTTCGGGTTGCAGGTACCGTGGCCGAGGGTTGCCTCGTAGACGTCAATGAAGCCGGCACCTACGTGGTGAGATGCGGAGCGAATGCTGTCACGGAATGCACCCTGGATCTCGCTGGCACCCGGTGCCGGGATCGGGAAGGTCTGGTCCGAGGTGTTCACCAGGCACAGCTGATCATCAGTGGCGTACTCAGGGTACGACGCCAGGACGACCTGAGCGCCCGGGGCAACCTGGTGGACGCGGTCAGTGAACTGACGCAGCGTCTGCTTGAACGCGGATGGAGCCTGGGGATCCGGCTTTGCGACAAGCTCGCCTGCCACGTCAACCCACTGGACCCAGTCCATGCCGCCGTACATCAGGACAACCTTCTCGGTGCCCTCTCCGATGTCGCCGTACTGGATGGAAGCCTCCAGGTATGCGAGGAGCTGACCCGGGAAGCCGCCAAGACCGTTACAGGACCAGTCACCCAGGGACTTGTTCAGCTTCGAAGCTGCAATCTTCGGCCAGTTTTCCATGTCGGTAGCGCAGTTAGCGACCAGTGCGTTCTGTCCCGGCGCCAGGCCACGCGGGCCGCCCTTACCGGCATTAGCGGTGAAGGAGTCACCGAAGGTAACGATTTGCTTAACGCCCTTCGGGCCGGTGTCGCCGATACCCGGAATCGGAATGTTCGGCATTTCCGGCAGTGCCGGCTGTGCGTTGGCAGCACCTGCACCCAAGCTCAGACCCAGAGCCGCAACAGTTGCAATAGCAGCCGAGCGGACGGCCACGGAGAAGTTCTTCATGTAGTTAATCCCTTTGCGTTTTAACTTAAGAACCGCTCTGTGTAGAACCACTGGCTCAATCACACAGAAGCTGAAGTCACTTAAGCCTTGCCCAAATTGATAACGACCACAATGCATTTTGGCGGCCGTCACTATGACGAATGGCAGTTTACAACGAAATCATCACAAACGCCTAACTTTCAACTGAGAAACCTTGTGGCTTTACTAATTTCCAACCCCCAAAAAGGGTCAACTTTCCCACCAGCAACACTGGTAACTTTTACGCAGGCCCCGCACAGCGACCTCACTCCCCCACGAACATAAGCAGTTAACAGAGCAGCAAAAAGCCCCGGAGGCCAAGCGGCATCCGGGGCTTCAGGCAAAAGCTACCGAAGAGGCAAAACTACTTCTTGAACGGGAAGCCCAGCTCGCGCAGCAGCGCGCGGCCTTCCTCGTTGTTGGTAGCGGTGGTCACGACGGTGATGTCCATACCGCGCGGGCGGTCGATCTTGTCAACGTCGATCTCGTAGAACATGGTCTGCTCAGACAGGCCGAAGGTGTAGTTACCGTGACCATCGAACTGCTGATCAGACAGACCGCGGAAGTCGCGGATTCGCGGCAGAGCCACGGTCAGCAGACGATCCAGGAACTCCCACATACGGTCGCCACGCAGGGTGACGCGAGCGCCGATGGCATCGCCTTCACGGAGCTTGAAGTTAGCGATCGACTTGCGAGCACGACGGGTCTCCGGCTTCTGACCGGTGATCAGAGTCAGGTCGTTGATAGCACCGTTGATCTGCTTCTTGTCCTGAGCAGCAGCGCCGACGCCCATGTTGACGACGACCTTGGTGACGCCCGGAATCTGCATGACGTTCTCGTAGGAGAACTCTTCCTGCATCTTGCCGCGAATCTCATCGCGGTAACGGGCCTTCAGACGAGGGGTGTAATTTTCGCTCATGCTTAGATGTCCTTCCCGGTACGGCGGGAGATGCGAACCTTCTTGCCGTCCTCATCGAAGCGGTAACCGACGCGAGTCGGGGTACCATCTTCGTCGACCAGCATGACGTTCGACACGTGAATCGGAGCTTCCTGAGTGACAATGCCACCCGAGGAAGCGCCGCGCTCCGCAGCGGAGTTTGCAACGTGCTTCTTGATACGGTTAACGCCCTCGACCAGGACCTTGTCGCGCTTCGGGTAGGCCTCGATGACCTTGCCCTGAGCACCCTTGTCCGGACCGGAGATAACCAGCACGGTATCGCCCTTACGGATCTTCACTTAAATCACCTCCGGTGCGAGCGAGACAATCTTCATGAACTTCTTGTCACGCAGCTCACGCGCGACCGGGCCGAAAATACGGGTGCCCTTTGGCTCACCGTCGGCCTTGATGATGACAGCTGCATTCTCGTCGAACGAGATGTAGGAGCCATCCGGACGACGGGTCTCCTTCTTCGCACGGACGATAACTGCCTTAACAATTTCGCCTGCCTTGACGTTGCCGCCCGGAGTAGCTTCCTTGACAGTTGCGACAATGGTGTCGCCAATGCCAGCGAAGCGTCGGGTCGAGCCACCGAGAACGCGGATGCACAGAATTTCACGTGCACCAGTGTTGTCGGCAACGCGCAGACGGGATTCCTGCTGAATCACTGCGTTTCTCCTGACCTGGTTGCATTGTGCGTCAGATTTCCGTCCTAAACGCACGCGGTCTTTATGTCTTGCGTTTACGCTTTACGACGGAAGCACCTGCTAGAGGTAGCTTTCCTATCGCTTTGACCTCGTGCTTACTACGGTTCTAGACCGTTGAGAGCAGCACGCAGTCGCTTCGCGCAACCTGTGTATTATGGCACGTTCGTGCGGGACAACAAAATCCCTTAGTTTCATGCCCCCAACATGGTTTATGCCTTCTGCGGCAACCCTATACTGAGACAGTGACAAATCAACATTCCGGGAGCGCTCAGACACAGCCAGCACAGACGCTGCCGGTATCGCTACTTGCCGGGTTGGCCTTGTTATCCGCCGCCGCCCCGTTCGGCGCAGATACATATCTGGCATCCTTCGTGGAGATTGCACGCGAGTTCTCCACGACCGAGTCGATGGTTCAGCTCACGCTGACAACCTTCATGATTGGCATGGCTGCTGGACAGCTCGTCATTGGCGCCCTTTCCGATAGTTTGGGCCGCAAGAAGCTGCTTCTCATTGCGACTTTGGTGTTCTTGGGATCGTCAATTCTCTGTGCAGTAGCACCGAATATTGGCACGCTTATTGCAATGCGCTTGTTCCAGGGGTTAGCTGGTGGCTCCACAGTTGTTCTGGCTCGTTCTGTAGTACCAGACCCCTTGACGGGCAAGGCATCAGCGAAAGCTTTCTCTACCCTCATGGGTATTTCCTCCATCGCCCCGGCAATCGCTCCCCTTGTGGGCGGTTTTCTAGGCCCCGCATTCGGCTGGCGCAGCGTGTTCTGGTTTCTCGCAGCCATCAACGTCGCCATGGTCGCGATTGTGATCCTGATGGTTCCGGAAACCCTGCCGCCTGAGCGACGCTCCACAGGCGCTCTGTGCAATCTCCTGCCCAATATTGGCAGGCTGCTGCGGCGGCCAGTATTTGTCGGCTACTTGTTGGCTTTCGCTGGTGGCTTCTCGGTGATGTTTTCCTATATCGCTGCGTCACCCTTTATCTTCCAGGAACTGCTGGGGCTCACCCCTACTCAGTTTTCTCTCGTGTTCGCATCCAATGCAGCGATGTTGACATTTGTGTCAATCCTCAACGGTAAGATGATCAACCGGCTTCATCCCCGCAAAGGCATTTTAGTTGCCCTTACGGTCATGCTCGTGACGTCGATAGGCCTGATTATTAATGCCCTCGTCGGGATTACCTTCTTCACTACTTGGCTGTTGCTGTTCATTACGGTACCGATGATGCCGCTAATCTTCGCCAATGCCACGGCACTCGGAATTGAGGAGGTTCGAGATATCGGAATTGGCTCAGGTTCCGGTCTCATGGGCTTCACACAGTTCCTCGCGGCCGCCACGGTTTCCCCGTTGGTGGGGCTTGGTTCCAATCTGCCCCTCTCGATGGCTATTTCGATGTTGACCTGTGCATTGATTGCACTGACCGCGGTGTTGACATTGACGCGCGCCGACCTCCACAAACGCTCACACCGACTTCCATAAGAGCTACGCGCGCGAGAGGACTCCCCGCGTTTCACTTCACTGGTTGAGAATGTGTCCGAATCGGCATTAAATCGATGGTGAGGCCTCGTACCACCCGTAGGCATGGGGCTGACATGGGAGAAAGGTCCTGCCATGACCACGCACATACATCCTCATGAACCACATAAGGCATCTGAGACGGCGAAGCTCAACTGGCTTCGCGCCGGAGTCCTCGGAGCCAACGACGGTATCGTCTCCACTGCTCTAATCTTGCTCAGCGTGATTGCAGCAGGTTCCTCTCGCGAAGCTATTCTGACTGCTGGCGCCGCGGCCGTTATCGCTGGTGCTATCTCGATGGCTCTGGGTGAATACGTTTCGGTTTCAACCCAGCGCGATACCGAGCGAGCACTCATTGCCAAAGAAAAGGCCGAGCTTAAAGACTTTCCAGATGAAGAGCATAAAGAGCTCGTGGGGATTCTCTCTAGCTACGGTATCCCAGAACATATCGCCGAAGATGCTGCCCACGGCATCGCACAAAGCGATCCGCTGGCGGCTCACCTAAAGCTGGAATTGGGCATTGACGGTGAGGAACTTACCAACCCCTGGGCTGCTGCCGGTTCTTCGGCACTGTCGTTCCTGCTCGGCGCCATCCTGCCAATGATTGCGGCACTGATTTTCACCGGCCCCACCTCTGGCGCAATCGCAGTCACCGTTGTCACCATCGTGACTCTGGCCCTGACCGGCTACATCAGCGCCAAGCTCAGCTCCACGCACTCCGGCAAGGCTGCTCTGCGCCTGGTAATTGGTGGTGCGCTCGGTTTGATTGTTTCCTACTTCGTCGGTCTGCTCTTCGGGCAGGCTGTCGGTTAGGACGTCAGATAGGCGGCCGGTTAGCACGCGACGAAGCTCAAAAACTAGTCAACATAGCTGGTCTTCGTCTGGTTCAACCAGGCGTAGACCGCGCCGATTCCCAGGCCACCACCTACGAAGTTGCCCAGCCACACGGCCACCCAGTTAACAGTAATGTGCAGACCATCGAAGCCTGCAGGATGCGGATCAGCGAAAAAGGCCAAGGAAAACAACGAGAAGTTCGCAATCACGTGCTCGAGTCCGAGCCCGACGAACACTGCAATGATCGGCAGAATCACAGCGAACTTCGAAATGATTTCTTTGGCTTGAAGTGCACCTAGGACAGCCATATTGACCACGAAGTTCGCACCCATGGCCTCTACGAAAGCGCCGAAGAACGGCTTGGCCAGCTTCCCCTCAGTCAAGGTGGAAATCAGATGTGTGTCATCGATCCCACCGAGCTTGGCGCTCTGGCTGAGCACCAGCGCCACAATCGCCGCACCGATGAAGTTGTAGAACGTAGCGACGGCCACCATTCGAAAGGCCACTCCCCACGCCATGCGTCCGCGTGCGGCGGACCAGGACACAAACATCATGCTGCCGGTCGCAAGCTCCGCACCGAGCACCACAATGGCGAACAGCCCAAGCCCGAACAGGCACGCAAAAACCAGTCCCCCAGTCCCCGGCGCGACGCCCTCTGCCACTTGTCCAGCGACCGCTGCAAAGGCCGTCCCGAGCGTCAGGTACATACCCGCCAGGACCGCTCGCACGGCAAATCGTCCGTAGTCCTGCGTCAACAGTTCCTGTTTCTTGTCGCCAGCCGTATCCAGCGTTTCGTATAGCGTCACCGCCGAAGCCTTTCCCTGCGTGCCGTTAATTGCAGTTATTCGCATAAAAGAATAACGACAGGCTGACGCGGAATCGCAACCGCTTTACGACGGTCACAGCGCCCTACCCCCCTTAGGCGCTGCAACCAGGAACTGCGATTCACCGTCGAAGAGAGGCAGATTTACTTCTTTTCTCCGGTACCAGCAGGTGCAGCAGCAGTTTCTGACTTCGGCTCATCCTTCATGGTTGAGGCAATGGCCGAGGCACCCATGCCGATGTAAAACGGCCAGCGCAAACGTAGGTTCACACCGAAGATGGCCGGCTCGGTAATACCGAATAGCGCCGACATACCGGAGGCGCCTGCCAACCTCTTGAGCTTCTCGCTCTTGGCCAGGAAGTACACCGCCAGTGCGGCACCACCTTGAGCGATATTGGCCATCGATGCCGTCGCGAAAATGAACGAGCCGCCCTGATCCCACAGCATGTACTCGATTGGAGGGAAGGACTGGTGCAGACCAGTGATGACAATTGGCGAGTAGACCAAGCCGAACAAGAAGCCACCCACAGGTCCCGCGAATTCGTACAGATTCGCCAGACCAATACCCAGCCATTCACCTGCAGTGCGCAGTACTGGACCAATGGCGGCAAAGGTGATGAAACCAGTGATGAGCAACGTCAACAGTGGTGTCAGCATAAAGTCGACAGTGCCCTTGAGACGCTTATGGAAGAACTTCTCAATCGTTGCCAGAATCCATGAGATAACCAGAATCGGCAAGATGAATCCCACCCTCCGGGCCGGAGGGAGCAAGCGCGCGCACCCGATTCTGCGATGGTATACGGCGTCCGTCTGCCTTCAAGTTTCCGGTATAAAAGAGCCACACATCATCGCCATCAACAGCCGCGCCGCCCGAATAACAACCATGCTTGTCATAGGGCATGTCCGGATACAGCGCATCTGGATGATGACGCCACCGCTCGGCTGTCGTGAGCGACGCGGACGCATGCCCCCACCCAGTTCTCTTCGACGCATGTGGAAAGCATGGATCATGCTGGTAGACACATGCAGTGTCTCGCCGTCCACGAAAAGGCCATTCGGGTCATTCAGTCGGCCCTGCGGCGGTGACAGATGGTAATTCGACCGATAGGTCATACCCCTCCCCCCGATATTATTGAAGTCATGGCTATTTGTGTTTGCGGCGAAGGTCTGGTTGACCTCGTTCCGGTATCTCCTGGCAGCCTCAATAACCACGTGCCGGCGCTAGGCGGAGGCCCCTACAACGTCGCGGTTACGGCCTCTCGCCTCGGTGCGGATGTTATTTTCCAGTCCCGCCTGTCCACGGATGGTTTCGGAAATGAGCTGGTCAAGCACTTGGAAAACGAAGGGGTCGACACCTCTTACGTTCAGCGTGGCCCAGAGCCGACCATTCTGGCGGTAACCACCATCCACGACGATCGCTCTGCAACGTACACCTTTTACACCGACGGCACGGCCACCCCGTTGGTGGAGCCGAAGCACATCGATGCGAATATCGCATGCTTCGGCACCCTGTCACTGGCGCTAGAACCAGGTGCCAGCCGGTACGCGGAATTGCTCAAACAGTTCGCGGCCAATGGCACCCTGGTCGCTTTGGATCCAAATATTCGCCCCATTTACGCAACGGATGCACACCGCGAATTCCTCATGAGCTTGCTCCCCTACGTCAATTTGTTGAAGCTCTCGGACGAGGAAGTCGAGTTCCTTGGCGAAGAGGCGCTGACTAAAGTTCCGGCCGCCGTCATCACCCGAGGTGGCGATGGGCTCACTTTGCTTGCCGACGGAAACCGCATCGATGTCCCAGCCGTCAACGCGAATGTCGTTGACACCATCGGTGCTGGGGACACAATTATGGGCGCGCTGTTGGCACAGTTCGACAAGCGTGGCCTAACAGTCGCTGACCTGACTTCCGTATCACCAGATCAGTGGCGCGAGATTCTGCACTATGCGACCGCCGCGGCTGCCATTACTGTCTCCCGTAAGGGAGCTCAGCCGCCGACGAAAACCGAAGTCGAGGAACTGCTGGCCAAGGATTCCTAGGCGGCACTACTTAGTCCGCTCTATTTAGCTCGCTCAAGCACTGCAACCAGGAACTGAGACTCATCGTCAAAGGGACGAAGATCCCACGTGGAATAACGCTGAATCACGGTGAGCCCAGCCTTCTGCGCAGTGGTTTCAAAATCGGCAAAGTCCCAACCACGGCCAGCGCCGAAGCCGATAATGGCACGACCGTTCTCCGGATTCAGCATCTTCGCGAAGCCCTGCAGTACCTTCGCGCGGTCTTCTGGCGCTACGAAAGTGAGCACATTGCCGGGGCAAATGATGACGTCGAAGGCGGATGCCGTGTCATCGTGGGGTGTGTTCTCCAGCCCGTCGTCAAGCACATGCGGCAATTGCGCCAAGTCCCCTACCAACCACGTCGCATCCGGGAACTGTCGCTTTGCCTCGTCGATGAGATAGGGGTCGACGTCGACACCGACGACTCGATGACTAGCCTTCGCCAGGTAACCGCCGACGCGCCCCTGCCCACAGCCGGCATCCAGGATTCGAGCGTGGCGTGGCGCCATTGCATCCACCAACCGCGCCTCGCCGTCAATATCGCGGCCCTCGCGCACGAATCCCCGCCAGCGGTTGGCGTAGCGGCGGGAATGCTGCGGATCGGCGGCGATAATTTCTTTCCAAGTGCGGTGATTATGGTTGCCATTGTTCATGGCCACCATTATGGCGCGGTTGGTCTCTTTTCTATACCGCCGACGTCCCCTGCGCGACGGGACTAGATTCCCAAAACCGACTTAGCAATCAGGAAGTAGATGATCAGGCCGGAGGCATCAACAAGCGTGGTAATGAACGGGTTAGCGAAGACCGCCGGGTCAATACCGAACTTCTTACCAATCAGCGGCATAATGCCGCCGACAGTTGCCGCGAGAGTACAAATACCCAGCAGCGTCAGACCAATCACTAGGCCGATGTCCCAGCCGTAAACCAAGCCAGCCAATAGCAGGCCGAGAGTACCAAGCAATAAACCGAGGAAGGCACCGACTCTCACCTCGCGGAGAATGACTTTGAATATATCGCGGGGTTGGACATCCCCCAGCGCCAACGCACGCGTAATCGTGGTTGCTGCCTGGTTACCGGTATTGCCACCTGTACCGATCAGCAGCGGCACAAATACCGAGAGAACCACCATCTGAGAAAGAGTCTCTTCGAAAGTTTCCAGGACTTGCACGGTCAATGTTGCACCGATAGCAAGCACGAGCAGCCACACCACACGAGAGCGAACAATCTCGAAAATGGGCGTCGCGAGATAGGGCAAGCGCAGAGGCTCAGAACCGGAAATACGAGCTTGGTCCTCGGAGTCTGCCTCTTCCAGAATCCGGAGGGCGTCGTCCACCGTGAGCAGACCGATAACACGCCGCTCGCTGTCGACAATCGGCAGAGCTAGGCGCTTACGATCAGCGCACATGCGGGCTACCTTCTCTTCGAGTTCGGTAGCTTCTGCGTAATCAGCCTTCCGCAAGATAGCCGCAACATGGATATCACTGCTGGCGCGCATCAGTTCACGAAGGCTAACCACGCCCACCAGCCGACGGTTCCGGTTCGACACCGGCAGCGTGTAGATGGATTCGGCATCATCCAGATGCTTGTAAACGGTCTCCAGAGCCTCCCCCACCGTCATATCGTCGTGAAGCGACACCAGCTCCGGGCTCATCCGACGCCCAATGGAACCGTCGGGGTAGCCGAGGACGATGTTGGTTAGCTCTCGCTCATCATCCGGCAGATCGGCAAGCAGTTTTGCAGCGACAGACGCAGGAAGCTCGTCGAGCAGCTCTGCTCGATCGTCCGGTTCCATCTCCGCGAAAACTGCGGTGACTTCAGGATCACGGAGGCTGTCAATCAGGTGCGCCTGCAGAGCCGAGTTCAGCTCATCGAAGGTTTCAACCGCCGTGTCTTTCGGCAGTGTGCGGTAGAACAGCGCACGTTCCCCATGGCTGAGGCGGCGCATCTTTCGAGCGGCAGCCTTGGGTTCAATATCAGTTAAGAGCCGCGACAGCGTAGCCACGTCATGTGAGCGAAGCGCGGACTCAAGATCTCGATCATCAATCCTGGTCACGTCAGTAGTCACCGAACTTCTCCCCTCACAAAGCACAAATCCTGGCCAATGCTATCAGAGATAAAAACCCATCAAACCTGGACTGAGCGGACTAGAAATACAAAGGAACATGGCTTTCTAAAAAAACAAAACCCCTCCACAGAAAACACTTTCGTGTTTCCCGCGGCGGGGTTCTCGTCGTAAAGCCCGAGCTGATTGCTCAGCTGACGGGTCTTACTTAGCCTTCTCGATGATCTCGATCAGGCGGTAGTGCTTGTCCTTGGAGAGCGGACGGCACTCTTCGATGCGGACGCGGTCGCCCACGCCAGCCTCTTCGTTCTCGTCGTGCGCCTTGACCTTAGAGTTCGTGCGCATGATCTTGCCGTACAGGGCGTGCTGCTTGCGGTCCTCGAGCTCGACGACGATGGTCTTCTGCATCTTGTCGGACACGACGTAACCGGTGCGCACCTTGCGTGCGCCAGCCTCGGTGGTGTTCATGTTTTCCTCACTCATGCTGCATCACCATCGGTTGGTGCAGCAGACAGGCCGAGCTCGCGCTCACGCATAACGGTGTAAATGCGAGCAATATCCTTGCGGACAGTGCGGAGACGGCGGTTGTTGGTCAGCTGACCGGTAGCGCTCTGGAAACGGAGGTTGAACAGCTCCTCCTTAGACTCCTTGAGCTTGGCAACCAGGTCATCGTTATCCAGCGAGCGAAGCTCGTGGGCGGGAATGCCGTTCGACATCAGTACTGATCCTCCTTCCGAACGATTCGGGTCTTAATCGGCAGCTTAGCGCCTGCGCGCTTCAGTGCCTCGACAGCAGTTGCCTCGTCCGGGTAGGACATCTCGAACATGATGCGACCCGGCTTGACGTTTGCAACCCACTTCTCGACCGGGCCCTTACCGGAACCCATACGAACACCCAGTGGCTTCTGGGTCAGCGGACGGTCCGGGAAAATCTGGATCCAGACCTTACCACCACGCTTGACGTGGCGGTTGATAGCAATACGCGCTGCCTCAATCTGACGGTTGGTGATGTAGGCCGGCTCGAGAGCCTGGAGACCGTAGTCACCGAAAGTCACCTTGTTGCCGCCCTTGGACATACCAGAACGGGTCGGGCGGTGCTGGCGACGGAACTTAACGCGCTTCGGGATGAGCATGAATTAGCCCTCCTTCTTCTCAGATGCACGCTGACGACGCTTGCCACCACGACGCGGACGGTCGTTGCCGCGACGCTGGCGGTCGTTGCCGGCGTTGATCTCGGACTCGCGACGGCCACCGATCACGTCACCCTTGTAGATCCACACCTTGACGCCAATGCGGCCGAAGGTGGTGTGAGCCTCGTGGGTGCCGTAGTCGATTTCCGCACGCAGGGTGTGCAGCGGAACGCGACCCTCGTGGTAGCGCTCGGTGCGGCCCATCTCGGCACCGCCGAGACGACCGGAGCAGACAACCTTGATGCCCTTGACGTGCGGCTGACGCATTGCAGACTGGATAGCCTTGCGCATTGCACGACGGAAAGCGACACGGTTGGCGAGCTGCTCAGCGATGGACTGAGCAACCAGCTTCGCATCCGCGTCAATGTTCTTGACCTCGAGGATGTTCAGCTGAACCTGCTTGCCGGTGAGCTTCTCGAGCTGGCCGCGGATGCGGTCAGCCTCGGAGCCACGACGACCGATAACAATGCCCGGGCGTGCGGTGTGGATGTCCACACGCACGCGGTCACGGGTGCGCTCGATAACGACATCGGAGATGCCGGCGCGCTCAAGACCGGTGGACAGCAGATCGCGGATCTTGATGTCCTCGGCCAGGTAGTCAGCGTACTGCTTGTCGGCGTACCAGCGGGACTTCCAGTCGCTGGAAATACCGAGGCGAAGACCGTGTGGATGGATCTTCTGTCCCACTATCGGTCACCTTCCTTCTGGCTCTCGACGACCACGGTGATGTGGCTGGTGCGCTTGCGGACGTGGAAAGCACGGCCCTGCGCACGCGGGCGGAAGCGCTTCATGGTCGGTCCCTCGTTGGCGTAAGCCTCGGAGATGACCAGAGTACGACGGTCCAGGCCGAAGTTGTTCTCAGCGTTTGCAGCTGCAGACGCAACAACCTTGGCAACCGGATCAGCAGCACCCTGCGGAGCGTACTCCAGGATGTTCAGTGCCTCGTCGACGGACTTACCGCGAACGGTGTCCAGGACGCGACGTGCCTTCATCGGAGTAACGCGGACGAAGCGCGCAGTTGCGCGTGCAGAAGTAATGTCGTTGCTCATGGCTTATCGACGTCCCTTCTTGTCATCCTTGACGTGACCCTTGAAGGTCTTGGTCGGGGCGAATTCGCCCAGCTTGTGGCCGACCATAGAGTCATCCACGAACACCGGCACGTGCTTGCGACCGTCGTGAACGGCGAAGGTGTGGCCGATGAAATCGGGGAGAATCGTGGAGCGGCGAGACCAGGTCTTGATGACCTGCTTGGTGCCCTTCTCGTTCTGTGCATCGACCTTCGCGAGGAGGTGCTCATCGACGAACGGGCCCTTCTTAAGGCTGCGTGGCATTCTCAGTTCCCTCCTTAGCGCTTCTTATTCTTGTTGGTACGACGGCGACGAACGATCAGCTGGTCGCTCGGACGGTTCGGCTTACGGGTGCGGCCTTCCTTCTGGCCCCACGGGGAAACCGGGTGGCGACCACCGGAGGTCTTACCCTCACCACCACCGTGCGGGTGGTCGACCGGGTTCATGACAACACCGCGGACAGTCGGGCGCCAGCCCTTCCAGCGCATACGGCCGGCCTTGCCCCAACGGATATTGATCTGATCCTGGTTTCCGACCTCACCGACGGTTGCACGGCAACGTGCGTCGACGCGACGGATCTCAGAGGACGGCATACGCAGAACTGCGTACTTGCCTTCCTTACCGAGAAGCTGAATAGAAGCACCAGCAGAACGTGCCAGCTGTGCGCCAGCACCCGGCTTGAGCTCCACGCAGTGAATGGTGGAACCGGTCGGGATGTTGCGCAGCGGCAGGTTGTTACCCACCTTGATGTCGGCGTTTGCGCCGGACTCAACGATGGCGCCCTGCTTCAGGTTCTTCGGAGCGATGATGTAGCGCTTCTCACCGTCTGCGTAGTGCAGCAGTGCGATGTTGGCGGTACGGTTCGGGTCGTACTCGATGTGAGCGACCTTTGCCGGAATGCCGTCCTTGTCATTACGACGGAAGTCGATGACACGGTACTGGCGCTTGTGTCCGCCACCCTTGTGGCGAGTGGTGATGTGACCGTGAACGTTACGGCCACCGGTCTTCGACAGCGGGCGCAGCAGAGACTTCTCAGGAGTCGAGCGAGTAATCTCGCTGAACTCGGAGACGGAGCTCTGGCGGCGACCCGGCGTAGTCGGCTTGTACTTACGAATAGCCATACTTTTGCTCTTCCTTAACTTCCTCGTCGGCTAGCGGCTAAGCTGCCGAACCGCCGAAGATGTCGATGGGATCGCTGCCGGCCGCGAGAGTCACGTAGGCGCGCTTGGTGTTCTTGCGCTTGCCGTAGCCGGTGCGGGAACGCTTGCGCTTGCCCTCACGGTTGAGGGTGTTGACGGAAGCGACCTTGGCACCGAAAATCTCCTGGACCGCGATCTTGATCTGGGTCTTGTTAGCGTCGGTGTGGACCAGGAACGTGTAAACGCCCTGCTCCATGAGTCCGTAGGACTTCTCAGACACTACCGGTGCAACAATGATGTCGCGGGGATCTGCGATGGTAGCCATTACTTCTCCTCCTTACCGGCGGTGCGAGTGATGAAGTCATTGAGTGCCTGAACGGCGAAAATGACGTCATCGGCCTTCAGAACGTCGTAGGTGTTCAGCTGATCCTCAGACAGGATGTGGACACCTGGCAGGTTACGAACCGACTTCCACGAGTTGACGTCCTCGCGCGGCAGAACGACGAGCACGTTGCGGCGCTCAGTCAGACGCTCGACGAAAGTACGAGCTGCCTTGGTGGACGGGGTCTGGCCTGGGACCAGTTCCTCGACAACGTGGATGCGGTCGTGGCGAGCACGGTCAGAGAGTGCGCCGCGCAGAGCAGCTGCAATCATCTTCTTCGGGGTGCGCTGGCTGTAGTCGCGCGGCACCGGGCCGTGGACAATGCCACCGCCGGTCCAGTGCGGAGCACGGATCGAACCCTGACGAGCGCGACCGGTACCTTTCTGGCGCCACGGCTTGCGGCCACCGCCGCGAACCTCACCGCGGGTCTTGACCTTGTGGGTGCCCTGGCGAGCTGCTGCACGCTGTGCGACAACAACCTGGTGCATCAGGGCGATGGACACCTCCGCGTCGAACACGGAAGCAGGAAGCTCAACCGAACCGTTCACGCCGCCTTCAGCGGTGTGTACGTCTAGCTTGAGGTTGGTCATGCGTGAGCACCACCCTTCGTGGCAGTCTTAACAACCAGCAGGCCGCCGCGTGCACCCGGAACTGCGCCCTTGATGAGCAGCAGGTTCGCGTCAGCGTCAACCTTCTGGATCTTCAGGTTCTGGGTCGTGACCCGGTCGTTACCCATGCGGCCTGCCATGCGCTTGCCCTTGAAGACGCGTCCTGGCGTGGCGCAAGCGCCAATGCCACCAACACGACGGTGAGCAGCCTGGTTACCGTGAGCAGCACCCTGGCCAGCAAAGCCGTGGCGCTTCATACCACCGGCGAAGCCGTGGCCCTTAGAGGTACCAGTGACGTCGACGTACTCAATTTCGCCGAAGATGTCGACACCAACGGACTGGCCGACCTCGTAAGAGGAAGCGTCCGGGGTGCGAATCTCAACGCTGTGGCGACGCGGGGTCACACCGGCCTTCTTGAAGTGGCCGGCCTCCGGCTTGTTGACCTTACGCGGGTCAATTTCGCCGTATGCAATCTGGACGGCGTCGTAGCCGTCGGTTTCCTTAGTGCGCACCTGAGTCACTACGCACGGCCCAGCCTCAACGACGGTAACCGGAACAACGCGGTTCTCCTCGTCGAAGATCTGAGTCATACCGAGCTTCGTGCCCAGGATGCCCTTGATCTCGTTTTCACTCATTTATCTTGTCTCCGCTACCAAAAGTCCAGGATCACTGAATGTTCACATCGACACTTGCCGGAAGGTCAATGCGCATAAGTGCATCGACGGTCTTCGGCGTTGGATCGAGAATGTCGATCAGACGCTTGTGAGTGCGCATCTCGAAGTGCTCGCGCGAGTCCTTGTACTTGTGCGGCGAACGGATAACGCAGTAAACGTTCTTTTCGGTTGGCAACGGCACCGGGCCAACGACGCGTGCACCCGTACGGGTAACGGTCTCCACGATCTTTCGCGCAGAAGCGTCGATAGCCTCGTGGTCGTAGGCCTTGAGCCTGATGCGGATCTTCTGTCCGGCCACGCTTGTCCTCTCCTCGGTCGGCGCGCCCCAATTAAAGGGGCGTCGACCCTGTCAATGTTTCTCGACGCCGTCAGCAACTATGGCCAGCGCCAGAAATCAAAACTGGGTTGTGCATTACTTCAAAGCGATTTCGTCTTCGATCGTCATGGCAAATTAACTTTTGGCCATGACCCGAGCGGACGAATAACGCCTTGCACTCAAATCCCAGTGGAAAACAAGTCCCCCTCGTGGGGCTCTTCATTTGCCTACTGCCGCTGTTAATTTGCCATGCCACCTCCGACCCCCGCGGTCGGGCGTGTCGCCCATTTTCTCCGTGAGGCACGATCAGGAAGAAACTTCCCTACGTGGTCATGCTCGCCTTACCATAGGCGCTATGTCCAATTTCGTACTGGTTCCCAACTGGGCCTGATACAACAATTGGCGCGAACGCCTTTGTTAAAGCAACCTCCGTATTAAAGCACGTCCGGGCTACGAATGTAAAATCACGATTCCAAAGTGCAACGTACATCACACCCATTACGGCACAGTCTGCTTGACGACGGCTATTGCGCCGCCCCCCACCCCGTCTAGTGTCGGCTATGTACAGATACAAAAATCCCGACTCCCGCTTACGCGGAGTCGGGATTCTTCTAAGACTTAAGTTAAAGCATTTCCCCTATGGGGAGAAACCTTACTTAACGATCTTGGTAACGCGGCCAGCGCCGACGGTGCGGCCACCCTCGCGGATAGCGAAGCGCAGGCCCTCGTCCATTGCGACCGGCTGGATCAGCTTGACAGACATGTCAACGTTGTCGCCCGGCATGACCATCTCGACACCTTCCGGCAGGGAAACGACGCCGGTGACGTCGGTGGTGCGGAAGTAGAACTGCGGACGGTAGTTGTCGAAGAACGGGGTGTGACGGCCGCCCTCATCCTTGGACAGGATGTAGACGGAACCCTCGAACTCGGTGTGCGGGGTGTAAGCGCCCGGCTTAGCAACGATCTGACCGCGCTCGATGTCCTCACGCTTGGTACCGCGGAGCAGCAGACCACAGTTGTCGCCAGCCTCAGCGGAATCCAGCAGCTTGCGGAACATCTCGATACCGGTAACGGTGGTCTTCTGGGACTTCTCCTTGATGCCCAGAATCTCGACCTCGTCGTTAACGTTCAGAACGCCGCGCTCAACACGACCGGTAGCAACGGTGCCGCGACCGGTAATGGTGAAGATGTCCTCAATCGGCATCAGGAACGGCTTGTCGGTCTCGCGAACCGGATCCGGGATGTTCTCGTCGCAAGCTTCCATCAGCTCGACGATGGAGTTGACCCACTTCTCTTCGCCCTCAAGAGCCTTCAGAGCGGAGATGTGGACGATCGGAGCTTCCTCGTCGTAGTCCTGCTCAGCCAGCAGCTCGCGGACCTCCATCTCGACGAGCTCGATGATCTCTTCGTCGTCGACCATGTCGCACTTGTTCAGCGCAACGAGGATGTACGGAACGCCAACCTGGCGAGCCAGCAGAACGTGCTCGCGAGTCTGCGGCATCGGGCCGTCAGTAGCAGCGACAACCAGGATTGCGCCGTCCATCTGAGCAGCACCGGTAATCATGTTCTTGATGTAGTCGGCGTGGCCCGGGGCATCGACGTGAGCGTAGTGGCGCTTCTCCGTCTGGTACTCAACGTGGGAAACGTTGATGGTAATGCCACGTTCCTTCTCTTCCGGTGCCTTATCGATGGCATCGTAAGCGAACGACTCGTTCAGGTCCGGGAACTTGTCAGCCAGAACCTTGGTGATAGCGGCGGTAGTGGTGGTCTTACCGTGGTCAACGTGACCAATGGTACCGATGTTGACGTGCGGCTTCGTACGCTCGAACTTCGCCTTTGCCACTTTTAGTCCTCCTGGAGGTCTAGGTGGCCACGACTCTCGCAGCCACAATTTTGTGGTCACTCAATCCGCCTTCACAACATCAGAAGCCTTCAAGCTGTTCGCTTACGACTTCGGAACGTGCGCGCGCAAAAGAGCACTATTCTTTCACTGTGCCAGTTACTCGATACTAGGGCAGGATACTGGAGTTTTCCAAACCAGACCAACCCCCTAGTTAAGGGTGGGTAACGGCCAGCAACTCACATCGTCATTTACCTGCATAAATGCTAGATATTTGAGTTGCGATTTAAAATCGCCCAACGATATGAATTGCGAGCAGCTACCCCCTAGAGCTTGCCTGTGCTAACACACGCCAACAGTCTGACGATGTCTTAGCACAGTCAAAGCTAGAGGGAATCTACTAAAGCTGCAGACCCTCGCACTGCGTTCCCTAAAAAGAGCGACACTGCAGTGCGTGCAGGGATGGGGTCAGCTCTGATTGAGTGCCCCACCCTGCCGGCGCGATTTAAGCGCCGGTACGAGCTGCAATGATCTCCTCGGCCACGGAGGACGGAACCTCAGCGTAGGAGTCGAAGATCATGGTGTAGTTAGCGCGACCCTGGGTCTTGGAGCGCAGGTCACCAACGTAGCCGAACATCTCGGACAGCGGAACCAGAGCCTTGACAGCCTTGACGCCGGTGCGGTCTTCCATGGAGTTGACCTGGCCACGACGGGAGTTGATGTCGCCGATAACTTCGCCCATGTACTCTTCCGGAGTAATGACCTCAACGGCCATCATCGGCTCGAGCAGGACCGGCTTAGCCTTCTGAACAGCTTCCTTCATAGCCTGCTGACCAGCGATCTTGAAGGCCATTTCAGAGGAGTCAACTTCGTGGTAAGCACCATCGAGCAGGGTTGCCTTGATGTTCACCAGCGGGTAGCCAGCGAGGGTACCGTACTGCATTGCGTCCTGAATACCAGCGTCGACAGACGGGATGTATTCCTTCGGAACACGACCACCAGTGACCTCGTTGACAAACTTGTAAGTGGTGGACTCGCCCTCTTCCACCTCGTCAGTAGCCGGAGCGTACGGCTCCAGAGCAATAATGACGCGGGCGAACTGACCCGAACCACCGGTCTGCTTCTTGTGGGTGTACTCGAACTTCTCGACCGGCTTGCGGATGGTCTCGCGGTAAGCAACCTGCGGGTTACCGATGTTTGCTTCAACCTTGAACTCGCGCTTCATGCGGTCAACCAGGACGTCGAGATGGAGCTCGCCCATACCGCCGATAACGGTCTGGCCGGTTTCCTCATCCAGGTGAACAGTGAAGGTCGGATCCTCTTCAGCCAGACGCTGAATAGCGGTACTCAGCTTCTCCTGGTCGGCCTTGGACTTGGGCTCAATAGCAACGTCGATAACCGGATCCGGGAAGGACATGGACTCCAGAACAATCGGAGCATCCTGTGCACACAGGGTGTCACCGGTGGTGGTGTCCTTCAGACCAATGAAGGCGTAGATGTTACCTGCCACTGCCTCGTCAACAGGGTTCTCCTTGTTGGCGTGCATCTGGAACAGCTTACCGACGCGCTCCTTCTTGTCCTTGGTGGCGTTCAGGACCTGCTGACCAGGCTCCACGCGACCGGAGTAAACGCGGACGAAGGTCAGCTTGCCGAAGAACGGGTGAGCAGCAATCTTGAATGCGAGAGCGGAGAACGGCTCATCCTTAGACGGCTTACGGACCATTTCGACGTCCTCGTCGCCCATCTGGTGGCCGTGAACTTCACCGATGTCCAGCGGATTCGGCAGGAAGTCAATGACAGCGTCGAGCAGCGGCTCAACACCCTTGTTCTTGTAGGCGGTACCACAGTAGACCGGGTAGACCTCAGAGTTCAGGACCATCTTGCGGATGGCACCCTTGATCTCGTCCATGGTCAGCTCTTCGCCACCGAAGTACTTCTCCATGAGCTCCTCGTCGGACTCAGCGACGGTCTCAATGAGCTTCTCACGGTACTCGTTAGCCTTGTCGACCATGTCCGCCGGAATCTCCTCGACCTGCGCAGGAGTACCGATCTCAACCTTGCCCGGCCACATGAGGGCCTTCATCTCCAGCAGGTCAACAACGCCGTCGAAGTCATCCTCAGCGCCAATCGGCAGCTGCATAACCAACGGCTTAGCACCGAGGCGGTCAACGATGGTGCCAACGGTGTAGTAGAAGTCAGCGCCCAGCTTGTCCATCTTGTTGACGAAGCAAATACGCGGGACATCGTACTTCTGAGCCTGACGCCAAACCTGCTCAGACTGCGGCTCGACACCTTCCTTACCGTCGAAGACTGCGACGGCACCGTCGAGCACACGCAGGGAACGCTCAACCTCAACGGTGAAGTCGACGTGGCCCGGGGTATCGATGATGTTGATCTGGTTGTCGTTCCAGAAACAGGTCACAGCAGCGGAGGTAATGGTAATACCGCGCTCCTTCTCCTGCTCCATCCAGTCGGTTGTGGACGCACCATCGTGAGTCTCGCCGACCTTGCGGTTAATACCCGTGTAGTACAGGATGCGCTCGGTCGTAGTCGTCTTACCAGCATCGATGTGCGCCATGATGCCGATGTTGCGGACCTTGTGGAGGTCCTTCTTTACGGGAAGTGCACCTTCAGCCACTTGATTCCCCACTCGTTTCAAATCGGTTTGGCGGTGAGACTCAATCACGGGATTGCAATTGGCCGTCAAATCCGCCGTCGGTCGGGTTTGCTTTATCTATAATGCCACCGTCTTGGCGCGAAGTCGCGCCGTGACGTACACCTATTGCGTAAATTCTACGCAAGACATCGGGTGTAAGCGCCGGGCTGGCCCCTATTGAGTGACCCTTAAAGATCTGTGGACCTCGACCGACGCGCGCCGTTGACATACCGGCAGCTGCTTTACGACGGTGACCACTCGCGGCCTCCGTCGATAAGCGATTACCAGCGGTAGTGAGCGAATGCGCGGTTAGCTTCCGCCATCTTGTGAGTGTCCTCACGACGCTTGACGGATGCACCCAGGCCGTTGGATGCATCGAGGATCTCGTTAGCGAGACGCTCGGTCATGGTGTTCTCACGTCGCTGACGGGAGAACATCAGCAGCCAGCGCAGTGCCAGCGTGGTGCCGCGGCCCGGGCGAACCTCGACCGGGACCTGGTAGGTGGCGCCACCAACACGGCGGGAACGAACCTCAAGAGCCGGCTTGACGTTCTCGATTGCGCGCTTCAGAGTCAGCACCGGATCAGTACCGGTCTTCTCTTCGCACATCTCAAGTGCACCGTAGACGATGCGCTCTGCAGTCGACTTCTTACCGTCGATCAGAACCTTGTTGACCAGCTGCGACACCAGAGGGGAGCCGTAGACCGGGTCGTTGACGACAGGACGCTTCTGTACTGGGCCCTTACGTGGCATGGCTTACTTCTCCTTCTTTGCGCCGTAGCGGGAACGAGCCTGCTTGCGGTCCTTGACGCCCTGGGTGTCAAGGGAACCACGGACGATCTTGTAGCGGACACCCGGGAGGTCCTTAACACGACCACCGCGAACGAGCACCATGGAGTGCTCCTGCAGGTTGTGGCCCTCACCCGGAATGTAAGCCGAAACCTCGACACCGGAGGTCAGGCGAACACGAGCGACCTTACGAAGAGCCGAGTTCGGCTTCTTCGGGGTGGTGGTGTAAACACGGGTGCAAACGCCGCGGCGCTGAGGGGAACCCTTCAGAGCTGCGGTTGCAACCTTAGCCTTCTTGTCATGGCGGCCCTTGCGGACCAGCTGCTGAATAGTGGGCATGAAGCCTCTTTCTGTTTTCAATCCTCGCTGGACATTCTCACGACCGATGCCAACCGCAGCGGAGTAACCACCTTCCGTGTGAATGCATCACAAGAAAAGTTATTACTCATCCAGTGGTGAGCCCATCGGTTGAACGCAAGAAATGGAGGGATTTTGAACGTGCGAAACCCAGTCAGCCGCTCTCGCTGGCCTACTGGGTAATGTCTCAAGTTCCCAATTCTTTTCTGGGATCGTTGTATAACAGTACGCGAGCTGCGGGTTTAGTCCAAACACCCTGGTAATGGCCTATAAATTTCAAGCACTTTGAGCGCTTGTGGGCTTGGTGATCAAATTTTTGGGTGTTCAGCACGGCGCGCCTCGCCCCAAAAGACGCAGACGTTACTATGCCGGTTTGAATCGATAACTCGGCCAATTCTGCCGTCCGTTCGGTTTGCCCATAGTACTGTCCTGCATCAGCGCTGGAGAAACTTAATCGCCATGTTCACCACAGGCGAATGCCTTCTTCATTGCCAGCAGTGTACTGGCAGCGTATAGGTGGGGACATGTCTAAGAAGGTTATTGTCATTGGCGGCCACGGCAAGGTGGCCCAAATCGCTACTCCCCTACTTATCGACGATGGCTACGAGGTCACGTCTGTTATTCGCAACCCCGACCAGGTTCCGGATATCGAGGCTCTCGGCGCCACACCAGCCGTTTACGACATCGCCAGTCTCTCAACCGAACAGTTTGCGGACCTTCTCAGCGGGCACGACGCTGTGATTTGGTCCGCCGGCGCTGGTGGAGGTTCACCAGAACGGACGTACGCGATCGACCGCGACGCAGCTATTACTTCGATTGCCGCAGCCGAGCAGGCTGGCGTTAAGCGCTACGTGATGGTCTCTTACTTTGGTGCGGGCCACGACCATGGCGTTCCAGAGGATCACAGCTTCTTTGCCTATGCCGAGTCCAAGGCTGCAGCCGACGAAGCGCTGCGCGCTTCAAACCTGGAATGGACCATTCTCGGCCCGAGTGCGCTCACGCTCAACGAGGGCCAGGATTCCATCGACACCACGGCGGACAAGGCAGGCGAGGTCGCTCGTGCGACCGTTGCCAATGTCATCGCGCAGACCGTGTTCAACGAGGCTACCGTTGGTCGCATGATTAACTTCAACGAGGGCAACACCCCGATTGCAGAGGCTCTCAAGATGTAGAGGAAGGAGGCCGGGACGGACCCCTAGCCCTCCCTCCCTCCCCTGCCTCTGCCTCTGTTCCTATCGCCTTTCTTCAGTCTCCAGCCGAGTTTTCCAGTTGGGTTTCCTCGACAAAGAAAAATCCTCCGGCACGACCGTGACGAACTAGCAATCCGCTAGTAAGCCACAACTGTGCCGGAGGATTTTTCCGGTTGCCACCTAACAGGTAGAGCACGAAGCCCCAACTGTTAGGCGAGGTGCTTTGCCAGACAGTGACCGAGGGAATTCTCCCGCTCCCCCCCCCAGCCACTGCCGCAAAGCTATTGGTTTTTACTCGAAGGTTCCGATGTCATCCAGCGGAACTGCGGAACCGACCTGGTCGATGCCGTAGGTGTCCTCGGCGCCGTAGAAGCCCTCACCGAAGGAAGCGAACGGAGCGGCTGCCTGGCGGGCAGCTTCCTCAGTCGGCTCAACCGTGATGTTGCGGTAGCGCGAGATACCCGTACCAGCCGGAATCAGCTTACCGATGATCACGTTCTCCTTCAGGCCGATGAGCTTATCCGAGCGCTTGTTGATAGCGGCGTCGGTAAGCACGCGTGTCGTCTCCTGGAAGGAGGCGGCGGACAGCCAGGACTCGGTGGCCAGCGATGCCTTGGTAATACCCATCAGCACGCGACGGCCCTCGATGACGCTGCCACCGGAGGCGACAATCTCGCGGTTCTTAGCCATGACCGTGGAGCGCTCGACCAGTGCACCTGGCAGCAGGTCGGAGTCACCTGGCTTAGACACAATCACGCGGCGCAGCATCTGGCTGACGATAACCTCGATGTGCTTGTCGTGAATGGCCACACCCTGATCACGGTAGACCGACTGGACTTCCTCGATGAGGTGGCGCTGGACGCCTCGGCGGCCCAGAACCTCGAGGACCTCGTGCGGATCGGCAGCGCCCTTGAGCAGCTGCTGACCCTTGACCACGTGGTCACCATCGCGGATGGCGCGACGACGGCCATCGACGGTGATCTCAGCCAGGCCCTGACGCTTGGACAGCTTGTCGTATACGACCTCGTCCTCGCTGTTGGCATCCGGGATGAGGGTGAGCGTGTAGAAGTGCTCGTCCTCCTCCAGGCGCACGCGACCGTTTTCGCGGACCAGCGGAGCCTTGTTCTTCGGCACGCGGGCCTCAAACAGCTCCTGGACACGCGGCAGACCACCGGTAATGTCGCCACCGACACCACCCTGGTGGAACGTACGCATGGTCAGCTGGGTACCCGGCTCACCAATGGACTGCGCAGCAACAATACCGACAGCCTCTCCGATGTCGACCAGCTTGCCGGTTGCCATCGAGCGACCGTAGCACTTGGCACAGACACCGGTTGCGGTGGAACAGGCCAGAACCGAGCGGACCTTGACTTCCTTGACACCGTGGCTGAGAGCCAGGGTGATGTGGTCGTCGTTCAGGTCGGTGTCAGCCGAGATAAGGACATTGCCCTCAGCGTCGGTGACATCGGCTGCCAGCACACGAGCAATCGCGGCAGTCTCGACGTACTTCGCACGACGAATCTCGCCGGTCGGGTTACCGGCTGCGTCCAGAACATCCTCGCCGATCTCGACAATGACACCATCGTGGGTGCCACAGTCCTCTTCGCGAACGATGACGTCCTGCGCAACGTCGACCAGACGACGGGTCAGGTAACCCGAGTCAGCGGTACGAAGCGCGGTATCGGCCAGACCCTTACGGGAACCGTGCGAGTTGTTGAAGTACTCGAGAACCGACAGGCCTTCGCGGAAGGAGGTCTTAATCGGACGGGTGATGTATTCACCACGCGGGTTCGTAACCATGCCCTTCATGCCGGCCAGCGAGTGAATCTGGCCCATGTTACCGGCAGCACCCGACTTCACGATCATCGGAATCGGATTGTCATCCGGGTACAGAGCCTCGACCTTTTCACCGACCTCAGCCGTCGCGGCCTTCCACAGGTTAACCAGCGACTCGTGACGCTCAGCAGCCGAGAGCTTACCGCGGCGGAACTTCTTCTCCACCGTGGCGGCCTTCTCTTCGTAGCCGTTCAGGATCTCCCGCTTGTTCGGGAGAACCAGCACGTCAGACATAGCAATGGTGACACCAGAACGGGTAGCCCAGTAGAAACCAGCATCCTTGAGCTTGTCGACGGTCTGAGCGACCGTGATCATCGGGTACTTGGCAGCCAAGTCGTTGATGATCGCAGCCTGCGGCTTCTTAGCCATAACGCCTTCGACGTATGGGTAGTTCCACGGCAGCAGGTCGTTGAACATAACGCGACCCAGCGTGGTCGAAGCCAGCCAGGTATCGCCCTTGTTCCAACCGTCTGGGAACTGCTCGGCCTCAATCTCGGCCGGCGGACGCAGGTGGCTGATGCGAACCTTAATCGGGCTCTGCAGGCCAATTGCACCGCGGTCGTAAGCCATGATGGCCTCGGCCGGGCTGGTGTAAATACCCTGCTCCGGTGCGTCCTCGGTGGCATCCTGGTGGCCACCCGGCAGCTCCGGCTTCTCCAGCGTCAGGAAGTACAGGCCAGTGACCATATCCAGACGCGGCATAGCCAGCGGCTTACCGGAAGCCGGTGACAGAATGTTGTTCGAGGACAGCATCAGGACACGAGCCTCGGCCTGTGCTTCAGCGGACAGCGGCAGGTGGACTGCCATCTGGTCACCGTCGAAGTCAGCATTGAAAGCTTCACATGCCAGTGGGTGCAGCTGAATTGCCTTACCCTCAACCAGGACCGGCTCGAACGCCTGAATACCCAGGCGGTGCAGCGTAGGTGCACGGTTCAGCAGGACCGGGTGTCCGGTAATGACATCTTCGAGGACGTCCCAGACCTCTGGGCGCTGACGCTCAACCATGCGCTTTGCGCTCTTGATGTTCTGCGCGTAGCTCTTGGCCACGAGCTCCTTCATCACGAACGGCTTGAACAGCTCGAGAGCCATCAGCTTCGGCAGACCACACTGGTGCAGCTTCAGCTGCGGGCCGACGATAATAACCGAACGGCCGGAGTAGTCAACACGCTTACCCAGCAGGTTCTGACGGAAACGACCCTGCTTACCCTTGAGCAGGTCGCTCAGGGACTTCAGCGGGCGGTTACCCGGACCAGTGACCGGGCGGCCACGACGCCCGTTGTCGAACAGTGCGTCAACGGATTCCTGAAGCATGCGCTTCTCGTTGTTGACGATGATCTCCGGAGCGCCGAGGTCGATCATGCGCTTCAGGCGGTTGTTGCGGTTGATGACACGACGGTAGAGGTCGTTCAAGTCCGAGGTCGCAAAGCGGCCACCGTCGAGCTGCACCATCGGGCGCAGCTCCGGCGGAATCACCGGGATGCAGTCAAGCACCATAGCGGCCGGGTCGTTGCCGGACTGCAGGAATGCAGTGACAACCTTCAGGCGCTTGAGGGCGCGCATCTTCTTCTGTCCCTTGCCGTCGCGAATAATCTCGCGCAGCTCCTCGGCCTCCTTGGCCAGGTCGAAGTTGCGGATCAGGGTCTGAATAGCCTCAGCACCCATACCACCGGTGAAGTAGTCCTCGTAGCGGTCGACGAGCTCGGTGTAAATACCCTCGTCGATAATCATCTGCTTCGGCTCGAGCTTGATGAAGGTGTTCCAAATCTCATCGAGACGATCCAGCTCGCGCTGGGCGCGCTCACGGATGTGGCGCATCTCGCGCTCGGCTGCAGACTGAACCTTCTTGCGGGCGTCAGCCTTGGCACCGGCTGCCTCGAGCTCAGCCAGATCCTCTTCCAGGGTCTGGGCGCGCTCGGCCAGCTCCTGGTCGCGGTCGTCCTCAACCAGCTTCTTGTCCACGAGCATGTCTGCTTCGAGGGTTTCCTGGTCGTTGTGGCGAGCCTCTTCATCCACAGAAGTGATGATGTTGGCAGCGAAGTAGATGATCTTTTCCAGATCCTTCGGAGCCAAGTCGAGCAGGTAGCCGAGGCGGGACGGCACACCCTTGAAGTACCAGATGTGAGTGACCGGAGCGGCCAGCTCAATGTGGCCCATGCGCTCACGGCGAACCTTCGACTTGGTCACCTCAACGCCACAGCGTTCACAGATGATGCCCTTGAAGCGAACGCGCTTGTACTTACCACAAGCACACTCCCAGTCACGGGTCGGGCCGAAGATACGCTCACAGAAAAGGCCATCCTTTTCCGGCTTCAGCGTACGGTAGTTAATCGTCTCGGGCTTCTTGACCTCACCGCGAGACCAGCGGCGGATGTCGTCGGCGGTAGCGAGCCCAATCCGGAGCTCGTCAAAGTTGTTGACGTCGAGCACCTGTTTTCCCTTTCCCTCCGCATCGAAGTAATGCGGAAACCAAATTCTCTGCGGAGGTTTTTGTACGTTGTCGTCTGTGTTGGGTTATTCGCGAGTTAGGGCTTCCCGACCCTGATACTCACGCAATGTTTCGTCGTTAAGCGAGAAACTATGCGGAGTCAGCGTCGGAACGCTCATCGCGGGACAGGTTAATGCCGAGGGATGCGGTCGCGTGGTCGAGTTCCTCATCGTCGGAGGAGCCCAACTCAACCGGAACGCCGTCGGCCGAAAGGACCTCAACGTTCAGGCAGAGCGACTGCAGTTCCTTCAGAAGCACCTTGAACGACTCCGGAATACCCGGATCCGGAATGTTGTCGCCCTTCACGATTGCCTCGTAGACCTTGACGCGGCCAACCACGTCATCGGACTTGATGGTGAGCAGCTCCTGCAGGGTGTAGGCAGCGCCGTATGCCTGCATTGCCCACACCTCCATCTCACCGAAGCGCTGACCACCGAACTGGGCCTTACCACCCAGCGGCTGCTGGGTAATCATGGAGTACGGACCGGTGGAACGAGCGTGAATCTTCTCGTCGACCAGGTGGTGCAGCTTCAGCATGTACATGTAGCCCACCGAAACCGGGAACGGGAACTTCTCGCCAGAGCGGCCGTCGAACAGCGTGGCCTTACCGTCAGCGTTGACCAGCACCTCGCCGTCACGGTTCGGGCGGGACGACGCGAGCAGACCAGCGAGCTCCTCGTTCTCAGCACCGTCGAACACTGGGGTTGCGACCAGGGAGTCGGACGGAACGTCGTGCAGGTCTGCCGGAAGACGCTTAGCCCAATCCGGGTCGCCCTCAATGCTCCAGCCGGCCTTCGCCAGCCAGCCGAGGTGAACCTCGAGGACCTGGCCGATGTTCATACGACGCGGAACACCGTGGGTGTTCAGAATGATGTCGACCGGGGTGCCGTCCGGCAGGAACGGCATGTCCTCCTGCGGCAGGATCTTGCCGATAACACCCTTGTTACCGTGGCGACCTGCCATCTTGTCGCCGTCCTGGATCTTGCGCTTCTGCGCAACGTAGACGCGGACCATCTCGTTGACACCCGGTGCCAGGTCGTCATCGTCTTCACGGGAGAAGACGCGGACGCCGATGACCTTGCCGGACTCACCGTGCGGAACACGCATGGAGGTGTCACGGACCTCGCGGGACTTCTCGCCGAAGATAGCGCGCAGCAGGCGCTCCTCCGGAGTCAGCTCAGTCTCGCCCTTCGGCGTGGTCTTAGCGACCAGGATGTCACCGTCGCGAACGTCGGCACCGATGCGGACGATACCGCGGTCATCCAGATCCTTCAGCATCTCCTCGGATGCGTTCGGGATGTCACGGGTGATTTCCTCCGGACCCAGCTTGGTGTCGCGGGCATCAATCTCGTGCTCCTCGATGTGAATCGAGGTCAGGATGTCCTCCTCAACCATGCGCTGGTTCAGGATGATGGCGTCCTCGTAGTTGTGTCCTTCCCACGGCATGAATGCCACGAGCAGGTTCTTACCAAGTGCCATCTCACCGTTGTCGGTACCCGGACCGTCAGCGATGACCTGGCCGGCCTCAACACGCTGGCCTTCGTCAACCAGAGGCTTCTGGTTGTAGCAGGTGCCCTGGTTGGTGCGTTCAAACTTGCGCAGCAGGTAGGTGTGGCGCTGGCCCTCATCATCCATGATGGTGATGAAGTCTGCCGACACGGTCTCGACCACACCGGTGGCCGAAGCGACAATGACATCGCCGGCGTCGTAAGCAGCACGCTGCTCCATACCAGTACCGACGAACGGAGCCTCCGAACGCAGCAGCGGCACAGCCTGGCGCTGCATGTTCGCACCCATCAGGGCACGGTTAGCGTCGTCGTGCTCGAGGAACGGAATCATGGCGGTAGCCACAGAGACCATCTGACGCGGGGAAACATCGAGGTAGTCGACCTCATCGGCGCGGACGGACTCGACGTCACCACCCTTCTTACGAACAGACAGAGTCTCCTGAACAAAGTGGCCGTTCTCGTCGATCGGGGTGTTGGCCTGCGCGACGACGTAGCGGTCTTCCTCATCAGCGGTGAGGTAGTCGACCTCGTCGGTGATGACACCATCGCGGACGCGACGGTACGGAGTCTCAATGAAACCGAACGGGTTCACGCGTGCGTAGCAGGACAGCGAACCAATCAGACCAATGTTCGGACCCTCTGGGGTCTCAATTGGACACATGCGACCGTAGTGGGACGGGTGAACGTCTCGAACCTCAAGGCCAGCACGGTCACGGGTCAGACCACCCGGGCCCAGTGCGGACAGACGACGCTTGTGGGTCAGACCCGACAGCGAGTTGTTCTGGTCCATGAACTGGGACAGCTGGGAAGTACCGAAGAACTCACGGATAGCCGCGGAAACCGGGCGCACGTTAATCAGGGTGGTCGGCTGGATCGACTCCACGTCCTGAGTGGTCATGCGCTCACGAACCACGCGTTCCATGCGGGACAGACCCACGCGGACCTGGTTCTGAATCAGCTCGCCTACGGTACGCAGACGACGGTTACCGAAGTGGTCGATATCGTCGGTCTCAACCGGGATCTCGACACCTTCCGGCGAGGTCATAACATTCTCGCCGTCGTGCAGGCGCACAAGGTATTCGATGGTGGTAGCAATATCCTGCTCGGTCAGAACCATCTCGCCGGAGGCATCAGCGCCCAGACCCAGCTTGCGGTTGACCTTGTAGCGACCGACCTTAGCCAGGTCGTAGCGCTTCGGCTTGAAGAAATTGTTCTCCAGCAGAGCCAGCGCGGACTCGCGCGTCGGCGGCTCACCCGGGCGCTGCTTGCGGTAAATCTCCAGCAGAGCCTCGTCGGTGTTTGCAACACCGTCCTTCTCCAGGGTGGCCATCATGATCTCAGAGAAGCCGAAGCGCTCCTTGATCTCCTCGGTGGTCCAGCCGAAAGCCTTCAGCAGAACCGTGACCGGCTGGCGACGCTTACGGTCAATACGAACGCCGACGGTGTCCCGCTTGTCGACGTCGAACTCCAGCCACGCACCGCGCGACGGAATAATCTTCACCGAGTGCAGCGGGCGCTCGGTGGACTTGTCGATGGTCTCATCGAAGTAGACACCCGGAGAGCGCACCAGCTGAGAAACAACGACACGCTCAGTTCCGTTGACGATGAACGTACCCTTGTCCGTCATCATCGGGAAGTCACCGATGAAGACGGTCTGGCTCTTGATCTCACCGGTCTCGCGGTTGGTGAACTCCGCGGTGACGTAGAGGGGAGCCGAGTAGTTGATGTCCTTATCCTTGGACTCATCCACGGTGTTCTTGACGGAGTCGAACCATGGGTCCGACAGCGTCAGGGACATCTTCTGGGAGTAGTCCTCGATCGGAGAGAGCTCTTCTAGAATATCTTCGAGACCGCTGGTAACCCGAGCGTCTTCTCCGAGCTCCTCCTGGCGACGAGCACGCCACTCAGGCGTGCCAATGAGCCATGCGAAAGACTCACGCTGCAGGTCGAGCAGACCAGGAACCGCAATCGGCTCCTGAATCTTTGCAAACGAGTACCTCTTCGAAGCTCCGGGAATACCGGTTACTGCCTTGGTCTGGCGGGAGACTGCCAAGATGCGTCCTTCCAGCACCTCACGCGGTGGAGCACACCGGCAACCGGTGGTGCGCTCCGCCCGCTTGGTTTATACGCGATTCAAGTTGCAGGAATTATTTCTGTTGCGCACCGGGATACTTTGCGTCTAACCTTTGGTCACACACGAAAGTGATTCCCCCGCCACTTGGCCTCCAAGACCAGCCTTTAAAGGCGAGCCCCCGAGCCCTAACGGCGGCGCCGCAGCAACTCCTTTAACAGCTAGATGCACGAAAAACGGTGCTACATAATAGCCCCGCGCTCCGAGCGCAAACTATAAAAGAGCTGGCGACAGATACACTAATTCCAGCGCAACGATTTAGCCTATATCAAAAACTGGCAGTTGTCTAGTACAACTTGACAAATCGGGCGTGTCGCATTCACCCGTTACCGATATAACGATGAGGCCTGTGCGCTATGGCCGTCGTAAAGCGTTACTCTGCTTTACGACGGGTCGAAGGACGCACGATGCCCACGATTGCGATGAATACCAGAATCGAACCGGACGCAATGAGGCCGATTGACCACGGCTCTAGAGCTGGGCGCTGGAAATTCTGTATTGCGCCAAAGAGAAGCTGATTGGAAAGGCCTTCGTCCATCTTGCCGTTGAAGCGCAGGTAGTCCATGATCGGCTCGCCATCGCGGGTCTCCCACCAAAGGTGGATGTCCTCGGCCATATCGATGACCGAGCCAGACTTGGGCTCAACCCACAAATCACGGGTGCCCTGGTACTGGAGGAAGCCGGACTTGTCATCCTGGGTTAGCTGAGAGACATAAGAACGGTACTTCTGGGCGAGATTCGTCTTCTCAATGTCCTGACGGAAATGCAGGACACGGTTACCACCGCGCTCCTCTTCCCCGACAAACTTTGCTGGCAAGGAATCGTGGAGGAGATCATCAAAGATCAGGTATTCCTTTTCCTCCGTGTCGGCCGGGAGCTTCACCCAGTTCCCCTCGAAAGCCACTGACCGTGGAACGCCCGCCATGCGGTCGACAAGTGTCGCAGGAGCCAGCGCCTCGCCGGTGAGTCGGTCGATGGTAACTGTCCAGATATTGGCCTCGATAAGCTCCGTCAGCGGGTCGGTGCCGATAACCTCAGGGGGAAGCTCACGCATTTCAGTCACGCCGACGCGGAGCGAAACCTTGTCCGCATCCGCGGGTTCGATGAGCACGCCGTGAAGCTGTCGCTGCAGCGGCGAGTGCACTTCTTCCCGCTTGCCCTCTTCGTTAATCCTGGTGGATACGCCGTCTTCCGCCCGCAGGGTATACGACACCGGCGGCAGGTCAAGCGGCATTTTGGGATCAACATTGAGCACTTTGGGCAGCAAAATGCCAGCAGCAAGCAGTGCGGTGCCTAGACCCAACAGAAGGATAGACAGAATTCTCGGCCGTGAGAGCATGTTAGATACTTTACAGGCCAATAAGGGTAATCAAGACAATGAGTGGGCTGGTTTTTGCCTCAACTCCCTGTGACGGGTGAGATTAGTGAGGTTTTGCCCGGGTCAGGCGGGTTAGCAAAGGCCCCAGAAACAAAAGAACCGCCAACCCCGGGCACGAAGCCCAGAATTGGCGGTCATAATTGGTAGCTTTAGGCCACTACCGGGGCCGAGGCAAGTATTTGAATTACTTGAGGGCAACCTTTGCGCCAGCCTCTTCCAGCTTAGCCTTAGCAGCCTCAGCGTCGTCCTTGGAAGCACCCTCCAGGATAGCCTTCGGAGCGGACTCAACCATCTCCTTAGCCTCCTTCAGGCCCAGGCCGGAGACGATCTCGCGGACAGCCTTAATAACGCCGATCTTCTTAGCGCCAGCGTCCTCGAGGACGACGTCGAACTCGTCCTTCTCCTCAGCAGCAGCCTCGCCGCCAGCAGCGCCTGCAGCAGCAACTGCAACCGGAGCAGCAGCGGTGACGTCGAACTCTTCCTCGAAAGCCTTCTTGAACTCGGTGAGCTCAACGAGGGTCATTTCCTTGAAAGCCTCGAGCAGTTCCTCAGTGGTGTACTTAGCCATGGATATTCTCCTATGAGTGTGGTGCGGCCGCTCCCCTCAGAGATCCCTGGGGTCGAAGCCGTCAAAGTGATATTGAAAAGTTTTTCGCGTGATTTAGTTCGCGTAGATCGCGAGCCGCTCGGGATTACTTCTTTTCCTCGAGTGCCGCAGCAAGGCGGGCAACCGAGGAGGTCGGAGCGTCGAGCAGGCCAGCGACGTTCGCCAGAACGCCGTTGAAGGCACCAGCCAGCTTTGCCAGCGTGGTCTCACGGTTATCCATATCCGCAAGAGCCTCGAACTGTGCTGCATCCATTGCAGCACCGTCCATGTAGCCGCCCTTGATCACGAGGTTCTTGTTGTCACCGGCGAACTTCTTAATCGCCTTAGCCGCATCCACAGCCTCGCCCTTGATGAAGGCGACTGCAGTCGGGCCGTTCAGGTGCTCATCAAGACCCTCAATCCCTGCCTCGTCGGCAGCGATCTTGATCATGGTGTTCTTGGCGACGGAGTACTTAACATCAGCACCGAGGGCGCGACGCAGTTCCGTGATTTCCGCAACGGACAGGCCGCGGTACTCAGTCAGCACGATAGCGTTGGACTCTTCAACGTCCTGCTTCAGCGCTGCAACAGCTGCAATCTTCTCAGCATTTGCTGCCATGTGTACTCTCGCCTCCTTCCTGGTCTTTGCAATTTTCCGCTCGGCCAAGTGAAGGATTCTTTTGCGCAAATACAACAAACGCCCCAATCCTCGCACAAGGATGGGGCGCACAATTCTTGTGGCATGTTCCACTTCAACTCCGCCGACGCCGTGGTCAGCAGGTGAAGTTAAACTGCGCAAGCGCTTCCAAGTCCTCCTGCGTGGGCCGCTCACTGTATTCCTACAATGAAACCTTCAATCCGCTTCTTTCAAAGCGAATGACCGACGGTCTTCGGTGAAACTTGAGTACCAACCTCCATCTTCCCAACTCGATGTTGGTACCGATTGGAAGCCGGTCAAACTTCGTGAAGAAACTTTATACCAGACCCTGGCAATTAACCAAATCGCCTATCCAAACCGCGCCGCACCTGGCTCTCCGAAGCGGCCGAACTCCAGGTCCTTCTCACGTTGCTGGACAATCATCTCGAGCTCGGCAAAGTACGCATTCAGGTCATCGTCGGCAAGCCAGAGCACTTGGTCGGCGTAGTCGAGTACCACGCGCACCATGTCGTCGGGATGCGCGTCTAACCTAGCGGCGTCGAGAATATCCACGGTCAGTGTCAGCGCCACACGCACGACCGGCGGAATCTGCAATGCCAGGCGCTGTTGCGCCACGACATTGCGCAGCTCCACGGCTTCCATCCGCGCAATGATGCGCAACAACCGCACTACGACGACCTGCGCCGCCCGAGCTTGCAGAGCTTCCTCCTCACTCATCCCCGGAAGCACCACAGAATCCTGGATATTGCGGCGAAGGACCTCAGCTACGCGCTCGTCCTCCCCTAGCCCCGTCAGTACCTCGCCCAGCAGCGTCTGCCCCGCGATGCGCAGGCAGGGCATGTCATAGGCATCGTCGCCCAACGAATCAAGGTACGAGATGAGCTGCGGTTCAATAATTCCGGAACCGTCGTCGAGCTGCGCCAGGCGATTAATCTCGCCGAGCGCCTCCAGCCCTTCTTCGGGTTCCAAAATTAACGTCATAGTCGCGATTTTAAGCAACAAACTTTGGCTGTGAGTCCATTTCGCCTGGATTAGTTGTTTGGATTAGCAATTCGCTTTACGACGTCTACCGCGCCCAAGCCCCCACCGCGCTATCGATACCCCTTATGCCAATGCAAAACCGCCACCTCACACACTGTGGGAAAGTGCGCGCGGCGGCGGTTTTAAAGAGCTTTGCTCAGAGTCGCTCTCGAGTGACTCATGAAGAGCACACTCACCTATCGGCTGATGCTGATTTAGGCGGTGTAGTCCTTGATCACGCTGGTGTCAACCGGGATGCCCGGGCCGTTGGTGGCGGAGACGGTGATCTTCTTCAGGTACTTACCCTTAGCAGCGGACGGCTTGAGGCGCATCAGCTCGTCGATAAGCGCACCGTAGTTCTCGGCCAGCTTCTCAGCGTCGAAGGAAGCCTTACCGATAACAGCCTGCAGGTTTGCAGCCTTGTCAACGCGGAAGGAAATCTTACCGCCCTTGATCTCGGTGACAGCCTTAGCGACATCCGGGGTAACGGTGCCGGTCTTCGGGTTCGGCATCAGACCACGCGGGCCGAGGATACGAGCCACGCGGCCAACCTTGGCCATCTGGTCCGGGGTAGCGATAGCAGCGTCGAAGTCGGTCCAGCCGCCCTGAATCTTCTCGATCAGCTCCTCGGAACCGACGAAGTCAGCGCCGGCCTCTTCAGCCTTGGTGGCGTTCTCGCCAGCAGCGAAGACGACAACGCGGACGGTCTTACCGGTGCCGTTCGGCAGGGAGACAGTGCCGCGAACCAGCTGGTCAGCCTTGCGCGGGTCAACGCCCAGGCGGATGGCAACGTCGATGGTGGCGTCGTAGTTCTTGGAGGAGGTCTCCTTGGCCAGGTTAGCGGCCTCGAGCGGAGAGTAGATGCGGCCGGCGTCGATCTTCTCGGCGGCGGCGCGGTATGCCTTAGAGTTCTTGCTCATGAAAAGTCCAATCTCAATTAAGTGAAATGGTTGGATTGTGGTGTGTAGCGGGCCGAAGCTGGCCCTACCACTTGATGAAGGAGCAGCTAAACGCTGACGGTTTACTTTGCGCCCTCGACGGTGATGCCCATGGAGCGAGCGGTACCGGCGATGATGCGTGCACCCATCTCGATGTCGTTAGCGTTCAGGTCCGGCTTCTTCAGCTCGGCGATTTCCTTGCACTGCTCCCAGGTCACGGAACCGACCTTGTTGGTGTGCGGAACGCCAGAGCCCTTCTGAATGCCAGCGGCCTTCAGCAGCAGCTTAGCTGCCGGCGGGGTCTTCAGAACGAAGGTGAAGGAGCGGTCTTCGTAGACGGAGATTTCAACCGGGACAACGTTGCCACGCTGGTTCTCAGTTGCTGCGTTGTAAGCCTTGCAGAACTCCATGATGTTGACACCATGGGCACCCAGTGCCGGACCAACCGGCGGAGCCGGGTTAGCCTGACCAGCCTGAATCTGCAGCTTAATAATCGCAGAAAGCTTCTTCTTCGGAGCCATCGGATTAACCTACTTCCTAGTTACCGGGGCACGCCGCCCCGATGAAAAGGCGACTCACCCCGTCCGGATGCCGACGCTTTACGACGACCCTTGCGCCCTCGACCATCATGGCCACTGGCGCTGGTCATTGAGTTGGTGCCAGCCACCGGGGATACGAATTACTTGGCGCATCTGTGCTCAAGGCACAAAAATGCACGCCTGGCTACGTTACCGCAGCGTATGGCGTGCATCAAAATCCGTTACCGGATTGGTTGCGCGAGCGAGCTAGCTGGTGCCTTGCTCGGCGCTTGGCTTGGCGGCCGGCTTAGTGCGAGGCCTAGTTCAGCTTCTCGACCTCATCGATGCCCAGCTCGACCGGGGTCTCACGGCCGAAGATGGAAACCAGAGCTTTCATGCGGCCGGTGTCCGGGTCGATCTCGGAGATGGTCGCAGCCACGGATGCGAACGGACCGGACAGGATGGTGACGGACTCGCCGACCTCGTAGTCGATGGCGACGGCCTTCTTCTCCGCCTGCGGCGCCGCTGCGACAGCCAGCTCACCGTCAGCATTTGCAGCTTCTTCAGCGGCGTCCGCGGTGATGGTCTCCTTCGGCATGAGGAACTTAGCGACCTCGCGAATCTTGACCTTGGACGGCTGGCCCTCGCTACCGACGAAGGAAGTAACACCCGGGGTGTCGCGGACGACGGACCAGGACGGGTCATCCAGGCTCATACGAACCAGAACGTAGCCCGGCAGCAGCTTGCGCTTAACGATCTTCTTCTTGCCGTCGTCCTTGCGCTCTTCGACTTCCTCAACCGGAACGATGACCTCGTGGATCTGCTCATCGACACCCATGGTCTGGGCGCGCATTTCCAGGTTGGTCTTCACCTTGTTCTCGTAGCCGGAGTAGCACTGGATGATGTACCAGTCGCCCGGACGACGCTTGAGCTCACGCTGGAACTCGCGCAGGCGCTTACGGTACTCGGCATCTGCGTCAGCAGCTGCCTGTGCCTCAGCGTCAGCGGCAGTCTCCTCTGCCGGCGCTGCTTCTGCTGCAGCAGAGTCAGCTGCGGCTGCGTCGGCTGCGGCTGCGTCGGCTGCACCCTCGGCCGGAGCTTCTACCTGAGCCGGTGCGCCCTGCGCATCCTGCTCAGTTGCGGCAGCATCCGCGGACTGGGCGTCGGAGAAAATATTCTGACCATCATTCATGTCGTGCTAACCCCTCTTGTATCTACATCAACGGTTCGCGACATTGGCATCTTCGCCTAAAGAGTCTTAAGAGCCAATATGCCATCCGCAATCACTTCGCACAGCCAGACACCAGCTGCGCTAACGAATAATCCCGCCGTCCGGAACTCGGAGGCGGGATGAAAAGCATCACTGCGAAACAGTATAACCGATTACTTGCCCAACACCGATCGGACACCCAGACCGGCCAGCGTGTCCACACCCCACACGAGAGCGATCATGGCAATCAGGAACAGAATCACGATGATGCTGTAGGTGACCATCTGGCGGCCGGTCGGCCAAATCACCTTGCGCAGCTCGTCAACAACCTGCTTGATGAAAACCAAAGGGTTACGAGTCGAAAGCTCGTTGGTCTCCTTCTCACGCGCAGGCTTCTTCGCCACGGTGGTCTGCGCGCCCGTCGCCTGGCGCTTACCGGACGGGCGAGCCGCCGCCTGGAAAGTCTGGTTTTCCTCAGACACGATGCTCCTTCGCTACTTCGTGCATATGAGACCTAAAGATACTGCACAGTGAAACTCAAACGTGAATTCTTCAAGGGCAAACTCCGGGGAAGTTCTCCGGAGCCAAGCCCCCCACTGTGCAGAGCAAGTCTGGTTCAGTGCGTAAATTCTAGCCGATAATCCACACTATCGAAGAAATGCCCTTCGTGGGAACCGCAGGCTTCGAGATTCGATTCTGACAACCCCAAAGAGCCACGGGCTGCTCGCTCGGGCTGCTCGCTTCGGCCGCTCGCTCGGGGATGCGAACTTGGGGCTGCAAATGTGAAACTGTATGGGTTTATGACACTTTCAAGCCATTTTTCGGGCTGTTTTTGTCATAAACGCAGTCAGTAACTCGCATTGCCCCACCGCCACCGAACATAAACGAAAAACCCGCCACCCAGACGCATTTTCATACGCCCTGGATGACGGGTACTTGCAGGGGCGACAGGACTCGAACCTGCAACCTGCGGTTTTGGAGACCGCTGCTCTACCAATTGAGCCACGCCCCTTCACCACCAGCGAAAGAACTTTTCAGTCCTTAGCTGACAATGTCCCACCTTACTGCATTGCTGCATAATCAAGGCGGGGTTCGACGAACATCACTGTCCGTAGTAGCGATGGGGGGGATCGAACCCCCGACCTCACGATTATGAGTCGTGCGCTCTCACCATCTGAGCTACATCGCCCCTATTCTCTACCGGACATAAGTCCGTATAAAAGAACAGAGCCCCCTGACAGAATCGAACTGTCGACCTTTTCCTTACCATGGAAACGCTCTGCCGACTGAGCTAAGGGGGCATCAGCATCCGTTAAACCCAGCACGTAACTCTGTGGCCAATTGTTGACCGCTTCGTTTCGCTCTGTGCTCTCCGTGAAGCCTTGCAAAGATTAACCCGAAATCACCACTAAGCACAAATCAGCAGGTAGGCAGTGGTATTTCTTGTCACGTTTGCAGACATTTGGCGCGCACTTATGGATAATCTATTCACTTATCGATGAGCCCCAGCGGAACCATAAGTGAATAGCTCATCGATGAGTGGCTGACCTCTAACTCGAGCCTCTAACTCGAGCCCCTGCCCCCCGCTTAATCCAGAGCCCCTCACTCGAGCCCCTACCCCGCATCCCCATCAACGGGCCCTACAAAAAAATCACCGCGAGAAAATTCTCGCGGTGATTTCACTGTGCCAGATGATGGATTCGAACCAACGAAGGCAATGCCGACGGATTTACAATCCGCTCCCTTTGGCCGCTCGGGCAATCTGGCGTGCACTCTTAAACGGTGCGAATGGAATGCTACCCACTACTCTGTCATTTACACAAATCGGCAGGTCGAGAGGATATTTCCCTACCTGGATTCACCCCTCAGCAGAACTCACCCCAGAGCAGAGCTCACCTCAGAGCAGTGCTCGCCCCTAGGCCCATCTCGCCGATGGAGCTCAATCCACTACCCCACGCGCTCCACGGTGTAGCGAGCAACGTGACGCAGGGCCTCCTTGGCCGCACAGTCAGGAAGGTCAGCGATGACGCGGTCGGACTCATCCAGCAGTTCATTGACCTTCTCCATCGCGCGAGCCACACCGTTGGTCTGAGCCAGGAGCTCGAGGGCCTCGTCGACAAGCGCGTCGTCGGAGACTGGGCCGACGAGAATCTCGCGGAGGCGGTCAGCGGCTGGGGTGTCCTCCTGCAGCGCGTAGAGAACCGGCAGCGTGAAGACGCCCTCGCGCAAGTCAGTGCCCGGAGTCTTGCCGGACTGATCGGTATTGGAGGAGATGTCGATAATGTCGTCGACAATCTGGAAAACGATACCGATTAGTTCGCCATAGCGGCGCAGCGCGTTGGAAATCTCGGCGGACGCACCGGCGTGATAGGCGCCGAGATAACCGGCCGATGCGATGAGCACACCGGTCTTTTCGGCAATGACCTTCAGGTAGCGCTCGATGCGCTCTTCAATCGGCAGGTCCAAGTCGTTGAGGCACTCGCGCATCTGACCTGTGACAAGAACACCGAAGGTCTCAGCGAAGTGAGCCACGCTCTCGGAGCCGAGCTCTGCCAGCAGGCGGGACGCAGCAGCGAAGAGGTAGTCACCGGCCAGAATGGCGACGGTGTTGTCCCAGCGCGAGTTTGCGGAGGGCACGCCGCGGCGCTTATCCGCTTCATCCATGACGTCGTCGTGGTAGAGCGTCGCCAGGTGCGTCAGCTCCAGCACCGTCGCGGCGGTGATGACCTTATCGCTCTCCGGGTTCTCACCGAACTGCGCGGCCAGCATGGTAAACATCGGGCGGAAGCGCTTACCACCAGCGTGAGCTAGGTGGGAAACCCGTTCGACTAGGAAGTCCTCGCCGCGCCCCAGCTCGGTAATCAGGAGGTCCTCGCTCTTGCGCATTCCCTCGGTGATTGTTGCTTCCAGCGCCTCATCAACGAAGTGAGAACTAGTGGCGGTGTGCTCACCAGTGCCCTGAGCACTTCCGGAACTAAGCCCGGAGTAGTCTCCAGTACGCATTCGAGACCTGCCTAACTGACGATAAAAGATAAGAAACTGCTAAATAAACTACCTTACGAGCATAGTGGCTAGCAGACCGGTTCCCATATTTGTTTCAACGTCGTTATACGCTGGGGCAATGACCTCAAGCCCGATTTCGCGAGTTTCCCCCACGTTCGACGGCACCGTCGCTCTACCCAGCAGCACTGACGTGCTCATTGTTGGTGCTGGTCCCACTGGCTCCGCAGCCGCGATTCACGCCGCCCGCGCCGGATTTTCGGTCACTGTGGTCGACTCCCAGCGCTTCCCACGCGACAAAACTTGTGGCGACGGGCTCACTCCTCGCGCCATCTCTGAGCTACGTCGCCTAGGGCTTGACGACGAGCTCCTGCGCCACAACCGCAACCGCGGACTCAAGCTGCACGGCTTCGGCGGCTCCATCACCGCACCTTGGCCAGATGATGCCTCCGGCACTTTCCCCGCTGTCGGATCCGCGATGCCGCGAGTTGAGCTCGACACTTTCTTGCTCAATGCCGCCGCTGATGCCGGTGCGCAGGTCTTTGATGGAGTCGCAGCGCGGAAGGTGGTTCTCGGAGCGCTGAACACTGGCGGCACGCGAGGGCACGGCGTGCGCGCGGTGGAGCTTTCCGACCGCGAGGGCAAGCCACACACCATCTCGGCCCGCTGGTTGCTCGTGGCCGATGGGGTCCGCAGTACCGTCGGCAAGCAGCTGGGGCGTGCGTGGCATCGAGACAGCGTCTTTGGCGTGGCCGCACGGTCGTATGTCAGCTTCGACAGCGCAGACGTAGCGGATGACTGGATTCACTCGCACCTGGAACTGCGCGACTCCGAAGGGCATACGCACCCGGGCTATGGCTGGATTTTCCCGCTGGGCGAGGGCCGGGCGAATGTGGGGTGTGGGGCGCTGGCGACGTCGGCACGCCCGGCGCGCACGAATGTGAAGAAGTTGCTGCGTGAGTACCACGGACAGGTGCGCGATCAGTGGCAGATGAGCGAGCCGGAGCACATGACGTCGGCGCTGCTGCCGATGGGCGGTGCTGTATCGAATGTGGCGGGGCCGAACTGGGCGTTGCTCGGTGATGCTGCGTGCTTAGTCAACCCGCTCAACGGTGAGGGCATTGACTACGGCATGGAGTCGGCGCGACTGGCAGTGGAGCTGATTAGTTCGATTGGTGCGGGCCGCGATGGGCTGACGCACTCCTGGCCCGCCCTACTTCGCGAGCACTACGGCACCGGCTTCTCGCTGGCTCGCAAGTTGGCGCTGACGCTGACGTACCCGAGCTTCCTTCCCACGGTCGGCCCGTTGACCATCGGCGCCCCGTGGGGAGGCCAGCTCATGGGCGTTGCCGCACGCCTGATGGGCAACCTGGTCACGGAACACGACCGCGACGTAGTGGCGCGACTCTGGCGCGCTTCGGGGAGAGCAGCGCTGGCCTCCGATAAGTGCTTCGGACGCCAGCCCTGGCAGTAGGAATCGCTTTACGACGGGCCCTGCGACCCAGCCCGATTGCGAGCTAGCGAGCTACTCCACGGGCTTGGTTGCCGAGTGCAGCGCTGCGATACCGAAGGTGAGATTCTGCCAACCGGCATCCTCCCAGCCAGAGGCATTGATGTCGCGGGCAAGCTGCGGCTGGTTTGGCCAGGCGCGAATCGACTCCGCCAAGTACACGTACGCCTCCGGGTTAGAGGAGACGACCTTGGCGATCTGCGGCAGTGCCCTCATCAGGTACTCCTTGTAGAAGGTGCTGAACACCGGCACTACAGGGGTGGAGAACTCGCAGACTGTTAGCTGGCCTCCGGGCTTGGTCACGCGAGCTAGCTCAGCGAGGCCCGCCTTGTAGTCCACGATGTTGCGCAGACCGAAGCTGATGGTCACCGCGTCGAAGGTGTTGTCCGGGAATGGCAGCTTCATGCCGTCACCGCAGACCTTGGGAACATCGCGGTGTGCACCGGCCTTGAGCATGCCTCGGGAGAAATCACAGGCAACGACGTATGCGCCAGACTTTGCCAACTCCACTGATGAAACAGCCGTACCGGCGGCCAGGTCGAGGACTTTCTGGCCAGGCTGCAGGTTCAGGCGCTTTGCCGTGCGCACGCGCCAGTAGTGGTCAATGCCACCGGTGAGCACGGTATTAGTGATGTCGTAATTCTTCCCCACGCCATCGAACATCGAGGCGACTTCGCTGGGTTTTTTCGTTAAATCAGCCCTAGACACGATGTCCAGATTACGCGACCGACTTCTGACGCGTAGCAGCACCTGCATGGGAGGCATCAATCGCATCTGCTGCGACCTTGCTTGACGTCTCGGCCGCGGAAACCCCAGAAACCTCCTCGTAGTGGCGAACCAGGTCTGCACACAGTGCTTCCCAGGTGCGCTCGGTCACGGTGTCGCGGCAGCGGTTGCGCAGCTGCTTACGTGCCAGCTCATCGTCAACGAGCAGCAGCTTGTCGACCGCCTCAGCCAAATCGCGGGTGAAAGTCTTGGGTTCCAGCAGGTAGCCGTTGACGTCGTTGGTAATCAGGTCGCGCGGGCCGCCTGCGTTCGGAGCGATGGCCGGCACACCGGAGGCGTGGGCTTCCTGTACCGCCTGGCAGAAGGTTTCAAAGTCACCGGTGTGGACGAACACGTCCAGACTGGCGAATGCCGCTGCCAACTTATCGCCGGTGAGCTGTCCGGTAAAGACGGCATTCGGCATCTGCTTCTGCAGCTTCTGCAGCTCCGGGCCATTGCCGACAATGACCACCTGGATATCATCGCGGCCGTTCAGCGCTGCCAGCCGCTCCACAGACTTCTCCGCCGCGAGCCTGCCGACATAACCAACAATCGGCTTGCCCTCCGGGCTCCACTGCTTCCTGAGCTCTTCACTACGCTTTGTCGGAGTAAAGCGAACCGCATCAACACCGCGGCCCCAGCGGTAGACATCACGAATCTTGTGATCCTGCAGGTCCTCAATAGTCGGCGACGACGGCGCCAGCGTTCGGGCGCAGGAGTTGTGAATCACGCGCGTCCACAACCATGCGGCCGTGGAGAGCCCCGCCAACTTGTAGTTCTTGGCAAAACCCGCAACGTCCGTCTGATAGATGGCCACAGCCGGGATGCCCAGTGCCTTGGCAGTCAGCGCGCCCGCACCACCGAGCACAAATGGCGAAGCCAAGTGGACAACATCCGGCTTAAACTGCGTCAGCGCCGACGCTACCCGACGGTTCGGCACACCAATCGGTAGCGAATCAATCAACGGCACCATCACAGTGGGCACACGCTCAATGCGGTAGTCGCAGTAGAACTCTGCCTCTTCCTGCCAGTCCCGAGCACCCGGCGCAATCACCAGCGCCTCGTGTCCTTCACGGCGTAAGTGTTCCAACACCCGCAGCACGGAGTTTGTCACTCCATTGATGTTGGGCAAGAAGCTTTCAGCAATGATGGCAACGCGCATGGTGCTAGTTTTCCATCTCGTCGGAAAGCGAAAGTGACCCTCTGTTTACCTTTTGGGGATCTCTTTGTAAACGACGGGTTGCGCGCAACGACAACCACCACAACGGCGCGACGACGAGAAATGTAACCACAGCGATACTGGTCGCCGGGAGAAGTGACAGCGTCCATGTGCGCCCGGCGACGCGGACGACATTGGGATCAGTGCGGTCGTATTCGACGCGGACGCGCTGCCCCTCTTCCAGACCAACGGGATAGAGCAAACCGGTTGGTGGCGACTGAAAATCGCCATTCTCGTCGACGAAATCAACCGTGGTGCGAAGGAGCTCGACCGAGCGCACATTGGCTACGGACTGCCCCATGTTCGACTCGATATTGCGGTCATTAATGAAGCAGCCAACCACCATGGCCAGACACGACAGCAACAGGCAAATCATCACAAAGAGCAGTACCTGACGAAGGAAGCGCGGCCAATTGGCCAGGGCAGTTTTCCACTGCATGGCGGTCGCGACCTCCTATTTTTCTGTCCCTGATTGTTTCCAGCTCTGATTGGATGCTGCCGGCCGGCTAGTGCTTGTCCAGCACCCCAATCTCCGCATTGTATGCCAGCTTGTGGTGCAACTGCCGACGCGTCGCACGTGTGGTCGCCACCTCGATGACGCGGATGCCGTCGACATCGGTATCCGGGTGCAGCTGCGCGAGCAGATCTGGGAGGCGGTCGACACGCACGTGCTCGACTCCGTAAGCCTGGCAGATGCCCTCAAAGTCCACGTCCTGCGGCGTGCCGAAGATGCGCTCAAAGCTTCCCCGCAGAGCCGGGCTGCCCGCCTCCAGCGTCTCGAAAATACCGCCACCGGCATCATTGGCCACCACGATGGTGAGGTTTTCCGGCCTCGGCTCCAGCGGCCCAATTGCCAACGCTGCGGAGTCGTGCTGGAACGTCAGGTCACCCATAAGTGCAATCGTCCGCGGCGGGCGAATCTCGTCGGCATGCTCACGGTCGGACGCCAGCGCAATACCGATTGCCGTCGCCACCGTGCCGTCGATGCCCGCGGCACCTCGTCCCGCATACGTGTTCACACCCGGGAAAGGCAGGCCCGTGTACGACGCATCGCGCACCGGGTTCGACGCGCCCAGCACCACGTTGTCACCCGTGCGCAGGCTATCCGTCAGCGCCGCCGCCACATGAAATCCGGTCAGCGGTTCCTCCGCTTCAATCGACTCGGTAAGCGTCTCTCGCACGGACTTCACCGCCAATTCGCTGGCAGCCTCACAGATTTTCGTCCACTGCGGGTCCTGCTCCCCCACAGTCTGCACATGCCTAACGACGGCCCTTGCGTTCGCCGTCACATCCGGGAACTCCACCCCAAAACCGTGGTTTTCCGCTTCGGAGACAACGGTCAGCTCGATATCCGGATTGGCCAGCAGCTTAGAGATACCTCGGTGCAGCGTCGGCCTGCCGACTAACACAATCTGCTCCGGCAGAATCTGCGCAAAAGTACCCGCCGCGAGCGGGTGAACCGGGTGCGCCGGCGCATATGCATTCGGCTCAGCGATGGTTGGCAGATCCTCCAGTTCTGGCAGGTGCGAGGCATTCGAACCCGCAATCACGAGTGTGCGGCGGCTGATGTCAATTGTGGCTGTGCTAGCCGAGTTGGCCGGGCCGGTTGCGGTGGCCGAGTTGGCTGCGATGGCGGCCGCGCCGACGTTGTTGCTGTTGGTAGGCGCAATCGTGGTCCAGGGGCCGCCGTCGGCGCGGCCCTCGGGGATGTCGGCGACGGAGTCGTCGTCAGGCACGAGCGGTTCGACAAAACGGACGTTAAGGTGGCCGGCGCCGGATGCCATGGCGGCGACAACGCGATCGATGCGGGCGCGGATCTGCGCGGCGGTGGCCTTCGTGACCGGGGCGGTGCCGTCCAGATCGAACTCGACGACGGAGGCATCAGCGAACAGGCGGTCCTGGACGATGGTCTGGTTCGCGCCAGTGCCTCGATAATGCGCGGGGCGGTCGGCGGTCAGTGCCAGCAGCGGAATGCCCGACGCGGTGGCTTCCACCATGGCGGGCACGAGGTTCGCCACTGCTGTGCCGGACGTTGTAATTACCGGGGTCACCTTGCGGGTGCGCGAGGCCAGGCCGAGGGCGAGGAAGGCGGCGGAGCGTTCATCGATACGTACGTGGAGGCGAACCTTCGCCGCGTCGGCGGCCTGGACCAGAGCGCGGGCGAGCGGGGCGGACCGGGAACCCGGGCACACCACGGCATCGACCATGCCGAGACGCAGCAGCTCATCGACGATGAGGCCCGCTACCACTGCGGATGGGGCTTGTGTGGACTGGACGGCGTGAGTGGTTTCGGTCGCGCCGGTGTCCGGGTCTTGAGGGGTGTCCTGGTTATTGTTCACACTCAATAGGCTACTTGCCGGAAGTTACTGACTAGGTTTATGTCAGTTTGGAAGCCGTTTTTCGGGCTCAAAGTGTCATAAACCTAGTCACTTTCTTGGCGTTATAGATGGGTGTACGCCGCGCGGAGGCGGTCGAACCACCAATCGCGGCGGGGGCCCGGCGCGGCGAGCTCGGCCAGGCGGGAAGGGTCGGGCGCGGGGTTGGTGACGGGCAGTCGGCCATCGATAAGTGGCCGGGGCTCGATGACGTCCTCAATAAAGAGTGACGACGTGGCCAAACCCGCCGCGTTCGGCTCCGGCTGCAGCTCGGTAGTAGGCAGGGCCGCCGCCGTGAACAAGCCGGCAGCCATGCCAATGCCGGTGTCCAACGCGCTGGCGACGGTCACCTTCATCGCCAGCTCCTCGGCCAACCGAAGCAAGCGGCGTGGCCCACCAAGTGGCGCGACCTTCATTACGCCCACGTCAGCCGCCTGTTCGCGCGCAACCAAATACGGATCCTCAGCCTTGCGGATTGACTCATCGGCGGATGGCCTGCTCCACCGACCAGCCACGGTTCGCATCCACCCGCACCACAGGTTCATAGCCATAGGCTTCGGCCACCGCGGTGCGGACGGCGGCTACGCGCTCGATGTCGTCGTTAAGCGATTGGCCGCTCTCTGCGACCTTGACCTTGAACGTGCGGCACCCGGGGTAACGCCCCACGACCTCCGGCACCTGCTCGGGTGTGATGGCGGGGATGGTGGCGTTGACCTCGACAAACTCGCGCTTCGGGGTGGGCAGGCCAACGTATGCGCATTCGATGGCCGAGCGCAGCCACGCGGCAGCTTCGGGTGCCTCGTACTCCAGGAAGGGAGCGAACTCTCCCCAGGTGGCGGGGCCGTCGATGAGGAGCGCCTCGCGAGTGGTGACGCCACGGAATTTCACTGCCATGGGCAGAGCCACGACGTGGGCGCGGTCGAGGATGTCGTCGATTGGCGGAAGCTGGATGTTGGGCGCAGCGGACACACACATACCCCTCATGCTAGAGACCTTTATGCTGGAAGCCATGACTGATACCGCGAAGTACTCGACCGATAACCCCTTCCGCCCCGAGCAGTGGAAGACGGTTGATGGTTTTGAGGATTTGACCGACATCACCTACCACCGCCACGTCGGCGAGGGCCGCGAAAACGGCATTGTGCGTATTGCGTTTGATCGCCCGGAGGTTCGTAACGCATTCCGCCCGCATACCGTCGATGAGCTCTACCGCGCGCTCGACCACGCGCGTCGCACCCCGGATGTCGGCGTTGTGCTGCTGACCGGTAACGGCCCGAGCACCAAGGACGGTGGCTGGGCATTCTGTTCGGGTGGTGACCAGCGCATTCGCGGTCGTTCCGGCTACCAGTACGCCACATCCCACGAGCATGACGACGCTACCGCGGACGCATCCACCATCGATACCGCGCGTGCCAAGGTCGAGGGTGGCCGCCTGCACATCCTGGAGGTGCAGCGCCTGATTCGCACTATGCCGAAGGTTGTCATTGCCGTGGTCAATGGTTGGGCCGCAGGTGGCGGACACTCCCTGCACGTGGTGTGTGACCTGACACTGGCATCCCGCCAGGAGGCCCGCTTTAAGCAGACCGACGCTGACGTGGGATCTTTCGATGCCGGCTATGGCTCGGCCTACCTGGCGAAGCAGGTTGGTCAGAAGTTTGCCCGCGAGATTTTCTTCCTCGGCCGTTCCTACGACGCTGAGACCATGCACCGCATGGGCGCTGTCAACGAGGTCGCCGACCACGCTGAGCTGGAAGATGTCGCGGTGGAGTGGGGCCGCATGATCAACGGTAAGTCCCCAACGGCGCAGCGCATGCTGAAGTTCGCTTTCAACCTGACCGATGACGGACTGATGGGCCAGCAGGTCTTCGCGGGCGAGGCTACTCGCCTGGCGTACATGACCGACGAGGCCGTCGAGGGCAAGGAAGCGTTCCTGGAAAAGCGTGACCCGAACTGGGACGAGTTCCCGTTCTACTACTAGGGGCAGTTAGGGGGGGGCGCCGGCTGGGGCGCTCGTCGGGCCCTGCACTTTAGCGCTCATTCGTGGCTGTAGAACAGCCGAGAGCGTGCGCTACAGTCACGGGTCTGCGCTAGAGTGCCTCCGACGCTTCGACCGCCAGCCCGCCATTGCGAGTCGGGAGCACCGCACCTTCTACCTGATAAACCTCTCGCAGCATAGCTTCATTAATGACCTCTGCCGGAGGCCCTGCACTGCTGACCCGACCATCGGCTAGAACAACCACATGTTCGCAAAAGCGCGCCGCTTGCCCCAGGTCATGAAGTGTCATCACTACCGCGCAGGGCAATTCCCGCGCACACTTGCGTACCTGCCCGAGAAGCATCAATTGGTTACGCAAGTCGAGTGCGCTGGTGGGCTCGTCGAGAAGCAATACCCGAGGTCGTCGCACAACCGCCTGCGCAAAACTCACCAACTGCCGCTGTCCCCCAGACAACTCAGACATCAGCCGCGATGACAACGCAACCAACCCAAGTCGTTCAATGGTGGCCTGCACTTCTGCCCGCACTGTGGATCCGACACGCAGTGCGGAAAACCCAGAAAACGACTGTTGCCGGGCAAGCAGGACGCTTTCGTACACGGTCAATGAGCTCAGCGGCGGAGGGTCCTGTGGCAAATATAGAGATCTTTCAGCACGTACCTGCCCCGAGCAGTTTTCAAGGCCCGCCAAACACCTCAGCAGTGTCGATTTGCCAGCTCCGTTGGGACCGACCAACGCAGTCACGCTTCCCATCGGAAGAGGCCCAACGTCGACATTGTGCAGGACATGATGGCCGTCGTAAGCAAAAGACACTCCTCGCGCGCTAAGAGCGGACGATTCTGGAGGGGTTTCGCCGAGGGGTTTACCGTCAGGTTTACTGGGGCTGTCGTGATGACCATGTACAGCGTCGTTCCCGACAAAGCGACTTGCCTTTAGCCAACCCACATTTTCCTCCTCTGGCCAGCGATAATCGCGACAAATACGGGCACTCCTACAATTGCGGTAATAATGCCTACGGGAAGAATTACACCCGGTTGAATCACCTTCGACACTGCCGATGCCGCAACCAGAAGCAGCGCCCCTACCAAAGTCGAAGCAGTAAGAAAATAACGTTGATCTTCGCCTACCAATAAGCGCGCAACGTGTGGGCCGACGAGACCGATAAATCCAATCGTACCGGCCATCGACACAGCGGTTGCCGCCATAAAGGACACCACGATAAGGGTCAGCGCACGCAGTCGATCAACGTCTACGCCAAGGGCTTTTGCGCGGTCATCGCCCATCCGGAATGCAGTCAGCGACCAGGCATTGAGGTAAAAGAAGAGTAGCCCCATCACGAATATCACCGCGAGCAACGCAATCTGCGTCCAGTTCGAGCGGGTGAGACTGCCCATCGTCCAGAACACAACCTGTTCCAACTGCGTCTCCGAGGCCAGGTATTGCATCAGGGCCAGTAGAGCGTCGAAAAAGAATACAATCGCGATACCGAGGAGAATCATCCCCTCGACTCCTGGGCCACGAAATCGGGAAAAGAGCAGAATCGCAGCGCAGGCCAGCATCGCGAACACCCACGCAGTCCCGGCCATCCCCAGCACCGCACCGATTCCCTCAGAAGCGAAGCCGGTGACCACAGCCAGGGCAGCACCGAATCCGGCCGCCGCTGACACGCCCAGGGTGTACGGCTCGGCCAGGGGATTTCCCAGAATTGTCTGCATTTGTGAGCCCGCCGCTGCCAGCGTCGCTCCGACGAGCACTGCAGTCACGGTCATCGGAAGCCGAATGTCGAAAACAATCTGGTGGTCAATGGGTCGCGCACCAACCGGATGGGTCAATGTATGCAAAACTTCGCTGGCAGGCATGCTACCGCCACCGAGTAGAAAGTCAGCAAGCGATGTCAAAGCCAACACCACAGTAATCAGAGCGATTATCACCCACTTCTTCCGTGCTGCGCGCTGATACCAGTGAAAAGTTGACTGCACCATTACTCTATCAGGGCTGACTTCCTGCTCCCCGCGAACGGCGTCTCCGCTCCCCTGCGTTGTTGCCAGGTTTCCGTGCGAAACTTGCATGTTCGACATCACTCCAGCCCAGTCCAGAAGGTGCCCGAGGCCTCGATTGGCAGGAACTTATCGTGCAGGTCCTGTACCTCTCGTTCAGTGTCAATGTCGCCGAACAAGTCCGGGTGCATGGCCTTTGCAAACATCTCGACTGCCAGGAAGTTATATGGCGAATCGTAAAAATGATGCCATGCGACGAAAGTACGCTTACTTTTCACCGCGTCGACTTCACGCACAGCGGGTTGCTTACCGACGACATCGTGAAGGGCCTTTTGCGCCTCTTCCTTCGATTCCGAGTAACCCAGCGGTACGTAATTTCCTTCCTTGACCGGAGTCTTACCCTGATCCCAGTCTGCGCCTGTGGCAATGATGACTTCAGGATTCTTCCCGGCCAATGCCTCTGGCGATACCTGCCCTTGCTTCGCATCAATCATTTCGTCGCCAAGGTTTAGTCCACCGGCAAAATTGACAATCTGCGCCAGGTTGGACTTGGCGAAGGTTGAGCAGCAGTCAAAGTAACCGGGTGCTCGCCACAGGAATGTCGGTGTCGGTGCTGGTTTCTTCTCGGCAAGGCGGTCAGCGACCTTGTTGACCTTCTTCTCGTAGTAGTTGATAAAGTCTTCCGCCTGCTTTTCACGCCCCAGCAGTTGTCCCATCATTCGAATACTGGGCTCGGTGTTTTTCACTGGGTCAATGAAGTAGTCGACAGTCACCGTCGGCACGCCTGCCTTTTCTAATCCATCAACGATTCCAGCATCTTTAGCCGCGTCGAAGACACCCGCATTTACTACGAAGACATCGGGTCGGGACTCCAGAGCCTGTTCCAGCGACATAGTGTTGTTGTAAATCTCGCCTGTGGTCGGGATGTCCTTGATTTTGGGGAACTTCTCAACGTAGCGGTCGTAAGTGGCTTTGTCGTTTTCCTTCAGGTCCTCTGGCCAGGCAACGATCTTGTCAGTTGGATTGTCTGGGTTCAGAAGCGCCGTCGTGTAAAGCATCTTCTGCCCGCCCATCAGGATTCGCTCGACATTCTGCGGGACTTTAACTTCGCGTCCTAGCGCATCGACGACGGTACGCTTCTCACTGCTAGCGGATGCGTCTCCATTTCCATCTGAGCAAGCGGCGAGAAGGACGAGCGACATGCATAGGAGTACCGCGAAAAGCACCCTTGCGGGGAAGTCACGCAGTAGCACGCTTGGAGTAAGAGGAGAACTAACCTTCATTTTCTTCTTTCCGGAGCAGGCGGTCAGTCGACCGCATATTCAGCTCCTCGGATCCCCTTCGGTAGAGGGAAAACGTCATCTTTACGTGGATGGTTCAGACTATTTCTGGATGGGTGTTACGAAGCTTCGGCCGTCACACGGAACTAGTGGGTTGCAGGTGACGCTGCAGAGCGCGGTAAAGCAGAGCAGCGGTCGTGGAAAAGCCAAGGATGAGCCCAACCCAAACGCCATATCCTTCCCAACGAAGGCCAAGGCCAAGAATCAGGAGAGCTGGAACCCCCACCGCCCAGTAGCCCCAAAGGGTCGCACTGAGACCCGACTTCGTGTCGCGCAGCCCACGAAGGAGCCCCACCAGCACGTTCTGGGAGCCTTTAGCGAACTGCTGAAGCACGGCAAGGCACAACAAGATTGTCGCTATATGGCGTACATCGGGATTGGCACTAACGTTGGAATCAGTAAGGAACAGTCCAACGACGTACTTGCCCAGTAGCAACCAGAGCAAACCGACGACGGCAAGATAAATACCCACTGCGTGCAAAACCCGACGTGATACCTGTTTGACTGCCTCGGCACCATCCGCTAATGCACGGCTGACCAGTATAGATCCTCCGTGCGAGAAGCCGATACATACTTGGTAGACGATATAAGCGAGTTGGTTAACAACGGTGTGCGCTGCCAGCATGACTGGGCTAACCAGGCCCATCGCTAGACCTGCGATAGTAGTAATCGCAGCTTCAGAGCCGTAGGTAAGCGAAACTGGAATCCCAAGCCGAATAATGCGCCTCATGCATGCTGCGTCGCCGGGCCTCGGAATGACCGCGAAGAATTTCCGTAGCTGACGGTCTCTTTGCAGCAAGCCAGCAAAGGACAGCAGGGTAAAAACCTGGACGCAGGTGGTCGACAGACCGATGCCCACCAGTCCCCATGCAGTTCCCCATTCATTGACACTTGTTAGCCGGAGGAATCCAGCGTTGAGAGCAGCGTTGACAACGATGGAGATGAGCGTAACCACCAGCAGAGAGCCCGGCCGACGCATGCCGACTGCAAACTGCCGCAGGACATTGAGCCAAATCATCGGGATAAGGCCTGGTGCAAGCGCGACCGTCATCGAGAACGCTAGCTCGGCAACAGTGTCGTCGATGGGCAAGATGAGTGCAAGCGCACCAAATGAAATCACGATGAGGCCACCAATGATTGCAGTTGCGGTACCGACGGCCATGCAACTGCGTACCGCTTGGCGGATTCGCTCAGCCGCAACTTCCTCGCCTGTCTTTTCCCACTCCGACGCGGCCTCGGCTACTAGGTTGCCTCCGGCGGTGACCATACCGACACACATGGTGCGAATCTGGTTGTAGAACTGCATTGCGAGTCCGCCGCCGGCAATTGCCACTACACCGAGGGTCTGCAGCATCAGCACATCGGTCGTGGTTAGCGCAACCCCCGCTAGCTGAACGCCCGCGATGGGTAGCGCAAGCGAATAGACATCACGGTAGGACACGGTTTGCTGGCCAATTGCACGAGCTGGATTTATCACCCGGCCACCTCGAAGGAACTAGCAATGGCACGAGAATCACCATAGGCTCTGAGCATTCGCGAAACTTGACGCTCCATAACTTCTGAATACAAATGATTTTTCTGAAGCCAATCAGTATCAAAAATTGTGTCGAGATATTTCTCACCAGCATCACAAACAATGACGACCATTGTTGTTCCTGCCTGAAACTCGTGTAGATGACGCAAACCTTCGTAGATTGCAGCACCTGCTGTGCCTCCAACCATGAGCCCATGTTCCCTAGCCAACACTCGGGCCACAGCGAATGCCTTGACATCGCTAACTTTGACTCCATGGTCGATGAGGTTGTAGCGGACGTTATTGCCGATTTTGAAACCCGACGGAGCACCGGCACCTGATTGCTTATATGCCCCTGGCACCCCACCAAAAATGATGGAGCCTTCGGGTTCAACAGCCAACGACTCGGCGGTATGCCCAAGCTTCCTCAGATGTTCCGTTGTACCGCACAACGTCCCGCCCGTTCCAATTGCCGCAACGAGAACGTCAACCTTTTCTGGGATTTGCTCATCGAGTTCGTATGCAAGCTGCCAGTAACCAGCTGGGTTGTTGGGATTATTGTGCTGATCTGGCCACCATGCATCCGAGGTCTCGGCGACAATTTCTGCGGCCTTCGCACGTCTAAGGCTCGTAGACGGAACACAGGATTCTTTATCCCCGACGAAGACCAACTCTGCTCCAAGTGCTTGCATGGAACGCAGCTTGTCCTTAGCAGCGTGATGATCCACAATCGCCGTAAACTTGTATCCCCGCTGAGAGGCCACAAATGCCAGACCTAAACCAGTGTTTCCACTAGTGGGTTCAATGATTCTTCCGCCCGGCTTGAGCTCGCCGGAGATCTCCGCAGCAACAATCATCTCCAGCGCCATTCGCACCTTTACGCTTCCCGTCGGATTTAGGCAATCCATCTTCAGTAATAACCGGCTTCCGGATCCGGTATTACACAGTTCAAGAATTGGCGTGTTTCCAATTAAACTACAACTCTCAAGCGAACATGTTGCGCAAGGTTTTCTTAATTTTTTTTCAGAATATGGAAAATCAATCATGACAGACCCCAATTACACATTTAAACCAATTCCCGATATAAAGGCCTATCTATTTTCGGCAAGCTTCCCCGACCTTCCCAAACAAACCGCATGGGCAGGCGAATTTGATGAAATTCGCTTTCATTTTTGTCCATCTGATAACCAGCCGTATTGTGATAAATAACCAAATCCCCAACTCTCGGAATTCGATTCATTTGGACCTTTCGCCAAGTGAGCATGTCATATTCCATACAGCTACTTCCGCCAACACAGACACCAACCGAGCGCGATAGACAATTACTGCCACCGCTAGGCCTGCCCATGTAATTGGCGCCATCATCTGAGCCGGGATTCTCCCATAACGTCATGTCAGGCATGTATTCACTGCCTTTCCATTGCTCAGAAAGGCTCATACTTAAACCCGCAACAGTAATAATTATGTAGTCGTCTCTCCATTTCACACCCTGAATTGGAAAAACGCTCAATCCACAACCATCTAACGCCGCTCGGCCTGGTTCAATGGCCAACTGAAATCGCCCATTTTTTAGCCGTTCCGCAAGCGAAGTGCTAGTTTTATCAATCCTCTCAACTGAAGGCGAATTAGCTACTCCCGAAAGAATTTCATCTAACATTTCAGGGCCATCATTGCCCTGCCCACCATACGGATAAAGCCCTTCTGGAATTCGACCAGAATGAAAATAGTCTCGCTTATCCGGTGAATCAATAACCTTTTCCCGAAACATTTCCCACTGGGATGGCTCACAATACTGAACCGAAAATCCTCCACCTATGTCCAGCATCTCTGCCGTCCATCCTTTAATTCGAAGAATTTCCATAAAATCCAAAGCTTTATGTGCTTGGCGGTTACGCTGAGCGGGACTGTATCCGTTCAAATGGAAGGTCACGCCTCTACAGTCAATCCCATTACTAGATTGTTCTCGCAGGGCCTCAAGCTCTCGAAGCCACTGTGCCATGGAGGTGCCGAAGCGAGTCTCAGGCTGTTCTTCAGGCAGTAACCTAATCAACACCGGAGCATCAACGACTCCAAGATCCTTAGCCAGCGAATTAATTCGGAATAGTTCGCTCGGAGAATCTACTGCAATTAGAACTCTCTGCCTGAGAGCAAGAGTCAAAAGCGATTGCGATTTTTCCGCACCCGTAACAACTAAGTCGGCAGCACACACACCAGCGCCTAAAGCGCCGGTGAGCTCCTCCCCGCTCGCAACATCTACGCGATGACCCTCTTCGGCGACTGCGGGGATCCAGCACGCAGACTTATTTGCTTTGTGAGCGAAGTAGATATGCGAGTCGACTCCGTGACGCTCGCAAACAGCAGCAAAAGCATTCAAATTCTGGCGAAAAACCTGAGTATTTAGAACATGAAAAGGCCCTGCCGCTAGTGTGGCTAAACGAGTTAGTTCCGAGACGCCGTCACTTGGAATTGACAGTAAATCTTTCGCCCAGTCACGTTGTTTCGGGACCAGGGTCGAGGTCTTGGGCACAGAGGGTGTAGAAGCAAAAGTTTTATCGTTCACTTTTCATTTCCCGTAGTGCCGACAGCGAGCGTTACGACCATAGCGACACCTCCGTACCTCGCCCAGCAGAAAATGCACGAACCGCAAGTTCCTGAGCAACTGGAATATCCGTAATAATCATTCCCGTCGAGAATGCAAAAACTCGGTCAGTTTCATTCGTGCGCCCTGGGGCCTTTCGCGCGAGAATATCGGGTAGTGTTGCATCCAATTCCACTTCTTTGCCCTGGAGCAATCGCTGCCCAACTAGCTCGAACTGTCCGGCACTAGTAGCAATTACCCTGTCTGCAGCAGCAACAGCACCATCCGCAATTCCCTTGGAAGCAACAGAAATTAGCAGCCCACCTTCGGGAATCCATTCAGTTTGAATCGATGGGTGCCAGGCACGACCGGAAGCAACTACGGTGATATCGCTGCTTTGAACTGCCTTCATAACAGAAGCATCATCGCGTTCAACTAGTTCGATATTCCGCTCGGGAAACCAGTGATTAAGCGACTTCCGGCTTTTTTCTAATCCTCCCGGATGAGTTCCATGCAGCTGTAGTTTTTCGAGGCTCGGCACTGCTGTGACCAAGTAGGAAAGTGTGTTAACTGACTGAATCCCAGTGCCAAAAACAGTCACAGTCTTCGCATCAGCGCGTGCACATTCTCGCGCAATCAATGCTGTCGTAGCGGGAGTTCGCGAGGCTCCAACTTTTTGGCAGTCCATTAGCGCGTATGGCATGCCGCTTTCATCGTCGTAGAGACTAATGGTGGTGTAGTACTTATCTGGGTTGTCGCTTCCGTGGCGATAAGAGGTCTTGTATCCAACGAGATCACGGTTGGCATCAAAACCGAGCATCGAAAAAGCAATCGAGTCCCGGCTCTCAACCGGTAAGTCAATCATCATTTTTGTCGGGCACTGCGAGGAACCTTCCGCGAATGCCAAGTATCCATCTTCTACTGCACGGATAACCAGCGAAGGTTCGAGTTCGATATCTTCCAAGTCCGATCGGGTCAAAAGTCGAAGCTTTGGAGTTTTTGAATCAATCAATAGAAGTCCTTCAAGCAAGTAACGATTGATAGCCAACCATTCAACCAACAAAAGGAGAGCCTACACTACCTGTCATAGGTATGGCTACCCTAATTCCTAAATTCTATCGGCGATCACAGGCAGTGAAGGTTCAATGACTCCAAGCTGGGCGCTAAGCAATATCGCTACTCTAAGGCGACGACGCCGTCGCACACGGCGGCGAGAAGCCTGTGTTCATGGCTAATCATGAGAACACCGCCGCCAGATACGGCGAAATCCCGGATGACCTCGACGATTGCCGCGGAGTTGGCGGCGTCGAGCATGGCGGTCATCTCGTCGCAGATGAGGTAGCGTGGACCGGCGGCCAGGGTGCGAGCGACTGCGGCACGCTGGAGCTGCCCGTCTGAGACCTGGCTAGGGAAGCGATCGAGAAGGTCCGGAGTCAGCCCAACGTTTCGGATGAGCTCGTCGATGTCCACACTTTTCCCGGTTCGCTGACCATCCCGCCGCCCTTGCCGCCCCTGTCGTGCGGCTGAGCGAATGGTGCGCCCCAAAGTCATCCGCGGGTCGCAGGACCTTCGGGGAGACTGAAACACCATCCCAATCTGGCCACGAACCCGCTGCCCGGCGCGGCTGCGCACAGCGCCGACCGGCACCCCGTCGCAGAAGCACTGCCCTAAATCGGGCACTTCCAGGCCTGCGAGGATACGGCCGAGCGTGGACTTGCCAGCCCCCGAAGGCCCACGAAGCCCGACGATCTGCCCTGGATCAACCCTGATGGAAACGTCCGATAAAACGACTCTCGCAGAGCCGTCCTTGGCGCCGAATGACTTCGACACGTTCTCGGCGACCAGCGCTTTGCCACTCGCCTGCGCGTCACAGCTCACCGAAGCCTGCTCACTCACCAACGCCTTACTCACCACAGCCTCCTCGTTCATTTCCCCGCCTCCTCGAGCCTGCGCGCGTAGCAATAGTCCTCGTCCAGGTTCGTCAAGCTCGGCACCACGCCGGGCATCGGCCGCATGCCGTTTTCGGGCAGCGCTGCGAGCAGATCGCGCATGTATTCGCTGGCTGGGGCCTCAATCACCTGTTTTGCCGATCCCGTCTCCTCAAGGCGCGATGCGTACATCACTGCAACTCGGTCGGCGATGCCGCTATCGCGCAGCTCGGAAATGTCGTGCGTAATTAGCATGACTCCCACACCACTGTCGGCGATTTGGCGAAGCATGCGCAGCAGGGCCATGGTCAGGTCGGGGTCGAGGGAGGCCGTCGGCTCGTCAGCAATCACCAGAGCAGGGTCGCCAGCCAGGGCGAATGCCACTGCTGCGCGCTGCGCCATACCCCCGGAAAGTTCGTGGGGATACAGCGCCGCGACCTCCGCATCCAGGCTGACTCGCCGCAGCATCTCCTCCACCGTGTGGTTGCGCCCCAGAACGGAAATTGTTTCTTTTAGCTGTGCCCCGACCGTGCGCACCGGTGTCAAAAACGTCGCCGCCGACTGCGGTACTAGCGCGATTTGCCGCCCCGCCAGCTCCTCGTCAGTGCGAGCAAGGCCCGCGCCGGTACGTCGCCGCGCCAGAATTTCGATGGGCTCGGCGTTCCTCTCCGCTTCTGCACCACTGTCAGCTGCCCCTTCGCGCGGATAGAAACGCACCTGCCCCTCTACTCTCGCGTGCGGCGGCAGCATGCCAACCACCGCCGAGGCAATAATCGACTTTCCGCAGCCCGACTCACCCACAACCGCGACGACCTCTCCCCTACCCACAGTCAGGGACACGCCCGTCGCGGCATGCACCACGTCACCACCGCGCAGGGGAATCCGCACTGTCAGTCTCTCAATGTCCAGCAGCTTCTCTCGCTTGCCGACGCCCTCCCGAGCACTCACACCAGCACCTCCTGTCCGGTCACCCGCTCCTTCAAATGCGTGCCGACGGCCGCAATACACAACGTTGTGGCGACGAGGAAAAACGAGGGAAACACCAAAATCCACCAATGGCCGAGAAGCAGGGCGCCCTCGGCGTCGGCAAGCAGAGTCCCGAGAGACGGCTTGTGCGGCGGCAGGCCCACCCCAAGGAAAGACAGCGTCGACTCGTGCCAGATTGCGTGCGGGATCAGCAAGATAAGGCCGACCAAGGACTGCCCCAGTGCCGCCGGAACAACGTGCCGAGCTAGCACGCGTGCGCGGCTCATTCCGGACAGGAGCGCGGCCTCGACGAACTCGGCGCCCCGCAGATGCAGCACGGACGCACGGACCGTTCGGGTGATGGTCACCCAGTGCGTCAGTACCAGGGAGATGATGATTGCGGGGACCGAGCCTCGGAAAAGGCTGACGATGAGCAGCCCCAGTAGCAGGTGCGGCAGCGCGTTGGTGACGTCGGCGCTGCGCATAATGACGCGGTCGACGCGCCCGCCGAGCATGCCTGCGGTAACGCCGAGGACGATACCGACGATCGCCGAGCACACTGCCGTGACCAGTGCAATGAAAAGGGAAATGCGCATTCCCGCAGCAACTCGAACGAAAACGTCGTGCCCCTTCGAATCGGTACCGAAGAAGTGCTCAGGCCCCGGGGCGACACCGGAATTGGCAAAGTCGGTGAGCACCAGGTCGGAGTCGTGAAACAGCGGAGTTAAAAAGGCGTAGGCAGCGATGAGGACCAGGCACGCCACGGCCACGACCGGGGCGACCGGCCTCTTTGTCGTTTTAAGCATCTGCATCCACCCGTGGGTCGAGGACGACGAAGGCGACGTCGGCAAGCAGATTTCCGAGCAGGACGATAGCCGTCGTCGCGATAGTGAGAATGCTCAGCAGCGGAAAGTCCAAGCTCTGAGCCGATTTGACCAGCGCGGTTCCGAGCCCAGGCCACGCGAAGACCGCCTCCACCAGTGTCGATCCGACGACCAGCTCAGACAGTCGCGCGCCGATGAGCGCGAGGAAAGGCGGCACTGCGGTCGGCAGGATATGGGAGAAAATAATCGTTCGGCGCGGAATGCCGCGGACCTGCGCTCCGGTGACCGCGCCGGAGTCCATGACCTCGACGATGGACTCACGCAACGACAGCACCAGCCACGGCACCTGCGTAATCGCAAGAACGACAGCTGGCAGCGTAAGGTGCGCCACCGTAGAGGAGAAAGTCACGGGCTCGCCCGGGTAGGTCAGGCCTCCGGTGGGAAATAGCTTCCAGGCCAACGCAAAAAGGCCGAGGCCGCCGAGTGCAACGACGAAGGGCGGGGTCGCCTGAATCACCGTCGAGATCGACAGGACTAGCCGGTCTAGCACTCCCCCGCGCCGCACCGCAGCCCACAGTGCCAGAACGAATGACAGCGCGATAGCTCCGGCAAGTCCGCAGGCGCCGAGCAGCATCGTCCACGGCAGACGCTCGGCGAGCACCTGCGTCACCGGCTGTGAGTAGGACCTCGAAATGCCAAGGTCGCCCACCGCCAGGCCCTGCAGCCACACCAACCACGACTCCCACCAGGGCCTATCCAGCCCCAACTGGTGAGAAATCGAGACTCTCTGCGCTTCGGTCAGGTTGCCCGCCTGACCTTTGAGATACGCATCCAAAGGGTCGAAGGGGCTCACCGCCGCCAGCGCGAACACTGCTGCCGTCACCGCCACAACGATGGGAACGGCTACCAGCACTCGCCTCACGACGATTCCTGCGACCTGCCGTTTCCGGCTCTTGAAACGGGGTTGATGCTCAGAGGGGTGTAGACGCGGGTGTGAGTGCGGGCGCGAGCGAGGGTGAGGACGTGGGTGTGGCTCGGCTTTTGTCATTTACTTGTGCCATGCCCCCAGGTTGAACCACGGGCCGAAGTTCAGGCCGTGGGCATGGGGCTCAAGGATGGCATCCGGGTGCGTGTAGCCACGGTCGCGCTCGACATAGACATGGTCAACGTAGACCAGCTGCAGCATGGCGGGCTTTTCGGCGTAGAGCTTCTGAATCTTACGGTAGAGCTCGTCTCGCTTGGCCTGGTCCGCTTCGACGCGCGCCTGGTCGAGCAGCTTGTCGATCTCCGGGTTGACGTAGTCGGAGCCGTTATCCCACTTGGCACCGGCACCCGGCTCAGCGTACTTGGAGTGCAAGATTGAGTAGATCTGGCCGTCGACGGAGTACGGGGTACCGCCTCCTCCCAGCATGACCGGGGTCTTGGCGTAGTCCTCGCGGGTGACAGACTTGGAATCACGGGCGACCGGATTGACCTCAATGCCGACCTTCTTCAGGTCGGAGGCTGCGGCCAACGTCAGGTCTGTGCGGGCGTGATCGCGGTTCGGGAAGTAGATGACATCGAACGCGGCGCGCTGGCCGTCCTTGACGCGGATGCCGTCCGAGCCCTTCTTCCACCCGGCGTCGTCGAGAAGCTTCTCGGCCTTCGCGGTGTCGTGCTTGATCTCGGCGGTCGGGTCGTAGGCGTCGCCGTAGAAGTCCGCGAGGAAGGTGGAGTTCGGCTTCGCGTGGCCCTTCATCACGTCTTTCGCCATGGCCTCACGGTTGACAGCCAGGTTGACCGCATTGCGGATTGCCTGGTCACCGGTGACCGGGTTGCCCGCTGGAAGGGTGATTCCGCGCCAGTCCGCCGAATGCGCCGACTCGACCTTGAATCCCTCCTGGCCTTCAAATTCCTGCGCCAACGCCGGCTCCATAATGGTTCCGTCGCCCTCGCCGCCGCGCAGCTGCTGAGCACGGGAGTTTTCGTCCTGATTGACTCGGTAAATGACTTTCTTCAGCTCAGGGGCCCCGCCGTGATAATCCTCGCGGGCCGTGAAGATGGCCTCGTCGGCACGCAAAGATTCGAGCTTGAACGGGCCAGTTCCCACGGGCTTGGTATTGAGATCTGAGTCCTCGGCGGGCTTCAAATCATCGAAGTTGAAGGCCTCCGACGGGGCGATGCCGTTGAGGAGCTGGTGATCGAATTCCGCGTACGGGATATTCAGCTCGAAGACGACCTTGTCTCCGTCGGCGTGCACCTCATCGAGCATTTCCCAGTTCGGAGCCTCAGAGGAGGCCGAGCGCTCGTCGAGGATGGCCTTGTAGGTCGCCACGACGTCCTCCGGCCCGAAGGTGGTCCCGTCGGAGAAGGTGATTCCGTCCTTGATTGGAACGGTCCACGTTTTGTTGCCATTGCTCGGCTCGGCGGGGCCGGAGGCTAGCAGAGGCTCAAAGTCGACGGGCTTCGTGGAGGTGTCACCCGACACCGGCTTGAGCCGGAAAAGGCCCTCGTAGACCGGGGAATCGCCGGACCTGCTGTAACCAGCAACCGGGTTGTATCCGCCGGTTTCGTTGTTATCCAGCAGGACCAGGGTCTGCTCGGCGCTGGCGCCGGAGTCCCCGGCGGCACCGGAGGCGGACTTATCATCGGGGTTCGAACAGGCGGTCAACCCGAGGCCACAAATCGCAAGTGCAGAGACCGAGACAGCCAGGGTTCGCCCCGTGCGGGTAGAAAACATTTACTCCCCTTTATTGAAGGATAGGCACAACTAAGTAGTAACCGTTTTCATTATCTACTCATTGGAAACTTTATTTCAATGGTTCAAAATCTTTTCTTCTTGTTGCGCAAATGTTTAGAACCCAGGTAAAAGGCAGAAAAACCCCGAAGACCTGGTACGACGATGGCGGCAACACATAAGTGCTGCCGCCATCGACTCCCCCCATATTCGCTTATAAAGCGCTACGCTACCTTCGTAACCTCAAAACGCTGCTCCGGGTGGACGTAGGCCTCCTGCGCACGAACGAGCTCCAGCTCGCCAGAGCCGGACTCGTGCGTGACCTTTAGCAGCTCAAAGATGCTGGCCGCGGTGTTGCCCAACGCGACCGACAGGTCACCGTCAATACCGCGACCGCGCAGCAGGTTGCCCGCAAACAGCGCAGCCGTGACATCGCCGGAGCCGTTGCGCTTTAGCGGCAAGTATGGCGTCGCCACCAGCCATGCGCCCGAGCCGTTGACGGCGAGCATCTCAATCTCGCCCTCCTTGCGCTCCGGACGCAGCACGCTGGTGACCAGCACGGCCTCCGGGCCGAGCTCCCGAGCAGCATGAGCTGCCGCAATGGTGGACTCCAGATCACTGACCTCGCGGCCCGTCAGGTATCCCAGCTCAAACTGGTTCGGCGTAATCACGTCTGCCACCGGCACGACCTTGTCGCGCAGCAGCGGCGGAATGTCTTCCGAGACGTGGCAGCCACTCTTGGCATTTCCCATCACCGGGTCACACGAGTAAATGGCCTTCGGGTTGCGCTCCTTGGTCAGCGCCACGGCCTCGATGATGACATCCGCAATATCGCTACCGCCCTGGTAGCCGGAGATAATCGCGTTGACGTCGTCAAGCTTGCCCAGCTCATCGATACCCTTGATGACCTCGCGCACATCCGTGGCCGGAATCATCGGGCCGCGCCACTGGCCGTAACCGGTGTGGTTGGAAAAATCGACGGTGTGGACCGGCCACACTTCAAAACCTGCGCGCTGCAGCGGGAAAACGGCAGCGGAGTTACCCACGTGGCCATAGCTCACATGCGACTGGATGGACAGGATCGAGGGCACGCGGTTGAACTCCGCGACGGCTTCAGCTGCCTTTTCGGTAGGGGCCTGATTTTCGCTCATACCGTCTATATTGCAACGGATGCGCGAAAATCCCATATTCCCCTAGTAGGCGCTGGGGCGACGTCGGCTGGCTTTGAGCTCGGATCTGCGCTGCTTCTGCGCTTTACGACGGGCAATCGAGGCCCGACTCGGTCGAGTCCGCCGGCGCTTCGGAGGCGGTGGCTGCACGGCTTCCCGGATGAGATCGGCAAGGCGACGCCGGGCTTCCGCGCGGTTGCGTACCTGGGAGCGCTGCGTGGTGACCGACACGGTGAGTGTCGTGCCGTCGAGGCGGTGGCTGAGGTTCTGGAGGGCGCGGCGGCGGTGGACGTCGGAAAGCACGCTGAGCTCGGCAATATCGACCGATAGCTGCACCTTGGAGTCGGTGGTGTTAACGCCCTGACCGCCCGGCCCACCGGAGCGCGCGAAGCGTTCAGTGAGCTCCGCTGAGGGGATGACAAGGCCCTTTGGGATGCCGGGACCTGGTGGAATCTTCAGGGGTTTCATGATGGCCAGTGTAGAGGGCTCGTTTGTAATCGGATCTCGTTTTCCGATTCGCCTGTTTGAAGGCAAATGCTCATCTAAGCTGACGAATAACATTTATCCACTTATAAAAACAGCAAGAAAAGGCAGGATTGAGACACCATGGCCACTTCTGATTCCCCGTCCATTTTCATCTCCGGCGGCGCACAGGGCATTGGCCGCGCGGTGGCCGAGAAGTTCCTGGCTGCAGGCTGGACCGTAGGTGTCTACGACATCAACGAGGACGCCCTGGCGAAGCTCAAAGCTGAGCGCCCGGAGGTAATCGTCGGCAAGCTGGACGTGACAGACTTTAAGCAGTGGGAGGACGCGCTTGCGGACTTCACCTCCCACACCGGCGGCAAGCTGACAGTGCTGGACAATAACGCGGGCATCATCGGCGATGGCGATATCACCGACCAGTCGCCGGAGATTATTCGCGCGCAGGTGGACATCAACTGCACCGGCCTGACACTGGGCGCGAAGGCGGCGCACCCGTATCTGAAGCGCACCAAGGGATCTCACCTGGTCAACATGGGTTCGGCTTCGGGTATCTACGGTCAGCCGCACATCGCGCCGTACTCCGCGTCGAAGTTTTACGTCTCGGGTCTGACGCAGGCTCTGGATCTGGAATGGCGCAAGGACAAGATTCGCGTCGTCGCAATCATGCCGCTGTGGGCGAAGACCAAGCTGGCGGACGTTTCCGCTGGTTCGACCCGCCGTCTTGGCGTGCGCATCACACCGGACCAGGTCGCTGATGCCGTATGGAAGGCAACGCACCCGCAGAACTTCATCGAGCGCCAGCGCCACTTCTACTCGGTGTCAGCAGCGGACTTCATCCTGCGCTACCTGGGCAAGATTGGCCCGCAGTTCCTGTCCCGCCCGGTTAACGCAATCATCGCGGGTTAAGAGGCAAACTAGACCTATGCTCTTTGATCAACTCCCGCGCGACGATGCCCGCATCACGCCGGGAGTTGTTCATTTGCCGGGGTGGCTTACGCTGGAGCGGCAGGCGGGCATCATCACGCAACTCCGCGACATCGCCCGCGACGTTGCCGGCACTCCCCTGGCCATGACTCGCCCGCAGCTCAAAAGTGGTCAGATGCAGGTCTTTATGCTGCATCTCGGTCGCATGTGGGCCACCAATCCCTACCGCTACGTCACGCACGCAGGCGGCGTTCGCGTCCCGCCCGTGCCTGACAACCTGCTACAGCTCGCTACCGAAGCACTCGGCGCTGCCGCGCTTTACGACGAATCCCTCAGCCAGTGGCCCACCACTTTTCGGCCCGACATGGCGTTGGTCAACTACTACCCGCCCGGGGCCACCATGGGGATGCACCAGGATCGAAACGAAAACTACCCTGCCCCGATTGTGTCACTCTCTATCGGCGATGAGGCTCTGTTCCGCATTGGCGGGACTGAAAACCGCAACAAACCCTGGGATGACGTGACTCTCGCCAGCGGGGATGTGATTGTGTTTGGTGGTCCGAAGCGGCTTGCGTTTCATGGTGTGCCCAAGACTCGTCCGGGCACGCTGCCGGAAGGGTGCGGGCTTAAAGAGGGCCGCATCAACATCACATTCCGGCAAGTGGAACACTCACACTAAACCGCGCAAGCCACCGACCGCTAGCCTAGACACATGCAGCGCACCGCTTCCTCCATGCACGCACAGCCTGCCACCGCGCAGACCCCTGCCCCACTCGACTGGCGCAGCCGGGTACGTTTCTTTGTCGGCTCGTTCCCAACTGCCGATCTCGCTATTGCGACTGCTTTCCTGCTGTGCTGCTGGTTGAGCATGACGCCGCTACTTACTTATGGCCCGAGCTTTACTTATGTCACCAATGTGATTCTGTCCGCGATGATTGCCGGGGCCGCAGCGTTTCGTCGTAAAGCAGTGCGTGCATCGTTTGTGGTTACGTACAGTGCCCTAGCGGGTCTCGCCTTGCTGGTGTGGCTATCCCCAGTGAACCTTGGGCTAGACCCCATTATTGTTGCTGCCCCACTATCTCTATGGGCTGTGACCAGGTGGGAACCGAATCGCACCTGGGGCATCGTTGGGCTGTTTTTAGGGTTGATTGGCAGCTTCCTCAACCCGGCAGTTCCTGCCTTCGGCTTTACCCCGGAACGACTATTGGTCTTCGGACTACCGGCGGTGCTTATCACGGCGAGCGCGTACGCAGTGCCACTATGGCTGCGCATCAACGCCGAGGAACATGCCGCGGAGTTGGAGAACGTCGTGGCGCTCAACAAGCTGGAGTTGTCCAGGGAGCTTCACGACGTCGTGGGGCACGGACTCACCTCTATTAAGGTTCAGGCCCAAACCGCTCTGTACCTGGCGGAGATGGATGGCTCACGAGCGGAATCCGCTGCTGAAAAGACCACGCTGGAAGGTATTGCCCAGACCGCAGACCAATCGTTGCGGGATGTGCATGCGCTTGTCGATGCGCTACGTGATGGCGGCGAGATTAGCGCTGACCCGAATGAGATTCCGCGTCTGGTTGCGGCAGTTTGTCCGCCGGGTCGCGATGTTTCGGTGACTCTGCCGGAGTCTTATGGAGACCTGGCGGATTGGCCACTCGCGAAGCGTTTGACTTTGGTGCGGGCAGTGACGGAGTTGGCCGCGAATATGGCCAAGCACTCATCGGGCGCTGGTCAGCTGGCACTGGTAATCGATCCACCTGCCGATGCTGATGACAGCCCGGCGCGGGTTCATTTGATCACCGCAAATCGGGCTGTGAGCGACGCCTTGATACACAGGAAGCGAGCTGGTGCTGGCCTGATTGGTCTGGATGAACGCGTGGCGCAGCTCGGTGGCGAGATGACTTATGGTGAAAGCGACGGCATGTTCCGCGTCAGTATTCGGCTGTAAGCGGTTCGACCGAAGCAGGGCTGACTGTCAATCCTGTTGAGAAAGACGAGCAATGGATGTAATTCGAGTATTAGTGGCTGAAGATCAGGCTTTGATTCGGCAGTCTTTCGCGCAGCTTATTGATGCCCACCCGCAGATGAAAGTCATTGGTGCCGTGGGCGACGGCGCCGAGGCTGTGCGTCTTGCCTCCGGAGCCGATGTGGTCGTCATGGACATTCGAATGCCCGTGATGGACGGTATCGAGGCCACACGACAGATTGTGCAAGGCGTGCCGTCCGGAGGTGCGGCTCGCGCTTCCACTCCAAAAGTCTTGGTACTGACCACTTTCCGCGAAGAAGACCTGGTGCTCGGCGCTTTAGAAGCTGGGGCCGCAGGCTTTTTGCTCAAAGACTCCAATCCCCGTGAGCTGCTTTCGGCCATCATGCGTATCCACCGTGGTGAAGGAGTCATCGATCCGAAGGTGACGCCGATGGTGTTGCGGCATGTTTCACCGCGCGCACCGCACTCAGGACAGCCAGCGAGAGCGTTCTCGACACATGGCGCTGACTCAGACCCCACTCACACAGGAACCCAATTCACACCCCGCGAACAGGAGATTTTGAACCTCGTCTGCCAAGGGCTTTCCAATGACGAAATTGCTCGCAGGTTGGTTGTCGCTACAACGACAGTGAAAACCCATGTGAAATCCCTGTTGACCAAGACAGGCTCACGCAGTCGCGTGGATCTTGTCATTTGGGCTGCGAAAAACGGGCTGCTGTAGCTTCTCCTCGCTGGTACCGTCATCCTCGCTATCGCCTCCTCCCTAGGGAGGATATTTCCGCCACCTCATCCTCAGGGAGGGCGCGAACCGTGCCAAACACTCCTATTACTTAAGGCATGAACGCACCAACCCCCACCTCAGGCCCTTCCGCAGACGCCGCCGCTCCCCTCCTCCAGCTGCGCGGCATCACTGTCTCCTACGGCAAGAACGAACCTGTCCTGAACGGCCTCGATATGAACGTCCGCGCCGGCGAGGTCTACGGGCTATTGGGACTCAACGGCGCAGGTAAATCCACGTTGATGAGCACGGTGCTTGGGCTAATTCCCTACTCCGGTGAAATCAGTATTGCGGGACGCCCATGGTCCGTTGCCGACCTAGACCTCATCGGCGCCTCCATCAATGGCCCGGCGTTCTACCCGCAGCTCTCGGCCACCGACAACCTCAAGGTTCACGCGCACCTGACCGGCACGGACAAGAGCCGTATCGCCGAAGTCCTCGACTTGGTCGGGCTTCATGCTGGTAACAAGCGTGCCCGCGCTTTCTCAACGGGCATGAAGGTTCGTCTTTCCCTGGCGATGGCGCTGCTCACCGACCCCGACATTGTGCTTCTCGACGAGCCCACCAACGGCCTCGACCCCGAAGCTATCGTGGGCCTGCGCACCTTGTTGCGAAATCTTGCCGCTAGTGGCAAGGCCGTCGTGGTGTCCTCCCATCAACTCGGAGAGGTCGAGAAGAGCGTTGACCACCTTGGCGTCCTTGCTGGTGGCCGACTGGTCTACGAAGGCCCGCTGGCTGACTTTGCGGCTGCTGGTCAATCCCTCGAGCAAGCTTTCTTCACCGCAGTAGGTGTTGCCCGATGAGCACTCAACCGCACACGCGCACTCTTAACACGCGCACCGTTCCTGCCCGCCGCTACTTCCGCGCCGAGCTACTGCGGGCAAAGTGGTCACTCACCATGTTTCTTCCCATCATCATGGTGGCAATCGCTCTGGTCAGCATGGTCTTTTCTAGAGGCGTTGACGCCACCGCCATGGCGAGCGCCCACATCTACTCGCTTATCCTGCTTCCTCCCCTGGCTGCTATTACGTCCGTCATCGGCCAAAACCGTGAAGAAAAACTCCGCCAAGGCGGCCTAATCTGGCGCAATATCTCGGGCACTCGAGTGCTCCTTGCCCGCGCAGCCACTGTCATTGCCTCCGCGGCCCTCGGTCACGCATTGATGGCTGCACTCCTTGCCCGGAGCGTGAGCACCGCATTGCAATTCACGCTCTTTAGCACGTTGTCATTCTTCGTCTTCTGGACATTCGGCCTTGCCCTATGGCGCCTTGTGCCACGCGCAGCTCTCTTCCTCGCTCCGCTCGCTTCCATCGCTTGGGCCATCGCAGGAACACTGGACGCCATGAGCCCAAACTGGAAAGTTCTCCCGTGGACCTGGGCAATCCGCCCAACGTTACCTATCCACGGAGTGCAGGCTAATTCCATCTCGGCTCCCGCCGACAGCGAGATCTGGAACATCGCCATCCTGCCGCCCGCGTTGCTGCATTTACTCCTCGGGCTAGGTCTATTTGCCATCGCATTGCTTGCGCACGGAAAATCTCTCAGCTTGCCGACGGGCCGGGAACGCAGCACTTCGTCGTTAAGCCATGGCATGAGCGCGACCCTTCCCTGGCGCACCTGGTGGAGTCTCGCAGCGCTGATGCTTGCCGGACTTGCGGTCGTGCGTGTGGTGTGGAACCCGGAGTATGCGCTGGGGCTGCTGAGTTTCGTCTGCGTGCCGACGGCCGCAACCGTGGTGGCCATCATGACATGGACTTCGCAAGCCGATGCCTGGCCAGCACTGATGTATCGGCGTGCGCGACGCAGCATCACGCTCCGACTGTTTGCCTTGGATATGGCGTTTCTCCTGCCGGTGCTGGTGGTTGCGGTGGTGATCAGTGGTGCAGGCGGCGAGACCAATAGCCAGACGGGCATTAACCCCTGGCCGTACCAGGCGGTCATCGCTCCTCTTGTGGCCGCGATGATTGTGGCCGTGACCGGCTTAATTGCGCGTCGAAGTGTGGCGGCCGCAATCTTTGTCTCGGTCGCGCTCGGCGGTTGGGCGGTGATGGTTGGCGGTGATGTCCTCAGCGCCTCACCGCTGTGGTGGACCTCGGAATGGGGATGGACTTGGGTAGTCCGTGATTACCCCGAGCGGTGGCCGTCGATGGTTCTCGTGTCCGCCATTGTGATGGCGGCGTTCGTGGCTTGGGCTCGGGCGACATCGCTAAAGGCCATCCGATCCCAAGATTGACAGCGGTGCCGCGAGCACCCCACCTACTCCTCGATCGCCTCGCGGACCTCTTCGACACTGAGGTTGGAGTCTTCAATCTCCTCGCGGGCCTCCTTGTTCCGGCCACGGCGGACCAGGCGGAAGATGCGCTTGCGGCGGGAAGTCTCTTCACTGATGCGCTCGCGGCCGCGCAACCAGGCAACAAGCATGACAGTAATGAGCAGCAGACCGATGTAGCCCAGGATTGGGTAGACCCAACCGATTAGGTTCTGGAAGCCCATGAAGCTCAAGGCGAAACCGAGCAAGACCAGCGCGACGTAGACAATCTTGAATTTTTCCGGGTGATTTGCGGTGACGCGACGCCCCAGTGCGTAGAACATGCCAAGTGCCGTGTTGAAGATCATGCCAAGGATTACCACGGCCATGGCCTGGCCTAGCCACGGGTGCAGTCGATTAATGACGGTGAGCATTGGCACGGCATCGGTGGCGACGGTACCAACAGTGTGGAACAACGTGATGGTGGTGATCAGCAGCATCGCGGAGTAGATCAAACCACCGGTAAACCCACCGGCTCCAGCGGCGCGGGGATTGAACAGGCTACCGCCAATAACAATCGCCATGGAAACCGCAACCATCAGGTTAAAACCGACATAGTTCACTGCGGCGACAACCCAGTTCGGCAGAGTGGTCGGGACTTCCGCAACGGCAGCTGCCTGCTCCGCGGCTGGGGTGGCATCGGTGAACGCCAGCGTATAAACACTGGCCAGCAGGATAAAGCCGACGATAAACGGCGTGATGGAACCGATCACTGTGGTCACTCGGTCAACATCGAGGAAACCGGCTGCAATGGTAACCAGCACCATGATTACGGCACCGATCCACACGGGGATGCCCCACTGCTGCTCCATGTTGGCACCGGCACCGGCGAACATGACGAACCCTGTGGCGAAGAGCGTGATAATCACGCCAATGTCCAGTACTCGCGAGAAGATGGGGTGCGATACGCGTCGGAAAACTTCGCCGTGCTCGCTGGCCTGAAAGTAGCTTCCCAGCTGCAAAATGATCATCGCCATCAGGCTCATGATCACCGCTGAGAGAACGGCACCCCAGACACCATTGATGCCAAAGGCGACGAAGTATTGCATGATTTCCTGACCCGTCGCAAAGCCCGCGCCGACGACCACGCCGACGAAGGCAAATGCAACGCGCAGTACTTGCTTCACCACAAGGGTTCACTCCTATTCGACTATCTGATTGATATAACCACCTTACTTTTCTCAGTGAGTTTTACTAATCGCGACTGACCGTTCTAAAAAGCTTCGCCTTTAAATTCCGCAGGCCACGCCGGTCGAATGCACTGGGCAGTAGCCGTTCGGATTCTTAAACAAGTACTGCTGATGCTCATCCTCGGCTCGGTAGTACTCCCCTGCCGGAGTCTCCGCGAGTGGCTTAATCTCCGTGGTGATGGCCCCCAGGCCAGCGTCGGCAAGCTTCGGCGCGTAGGCATCGGCGATCTCCTGTGCCCGGCGCGCTTGCTCGGGCGTCGTCGTGTAGATCGCGGAACGGTACTGCGTGCCGACATCATTACCCTGGCGGTAGCCCTGCGTGGGATCGTGGGCTTCGAAGGCCTTGGCGATCAGCTGGTCGAAGCTAATCTGCTCCGGGTCGTAGACGACCTCCACAATCTCGGTGTGGTTGGTGCGTCCGGTGCAGGACTCGCGGTAGGTGGGATTTGGCGTCACGCCACCGGCGAACCCGACCGATGTGCTGAGCACGCCCGGTGTTTCCCAAAACAGCTTCTCAGCGCCCCAGTAACAGCCAATCCCGATGTAGACGACCTCCTGGCCTTCCTCCCATGGGCCGGTGATCGGCGTGCCGAGCACCGCATGCGGCTTCGGATTTTCCAACACCGGGTGCGAGCCGCCCTTGAGCGCCTCATCTTCCGGCACCAGCTCTGCGGACCTGCCAAAAATCCAACCCATCTTCTACGCCTTTCTATCTATGACTGTCTTTGGTCTGCGCAACGCGCCCGAGGCCACGATTGTTCCGACCTCGCCACCAGAAACTACGGCACAACACGGGCTATGGTTTGGGTTGTGCGTACGCTCAGCCTGCTTTCCGTCAATCCCCACGACCCGACCGCCATCCTGCCCGACCTCCGCGCCGCGCTGGACGGTGAGGTCTCTCTTCTTCCCGTTCCGCTTCACGACGGCACGCGCGCCTCAATCTTGCGGAACTCGCAACGCGCAGGTGAGCCGATTGATGAGTCCATCGCGCTTGTTGTCGGCACTTCCGGTTCCACCGGCACACCGAAGGGTGCACAGCTGACGGTGGATAACTTGGTCTCCTCTGCTACCGCTACACATCAGTGGCTCGGCGGTGAAGGACAGTGGATGCTGGCGATGCCGGCCTACCATATCGCTGGCCTGCAGGTTCTCATTCGTTCGCTGCTCGCTGGCACGGATCCGGTGTGTGTGGATGTGACCGACGGTTTTGATGTTGCCGCATTCGCCGACGGCGCCGAGACCCTCACCAGCGATCGCGCCTACACGTCGCTGGCTCCGATGCAGCTGGCCAAGGCTATGGAAGAACCCTTTGGTGCGGCAGCCCTGCGCCTGTTTGATGCCGTCCTTGTCGGCGGCGCAGCTTTGAACCCGCAGGTGGCAGCGCGGGCCGAAGAGCTCGGCATCAACGTCGTAACCACCTATGGTTCCTCCGAGACAGCCGGCGGCTGCGTCTACGACGGACAGCCCATCGAGGGTGCACAGGTCGCCATCGAAAATGGTCGTGTTTGGCTGGGCGGGCCGATGATTGCACACGGTTACCGCAACGCGCCCGGTCACGAGGCTTTCCATAAACCAGGTTGGTTCGCCACCTCCGATGCGGGCGAGATCCGCGATGGCCGACTGGTCATCACGGGCCGCTTGGACACCATCATCGACTCCGGCGGGTTGAAACTGCACCCGGAAGTTCTCGAACGTGAACTGCTCGCCATCGACGGAGTAACAGGTGCCTGCGTGGTGGGCGTGCCGCACCCACGGCTCGGCCAAGCCATCGTCGCAGCGTATGAAGGCACGGCTGAGCTCGGCGATATTATGGACGAGCTCGGCGATGCTGAAGACGCCGGGCGAATCAATCACTGGATGATTCCGAAGGACCTGCGTCGTGTGGAGGCTCTGCCACTGATTGGTCCGGGCAAGGTCGACCGGAAGAAAGTCGCGGCGCTCTTTTAGCTCATTCAGACACGCATTAGTTCAAGGCATTTGGTGTCACGTCCTATTATTAATTCATGTCTGAAGCACCAAAGAGTCCTGCAACGGCGTCGTTAAGCGATTGGCTGGAAGGCGCGCGCCCCCATACCTGGGCGAATGCGTTTGCGCCGGTCATCGTCGGTGTCGGAGCGGCATCGACGCACGCGCCGATTATCTGGGGACGTGCGGTGCTCGCGCTGGTTGTCGCGTGGGCGTTGATTGTGGGCGTGAACTTCGCCAACGACTACTCCGATGGCATCCGCGGCACTGACGATGACCGCTCGGGCCCGCTGCGCCTGACGGGTTCTGGTCTGGTCGAGCCGAAGGTTGTGAAGTACGCGGCGTTCGGTTCCTTTGGTGTCGCCGGTCTTGCCGGTGTGGCGCTGTCCCTGATGAGCGCGTGGTGGCTCATTCTGGTCGGTGCACTGTGCATCGCGGCTGCGTGGTTCTACACCGGCGGTAAAAATCCCTACGGTTATCGCGGACTTGGCGAGGTCTCGGTCTTCGTCTTCTTCGGTCTCGTCGCGGTGCTCGGCACGGAATTCACCCAGACGGGCTCGCTGTCTTGGGTCGGCCTGGCCTGCGCAATTGGTATTGGTTCGGTGTCTTCTGCCGTGAACCTGGCGAACAACTTGCGCGACATCCCCACCGACGCCGCCACCGGCAAGATCACGTTGGCAGTTCGCCTGGGCGACTTCCGCACCCGCATCGTCTGGCAGATTCTCTCCCTCATGCCCGCGCTGGCCAGCATCTTTATCGCTTTCTGGCGCCCATGGGCGCTGGTGGGTCTGCTCATCGTGCCGCTGTGGGTGAAGGCCTCCGAGCCAATTCGCATGCATAAGAAGGGCAAAGAGCTCATCCCGGTACTGGGGCTTACCGGCAAGATGATGCTTGCCTGGTCCGTCATTACGGCACTCGCACTCGCGCTCAGCTAGGGGGTACCGATGGACTTCCGCACACTGACGCACAAGGCGCTTGACGACGTCCAGGAGGCCGCAACCCGAGTTGGCGACACAGCAGCCAAGGCTCCAGCTTTCGCCCGCAGCGCTGCTCTGCGCCTGACCAAATCGGGACGACGCCGACTGGCGCTGGAGCACGGCGCGCTGCATTCACAGACCCGTGAACCGGGACTCACCGATCTCACGTCAACCGGCGTGGTGCATATCAAGACCGCACCGGTCACAGCCGAGATTGCGGCCAAGGACGATGAGCGGAAGGCCAGCGACAAGCCGGATGCTGTCACCACCGATATTCCGGTGCACTGGTACGAGGTTGAACCTAGCGAACCCGCCAAAGAACCCGTGACCATCGTCTTCGTCCACGGCTTCACCCTGGCTGGCGAGTCCTGGTACCGGCAGTTCAACGCGCTGCGGAAGTCGCACCCGGAAGCACGCCTGTTGACTATGGATCTGCGCGGCCACGGCCAGACCGGTGCGGTTCCGGCTTCACTCTGCACGGTCGAAGGGGCTGCGGCCGATGCGCTTGCCGTGATCGCGGAACGTGCCGCGACCGGCAAGCTCATTGTGGTTGGGCATTCGCTAGGCGGTTTGATTGCACTGCACATGGTGCGGGCTGCCGAGGAGAGCATTCGCCGTCGGATCGCGGGCGTAGTGTTGATTTCCACGTCTATCGACAAGCTGGCCGCCCAGGGTGTGCCGCAGATTCTGGCGTCCCCGGTGGCGGATGCGGCGCGCAATGCAATTGAGTCCTCGCCGAAGGAGATTCGCAAGTTCCGCGAGGCAATCGCGTCACTGATGGCGCCGTCGTTGGCGGTGGCGGTGTTCGCCCGGCGCACGGACTACGAGATCATCGAGTTCCACGCGGCCATGATTAATGAAACACCGCTGGAAACTTTCGTGGGATATCTCGACGACCTGCAGGATCACGACGAGTTCGCATCCGGGCCTTACTTGGAGGGCTTGCCAGGAGCGGTACTGGTGGGCACGAAGGACGATGTCACTCCGCGCAAGCAAGCAGACCTAATTATGGAAAAGTGGCCGGACGCCGAACTGGTTGAAGTCGACGGGGCCGGCCACATGTTGCCGCTCGAGGCTCCGGAAGCGGTGAACCGGGCTATCGAGCGGGCCCTGGAGAAGGTGCGCTAGTTTTCCTCGCGGTCCTTAATCTGCTGCGCAATGTATTCCTTGTGCGCGCGGCGGTTCTCCGACCACACTGCAACAGACTCATTGGCCTGGACGCGCAGCTTCGGGAACACAAAAACCGACAGCGGCATCGCAATAATCAGTGCGAACACAGCCGTAATTGCAGCCGGAATCTGCACATTAACGAGGTAGATAATCACGAGCAGAATGAAGAACAGCACTAGGAATAGCAGCAGACGAGCAAGGCCGTACCAGAACAGCCCCTTCATGGCATTGCCGCGACCAGCATTCTTGGTCACCGGAGCTGCTGGCATCTGAGCCTCAGAAGCCAACTTGTCCTGCTCTGCTGGATTGGTCATTAAACCCTCACCTCTACGTGTTACGCCTGTGCTGTGCCCGGGCGTTGCTAGCGTCCATGGCTGTTCGTGTCCAACGTTCCTTTGTACCCTAACGAACTCTGTACGCCGTACCGCATGCAGTGCGATACCCCTCGTGGGCACTACGGGACTCGTTGCGTATTCTAGTCGGTAAATCCAGGAGGTTAGCTATTACATGGGTCGGCTCATTCTGCTGCTGTTCATCATCCTTGTCGTAGTCATGCTGTGGAAGGCATTTGGCCCCGGCAGTCGCGGCAACGGCATGCGACGTATTTCCGCTCCGCAACCGGAACCCCGTCCGCTCGCTCCCGACGATGATCCGGAGTTTCTCTGGAAGCTCAAGAAGGCCGAATTCGATCGCCGTAAACGTGAGCAGGAGCTGCAGGAGCGGCGCGAACGGGAGCAGGACGACAACCCCGATAATCCCGGCGAAACTGACTAAACGTCCTTGCCACGCAGCAACAACTGCTGTAGATATTCCCCGTAGCCACTGGCGCTGAGGGCGTCGGCACGCGCGCTAAGCGCAGCATCGTCAATGAATCCCATGCGCCACGCCACCTCTTCCGGCGAGCCAATCTTTAGCCCCTGCCGCTGCTCAATCGTGCGCACGAAATCACCCGCGGCCATCAGATTGTCCACCGTGCCCGTGTCCAGCCATGCCGTGCCGCGCGGCAGCACCTCTACCTGCAGTTTCCCGCGCTCCAAGTAGGCGCGGTTAACATCCGTGATTTCCAATTCGCCGCGTGACGACGGTTGCAGCGAGCGAGCTATCTCAACAACCTCGGCATCATAGAAGTACAAACCAGGCACCGCGAAATGGCTGCGTGGTTTCTTCGGTTTCTCCTGGATCGCCACGGCTTTGCCGCTTTGGTCGAAGTCCACGACTCCATAGGCTGTGGGATCTGCGACCCAGTAGGCGAAGATCGCTCCGCCATCGACGTTATGGAAGCGGCGCAGCTGCGTGCCCAAGCCAGCACCGTAAAAGATGTTGTCGCCGAGGATGAGGGCAACGGAGTCATCGCCGATGTGGTCCGCACCGATGATGAACGCTTCAGCGAGACCACGGGGCTCGTCTTGGGTGGCAAAGGTGAGGGTGAGGCCCCACTGCGAGCCGTCGCCAAGCAAGCGTTCAAACTGCGGGGCATCATGCGGCGTGGTGATGACGAGGATGTCCCTGATTCCCGCTAGCATCAGCGTGCTCAGCGGGTAGTAGATCATCGGCTTGTCATAGACGGGAACCAGCTGCTTGCTTACGCCAAGTGTGATGGGAAACAGCCGAGAGCCCGTACCACCTGCGAGGATGATGCCCTTCATAGTGCTCGCGCCTTTCTGCCTTACTGCCCGGCCGCTTCGTTGGCGATTGCCCACTCGTCGCGAGCCATGTTCTCAAGATCCTTGCAGTCAAACTCACTGGGGAGCTTATTGCCCTCGGCCTCGAACTGCTCGATAGTCGGAGCCTTCTGATCGCGCTCGGAGAGAATCATGTCCGCGTCGGTGAGACCACCCTTGGCCAGCAGCGCAGCCAGGTCAATTCCGAGAGTCGGGTCCTGGATGCTAACAGCACGCTCTGCCTCCGGGTTGTAACCGGTGGAAGTGAGGTAAGTGAGCACAGAGTCGTCGGCAAGCGAGACGAAGCCATGTCCGATGCCGTTGGGCAGATAGACCACTCGGCGGGTCTTGCTGTCGAGCTCGAAAACCTCGACCTTGCCGAAGGTATCGGAGCCGCGACGCAGGTCAACCGCAATGTCGAGGATGTGGCCCGCGGGACAAGTAACCAGCTTCGCCTGGCCGGGGTGGCCATCTGGCGCGGTGCTGACGTCAGCGAAGTGCAGGCCACGGACAACGCCTGCGGCGGAGACACTCATGTTGGCCTGCTCCGGGAAGAACGGGTAGCCCGTGGCCTCGGCGAATGCGTCGAGGCGATACCACTCGTGGAAACTACCGCGGCTGTCGCCGTGGATGACCGGTTCGAAGGTGAAAACGCCGTCGATAGAAGTGGGCTGGAATGTGCTCTTAGGGCTCATGGGTAACAAGTGTAGACGGGGCGCCCGGGCTGAGGCTGTGGCACGCGTTGAGTGTGCACTGAGTGTGCGTTGAGGGTTCGCTAGGCATGCCCCAGCAGCGAACTACAACTCCTGCTCGCGCTCCGCGTAGCCAGCCTCAGCGGCATCGTAGGCCGCCGCCCACCAGGACTCGTTGGCGCGATACCAGTCGATGGTCTCGGCGAGCCCCGCGGAAAAGTCTTGGTAGCGCGGCTGCCAGCCAAGGCTGCGGATGGATGCGGGGTCAATCGCATAACGACGGTCATGCCCCGGGCGGTCAGTGACATGGACAAAGTCGGACCGCTCACGACCGAAGCCCTCCAGGATGTCTCCGACCACGTCGAGGTTGGAACGCTCGCCATCGGCACCAATCAGGTAGGTCTCCCCCACCTCGCCGGCATCCAAGATTGCCCAGACCGCGTCGTTGTGGTCATCGACGTGAATCCAGTCCCGAACATTCTCGCCAGTGCCGTACACGCGAGGGCTACGACCGCGCAACAGACCACAGATCTGGCGGGGAATCAGCTTCTCCGGATGCTGCCTCGGCCCGTAGTTGTTCGAGCAGTTACTAATCGTCGCAACCAACCCGAAGCTGCGCACCCACGCCCGGACAAAGTGATCCGCTGAAGCCTTGGAGGCCGAGTAGGGGCTGGAGGGTTTGTACGCGGTGGCCGTCGTAAAGCGTGCTGGATCGTCGAGAGCGAGATCGCCGAAGACCTCGTCGGTGGAGATGTGGTGAAGGCGGACGTCGTGGGTGGCGCAAGCCTTGGCCAGATTCACGGTGCCCATGACATTAGTGGTGACGAAGGGATCGGCATCCACCAGCGAATTGTCGTTATGGCTCTCTGCGGCGAAGTGGACGACCACGTCGAAGCGGGGCACGAGGCGATCGATCAGCTCCGCGTCACGAACATCGCCGCGGATGATTTCACAGTCCGCGCCATCCAAGCTCGCAGGGTTCGCGGCATAGGTGAAAGCGTCCAGCACCGTGACATTCACATCGGGCCGTGTAGCCAGAGTGCGGAGAACGAAGTTGGAACCAATAAAGCCGGCACCACCGGTGACGAGAACGCGCATGGAAGCGATTCTAGTTCACCCGGCGATGCCGGCTTTGTACAAGTGTGAAGACTTAGTTCAGACCAGCGTAGGAGTGCAGGCCCGAAACCACCTGGTTGATGAAGAAGAGGTTGAACACCATGGTGGCAAAACCGAAGATGTTGATCCACGCGGCCTTGGTATTACGCCAACCCGAAGTCGCGCGAGCGTGCAGGTACAGGGCGTAGATAATCCAGGTAATCAGCGCCGTTGTCTCCTTCGGATCCCAGCCCCAGTAGCGGCCCCATGCGGACTCCGCCCAAATAGCACCCAGCACAATGCCCAGACCGAACAGCGGGAAGGACCAAATGGCGGTGCGGTAAGCAATCGCATCCAGCTTCTGAGCATCCGGTAGTGGCGCGACCAGTTTGCCCAGGAAGCCCTTTTCCTTGCCCTCGCGGTTGTACATCCGCAGCATGTAGAGAATCGAGGCAACACCGGAAATCAGTGCGATACTGCACCCGATAGAAATAATCGAGACGTGAACCGGAATCCAAATCGACTGCAGTGCCGGCACCACCGGAGCAGCCTCAACATATAGGTTCTTACCACCGTAAAACATCAGCGCCAGAATCGGAGCCAACAGCCACGGCCAGAACACACGCATGGTTTCACGATGCAGTACGCCAGCTGCAATTGCCATAGCAAAGAGGATTGAAACTGATACGTACTCGTAGAGGTTGCCCCACGGGAAACGCTGCACGGCCAGGCCACGCAGCAGCACCGATGCAAAGTGCACGGCCACCCCGACGTAAATCAGCATTTCCGTCACAACGCCGAGTCGGTTCGTCAGCACCTGGTTCTTAGGCTCGCTTGCCGACGACTTCGTCGCCGACTCCCCCGAGTCAGCAACACTAGCGGTGGTAGCTCCCTCACCCGCACCGGCGGCTACCAGCTCGCGTTCCGCAACCTGGCTTTTCGCTTCAGCGGCCGCGATACGACGACTGTAGTAGGCAATGGAAATAACAAAGGCCACAAGATAAAAGGCGAAGGCCGTGAAGTACGACCAGTCCGAAAACTGCGCCAGTGTCTTATTGACGAGCATGTACTTGGCTCCAAAGTGTGGAATTAGCGGAATACTTCTTCAAACCCTAGTACTAAAGCAGGACTAAGCAAAAGGGGACCGGGGACACGGGGGACGCAAAAATGCGCGGAGGCGCAATTCTCGCCCCCGCGCATTCACCCTGCAGTAATGATGGACCAGACTTAGTGGTCAGTTAGCTTTTGTCCTTGTCGTCCGCGCTCTCGTCGGTCGCAGCATTGTTGTCAGCAGCATCCTCGTCATCACTGTCACGTTCCAGGATGTCATCTACGATGTACTGGAACTCCTCGCCCCAACCTGCCTTGTCGGTGCGGGCAAGGCCACCGAACTCAACGCGAGTGCGGCCATCTTCCAGCGGGAACATGCGCACCCAAACACGTCGGCGCTTAATGCCCAACGAAAGAACCATGCCCGCCAGTGCGGCCACAGTTGCCACCAGCACCCAGAACTGCGTGGGATCGTGCGAAACCTGCAAGTTGACGAATTCCTTCGCACCGAGGAATTCAATCTTGGTGCCGTCGGCAAGCTCGGTGGATTCGCCCTGCTTGAGGTTGACGCGGGCTTCCTTAGCCAGCTGACCCGAGTGCATCAGATCGCGGTCGAGGGAAAACAGCCCCTGCGAACGACCGGTGTCCAAGCCCGCGTCGCCGCGGTAGATGTCGACAGCCACGGCTGGGTCCTGCATAGCCGGGTAAGAGGACTGCAGCAGGGCGCCCTTTTCACCGGTGAACTCGGCGGTCGGAGCGAACAGGCCCTCGATTGCGATCTGGTTCTGGCGGCGCTCGAACAAGTCCGGGTACATCCCCGCCGGTGGGTCAAAGCGCAGCGCACCAGAGGACAGGAAGAAGGTCGGATCATCCGGACGGAACTGAACAATCGAGGTACGCGACTCACCATTCGGCCAGGTCACCTTAAAGGCCGGGGCAAAGCCGTGCCCCTGCAGGTACACACGGTCACCGGCGACGCGCAGCGGATGGTTGACCTGCAGCGTGGTCTTTTCCCACTCATCGACCGGCTTGCGCATATCCTCTTCTTCTGCGAATCGGATATGAGAGGTAAACATCTTGGCCTGACCGTTCGGCAGGTAATCGGCGAAGAAGTCATCGACCTGAATACAGAACGGGTTCAGAGTTGTACCGTCGAAGGTGTTGCCAGCACGCAGCGAGTCATAGTTCGCAGCAGCGGTGTTACAGAACGGAACGCCCACCGCGCTATTGACGTTGTCGTCAGAAATCTCGGTGCCGGTGTTGGTCAGCAAAATGACCTGACCCTCGTAATAGATCATGCGGCCCAAGCCGACGATGATAATCAGCAGCGCAATGCCCAGGTGGAACACCAGGTTGCCAAACTCACGCAGGTATCCCTTCTCCGCAGAGAAGGAGCGCGCCCCAGCACGGTCTTCATCTGCTGGGGTTTCGGTCAACGCCCACTTGTTCAGGCGTTCACGCACCCGCTCAGAAACTCCATCCGCAGAGGCATCGACCACGGCTTCGTCGTGAAGCGGAAGACGCGCCAACCGTTTCGGCGCCCTAGCCGGTGGTGTCTTCATGGCCTTGTAGTGGTCGATGGTGCGCGGAATAATGCAGCCGACCAGGGAAATCAGCAGCAATGCCACGATGGCGACGAACCAGACGGACGAGAAGACATCGAAAAGCTGCAGCTTATCCATGATCTCGGCGGTCTTGCCGTTGGCGGCAAGATACTGGTCGACCTTGTCCTTATTCAGCGAGCGCTGTGGCAACAGGGCGCCCGGAACCGCTGCGAAAGCGAGGATGAACAGCAGAATCAGCGCCGTGCGCATGCTGGTCAACCAGTTCCAGACCTGCTGGAAGGGCTGTCGTACCTTATTCCAATTCACCGACATCGAAAAATCTTTCACTAAATTGGCGTTACCGTATCAGTAATAAAAGCGGCCTGAACCCAGGCAACAAAAACATCCCACAGTCCCGTGACCAGGGCAATTCCGACCAGCACCAGCGCCACACCACCGATGAGCTGAATAGTTCGCGAGTGCTTACGCAGGAAGTCCACTCCGCGCATCGCACGCGCCGACCCCAGCGCCACCAAAATGAACGGCAGCCCCAGCCCCAGGCAGTAAGCGATAATCAGCGCCACTCCCCTGGCCGCGGTCATACCCTGCGTGCCCGCGGACACCGAAATAATTGCAGTCAGCGTCGGGCCCAGACACGGCGTCCACCCCAGCGCGAACACCGCGCCGAGCAGGGGCGCTCCCAGCCACGTGGTCCAGCGCTTCGGCGCCATGCGGGTGTCCTTCTGCAGCGCTGGCACCATGCCCATGAAGGCAAGACCCATCACGATGGTCACCACGCCACCGACAATCGTCAGCGTGCGCGCCTGCAAACGCAACGTGGACACGAGCCCGAAAATAGAGGCCGAACCCAGCACAAAAATGACAGTAAAGCCCAACACGAACAGCAACGCAGCCAGGCCGACGCGGGCTGTTGAGGAACGCTGGCCACGGTGTCCATCGCCGTCCTGCTTATCGACGGTGGTTGCGTCCGCAACTCCCGTCGTCACGCCATTGCCCTGCGCCCCCGATGCTCCGGAAATACCAGTGAGATAGGAGACATAACCGGGCACGAGCGGGATGACGCACGGGCTGGCGAAGGAGACGAGACCGGCCAGTGCAGCGGCGAGCAGCCCCAACACAATGGGACCGCCGGTGGCGACGTCGGCGAACTGTTGGCCGATGCCATCGGCAGAAAAGATCGTGTCCATGGCAAGAGTTGACATGCCGGGGCCTAGCCCTCCGCCTTCACTTCATTGACGGCCTTCATCAGCATTGTGTGATCGACCTCGCGGAGGAAGACCTTCGCCGGGCGGTGCTGCTTGTCCAGGATGATGGTCGTCGGAATCACCGACGCCGGGATACCACCGAGCGCACCGGCGTTGACGAAAGCCGGATCGTAGATGGACGGGTAGGTGATGCCGTTGTCCTTCACAAAGTCGATGGGAGCTTGGCGGACATTGTCGCGGACGTTAATGCCGAGGACAGTGCCGATGCCTTCCTCTTCCATCTGTTCTTGGACGTACTGCAGGTCATCCGACTCGGAGCGGCACGGTGCGCACCACTGGCCCCAGGCGTTCAGAACCACAATCTGGTCCTTGAAGTCATCGAGGGAGATTTCCTTGTCGTCGTCCTCGAGAGAAGGACCGAAGACATTGCCGACCGGCTTGCGCTCCTCCGGTGCGTAGTCAATGATTTGCTGACCACCCGGAGAAACGAACTCGAACTGACCGCCAACGGCAACGGCGTCGTGTCCCACCGACTCTCCGGGGTTACATGCCACGAGCGACAGAGACAGAGTTGCTGCCGCCAGCGTTGCTGCAATTCGGGACGATGAGACCTTGGCCACCTGGGGTGCCACCTTCCGGGGTCAGTGAAACTTCAACAAAACTATTTATTCACCTTACAGGTGACCGGCCGGCTCACTGTAGCGCACGTCGACAATGGTGTCTCCGACGAAGATCAAAGAGGTCACGCTCGCCAAATCACACTGCCTAGTTGCCGGGTTGTGGGCGAGCTTCAAGTACCGCGCACGACGCTGAGCTGCAATGATGCACAGCTGGTGCGTCACCAGCACCGCTTCCCCTCCCTCGGCGGCCTCGCGGGCTCGCTCGATGGCGTGGAACATACGGTCCGCGATCTCCTCGTAGGGCTCGCCCCAGCTGGGCACGCTCGGACGACGCAGCCGTGGCCAGTACTTCGGATTCCACAGTGCGGAGTCAATGCCCTTGATGTGCAAACCCTCAAAGGAGTTGCCAGCCTCCAGCAAATCTTCATCCAGGGTCGGCTTCATGCCGATTACCTCGGTGAATGGCTGTGAGGTTTCCTGCGTGCGCTGCAGCGGAGAGCAGGCGAAGTAGCGGATGTCGTGGCCTTCGAAGGACGAGGCCGTGGCCGCTGCCTGACGCTGACCGCGCTCAGACAGGTGCCAGCCGGGCAGGCGACCGTAGAGAATCTTATCCGGGTTATAAACCTCGCCGTGGCGGACGAGATGTACGACCGTGGTCTTGGCGTGCTTTGTTGCACGCTTAGACGCCTGGTTTTCCGGCTGTGTCGGCTGCGATTCCTGCTGTGCTGCCTGCGAATTGGTCTTGTTCGGCACGTGTCACCTACTCCGGCTTGGCGGTTGCCGCCGCCTCGGCCGCGCGGGCTGCTGCACGCTCGATGATTTCGAAGTCGGCGTCGGTCAGCGCAGCGGAGACGAACCAGGTCTCGTAGCAAGAAGCCGGCGGGTAGACACCATTGGCCAGTAGGGCGTGGAAGAAAGCCGGGTAGCGGAAAGTATCCGCTGCCTGCATCTGCTCAAAGTTATGGCCCTCGCCCTCGGCGAAGCGCGGCGAGAGCATCGTGCCCGCACGCTGAATGTGGTGAGCCACGCCCTGCTTGGTCAGGGCATCGGACAGAATCGTGGCCAGGCGATCTGCATTGGCTGCGACGGTGTCATAGACATCCTTCGTGGCATTTTCCAGGTTGGCCAGGCCAGCTGCCATAGCGACCGGGTTACCGGAGAGTGTGCCTGCCTGGTACACCGGACCGTTCGGAGCCAAGTACTCCATGATGTCGCGGCGACCACCGAAGGCAGCTGCCGGCAGACCACCGGAGACGACCTTGCCGAAGGTGGTCAGGTCACCGGCCACACCATCAATGCCGTACCAGCCGTTGTAGGAAGCGCGGAAGCCAGTCATGACCTCATCGAGAATCAGCAGTGCGCCGTCTGCGTGGCAGACTTCCTTCAACTTCGCGTTGAAGTTGTCCTGCGGTGCGACGGTACCCATGTTGCCCGCTGCCGCCTCAGTGATGACACAGGCAATCTCGCCCGGGTTCTCAGCGAATGCGGCCTTGACGGCCTCAATGTCGTTATAAGGAACAACAATGGTGTCGGCAGCCGATGCACCGGTGACACCCGGCGAATCCGGCAGACCAAAAGTAGCGACACCGGAACCGGCCGATGCCAGCAGCGCGTCGACGTGACCGTGGTAGCAGCCGGCGAACTTGATGATCTTGGAACGGCCAGTGAAACCGCGAGCCAGGCGAACTGCGGACATGGTGGCCTCAGTGCCGGAGTTGACCAGACGCACCTCATCTACCGACGTGCGCTCAACGATGTGACGAGCCAGGTCGGTCTCAGCCGTGGTCGGAGCGCCGAAAGACAAACCGCGAGTGGCGGCGCTCTGAACGGCCTCCACCACTGCCGGGTGCGCGTGGCCCAGAATCATTGGACCCCACGAGCAGACCAAGTCCACATATTCGTTGCCATCAACATCCACGAGACGAGAGCCCGCGGCGTGGTCAATGAAACGTGGGGTGCCACCGACGGAACCGAAGGCGCGGACCGGCGAGTTCACGCCACCCGGCGTCACTGCCTGAGCCTGCGTAAAGAACTCTGCCGAACGATCGGTGAGCTCAACGTTTTCTGGGACATGAGGAGCATTAATGTCTTGAGTCACGGTGACCATCGTAGACGGCCACTCGGATGAAGGGCTACCCTGCCCTACCAACGTCCCAGCTTCACCCTGAATAGATGCTTGCGGCGAGAGGACACTCGACGGGATCGCCAGTCGATCCACAAGCTGGAGAAAATCATCAAAAGCGATGCCAGCAGCGGGTGAATCATACCGGTCATACCCAGCAGGATGACCGCAACGTTGTAGAACCACGCAAAGTAGATGTTGGAGTCCATCATCCGCACCACAGCACGTGCGATTTCAATGGCCTCCGGAATCGACAACACGTTGTTACGCAGTGCCACGACATCGGCGTAATCAACATCAAGATTCTGATTGCCTTCGGTGTTGTCCATCAAAACACCCACGTCAGCGGCACGCAGAGAGTCCCGGATGTCCTTGTCGCCAACCATCACGACAGTCTCGCCGTCACTGTGGACCGAACGCACCGCGATGGCCTTGCGGGAGGCAATGATGCCCGCGAATACTCGCGAGATATTCAGCCGGTCAGCAAAACGACGGGCTACTGGATACGGATCTCGCGTGATCATCATGGTGTCCACGCCCATATCTTCAAGCTGGTCGATGCTCTCGACCGCATCGGGCTTAATGTCCTCACCAATGGTGATGACACCACGGACCTTGCCACGCCACGACACCACCATCGGAGTACCGCCACTGAGCGCAGCCACGGCCATTTTCTCGCTGAGTGCAGTGAGATCACGCGGACGCCAAACGCGCCCCTCAACAAAGCGCATCTCTAACTTGTCGTCGGAGTCCTTCACCGGGATCTCTACCTGGCCAACGAACGCACCGTCTTCCGCAATTGCGACGTGTACAGTCTCAATCCAGTGCGGCACCTCGCCACCGCCGGAACCGGCGTCGCGGGATGCACGGCACGCGCGCACGATTGCCGCCGATGCCGGATGGTTGCTCTCCATCATGAGAGCGCCCGCCACACGCAGAACCAGATCCGGATTTTCATTGCGCTCAGCGGCGACACCGAGCACGCGGGTGTCACCCTCGGTCAGCGTTCCAACTCGGTTAAAAATCACCACATCGGCAGCGGCCAGGTTTCGGAAAGTCTCATTGCCACGAATCAAGATTCCGTTACTAGCACCGGCCAGAATCCCGATACGCTGCACGGTTGACGTAGACATTGCCAATGCCACCGGCGCGATGCCCGAGAGCATAGCCAGCGCCACCGCGAGAGCACCGCTCATCGTGCCCGTCGCCAGCCACCAACCGCAAAAAGCCACGCCCGCCAACGACAGCGTCCATGGCACCAGCTCTGATGCCGAGTGCACTGCGGTCTGGTGCATCACCGTTTCTTCTCGAACCGCTTGACGCAGCCAACGCGCTATCGATGACGCCCGGGTCTTGAAACCAGTGCGCTCCACACGCACCTTGAGCTCCGAATCCAGGTTGATTGCGCCGGCCCAAACCTTGGAATTGACCTTGACCTTCTGCGGTTCAACGCCGATACCGAGTAGCTGCGCATCCATCGTGGACGCACCACCGATGACTGAGCCATCAACCGGAATCACCGAGTGCGGTGGAACCACGATGTCATCACCGATATTGAGCTCCGCGACCGTCACCTCCACCCGTTTCGGCTCCGCGGATTTAGCGCTCTTGCGCACGACTGTCACGTTTCGCTCAGCTGGAATGCGCAGGTTGCGCAAGATTTGTCCAGTACGCACCTTGTTGTAGCGCGTAAACATGCGACCTGTTAGCAACAGCACAGTCAGGCCGCACGCAACGTCGAAAAACACCTCTGCCGAGGCGCTTTCCCGGTAGTTGAAAGCAAACCAAGTGGGCGCAGTGGTATATCCAATCTGTCCCGCGGGACCAAAGATAAGCTGCGCTAGCGACCACAGCCACGCCAGCAGGATGGCAATGGAGCTCGCCCCATCCAGCGCCGACATCCGCCGACGCAGGGACGCCGCCATTGCCCGGTGGAACGGCCAACCACCCCACCACACCACAATCGTGGTCAGCACAAGACACATCCACTGCCAACCCGGGAACTGCCAGTTGACGTTCAACGACGTCACCAGCACCGGAATCGATAGGAACAGGCTTCCCCAAAAGCGTTGCTTGGTCACCAGTTCACGCGCCGTGAACAGTACTTCCGCGCCACCGCCGCTTCGGCGCAAGGCCGCTTCACGACGGCGAATGCGCTCCTCCTCATTCTGTTGAGCGGCAGCCGGAACAGCGGGACGGCGATGTTGTGACACATCCAGCCGAGTTGCACGACGCCGAAGCGTGCTGCGCGTGAGGTACGACTCGACCCCAATTTCGCGGAGAGCTTCGATGAACTGATTCGGATCGATGGTATCGGGCGCGGTAATCCACGCGCGTCCGGGCTTGTAGACCACAGAGGCGGTCACATCTGGAAAGGATTCCAAAACATGCTCAGCACGCTCAGCGCTCTCGGCGTTTTCCAAGTTTTCCAGGATGAGTGCGAAAGCTGTGTTGGACTGGCCTCTGCGGTGTGCAAGCCGCTGATGGGCACTTTCTTCGTCGATGTCCTGACGGCTTCGTGGCAATGCCTTACGAGCAGCGACCTTGGCATCCACAATCGCTTGTTCAACGCGATTGTCCAGAGAGAAATCAAACTCACCGGTGTCACTCATGGCCTTTGAAACTTTCCGTCTAATCCTGTGGCTGGTTGGCGCGCGTGAGCGCTAATTCACGATAGAGCAACAGTAGTCCACACGCCATCGCCAGGCTGGGCGCGATAACCCATACAGTCAGCGCTCCAGCCATAATGGCAAAGAACATGGCGAGAGCCGTGATAATCACCATGATGAGCAGGCAGTTCCGGGAGAGTTTGAACTCAGTGGCCGTCGGCAAGCAGCCGCTACCAATAAGCGAGCAGACCAGCGTCACACCGGCGACGATGTAGATATCGCGGCCAACGGCGGCGGGAGCCTGCGAATAGTCGCCGGTGACCAGTATCAAGCTCAGGACAATCTGGGCGATGAGCGCGACGAAGAGCACCCACTGCCAGGGCCGACTCGGCAGGGACATCATCGCTTGGACTCCTCAGGCTGCTTGGATTGCTTGGGCTGTGACTGGCCCAGCTGCTGTTGCCGCTTTGGATCAGCGCCATGCTTCGACGCTCTCGGCAGATGCGATTCCGGAGCGGACGGAGTCCACGGTTTCGACGGGCGCTGATGATCGAAGTAGTCCTTGGATTCCTTCGAAGCGGCGAGCACTAGGCCCGCTACCGCGGCAGTGGCCGAGGCGATTCGCACAATTCCGCTGATAAGAACGAGGGATGCCGGCACTCCCGATTCTGAAGCCGTAGAAGAGAAGAAGGACATCAGCGCCGACAGTGCCAGGTAAAGCGAGCCGATAACCAGCACGGTGCGAGCACCTTCGCTCCCCTTGCGCATTCGCTCGATAATGGCGAAGAACGCGATGCAAAGCCCCACTGCGAAAAAGAACGCGATAACGATAGTCGCCTTCATGGCAGCATCAATCTGGCCCTCGCTGAAACCCGGGAAATTCTCCTTAGCGGTTGAGGGGCTCATCAGCATTTCCGGATGCAGCCAGTAGGTCACCGTAGCTACCGCAGCGACGAGCAGCTGCAACACGGCCGTAACCCGCCACGCCTGCCTAGCTCCCTCGACCTGCTCGGGAATTGCGGGCTTCTTCTCTTCTTTAGTCATCCGTCCACTTCTCGATATTTATTACTGCACGTTCACCCGAGCGAATTAGAACTGGGCGCGCAGCTTCTTCGCCAAGTCCACCGCTGCGTACGTCAAAATCTGCTCCGCACCGGCACGGCGAATGCTCAGCACTGCTTCCATCATCGCAGCATCCAGGTCAATCCACCCGTTGGCGGCAGCGGCGTGAATCATCGCGTACTCACCAGAGACCTGGTAGGCGGCAACCGGCACCGGCGACATATCCGCGACCTCGCGCAGAATATCCAGGTAGCTCATGGCCGGCTTGACCATCACCATGTCCGCACCTTCGTCAACGTCGAGCTGCACTTCAAGCAGGGACTCACGACGGTTTGCAGGATCCTGCTGGTAGGTACGGCGATCACCCTGTAGCGAGCTGCCCACAGCTTCACGGAATGGACCGTAGAAGGCGGAGGCGTACTTTGCCGAGTACGCCATGATGGAGACATCCTCATGGCCAGCGGCATCCAGGCCCTCGCGAATTGCGGCAATCTGGCCGTCCATCATGCCCGAAGGGGACACGATATGGGCACCGGCGTCGGCCTGCGCAACGGCCATCTTGATGTAGTTAATCAGCGTGCGGTCATTCTCAACGACCGTGTTGCCGAAGCGATCCGTGCCCAGCACACCACAGTGGCCGTGGTCAGTGAACTCATCCAGGCAGGTGTCGGCCATGATCAAAATGTCATTCCCGAACTCGTCGCGGAGACGACGCAGGGCACGGTTGAGTACGCCCTCCGGATTCCAGGACTCAGAGCCCTCGCCGTCCTTGTCCGCATCCAGCGGGACACCGAAGAGGTCAACTGCCGAGATACCTGCCTCAACAGCCTCGCGCACAGCTTCTACCAGGGAGTCCTCGGTATGCTGCACTACCCCGGGCAGGGAGCTGATGGGCTTCGGCTCATCAATACCATCTGCAACAAACATGGGCAGGATGAGATTTTTCGGAGTCAGTGTCGTCTCCGCCGTCATCGCACGCATCACCGGGTTGGTGCGCAGCCTGCGTGGGCGACGAATCGGGAGAGGAAATCCAAACTGTTCGAGATCGATTTCGCGGGATGATTCAGAAGCTCCAGATGTAGTCATAAAGACAACCTTAATCAAAACGCGAACTCGCTCCGGTACGCCCCTGCTCAGTCCTTGGTTTTACGCGAACGACGACGCTTCTTGCGCGGTGGTGGCAGCTGCCCTGCCGCCCGCAGTTGCGCAACATGCTCTGCCAGCGCATCCACCAGCTCCGGGATGCTTGCGCGCTCCGGCACGACATCTACCCGCAGGCCGTACTCGCGAGCCGTGGCTGCGGCCATCGGCCCGATGCAGGCAATGATGGTGCGAGCATGCGGCTTACCCGCGATACCGACCAGGTTCTTCACCGTCGACCCCGAGGTAAAGCACACTGCGTCGAAGCCACCGGACTTAATCATGTCGCGGATATCCGCACTCGGTGGCGCTGCCCGCACGGTACGGTAAGCGACCACATCATCAACTTCCCAGCCCAGATCAATCAGACCGTCGACAAGCACGTCAGTGCCGATATCGGCGCGCGGCAGCAGCACGCGGTTGACCGGATCGAGATCCTCGATGTACTCCGGGAACACGTCGACAATGCCCGCGGCATTTTGACGAGTGTCATCCGGAAGCAGCTCCGGAGTGATGCCGAGATCGCGGATGGCAGCGGCAGTGCGATGGCCGACGGCTGCGATGCGGACCCCAGCGAAGGAGCGCGCGTCCAAGCCGAATTCCTGGAACTTCTCCCACACTGCGGTGACGGCGTTGACGGAAGTGAAGACAACCCACTGGTAACGGCCGTCGACAAGCCCCTTGATGGCGCGTTCCATCTGCGCCGGGCTGCGCGGTGGCTCGATTGAGATGGTCGGGACCTCAATCGGGATGGCGCCGTGCGCAACGAGACGGGCACTCATCGGGCCTGCCTGCGCCTTGGCACGTGGGACCAGCACCTTCCATCCGTAGAGAGCGCGGTTTTCCCACCATGAGTACTTCGAACGATTGTCCACACCCTTGCCAAGCGTGACCACCAGCGGACCGGTCAGGTCACCCGAGAGCTGCGCCAAGGTGCCCAGCGTGACGTCGTAGGTGCGCTGCAGACGAGTCGTACCGTTGACAGTCACCGACACCGGCAACGAAGACGGCAGGCCGCGTTCGCCGAGCTCAGTTGCAATGGCGGACAGGTCGTCCTGCACGGCCTGCAGTACCAGCGGCTGTGGTGCCTGGGCCAGCTCGTCCCAGTCCACATCGGCGCGACCGAGATCGGTCTCCGTGTACGTCGAGCCCAACGCGATACCGGCAAATGCCGGGACGGTGGAGGGCACGGACATGCCAGGGACAATCTGGAACTCAACATCGGCGTGCGAGACCTCGTTGATTTCGGCCAGCAGCGAATCGTTGGTCAGCGGATTGCCTGCCACCAAACGCACCACGTCATTGCCTTTAGCGGCTTCTTCGACCAGCAGGTTGGCCATCTTCTTGGGATCGTCGATAGGCGTGCGCAGATCTGCGGCGGTCGGTGGTGCCGGACGCGGCGGCTTACGACGAGATCCCTTGGCCTTGGCTGCGGCGCACATGCGCTCGTACTCTTCCTCGGCTTCCTTCAGCAGCTCGGGAGGAACAGGCACATCGGTTGCGACGAGCTCTCGAACCCCCGGCATGACATCGGCGTCGACGTAGGCGATAGCGGTGTCTGCGAGAATCTCACGGGCGCGAAGCGTCAGCAGGTCGGGATTTCCAGGACCAGCGCCGACGAACAGGATGCGTCCCGTTGCTGAGGGGAGGGAGGTGTTCATCGTTGCGGAGTGATTTCTTTTCTATTGGTTGTTCACTTTTCGTGCCGATGAGTCTTGAAGGAAGAAAGCGGACATGCGCCAACGCATGTGAGTGGCAGGTGGACACCTGAATCTCACATGCGAGCACACGAAGGAAACCCTTATCCCAACGGCATGCATACAGGCCTATTAGCATAAAGGGTTTGAGCCAAATTAACTAACCGGCTACTTTTGAGATTCCCGCAGGGTATCGCCCATTACCTCATGAGCACCCCGTTCGAGCAGGGCCGCCGCAACCTTCCGGCCAAGCTCATCGGCCTTATCCACGTTTGCGGTAGCGGTCTCGAGCAACTGACGCGAACCGTCGAGTGCGAACACCCCCGCCTGCAGGGTGAGTTCACCACTGTCGCTCACGGTTGAGTAGGCCGCGACCGGAGCGGTGCAGCCCGCTTCCAGCTCATTGAGTACCGCGCGCTCAGCGACAGCCCGGGCATGGGACACCGGGTGGTCAATCTTGCGCAGAATATCCACAATTTCGCGGTCAGCAGTGCGGCACTCCAGCGCCAGGGCGCCCTGAGCCGGGGCTGGCATGAGGACATCCACATCCAGGGATTCCGCAATCTCTCCGAGGCGACCCGTGCGCTCCAGTCCGGCGCGAGCCAGAATGACAGCGTCCAAGTCCTCAGAGACGCGCCCCATGCGGGTTTCGATGTTTCCACGCAGTGGTACAAGTTCCAGGTCGGAGCGCAGCGCACGCAGCTGAGAGACACGACGCGGCGCGGAGGTACCCACTCGAGCCCCCTCAGGCAGGTCCATCAGCGGCGTGGCATCGCGGGAAATCAGCGCCTCTCGCGGGTCGACGCGCTCCGGCACGGCTGCGACCATCATGTCGTCTTCCGGCAACGTGGGCAGATCTTTAAACGAGTGCACGATAATGTCGCACACCCCCTCGCGGAGTGCATGACGCAGCGCCTGGGTAAAGACACCGATACCAATCTTTTCCACCGGGTCGTGGCGGTTATGGTCACCGGCGGTCTTTACAATCACCAGCTCTGCAGGCTGCCCCAGCTCAATCAGTGCATCACGGACGTGGCCGGCCTGTGTCGTGGCCAGTTCCGAGCCCCTGGTACCGATACGAATAGTCGCTGGGTCAGGCATGTTTCCCTCCGGGTGTTAATTTTTGGTGGCTTCAGCAACGCCTTCAATGATGGCACTACTGTCAAGACCATACTGCTCAAATCCCTGCATCCGCCCAATTCGGCCCTCAACCATGAGATCTGCGGGGATATCGGTGTCAGCATACAGGCCAGAGGGCGTAGATAGAGGCAGGTCGAAGAGCTTCTGCAGCGCAAGCGCGTAGTTGCCGCCACCCTGCTGGCTAGAAAGCTTCTTGACCTGCACCGTTGGCGCGTGCAAGAGCTTATCGACGACGCGGCGAACCGTGGACTCGACTTCGCGACGTTCCTTTTGCGTAAGACCTGGTGTCTTCGCCTCCAGGCGAGCGAGCTCAGCCGCCGCCACATCTGCCGCACGCTCACGCAGAGCGCGAACAGTCGGTGCTACCTCGCTTGCACGCTGCGCCGTGAGGTAGGACTCCAACTCTTCGGCCACAATGTCGCGCGCTGCAGCCTCATCATCACGGCCCGGGACCTCCGTGCGAGTCATCTGCAGCAATTCGATGTTGAATAGTGCAATCCCCTCAAGCCCGGAGACATCCTCCGCAACGTCGCGAGGCATAGACAGGTCGACGATGGCGAGCGGGCCGTGGTCGATGACATCAGCAGCTGAAACGACGGGAGTCATGGCCCCAGTGGCGCTGACGAGAATGTCCACATCATCGAGGACATCGGCGAAATCATGCAACGCAATAGCAGTAGCGGGGATGCCCGCTTCGATGGAGTGGTTGGCCAGGTTCTGCGCCCTGTCAACGGTGCGGTTGGCAATAATCAGACGGTCAATACCGCAGCGCCCCAGGTAGCTAGCGGCCAGCGAACTCATCGCACCGGCGCCGAGGATCAGAGCCGAACGTCCGGCCAGGATATCGGTACCCTCAGCGACGTCAACACCAGAGTTGAATCCGGGTTGCAGTGCAGCAACCGCCTCGTCGATGGCCACGGAGACCATCGATGCGCCCGCGTTATCAATCAGCGTTTCGCTGTGGACTCGCTTGCCTGTGTGCAGCGCCTTCTGTGCCAAGTCATGCAGCATGCGACCGACTGTGCCGGCTTCGTCCGCTTCCTGGTAGGCATTGCGAATCTGACCGATAATCTGCTGTTCGCCCAGCACCATCGAGTCGAGACCAGCACACACCGAAAAAGCATGCTCCACCGCAGCCTGTGCATACCGCACATAGAGGTGCGGCGTCAGTTCATCGAGTTCGAGCCCAGTACGACCGACAATTTCACGGACCACAGCCGATAGCCCAGAGTGGAAGCCGTTGGCCACCACGTAGTACTCAACGCGGTTACAGGTCGACAACAGCATCGCTTCACTGATTGCTTCATCCGCGACCAGACGGGCCAAAATGGCCTCTCGCTCAGTTTCACCGACAGAGACCTTTTCAAGAAGGGTCACCGGTGCAGACCGGTACGACATTCCGACGAGAAGCACACTCACCGCTCAATCACCGCTCTATTGCTCCTTCACAGTCCCCGCTACGGGTTTTTCACACAGCTATGACTGTTAACGCTAGACAACTCTGCCATCTCGCCACAACAAAGGCATACTTTACTTAGCCTCTACCTCGGTGTTCGCAGCGCTCTACTGCTTCTTTGCCGCTACTCCACATTCTGCCATGTTCCCCCAGCTCCTAGCAGTTCGGCAGAGCTGTCTCGGGAACTTATTCGACCTCCGCTATCGCTTCCAGGAGCTCATCGTCATCGATTTCCCAGCAAGCGATTTCCTCATCATTGACCAAAATCACCGGCACGCGATCGCCAAATTCCATGGCCAAGTTCGGATCGGTATCCACGTCTTCCACCTGGAACTGCGCATTTTGGTCCCGAACCAGCGGCTCGATCTGCGCAATCACGCGAGCGCACGAACCGCACGTCTTCCTACTCATCACCGTCACAGTCACCATAACGGTCAGTCTAAAGGTCGACTGTTTCGCTTTACGACGTCCCCCTCCCCACAATTCCCTTGCAAAAGTGACCCTTCTTATCTTTGCCCCTATCCGCTCCTTGAATCTCAGCGCGCAGCTTTGCCTAAAGAGCGGATACTATTCAACAAGAGCTTCCGATAACGGATATCAGTTGCATACACCGTGGAAAGAGATTTTCGTACCGTGAGTGAGTTCAGTGCCAACAACCGCTCCCCCTTCCCCATCGACATGCTGGGCGACCTTGCTTCCTCGCAGGGTAACGTCCGCAACTTCCTCGAGCAGATAGTTCTCGCTCCGCTCAATGATGAAGCACAGGAGGAAGCTGGTACTGCAGCAGCCGCCAATGCGCTGGAAGCGCTCGGCGAGGTCTACGACGTCGGCGGCGAAGAACTGGCTACGGGATTTCGCAGTGTAGCGGGTGCCGAAGATGCCGCTGGCGGTGCACGTGTGCTCTCGCAGCCCATTCCGGGTGTCGAACGCGATCAGGGCGCAGCCGCTTTCTTCGATGTGGACAACACGCTTGTCCAGGGCGCATCAATCTTCCTCTTTGCCATGGGTTTGGTCGAGCGCGGCTTCATCAAGAAGCGCGATTTGGCCGGCATGATTTGGAAGCAGCTGAAATTCCGAATCTCAGGCGCGGAAAACGCCGCCGACGTAGCTAAGGCCCGTGAACAGGCATTGGAGTTTTTCGCCGGCCACGATGTGAATGAAATGGTCAAACTCGGCGAAGAAATCTTTGAAGAAAAGATCAGCGACCGCGTTTACCAGGGCACCCGCGATCTTGCGGAACTACATATCCAGGCTGGCCAAGAGGTCTGGCTGGTCACCGCCACCCCGGTGCAGCTGGCCCAGGTTATCGCTAAGCACATCGGACTGACCGGCGCCCTTGGCACGGTCGCCGAGGTCAAAGATGGCAAGTTCACTGGCCGCCTGGTAGGCGATATTCTCCACGGCCCGGGCAAGAAGCACGCGGTGGCAGCTCTGGCGGCCTCCTCCGGGTTGGACATGTCTCGCTGCACGGCATACTCAGATTCCGCCAACGACATTCCAATGCTGTCCATGGTGGGCACCGCCGTGGCCATCAACCCGGACCGCAAGTTGCGGAATTACGCCCAGAAGATGGGGTGGACTATCTACGACTATCGCCACTTCCGCTCCGCAACTTTCGCCACGATGCGGTGGCTCTCGATCGGAGCACTGCTGGCAGGAGCTGTCGGGGGCGCGGGACTCGTCGGCAAGCGACTGTGGGACGCGAATAAGGAAAGTTAAGCGCTGCTAGGCGTACTCGAGAGTTAGTGACTGCGTTTATGACAAAAATGGCTCGAAAAATGGCATGAAAGTGTCATAAACTCCTACAGTTTCACATTTGCAGCCCGTAATCGGCAGCCCGTGATTAGCCCCCAACGACAAAACCCGCCCTATCTCAACGAGACCGGGCGGGTTCTGCTTTTAAAACGTGTACGCGACGCAGCACGCGCGCTCCTGCGATAACGGCAGGAATGCTGGCTTACTTGCCGAGCTTACGACGCTGCACGCGGGTACGGCGAAGCATCTTGCGGTGCTTCTTCTTCGACATGCGCTTGCGACGCTTCTTAATGACGGAACCCATCGGCTCGACCTCGCTATTCGTTGACGGAAATTTCTTTTCTTGCACAATGGCGGCGTACTCAATGCGGCCTTACAACCGCCGAGATGTCACGCCCTTTTTCCTTCCGCCTTCACAGCTAGATACTTCATGACTTGAAGACGATAGGAAACAGGGGCGCAGCACAGCACCATGTACTAATCGGATTAATCATAGCGGGGACATATGCGTTCAGGTCAAACAGCCCCGCTTAAAGGCAGAAAAAATTAACCCGCGTTGTAGAAGGAGGAGTCCAGGTATTCCTTGACTGCGGACTCATGGACGCGGAAAGAACGGCCAACGCGCACTGCCGGCAGCTCGCCAGCGTGAACCAGGCGGTAGACGGTCATCTTGGATACGCGCATGATGTCAGCAACTTCTGCAACGGTCAGAAAGGTGCCTTTATCTGCATTCTGCATTAGTAAATATTCCCTTCAGCGCACGCGACGCGCTGCAGGCTTCCCCTCCTGCAGAAAATCGTGACACGCACGTGCTTTTCATATCCTACCGGTAGGCAAGGTGCCGGTGCGATTTTTGATAAAAAATAGGGGCATTGGCGAATGGTGTGACAGTTGTGACTAACCCATCGTCCCTGCGTATCGGATTAGCTACTGCCGCTGACCATTTCCAATGCCCCAAATATTGGGGTTACTTGTACACCCGCCTCTACTCGGCGAAATGCTTATTTACCCATCTCGTTGGCCTTGTCATAGCAAGCCTGCAGCGCACGATGCACCGCGCGACGAATGCCTTCTTCCTCGAAAACTCGGGTGGCCGCAGCGGTTGTACCGCCCGGAGAGGTGACATCGGCACGCAACGCAGTCGGGTCCGCGCCTTCCTGCATCATCATCTCGGCTGCACCAGCAGCCGTAGCCGACGCCAGACGCTTAGCCTGATCACGCTTGAGGCCCAGATTCACACCCGCGTCGGTCATCGCCTCGACGAACTGGAAGAAGTAAGCCGGACCGGAGCCCGAGACTGCAGTGACTGCAGACATCAGCGACTCATCGACAACCTCAACGCTGCCGACCTTCTTCAACAGTTCGACAACCTCGTCGGTCTGGCTCTCCGTGACAAAGCGGCCCGGCGCGACTGCACAGACACCCTTGCCCACCAGCATCGGGGTATTCGGCATGACGCGGATCACCGGAGTACCGACAGCACAGACGCTTTCCATCTTGTCCAGCGTGATGCCAGCCGCCATCGACACCACAATGGTGTCGACCTCAGAGTCATCGAGCACGTCGGCAATCTGCTCGAGCATGTCGATAATCAAGTACGGTTTTACGCACAAGAACACCACGTCGGCACCGTCGACGGCCCCTACTGGGTCGTCGGCATCGACAATGCCGTAGGTCTCCTTCAGACCGGCCAGGCTCTCCTTGGTGCGCCCCACCACATAAATCGAGGAGGGCGAGACACCACCGTCGATGAGACCACCGACGAGTGCGCTACCAATCCTTCCGCCACCAATTACAGCAATTCTTGTCATGGACGCTAAGTGTGCCAAAACTGGCCCACACATGCGAATGCAGGGACCGGAAAACTACGCTTCCGACCCCTGCATCAGGTGATGATTATTCTGTTGACCCCACTACAACTGGAAGAGAATCCAGGGGCCAAATGTCAGCGCCAAACCGACAAGTCCTGCGAGAATCGGTGTCAGTTTGTCCTTCTCACGGCGCAGGTAGTTCGCCATTCCCGCGAAGCCACCAGCGACCACGAGAGCCATGATGACAACCACAATCTTTGGCAGCGACGACCAGGCCATGGTGAAGCCCAGGAACACCAATGCACCAGCAATCAGACCCACGAAGACCTGGATTAGCAGCAACGGCACCGAGAGGGAATTGTCCTCGGCGTAGCCATCGCGCGCGACGGCCTTGCCCTTGGAGCTCTTGGATTCTTCACGCTTAACGACGTCCCGGGGCTCCGCCTGCTTCTCGTCAGCTGCGGCCTGGGTCGGTGTGGTCTCGACCTGTGCAGCCTCAGCGGGGGCGTCCTCGGCCTGCTCGATATCGGCCTGTGTGTCTTCTGCCTGTGCAACTTCAGGAGCGACAGCGGCTGCCACTGCCGCCTTGGAAGCTGCACCGGTATCGGCGTCAGCGTCGGCAGCCTCGAAGGTAGCGGTTTCCTGAGCAGCTTCAGCCTCAGCAAATTGTTCACCGTCGACGCCATCCGTTTCAACGGATGCCTCAGACGCTTCGTCGACCTTGTCCTGGACAACCGGAATGGAGGCAGTCGGACGGTCGTCGTAAGCGTTGGAACCGGTGAGTACTGCACGAGCGACTGGCCCCGGCTCCCCAAGCTGCTGCGACTCGTCTGCCATGTCACGCAGCTCGGTGAAGGTATAGGTAATCTCCGAACGTTCGGAGTTGACCATGACCGGACGGGGTTCCATCGGAATTGCCAATGGCACCGCAGGGGCTGCTGGCTGCGCAGTTGGTGTGCTCTGCGCGGCTTGCTCCTGCTGCGGAGCTGCCGGTGCAGCCGGTTCTTCAGCAACTTCGGCAACCTCGTCAGCTTCAACGTCGTCAGCTTCGGCCTCAGCGACCTCGGCGTCAGCCTCAGCTAATTCCGACTCCTCTTCTTCCTGAGCAGCAGCTTCAGCCTCGGCCTCAGCTTGAACCTCATGCTCCGACGAATCCGCCCCTTCAGCAACTACCACTGGCTCAGCGACAGCCTCCGAGAGCTCCGGAGCTTCTACCTCCGGTTCGGTTGCCTGCGCTTCTTCGGCGGCGTTGGCCGCAGCTTCGTCGGCAAGCAGATCGCTCGTAGTCGTCTGGTCGTCGTCTGCGTTGGAAAGAGCGTGAGCACCACGTCGCGGTTCGTCGGCCTTTACACGAGGGATTGAGCCGGTGAGCTCCTGAACGGACACACCGCCTTCTTCAAGGCTGCGTCGACGGCGGCGCCGCGGTGGTTCAGAGGGGGCTCCCTCCTTCTGCCGCCGCGCCAGCAGTTCGGCAACGGTGAGCTTTTCCTCGCTCATCTCAACCCTTTCCGTATAGGTCACTGTCCAGTCGTCGGAAGATGATGCCCTCGCGCAGCGCCCAAGGACAAATCTCGACCTTCTCTAATCCCAATGCTCGCATACTAGCCTCTGCAACGAGAGCACCTGCGACAATTTGGTGAGAACGATTCGCACTAACACCCTCAAGTTCAGCACGGTCAGCCGCCGTCATGCGGGAAATAAACGCAATCAACTGGCGCAAACCAGCGGCAGTCAGAGTGCGCTTAACCCGGGGACCAGCGGCGGAAGGCGCCGCACCGGTCAGGCGGGCGAGAGTGCGGAAAGTCTTCGAGGTGGCGACAGCCAAGTCCGGCTCACCAAGCGTACGCAGATGACGCGCTGGCTCAGCGAGCTCAGCATCAATGTAATCGCGCAGCAGGTCAATCTTCTTGCGCTCCGGCGGATCGGTCTCGAACCACTCGTGGGTCAACCGTCCCGCACCGAGCAGCAGTGAGTACGCCGCCTCCGGATCTTCATCAGTACCCGACGTCAGCTCAAGAGAACCGCCACCGATATCCAGGTTGATTAGACGACCAGCAGACCAGCCGTACCAGCGCCGTACTGCCAAAAAGGTCAGACGAGCCTCATCTTCACCGGAGAGAATCTGTAGCTTAATGCCAGTTTCTTTCTCAACGTGGGCGAGAACCTCGTCCGCATTCGTGGCATCGCGAACAGCTGAAGTGGCGAAGCTAATCATCTCTTCGCACTTCATCTGCTCAACCAATTCCTTGGATTCAGCGACGTAGCCCGTCAGCTTGTCAATGCCCTTCTTGGACAGGTTGTTGTCCTTATCCAGGTACTCGACCAGCTTCATCGTCGACTTGGAATCGCTCATCGGAGTCGGATGTCCGCCCCGGCGGGCGTCCACCATCACCAAGTGGACGGTATTACTACCTACATCTAATACACCTAATCTCACTCTTAGTAGGTTAGACGGTCTACGGTGTATTGGTGTGAATCAACCCCACCCCCGCCCCGGTCGCGGACCGCAACCGTCTCCCGCTGAAGTCGCCTATGACTTTCCCCGCGAGTGGTTCGAGTTCGCCCACCCGGAGGACCCAGAACACATCATCACCTGCGACCTAACCTGGTTGATGAGCTCCTATCAATGCGCTTTCGGCACCTCCGCTTGCCAGGGCATCGACTCCGCGAACGCGGATGTCGGATGCTGCGGCCATGGCGCCTTTATCACCGACGAAGAAGACCGCGAGAGGGTTATTGACGTCGTAAAGCGAATGGAAGGCGACTCCGCAGAGCCCCAGTGGTGGCAGAACCGCCCCGAACAAACTCTGAAGTGGCTTGAAACCTACGAAACCGACCCCTCCGAACCGTTGGAACCGTGGTTAGTGTGGGACGAGCTTGACGACGAAAACGGAGAGCCTGAGCCTGCTCTGAAAACGAAGGTCGTGAAGAATGCCTGCATTTTTGCCAACCGTGACGGATGGCGCAATGGTGCGGGCTGTGCCATCCACCAATGGGCGATGGCCAACGACATTGACCCCGTAAAGGTCAAGCCGGATGTGTGTTGGCAGGTGCCGCTGCGCCGACTGGAGGACTGGGAGGAACGCCCGGACGGCCAGGAGATTCTGCGCACGACCATTACCGAATACGATCGTCGTGCCTGGGGCGATGGCGGCGAGGACTTTGAATGGTTCTGCACGGGCGCGCCGGCCACACATACCGGTGGCGAGCCGGTGTGGCGCACGCACAAGTCCGAGCTAATAGAGCTCATCGGCGAAGAGTGCTACGAAATTCTGGCGGAGCACTGCCGTGCCCGAGAAATAGCGGGCGCGGCCAAGGCTTTCGGGCCGAGTGGCTACCCACTGCTGGCGATTCACCCGGCCACACGCGCAGCGGCCGAGGGGCTGGCGCCGGACGAGGTTTAAGTCGGGGTTTCTCAGACCGACGGCGGAGATTGTCGGCAGCAGTCTGCTGAGCTAGTCCTCGAACTTGTAACCCAAGCCGCGAACGGTGACCAGGAACTCCGGCGAGGAAGGATTGCGCTCGATCTTGGAGCGCAGGCGCTTGATGTGTACGTCCAGCGTCTTGGTGTCGCCGACGTAGTCGGAGCCCCAGACGCGGTCGATGAGCTGGCCACGGGTTAGCACACGACCACGGTTGCGCAGCAAGTACTCCAGCAGGTCGAATTCCTTGAGCGGCATTGCGACATCATCGCCGTCAACGGTGACTACATGGCGCTCGACGTCCAGCACGACCGGGCCGCCGCGCAAGACCTCCTCGTAGATATCCTCGACATCGTCGGAGTCGTCGTGGCGACCGCGGCGCAGCACAGCCCGGATACGGGCAATAAGTTCCCGAGAGGAATACGGCTTGGTCACATAGTCATCCGCACCAATTTCGAGGCCGACGACCTTGTCAATCTCAGTGTCACGGGCGGTCACCATAATCACTGGGACAGAGGACTTTAAGCGGATGTTTTTGCAGACCTCGGTGCCACTCATACCTGGCAGCATGAGGTCCAGCAGCACAATGTCCGGTTCTGCCTTGGAGAATTCTGCAAGTGCTTCCTGGCCGTCAGCGGCCATCCGCACCTCGAATCCTTCGCGCTGCAGCAGAAACGCAAGCGGCTCCGCCAAAGCCGTCTCGTCTTCGACAATAAGTACCTCAGTCACGGATTACTTCATTCCTTCCTTGGAATCCTTGTTCTGGGAATCCTTATCCTTGCCACGGGTTTTGCCCGTACCGCGCTGCGCGTTTTTCTTAGCCGCAATTTTACCCGCAGGCTGGGTGTGGCCGATTGGCAAACGTGCAGATACATCGCCATCATTCGACGCGGAACCGTTCTTTTCCATCAGCGGGAGCTCAATGGTGAAGGTCGATCCTGTGCCCAGCCGACTCCACAGCTTCACGGTTCCCTTGTGATTCGCTGCGACGTGCTTAACAATTGCCAAGCCCAGACCGGTACCGCCTGTCGCCCGCGAGCGTGCCTTATCCGCACGGAAGAAGCGCTCGAAGATACGCTTCTGATTCGCCTGGGAAATGCCGATACCGCGGTCAGTGACGCGGATAGCGACGGTGTCGTTATCCTCCTTGACCGCAGTCACAGATACAGGCGTGGCCTCTGGCGAGTAGTTGATCGCATTTGAAATCAGGTTGGACACCGCGGTGATCAGCAGGCTGCGTTCACCTTCAACCACCAAATCCGGCTCACAGTCAACGGTGATTTCAATACCCGCCTGCTCCGAGAGCATCTGGTTACGACGCACAGCTCCTTGGACAATCTCTTCAACCTTCACGGGAGACATGTCCGGCAGCGGCTCTGCCCCCTGCAGCTTCGACAGCGAGATGAGTTCCGTAATCATGGTCGACATCCGCTTGGACTCCTGCGTCAGGCTCTCACTAAAGTGACGCACGGCAACCGGGTCGTCGGTAGCTTCATTCAGCGCCTCGACCAAGAGGCTGATGGCCCCCACCGGAGTCTTGAGCTCGTGGGAAACGTTAGCCACAAAGTCACGTCGCGCGGCCTCCATACGGGCCTGTTCGGAGACATCCGCCGCATAAATCACCACAAAACGGTCGTCCACCAGTGACAACGGAGTTAGCTGACAGCGGACAATTGTGTCCGGCGCCCCCGCCCGGCGCGACGGCAGCACCAGCGTTAGCTCCTGGTCCTCCTGCGAGTCAAAGACCTTGAGCGCAGCTTCCCAGCCCACGTCATTGAGGCGGCGCTCATAGACCAGCCCTAACTTGTGCGCCATGGAGTTCGACAAAATCAAATCACGTGAGATGTCAACGACCACCACACCCGTCGGAGACTTCTGAATGGCCAGGTGCATGACCTGCGCCATGGTGGTTATTGAACTTTCCTCGTCGCTCTTCTGACGCCGAGCGGCGTTATAGGCACCCGAGACAACTCCACCAAGAATCAGCACAGCTGCCATAACCGCAGCACCTAATAGAGCGGCGATAATGATTTTTGACACGGGTCTTACCCTAAGCTCTTTTCACAATCCGCGCGCGCTGAAAACCAGTGCGCTAGCTAGCTCTAAATAGACCAAGGAGCACAGCCCCACTTGGCTGCGCCCCTTATCGGCCTATCAAACACCTACATTTTTACTTGTTGCCCTGAGCAGCAACAGCAGCAGCACCTGCAGCTGCAGCTTCCGGATCCAGGTAGGTGCCACCCGGGTTCAAAACCTTGCCCTCAGCATCAAAGTCGTAAACCAGCGGGATACCGGTCGGGATGTTCAGAGCGGCAATGTCCTCGTCCGAGATGTTGTCCAGGTGCTTGACCAGTGCACGCAGGGAGTTACCGTGAGCTGCCACCATGACAGTCTCACCGGCCTTCAGACGCGGCAGGATTTCCTCTTCAAAGTAAGGAATGAAACGCTTCACGACGTCCAGGAGGCACTCCGTGCGCGGAACCTCATCCAGGTTGGCGTAACGCGGGTCATTAGCCTGCGAGAACTCGCTGTCATCCGACAGCTCCGGCGGCGGAGTGTCGTAGGAGCGACGCCAGGACATGAACTGGTCCTCGCCGTACTTCTCCTTGGTCTCTGCCTTGTTCAGGCCCTGTAGGGCGCCGTAGTGGCGCTCATTCAGACGCCAGTCGCGGATAACCGGAATCCACAACAAATCAGCAGTATCCAGGGCAATGTGTGCGGTGTTAATAGCGCGACGCAGTAGCGACGTGTAGAGGACCTGTGGCTTCAGGCCTGCCTCTACGAGCATCTCACCGGCACGTACTGCCTCAGCGCGGCCCTTGTCGGTCAGTGCAACGTCGACCCAGCCCGTGAACTGGTTGGATGCGTTCCACTCACTCTGGCCATGACGGACAAGAATCAGTTTTCCATTGCTCATACCCCTAATTGTGCCCCAAAACGGGAAAGCCCGCCGTTCGTTGCCCCGCTATGTGGGTTGCTACCCCCGGCTACTCAACCATGTGGCGGAACTGCTCCAGATTGGCCAGGTTTTCCCCACGGTCAACCCGCCACTCCCACTCGCGCTTAATTGCCGATGCAAAGCCGCGTTCGAGGATCTGGTTGAAGTCCCCATCGGCCGTCTCGAGCAGCTGACCGAGGAGGCGGTCGAGGTCATCGTCGGAAAGCTCAGCGGGCAGTTGACCGACCAGGTAGATGTCGCCGGCGGCGTCGATGGTGTAACCGATGCCGAACAGACGACGGTTGCGCTGTAGCAACCACTTGTAAACGGCCTCGTGGTTTTCTTCGACCGCGCGACAGACGAAGGCTTCAACACGCAGGGAGTCCGGTGCCGGGATGAGGCCGACGACAGTCTTGAGCTTCTTCTTACCAGGCAGGACCACCACGGCGGCATTGTCTGCAATACCATGCTCGACACCGAGGCGTTCCAGCTGCTCACCGAGGGATTTCAGCTGTACTTGGATGTCCGTGCTCATCGTGAATCATCTCCCTGCTTTTGTGGCTACGGCTCTGGCGGTACTGAAGCTAACGAAACCTACCGGGAGCCGCCCGCATCCCGGATAGAGCCGGGACAATTTTCCTTTTGGAGTTCGGTTCGATGATAGACATCGGCCAACCGATCCACGGTCTTTTGCCAGGAAAACTCCAGGGAGTGCTCGCGTGCCTGGGTGGCCAATTTAATGCGTAGCTCGTCGTCCTCCACCAGGCGACCGAGGGCATCGGCCCAGGCTGCGGGCTCGTGACCGTCGACAAGCAAACCGCTGACCCCATCGTCGACAGCGATGGAGAGTCCGCCGACATTCGCCGCGACAACGGGAGTACCGGTGGCCTGAGCCTCCATCGCCACCAACCCGAAAGTTTCGTTGTAACTGGGCACGGCGACAATATCTGCGGCCTGGTAGAGCTTCGCCAGGTCCTGCGGCGGGCGCGGGGGCATGAACCGGACCAGGTGGTCGATCCCCTCTTCCGCGGCGAGATTGGTGAATTCGTCGGGCGCATGCAGCCCAGAACCGGAAAGTCCACCGCAGATAATCACTCGGACATTAGTGGCGGGATGGCGACGCATGAGCTCACCGACACCCCGCAGCAATACCTGCGGGCCTTTCAGCCGCTGCAGCCTACCGACGAACAAAATGACCTTAGTGTGCAACGGGATGCCCAGCTCACGACGGGACCGCTCGGTGGCACGATCACTGCCCGGCGAAAAGAGCTCCACGTCCACCCCGGGCGGCACGACATTGATGCGCCACGGGTCGGCATCGTGGAGATCCGCGAGCTGCTTAGCCTCGGCATCGGTGTTGACGATGAGCCGGCACGCATTGTCCACAATCTGCTGCTCACAGATACGCCGAGACTCCGGCTCCGGCGTATCTCCCTCCGCCAGATGGAGATTCTTCACTGCCGCCAGCGTGTGCGCCGTGTGCACAAACGGAATGTCAAGCAAATCCGACAGCAGCCACCCCACCTGGCCAGAGAGCCAGTAGTGCGAATGGATCAGGTCGTATTCAATCCCCTGTTTGCGGGCGAATTCAATGACCCCACCGGCAAAGGCCGGCATCTGCGTAGCCAGGTCTGACTTCTCTAACCCCTCATATGGGCCAGCCACAATGTTGATGACGCGGAAGTTCTCACTGACCTGAATCACCGGCCCATCGCTGGAACGCGTGGCGCGGGTGAAAACATCCACCTTCACACCGCGTCGCGCCAGCTCCTCGCAGGTGCGCAGCACGTAGACATTCATGCCACCAGCGTCACCGATGCCCGGTTGCTCCAGCGGAGAGGTATGCATGGAGATCATCGCGATGCGGTTCGGCCACGCCGGGGTGTTAGAGGTGGCCGCGTCTGCGCCCGCCGTTGCCGCCGGAAATGTTTCGCTCATACTGCCCAGAGTGCCTATGCCAGGGGCAACCCCGCAAATGAGTACCTCAAATACGTGTATAGGAATTCCGGCATCGCAGTGCGACGTACGGCACAATAGAGGTCGATACCTACTACGTCGTAGGTTATTATCACCTCACGACATAGTCAGGCGATAAACAAAAACCTAGGAGGATCCCATGGCCGATACATCCAGCTCACACGCTGCAAATGACTCTGCCCCAGCTCACGGTTCCACACCCAACGCTGCGGTTTCCAAAGCCTGGCTGAACCTGTATCCGGAGTGGACCCCACCCCACATCGACTACAACTTCGACACCCTCCTAGACGTCTACCGCCACACTCTGAGCAACCACCCGCGCCGCAAGGCACTGACCTTCTTCGGTCGCTCCACCTCCTATGCCGAGCTGGATGCCAAGGTTCGCAGCGTTGCCGCCGGCCTGCGCGCACTCGGTGTACGCAAAGGCGATCGCGTGGCACTGCTCATGCCGAACTGCCCGCAGCATGTCATCGCCTACTGGGCAGTTCTGCACCTCGGCGCTGTTGCCGTAGAGCACAACCCCCTCTACACCGCCCACGAACTGCGCCACCCGTTCAACGACCACGGCGCCCGCTTTGCCATCTGCTGGGACAAGATCGTCCCCGTACTTGAAGACCTTCGCAACAACACCCCGCTCGAGACCATCATCGCGGTCAATATGCTGCAGGACCTGCCGTTTGTCATGCGCACCGCCCTGTCAATCCCGCTGCCGAAGCTCCGCGCCGCCCGCGCTAAGCTGCACTCCTCCGCACCGCAGGTCATGGGTTTTGACGCTTTGCTTCACGACGCCGTCGGCGGAGACGGCCACGACCTCCAGGCCGATGAATCCATCACTGCCGATGACACTGCAGTGATGATGTACACCTCTGGCACCACGGGATCGCCAAAGGGCGCACAGTTGAGTCACCAGGGGTTGGTAGCCAACATTCTGCAGGGCAAGGCCTGGGTGCCGGGCCTTGGCAAGGAGCGGGAAATCTCCCTCGGCATCCTGCCAATGTTCCATGCCTACGGCCTGACCATTGTCACCAACTTGTCCATGCTGATTGGCGCTGAACTGGTGCTGGTGCCGGCACCGGAGATTCCGCTGATTATGAAGGTGATGAAGAACAATCGCCCGACATGGGTGCCTGGTGTGCCGACTCTCTACGAGAAGATTGTCGAAGCCGCCGAGCGCGATAATGTCGACCTCTCCGGCGTGAAGTTCGCCTTCTGCGGTGCTGCTACCCTGCCGGTTTCCCTTGTGCAGAAGTGGGAGAAACTCACTGGCGGGCGCCTTGTCGAAGGCTACGGCCTCACCGAAACGTCACCGATTATCGTCGGCAACCCGATGGACGGCAACCGCCGCCCGGGCTACGTTGGCCTGCCATTCCCCGACACCGAGGTTGCCATCGTTGACCCCGAAAATCCCACCAAACTCCGCGCTGACGGCGAGGAGGGCGAGGTCATCGTCCGAGGCCCACAGGTTTTCGCCGGTTATCTCAACCTCCCGGAGGCAACGGAGAAGTCCTTCACCGATGGGCCTGCTGAGCTTCCCGCTGGCGACCGTTGGTACCGCACCGGCGATGTCGGAGTCATGGAGTCGGACGGCTTCATCAAGCTGGTTGCCCGCATCAAGGAGGTCATCATCACCGGTGGCTTCAATGTCTACCCGGCCGAGGTCGAGGAAGTACTGCTCTCCCACCCGGACATCACCGATGCCACGGTCGTCGGCCTGCCGAAGAGTGACGGCTCCGAGATGGTCGTGGCCGCCATCACCCTTGCTGACTACGCCCGACTGGATTCCGACGCCTACCGCGACCACTGCTACGACAACCTGACCCGGTACAAGGTGCCGCGCGCATTCTTCCACCTGGAGGAACTACCTCGCGACCAGATGGGCAAGGTCCGCCGCCGCGATGTCCGCGACGTGCTGCTCACGCAGCTGGAGCAGAAGGGCCAGAGCGTCGATTCGCTTTCCCACTGCAAGCACCATTAGTTCACGGTGGTTTTGTAGTTGGGATAGGGGCCTGAGTAGAGCGGGCTCCTATCCCTTTAAGGCGGACCCCGGCTCCCCCCCCAGACTTAGTGACTAGGTTTATGACAAAAAACTGAGGGTGAATAATATTCACGTGTCATAAACCTAGTCACTTTCTCTATCCCCGCCATTGGGAGAAGGCCCGGGAGCGCAAACTGAGGACTACCCGGCGGTTCTATCAGCCCCAGCGCCCCGGTCAGCCCCATCACCCCCGTTAGTCCCATCAGGCACGCTAGCCTCTCCAGTCCGCCCCCACTGGCCATCAGCCACCCGCCGCGGGCCTAGTCGATGCTCACGCCGACCCACACCGGCTCGGGCACCAGGGTCACGCCGAAGGCCTTTTCCACGCCAGCGCGCACATCGCGCGCCAAAGCCACCAAGTCGGCGGCGGTCGTAGGCGTACCGTCGCCGGACTCCCCGCGGTTGGTCAGGGCAAGAGTGTGCTTAGTCGACAGTCGTGCGGGCGCACCGTCACCGGGGTAGCCCTTCGGGAACCCGGCGCGCTCGATAAGCCACGCCGCCGAGAGCTTCACGGCTCCCTCGTGGCCGGGGCCAGCGGGGAATGCGGGCATATTCGCGGCCTCATCGGCCCCACGCAGCGCGGCAACCTTTGCACGCACGGCCTCCACCGAGTTCTCCGGAATGATCGGGTTGGTAAAGAAAGAACCCGCCGACCAGGTATCGCGGTCAGCATCTTCGAGCACCATGCCCTTGCCCCGGCGCAGCTCAAGCACCTTTTCGCGCACCAACTCAGCCGGCCTGCGAATCTCGCCAGCCGCAGCCTCGGCCTCGTCGACGCCCAGGCGCCGCGCCAGTTCGCCATAGCGAAGTGGCGCGGACATGCCATCCACACTGAGCTCGAACCGCACGGCCAGCACCACTGCCCGTGCGGTGAACTTCAGGTTCGAGTAGCGGTAGGAAAGGTCGAGAGACTCCGGTTCCACCCACTCGACCGAGCCGGTTGCGCGATCGTAAAGCTGCACCGAGTCCAGGACCTGCGACACCTCAGCACCGTAGGCGCCCACGTTTTGCACCGGAGTGGCTCCGGCCGATCCCGGAATACCCGACAGGCATTCAAGGCCGCCAAAACCTGCGTCGACACTCATCTCCACGACCTCGTCCCAGACCGCACCGGCCTCGGCCTCCACGATTGCCGACACGGACTCCAGCCCGTGTCCGCGAGTGCTCATGGTCACGTTGTCGGCCTCGATCACCACAGCCACCAGCGGCTCGAGTTCATCGGCCACCACCAGGTTGGATCCGCCTCCCACGATGAGGAGGGGCACGTTAGCGTCGTCAAGCGTGCGTACAACATCGACCACAGCGTCCGTCGTGTTGCACCGCACGACCGCGCGTGGCACCCCGCCAAGGCGGAGCGTCGTCAAATCCGCGAAAGCGGTATGCGTGCTGAGCTCCACCCCCTCTAGCCCCGCAAGCCCATCGATGGCTTCTTCCATGTCGGAGGTCAGGTGAATTGGGTTCGGCGATTGGTCGAGATTTTCCACGCCCCTAGCGTAGTGCAAATTACGTATCATCAAGCGCATGAGTACGACTAACACGCACACCGTCAACTTCGACCAGCCGATTGAGAAGGTTTACGAGGCCCTCACCGACGCCGGTTTCTGGGAGAAGGTCGCAAACCGTTTCTCGGCAGCTGACGGCAAGGTGGAAAAGTTCGAGACCACCGACGCTGGCACCACCGTCGTGATTCGCCAGACCGTCTCTGCTGACAAGATTCCGGCGCAGGCACAGAAGTTCGTCAAGTCCGGGGTCGGCATGACGCGCACGTTCGTCATCAGCCCGCTTAACGACGACGGCGCGACCTCCACCGTGACCACAGAAGCTTCGGGCGTACCGGCGTCCTTCAGTGCGTCCCAGAAGCTCACCGCCCAGGGTGAAGGTTCCGTGCTGACCACCAACTCCGAGTTCGCCATCAACGTGCCGCTGCTCGGTGGCAAGCTCGAGGAGAAGGCAGCTCCGTACCTGGAGCGCGTCCTCAACGCTGAGACCGCTGTGCTGGCGGACTACGTCACTAAGTAGGTTGCGCAGCGGGGCACACCGAGGCGGCACCGGGGGCGGACACCCGGGCGAAGAAAGGTGGTAGCGACGGAGCCGTCGTTAAGCAAGACTGGGAACCATGAGTTCTGCTAAACGCTCGTCGAGCGTCAAAGTCCTGCCCACCGTCCTCGGTGTCATCATCGTGGTGGCACTCATTGCGATTGCCGGCGAAATCGGCGTCCGGATGTTCGTGAGCAAGGAGATTTCCGACGGCTACCGCACCTCCGCCGAAGAGCGTGGTGCGACGGTCACTGAAGACCCCAAGGTTTCTTTCGGCACCCGCCCGATGCTGCTCGCCTTGGCCACCAAGTCAGTGCCCTCGATGGATCTGTCCACTCCGAACACACTGGAGGTCAAGAACCCGGAAGCGCTGGGTAGCGCACCGGAGATCAACGGTGACCCGGCAGCGGAAGTGCACCTGGAAAACGTGGATCTGAGCAATCGTGCGGATCCGACCGCAGAGTCGCTGCGAGTAGACGTCACAATCCCACCTCAGCTGCTGCAGGCGCTAATTAACCGGGAAAGCGGTGTACGCGCTTCCACAATCACGCCGTTGCCGGACGAAGGCCTGTTCAACATTGAATTCGCCTCCGGATTTGCGACCTCCAAATTCCGCCCGATTGCCAACGGCGGCCATATCGAAATCAACTTGGAGGGCGGCTCAATCCTCGGCTTAAACCTCGATGGCCTGGCCGGCTGGCTGGGAGAAGCGAGCGGTACGCTGTTGAGCTACGACATCGGCCACGGTATGCAGGTGGAGGAAGCCCACGTCACCGGGGAGGGCCTGGCGTTGACGCTGACGGGCGCAAATCTGCCTTTGTCGACCGTGAGCGAACTTACCTTTAGCTAGCAGGTAAGATACCGAGAATGACTCGCTCTCTCATCACCGCAAATAGCGGTACTCCCACCGAGCGCCAGTACATCTTCTCGCTCGGCTGTCCAGACCGTACCGGTATCGTTTCCACCCTGTCGACCTTCCTGTCCGACATTGGTGCATGGATTACCGAGGCGGACTTCTTCTCCGACCCGGAGACCGGATGGTTTTTCACTCGCCAGGCGGTCCGCGCCGACGCTCTCGACCTGACGGTAGAAGAGCTGCGCGAGAAGTTCGCTGAGCTCGTCGGTGATTGGGGCCCTGAGGTCCGCTGGAAGGTCACCGACAACGCTGTCCCGAAGCGCGCTGTCATCCTGGTGACCAAGGAAGGCCACTGCCTGCAGGATCTGCTCGGCCGCGTCGCACAGTCCGACTATCCGATGGAAATCGCTGCAGTAATTGGTAACCACCGCGATCTGGAGCCACTGGTCGCAGCGTATGACATTCCCTTCCACCACGTGCCCTTCCCCAAGGATGCCGTCGGAAAGCGTAAGGCATTCGATGAGGTCGCCGAGATTGTCGATGCCGAAAACCCGGATGCCATTGTGCTCGCACGTTTCATGCAGATTCTGCCGCCGGATCTGTGCGAAAAGTGGGAAGGCCGCGCGATCAATATCCACCACAGCTTCCTGCCGTCGTTCATGGGCGCGCGCCCGTACCTGCAGGCTTATCGACGTGGTGTGAAGCTCATCGGTGCCACCTGCCACTACGCCACTGAGGACCTCGACGACGGCCCGATTATTGAGCAGGACGTCATGCGTGTCTCCCACAAGTACACCGCTGCGGACATGCAGCGTGAGGGCCGCGATGCGGAGAAGCAGGTCCTCGCCCGCGGTTTGCGCTGGCACCTGGAGGACCGTGTGCAGGTCTACGGCAACCGCACCGTGGTGTTCCAGTAGGTTACCGTGGCGTTCCAGTAGGTTTTCGGGGAGCCAGACCTATCCCTATCCCCTCCCCCAGAAAGAAAGTGTCTGGGTTTATGACAAAATCACCGGGTTTTTCACCCAGAAACTGTCATAAACCCAGACACTTTCTCAGTTGTGCGGGCTAACACCCGCCCTGGGCTAGCACCCGCCCGGGACTAATACCCGCCCTGTGCGTTCGACAAAATATCCTTGATCTGTGGGCGAACATCCAACCAGTAAATACCCGTGATGACTAGTCCGGCAATCAGCGGGATGCCCAGCATTGCCCAGCCCAGCCACGGCAGGAGCAGGAAGATAGCCGAACCGACCAGCATGCCGGCCCAGACGTTGCGGCTCTTGCGGTCTGCAGCGTCAAAGGCATCCGCGCGGGTGGTGATGACAAGCACCGCACCGATTAGCGCCAAGATGCCGATGACAAACGGAATGGCGAACTGAAACAGGACGTCCACATAGACGGAAATTGCCATCAGCGGCGAATCCGCAAGACTGGGCAAAGATGGTAACAGGCGCACCGGGGGAACAACTCCTTTAACAGGGATGCATTGCTTTTTACATGCTAACGCACACGGTCTGATGTGCTGGGTTGTGCTGCTAAATAGCCCCAAACACCAAGGTCGACAGGGTGTAAATAGCCAAACCGGCCAGTGATCCGACAACAGTGCCGTTAACGCGAATGAACTGCAGATCGCGACCGACCATCAGTTCAATCTTGTCGGAAGCCTCATCGGCGTCCCAACGCTCGACGGTCTCGGAAATGATCGAGGTAATCTCGCCCGCGTAGTTCTCAGCGATGAAGACGACAGCCGCTTCCAGACGGCGGTCCATTCGTTTGCGCAACTCAGGATCGGACTGGATTCGCTCGCCGTAGCGGGCGGCCGTTTCCGAGACCTTCCGACGGAGCAGGGAGTCCGGGTCGCGGGCAGCGTCGACAAGCTTTGCGGATGTTGATGCCCAAATCTTCGCCGGTGCCTGTGTGACAGCGGCGGACGAAAGAATGTCAGTCTTAATTTCTTCGACCTTGGCGATGGTCTTCTCGTCGTTCTGCAAATCAACGGCGAGCTGCGTGAGGAAGCGGTGGAGCGCCAGGCGCGCGTCGTGCTTAGGGTCATGCTGCACCTGCCAGGTCCAGTCAACCAGCTCGCGATAGACCTTGTCGCCGATGAGATCGTTGACAAAGCTCGGTGCCCAGGAGGGGGCGCGCTCTCCGACAAGTCGGTCGATAAGATTCTGCGAGCCCAGCGACTTCCGGTGCAGCCACTCAGCCATCTGCTGGACAATAGGCTCGGTGCGCCCCTCTTCGATGAGCTGCTCGAGAACCTTACCCGCTGGTGGCCCCCACTCCGGGGCTGCAACTTCGTCGATGACTGCTGACTTCAGCACTGCGGCGGCATCGTCAGGATTAATCGCCTCCAGCACATTTCCGGTGAACTTACCGACCTCTGCGGACACTTTGTCGGCGTTTCCCGGCGCTACCAGCCATTCGCCGATACGCTCAGGAATCTCGGCCTTACGCACCTTGTCCACAATCAAAGCGGGGTTCAGGAAGTTATCACCGACGAACTGCGCCAGGGACTCACCGACTTGGTCCTTCTTGCGGCGGACGATAGCGGTGTGTGGGATAGGAATGCCGAGCGGGTGGCGGAACAGGGCTACGACTGCGAACCAGTCGGCGAGGGCACCGACCATGCCAGCCTCAGAAGCAGCGCGAACGTAGCCCACCCACGCGGGCACAACTTCGCCTGCGGATAAGTGTGAAGACTCAATACCGCGGCATGTGAAATACACAGCGGTTGCGATGACCAGCAGCATCGTAGCGAAGGCCTTGGCCTTACGCAGTTGCGCACGTTTTTCCGCCTCAACCTCTGGTGATGGCCCGGGAACTTCGAGACGGCCCGAGACCGTATCTACAGCTGCCGGGAGCTTAGCGGGGTTGTTATCCATGTGTATAGATTAGGCGCCGAAAACGCGAAAATGCCACCGCGCCGCAGTCCGCTGTTGGTGAGAGAGGTACTTCTCAATACTTCCCTACCCCAGCGCACTGTGCACAGTGGCATCAACTGTGGAGGTGCTAGTTCAAAAGGCTAGCGTTGCATCCGCCTAGAGGCGAGCCCCTTTAAACTGGGGCAAGCCTTTAGTGGTGAGTGCCGAATTCCTTTCGGTAAGCCTTGTAGTCACGACGACCGATGGAGATGCAGGCCAGACCCGCAATAACCATAACCAGTCCGACTACCAGGCCAGCCCACATGAACACGCTGCCGTCGAAGTTCCAACCACCGGTGTAGTCGGTGTAGTTGGCGGCATCCTTAGCCAGGAAACCGTTGCTGTGAGAGGCAGCAGTCTGGTCGGCAAAAACGGTCGTTGCGAGACCGAAAATGAAGGTGCCCCAAGCCGCCAGAGAGGCGAGCATGAGTCCCATGCCAATCCAGGTAATGCTCTTGTGAAGCGAGGAGTATTCGGCATTCATGCTCTGAGGCACGTAACCGTCGACGAAGTGCTCTTCGCCCTGGTAACGCTTGACTGCATTCGCCATAATCTATGTCCCTTCTGGAAAACTCTAATCGAGAAAGAGTTTAGTCGTCCTTACCGCGGAAGAACGAACGAGCTCGTTCCTTGGTAACGGCGGCAACCGCAGTCAGCGGGATACCGGCCGGGCAGACGTCAGCACATTCACCATAGAGGGAGCACGGACCGAAGGTGCCTTCGACCTCGTCAACCATCTTGCGAGCACGCTTGCCACGCTCTTCCTTACCCAGCGGGACCAGGGAGAGGTGAACCAGCTTTGCGCCGGTGAACAGGTGTGCAGCACCGTTCGGGCAAGCTGCGACACAAGCACCACAGCCGATGCAGGCTGCGTGGTCAAGTGCGAACTCAGCCGTCTCGTGGTTCAGGTGCAGAGTATCTGCATCCGGAGCGGTACCAGCGTTGATGGAGACGTAGCCACCCTGCTCGAGGACACGGTCCAGAGCGGAGCGGTCAACGACCATGTCCTTGATGACCGGGTATGCGGCGGAGCGCATCGGCTCGATCTTCAGGGTGTCACCATCGCTGAACTGGTGCAGACGCTGCTGACAGGTCGGGGTGTTCTGGCCCGGGCCGTGCGGACGACCGTTGACGTTCAGACCACAGGTACCACAGATACCCTCACGGCAGTCAGATGCGAACGCGAACGGCTCCTTGCCGGACTCGACGTACTTGGAGTTGACGTGGTCAAGCAGCTCCAGGATCGACATCTCTGCGACGGCGTCGTCAACGTCAACGGATTCAAAGTGTCCCTCGACGTTCGGACCTGCTTGGCGCCAGATTTCAAGGTGCAGTTTCATTACTTGTAGTTCCTTGTCATGAGCGGGACGGCTTCGAAGGTGAGCGGCTCGGCGTGGCGAATGAACTCGTAACCGGACTGATCCCATGCAGGACCGTTGTTGCCTCGCTCCCATGCGGAAACGAAGCACCAGTTAGCGTCATCGCGCTCTGCCTCGCCATCTTCGGAGATGTGGTCATCGCGGTAGTGAGCACCGCAGGACTCATCGCGGTCGAGGGCGTCGACACACATGAGCTCACCGAGGTCGATGTAGTCAGCAACGCGGTTAGCGTACTCGAGCTGCTGGTTCATCTCGTTCGGCTCACCCGGAATGAACAGGTCAGACCAGAATGCCTTACGCAGTTCGCGGATCTCCTCGATACCGCGAGCCAGGTCTTCCTTGTTACGGGCCACACCACAGTCGCGGTAGAGAATCTCACCGAGCTGGCGGTGGAAGTACTCAGCGCCGTGCTTACCCTGGATGCTCATCAGCTTGTCCAGGCGAGCCTGAGCGCGGTCCAGTGCTTCCTTGGCCTCCGGGGCATCCTCAGCCAGGCGGTCGGTACCGAGCAGCGGGCCGAGGTAGTTCGGAATGGTGAACGGCAGGGTGAACCAACCGTCGACCGAACCGGACAGCAGGGAGTTTGCACCCAGGCGGTTTGCACCGTGGTAGGTCCAGGATGCCTCGCCACCGGTGAACAGACCCGGGATGGAGGTCATCTGGTTGAAGTCAGACCACAGGCCACCCATGGTGAAGTGGCAGGTTGGAGCAATACGCATCGGAACCTTGTACGGGTCCTCACCGATTGCCTCTTCGTACATCTGAATCAGGTTCGAGTAGCGTTCCTTGATGACCGGCTGGCCCAGGCGCTCAATTGCGTCACGCAGATCCAGATAGACGGAGTTCTTCAGCGGGCCAACACCGTAGCCGGCGTTAATCTGCTGAGAGTTGGCGCGGGAAGCGACGTCACGCGGGACGAGGTTACCGAATGCCGGGTAGCGACGCTCCAGGAAGTAGTCGCGCTCGTCCTCCGGGATGTCGTTGGCCGGGCGCTCGTCGCCCTTCTTCTTCGGGGTCCAAATACGTGCGTCGTTACGCAGGGACTCGGACATCAGAATGGTCTTCGACTGCCAGTGCGCGTTGACCGGAAGACCGGTCGGGTGGAACTGGATGAAGGACGGGGATGCGAAGTAAGCACCCTGGTCGTATGCACGCATGATGGCCGAAGCGTTGGAGTTCTTGGCCAGCGTGGACATGTGGTAGACGTTGCCGTAACCGCCGGTAGCCAGAATAACTGCGTGAGCAGTGTGAACGGTCAGCTCACCATTGATGAGGTTACGCATGATGGCACCCTGGCAACGGCCGTCGGCGACGATGATGTCAACCAGCTCGTTGTGGGTGAAGATCTCGACGTTGCCGAGACCAATCTGACGCTGCAGAGCCGAGGTAGTCGACAGCTGCAGCTGCTGACCCGTCTGACCACGGGTGTAGTACGTACGGGAGACCTGCACACCACCGAAGGAACGGGTTGCCAGGGTACCGCCGTACTCGCGAGCGAACGGAGCACCAATTGCATTCAGGTGGTCGATGACGCGGACAGACTCGACAGCCAGACGCCAGCAGTCGTTCTCGCGGCAGCGGTAGTCGCCGCCCTTAACGGTGTCCTTGACGTGGCGGTAAGCGCCGTCGTTGTCGACCTTCTTACCGCGAGCGGAGTTGACACCACCCTGTGCAGCAATGGAGTGCGCACGGCGCGGAGCGTCGTGGTAGGTGAAAACCTGCACGTCGTAGCCGAGCTCGCCGAGCGCAGCAGCGGCAGCGCCGCCAGCCAGGCCGGTACCGACGACCATGACGCGGAACTTACGACGGTTCAGCGGCGAAACCAGGTTGGCGTGATCCTTCTGGTACTGCCAGTGGTCCTTCATGGAGACCTTGTCACCCGGGGAGTTATCGGACAGAACCTTGCCGATCTTGACCCCGTCGACAGCGCTTTCCGGCGCGCGGAAGTCCGCAGCGACGGTTGCTTCAGTGTTAGTCATAGTAAATTTCCTCCTCGACCTACGAGACCAGACCGGTCAGGACGGCGACTGGGATGAAGATGTTGCCGACAACAACCAGCAGCGGCAGCAGGCCGGACAGGAACAGCAGAACCTTGCGCCAGCGCTTACCGGTGATACCGAGGTCGGAAGTAGCGGTCCACAGACCGTGGGACAGGTGCAGCAGCAGAGCGAGCTGCGCAATGATGTACCAAACAACAACACCCGGACGCGAGAAGGACGCAACCACGTTCTGGTATGCCTCACCGTGCTCGAAAGAAGACGGAGCAACGCCAGCACCGATGGTCAGGTCCAGCAGGTGGAAGATGATGAAGGCCAGCAGCACAATGCCGGTGATCACCATCGAACGTGCAGTAAAGGTGTTCCAGCTGGACACCATGCCCTGACGGCGGAACTTGCCGCGGGACTGCTTAGCACGTGCAGCCAGGGTGAGGCCACCGAAAATGTGCAGGACAATAGCTACCAGCAGGACAATGCGGAAAATCCACAGAATGCCCTCGTTCGGAACTGCCGGAGCACCGACAGTGCGCAGGAAGGTCGCGTATGCGTTGAAGTCTTCCTCGCCAGCGAAAATCTTCAGGTTACCCAGCATGTGGACAATAACGAAGAGGCCAAACAGCACGCCAGTGACGGCCATGGTCAGCTTCAGAGCCCATGAAGGGTATTTAGGCTGCTCGCGCAGCGGTTCTACATTAATTTTGCCGTGCGCGATTGCGTCACGGTTTGAACTTTTAACAGTCATGGCACCTCCAGTGTCATATTCACTCTAAAGTCACACAGCGCCTGGTAAACATTTTTCCCCCTTTTGGGTGGGGATTTTCACAGGTTACCTAGGTCTTTTCTCCGCCTTTTCTCAGGTTATCGCATTTTAGCCACTTCTGAGGTCGTCGCTGCATAAACCCTCTCCCCCACCATAAAAACGCGCCTACCCCGACTTTTGCCGATTTTTCACCCGCCCAAACCGACTAATAACGCAACATAAATAGCACGAAAATAAAAAACCGCCCACTTTTCTCAGGTGGACGGATTTAATACTCAATAATTATGTTGCGAAACTCTTTATTTTTACCCCTGCCGAATTCCCCAAAGGCCCAAACAGCCACCCCCAACAGGCAATCCCCCCCCTATTGGCGCCGTGTACGGCCGAAGCCGTCCGACTAATCCTCGCTCTGATCCGAGTTCGCCATCACCACGGTCAACGGCTCCGGACCAATGATCACCTCATGTCCTGCGACCATAATCGGCCCAACCTGGTGGTCGCCCTCCTCCAGGACGACTTCCACCGTGCGCCCGCGCACCGTCACTCGGATACGACAACCACGAATAGTGACTCGGTACGTCAGACCGCTCCAGTCCTCCGGCAGACGCGGGTCAATACTGTAGCGGCCGTCATGATCGCGGAAACCACCGAAACCATAGACCAGGGACTGCCACACACCACCGGCAGATGCGACGTGGACACCATCGGCAGCGTTGCCATGCAAGTTCGCCAGGTCCACATAGAGTCCGCGTAGGAAGAAGTCCATTGCCTGCTCCTGCAAGCCCAACTCGGCCGCAACAATGGACTGCACAACGGCGGACAGCGAGGAATCACCGGTGGTGAGCGGATCGTAATACATGTAGTCTGCGCGCTTTTGTTCCGTCGTAAAGCGATTGCCCATGAGGAACAGTGCGAGGACGACGTCCGCCTGCTTAATGACCTGGTGACGGTAAATCGTCAGCGGGTGGTAATGCAGCAGCAGCGGGCGCAGCGGGCCAACTTCGGGATCGTCGAGATTCCAGCGCTTACGCAGCAGGAACTGGTCATCCTGAGGGTGAATGCCGAGCTTCTCATCGAACGGGATGTACATCGCCTCAGCGGCCTGCTCCCACTCTTCAACCTCGCGCTCAGTGAGGTCGAAGCGGTTGGTCAGTTCGCGATAGGCAGCAGGGCGATCACGCTTCATCTGCCTGACGACGTCCGCAGCAACCCGCAGGTTATACTGCGCCATCACGTTGGTGTACAGGTTGTTGTTCACCACCGTGTTGTACTCATCTGGACCGGTGACGCTGTGAATTTGGAACTCTCGCTGCTCGGCATCAAAGAATCCCAACGACATCCAAAACCTGGCCGTGCCGAGCAACAGATCCGTGCCCTCCTTGAGCAGGAACTCCTCATCGCCGGAGGCATAGACGTACTTCATCATCGCGTACACGATGTCCGCATCGATGTGGTACTGCGCCGTGCCGGCCTCAAAGTAGGCCGAGGACTCCTGACCATTGATAGTGCGCCACGGGAAGAGGGCACCGTCGTGCGCCAGTTCGTCGGCACGCGCCCACGCGGCTTCGAGCATGTCCCAGCGGAAACGCATGGCATTGCGCGAGAATTGCGGCGACGTATAGGTAAGGAATGGGGTCACGTAGATTTCCGTGTCCCAGAAGTAGTGGCCGCCGTAGCCGGTGCCGGTCATTCCCTTGGCCGGGACGCCTTGGAATTCGGCGCGGGCGGCGGCCTGGATAATCTGCCAAATGTTCCAGCGCACTGCCTGCTGAATCTCCGGCTGATTGTAAATGACCACGTCAGAGCGCTCCCAGAAGCGTTCGAGCCACTCCTCCTGGTTCTCCATCAGCCCCAGCATGCCGATGCGACCGACGCGGTTCAGGGTGCGTTCACAGCGGAATGCCAGCTCTTCAGCACGCACCTTACGGGAGGAGTGGTACGCGACCAGCTTCTCCAGGCGTATGACAGTGCCGACTGGCGCATCCAGGTTGAACAGGGAGCTGGCCACATCCGGCTCGGTCGACTGCGAAATCTCTACGAACGGCTCCGTACCGTCGGGAGTGCGGACAGTAAAGGTGTGGTCCATGGAGGTAGCCACGGTCATACCGGAGTTCGCGCAGCGGTAGCCCAGCGTCGAGCGCTGCCCGTGCGCCGATTCCGACTGAAATGCCGGAATGAGAACGCGGTCTTCCAGCGCCTCGGCGCGACGGGGATCCAGTTCAGTGCCCTGCGCCTTGGCGGCATCGTGGTATTCGTCCTCGCCGTCCTGGCGGTTGAGGATCTGCGAGTTAATCATCACCGCAGCATCCGCATCCAGCAGCTCGACTTCCAGACTCATCGCGGCGACATGCTTTTCCTGGAAAGACACCATGCGCTCAGAGGTGACGCGAACGCGCTTGCCACCCGGGGTGCGCCAAATGAACCGACGACGCAGCACACCCTCGCGGAAATCCAGGCTACGTTCGTAGTCGCTGACCTCAGCATTGCCGAGACGCAGGGGCTCATCGTCAATGTAGAGACGCATTGCCTTGGCGTCCGGAGCATTGGCAATCGTCTGCCCCTGACGGGCTAGGCCGTAGGCGTCCTCGGCGTGCCTAATCGGCCAGGTCTCATGCAGACCGTTGATATAAGTGCCGTGCTCACTGGAGTCACGGCCCTCCGGCGGGTTGCCACGCATGCCGATGTACCCGTTCGACAGCGCAAACAGCGTCTCGCCCAAACCGAGCGGGAGGCCGTTCGGCTTCGTCTCAATCAGACGCCACTCATCGACCGGAGTGATGTCTCGGTCCATGAGTCCCTCGGCATTTACAAGGTGGTGGTGCTTATCCGCACGATCCGCCGGGAAGTTACGACGCTGCTTACGACGAACTGGGGACACCGTCTCCTCCTGTTTTTCAGCCTCTGCGGTCTCCGCGTCGTGACCCTGCCCCTGCGGAATCACACGCTCGGTCTCGTCGACTGCTGCCGTGGTCGAATCGTTGGCCATGATGCCTTCCGGTTTTGTCTCAGCCATTTGTCACGAGCCAGCCTAGACGAGTGCCGCCAAGTCACTGACCACAACGTCGGCGCCCGCTCGGCGCAGCGCTTCCGCACCAGCACCGCGGTCAACACCAATGACCAGACCAAATGCGCCGGCTGCACCCGCTTGCACACCACTGATGGCATCCTCGACCACCACAGCATCGCGCGGCGCCACCCCCAGATTCTTCGCCGCGTACACGAAAGTATCGGCGGCTGGCTTACCCGGCAGGTTGTTCTCATGCGCCACCACGCCGTCAACAATCTCCACGAACCGCTCACGCAGCCCAGCGGCCGTCAGCACCGGCACCGCGTTCTTCGACGAGCTAACCACCGCCAACTGCGGTTTTTCGCTTGCCGACGAGTCCCCCGCGCCCTCTAACTCGTCGAGCAGCGCAACCGACCCCGGGTAGGCCTCAATTCCCCTCTCGACTCGCGCCAAGAAGTCATCATTTTTGCGCTTCCCGAGCCCGACAATCGTCTCGTCTTTCGCTGTGTCCTCATCGCTACCGTGCGGCAGCGAAATGCCGCGAGATTCCAGGATTGCTGCGATGCCCTCATCGCGGCGGCGGCCATCGAGGTAGGTGAAGTAGTCCTCCTCTGTGTAGGCCGAGACGCCCTTGTGCTCGAAGTAGTCACTAAACATGTCCGCCCACGCCTGCTCGTGCACATCGGCGGTAGGGGTAATCACTCCGTCGAGGTCAAAGAGGATTGCGCCCGCGCTATGGAGGAATTCTTTGGCCTTGGCGAGGTTGGTAGCACTGTCGGTCGTGGAATTAGTCATGGGGGGTCGCAGCTCCTTGGACGTTGCAGACTGCATATTCTCAATTAACTTCCCAATCAACGCTAGCAACGTTGCCCCTACCCCGCTTGCGAACCCGGGTATCTCGAATCCGAGAATCATGGTGCGCTTCCCCCAAAAACAAAACTGCCGGCGCGCATGCGGAATTGGCATCAGAGGTTAGCCAATACCACCTACACACCGGCAGTTTGGATATCTATTTTGTTATTTCAGGCTCGGCAGCCGCAGCCCGACCAAGAATTAATCCTGGTCGATGCCCTCGCGCTTCTTGAACTCCAGGCGACGGCGGTGCAGGATCGGCTCGGTGTAACCGGACGGCTGGTTGACACCGTCGAGGATGAGCTCCTTGGCAGCCTGGAAACCAATGGACTTGTCGAAGTCCGGGGCCATCGGCAGGTATGCCTCATCGCCCTCGTTCTGGCGGTCAACGACCTTGGCCATACGCTGAAGCGAATCGATGATCTGCTCCTCGGTGACAACACCGTGCAGCAGCCAGTTAGCCAGAGTCTGGGAGGAAATACGCAGGGTAGCGCGGTCCTCCATCAGGTCAACATCGTTGATATCCGGCACCTTGGAGCAGCCAACGCCCTGCTCAACCCAGCGGATAACGTAGCCCAGGATGGACTGGCAGTTGTTGTCCAGCTCGTTGGCCTTGTCCTCATCGGACCAGTCAGCGCCCGGCTCACCAGCCTTAGCTGCCGCTACCGGGATGGTGAGCAGGTCACCGAAGGTGTCGCGGCGACCGTCGGTAAGCAGCTTGTCCTGAACGCCGAAGACGTCAACCTCGTGGTAGTGGGTAGCGTGCAGCACACCACCGGTCGGGGACGGAACCCACGCGGTGGAAGCACCCTGCTTCGGCTGACCAATCTTCTGCTCTAGCAGCTCGGCCATCTGCTCGGTCATGGCCCACATGCCCTTACCGATCTGAGCCTTGCCCTGCAGGCCGTGTGCCAGACCGGAGTCAACGTTGTTGTCCTCGTAAGCCAGCATCCACGGAGCGGTCTTCTGGACAGCCTTGCGGAACATCGGACCAGCCTGGATGGAGGTGTGGATCTCATCACCAGTGCGGTCCATGAAGCCGGTGTTAATGAAGACGACACGCTCGGAAACAGCCTTGATGGCGGCATCCAGGTTGACGGAGGTACGACGCTCCTCGTCCATCAGGCCGACCTTCAGGGTGTTGTGCGGCAGACCCAGCAGCTTCTCAACGTCTGCGAACAACTCGTTGGTGAATGCAGCCTCGTCCGGGCCGTGCTGCTTCGGCTTCACGATGTAGATGGAGCCGGTACGGGAGTTCTTACGTGCGTTGTCCTGGTCCAGGCCCGGGATTGCACACACAGCGGTGACGACGGCATCCATGATGCCCTCGAAAATCTCCTCGCCGTCGCGGTCGAGGATGGCCGGGTTCTGCATCAGGTGGCCGACGTTACGGACCAGGTTCAGGGAACGACCGTGCAGGGTGACCTCGGAACCGTCAAGAGCGGTGTAGGTGCGGTCGTCGTTGATGGTACGGGACAGCTTCTTGCCGCCACGGGTGAACTCTACTGCGAGGTCACCGACGTTCAGGCCCAGCCAGTTGGTGTAACCCAGGGTCTTATCTGCAGCGTCGACTGCGGCGACAGAGTCCTCGAGGTCCATGATGTTGGTGACAGCGGCTTCCAGGATGATGTCCTTGACACCAGCCTTGTCGGTCTTGCCAACCGGGGACTCCGGGTCAATCAGCAGCTGAATGTGCAGACCGTTGTGCTTGAAGTAAATGGACTCCGGTGCGTCCTTGTCGCCGGTGTAGCCGACCAGGGTCTCCGGCTCGCGCAGACCGGAGGTAGCGTCCCCCTCCAGGGTTGCCTGCAGGTGACCGTCGACAATGTCATAAGAGGTGACGTCCGCGTGGGAACCGTCGACCAGCGGCAGAGCCTTGTCCAGGAAGTCACGACCCCATGCGATAACGCGGTCACCGCGGACCTTGTTGTAGCCCGGGGTGTCCTTCTCCGCACCGCCATCTTCAGGAATAGCGTTGGTGCCGTACAGCGCGTCATAAAGCGAGCCCCAGCGTGCGTTCGCAGCGTTGATGGCGAAACGGGCGTTGAGGACCGGCACAACCAGCTGCGGGCCAGCGGTGGAAGTGATCTCGGTGTCGACGTTAGCGGTGGTGACCTGGAAGTCACCCGGGTTGTCAACGAGGTAGCCAATTTCCTTCAGGAATGCGACGTACTCATCCTGATTCTGCTCGCCCGGGTGTTCCTTGTACCAAGCGTCGAGCTTTTCCTGCAGCTCATCGCGCTTGACCAGCAGCTCGCGGTTGCGCGGAGTGTACTTAGCGACAATGTCACCGAAGCCGTTCCAGAACGCGTCCTTGTCCTCAATGCCGGCGGCGGGGAGTGCGGTGTCATTAACGAAGTCGTAAAGAACCTTCGCGACCTGCATTCCACCTGCCGAAATACGCTGTGCCATTGCTCTCCTCAAAACTATTGATTGCAATTTGCCCATCCAGCCATGGCCACGTCAGCGGCTCACACTGGATGCGTTGTTCCCCTACTGTATGTGATTCGGCGCACTTATGAACCGTCTTTTTCCATAATCGCCAACCGCCAGCCCGGTATAGCGCCGCTCACATTTGCCATTTCATTCGCTTTACGACGAGCACCCTGCGAACAGACCCCACCCCTCCCCAATGACCATTCGGGCATTCAATCCTGACGCCACAACCAGCCCTCCCCCACCCGCATTGACTGCAGCATCCCCGGCACTCTTTCCTCCAGCCACAGAACACCACACACAATGGGAAAGTGTCGCGCCTCACAGACATTTACTATTGCGACCTGCGTATCAACGGCCAGCGACCAATCACGTCGCTACAGTCTCCGCCTTCAAACCAGACCATAAAAGCGAGATGACAACCGAGCCCCTGGCCACTACCCAGGGATGCTCCGGCGGGGTACTGACGGTGTAACGGCAGTGTATTTAGAAGCCCGTTTCTACCTTTGCGGCCGTAATTTCGGGGGTAGCGAAACACCCCCTAAACCCCAAACACTGTTAACGGCCAGCTTTGATAATTACCAAAATATAAATCACCCCAAAGCGGGGGGAACATTATTAGCGAGCCAGCCATAGGGAAATAACAGTACAAATGTACCGGCCGGTCACAGGCGAAAATTGTTAAAGCCAAGCTACACATCACAATGTTTGCAATCTTCACAGGTGTTATCCGTATTACATACTTGAATTCACATCGGAAGCTGCTTGACGAACGTAGCGCTATGCCCCAAAATGTGAGACATGGCACGCGGAAGCGGACATTGTTTTTGTTCGCGTGTTTGTGTGCAGGGGTACAGCACTTTGCTAGCGCCCCCTGCATTCACGTGACACCGCGGTCACTATCGGGTCAGCCTGTAGATCGGTTCTGTCGGAATTGTTCTTAAGTCAGCACCCGGAGTTCAAAAAGCAAGCAAAAGGAAGTGACTCCGTTTATGTCTAACGTTGGTAAGGCACGTACCGCCGCCGAAATCCAGAAGGATTGGGACGAGAACCCGCGCTGGGAAGGTATCACCCGCGACTACACCGCTGAGCAGGTTGCTGAGCTCCAGGGCTCCGTCGTCGAGGAGAACACCCTCGCTCGCCGCGGCGCTGAGATCCTGTGGGAAGGCGTCAACGTTAAGGACGACTCCTACATCAACGCTCTGGGCGCGCTGACCGGTAACATGGCCGTTCAGCAGGCTCGCGCTGGCCTGAAGGCTGTCTACCTCTCCGGTTGGCAGGTTGCTGGTGACGCTAACCTCTCCGGCCACACCTACCCGGACCAGTCTCTGTACCCGGCCAACTCCGTGCCGAACGTCGTTCGTCGCATCAACAACGCTCTGCTCCGCGCAGACGAGATCGCTCGTATCGAGGGCGACGACTCCGTCGACAACTGGCTGCTCCCGATCGTCGCTGACGGTGAGGCTGGCTTCGGTGGCGCTCTGAACGTCTACGAGCTGCAGAAGGCTATGATCAACGCTGGTGCCGCTGGTACCCACTGGGAGGACCAGCTCGCTTCTGAGAAGAAGTGTGGCCACCTGGGCGGCAAGGTCCTGATCCCGACCCAGCAGCACATCCGCACCCTGACCTCTGCTCGCCTGGCTGCTGACGTCTCCAACACCCCGACCGTCATCATCGCCCGCACCGACGCTGAGGCCGCTACCCTCATCACCTCCGATGTTGATGAGCGCGACCAGAAGTTCATCACCGGTGACCGCACCTCCGAGGGCTTCTACCACGTCCAGAACGGCCTGGAGCCGTGCATCGAGCGTGCAAAGTCCTACGCTCCGTACGCTGACATGATCTGGATGGAGACCGGTACTCCGGACCTCGAGCTGGCTAAGAAGTTCGCTGAGGGCGTCAAGGCTGAGTACCCGGACCAGCTCCTGGCTTACAACTGCTCCCCGTCCTTCAACTGGTCCGCTCACCTCGAGAAGGACGAGATCGCCAAGTTCCAGAACGAGCTGGGCAAGATGGGCTTCAAGTTCCAGTTCATCACCCTGGCTGGCTTCCACGCCCTGAACTACGGCATGTTCGACCTGGCTTACGGCTACGCTCGCGAGCAGATGTCCGCATTCGTCGACCTGCAGAACCGCGAGTTCGAGGCTGCCGAGAAGCGCGGCTTCACCGCTGTCAAGCACCAGCGCGAGGTTGGCGCTGGCTACTTCGACCGCATCGCCACCACCGTCGACCCGAACTCCTCCACCACCGCCCTGAAGGGCTCCACCGAGGAGGGTCAGTTCTAAGTCACTCGGCTTAGGGCTTAGGTCAAGGACCTAACTTCAACACCCAGCGAGGGTTGCACTTGCAGCCCTCGCTGGGTGTTTTTGTGTGTTCATCGACATGTCGACTCCGGGCCGTCGTGAAGCGTGCCTGAGAACCTCAGCACCTACACACGTAAGCAAAGGTTGCAACGGTTTTCTACACAAGTTCAGCAAAGCCCGCGATATGCTGGGCAGTATGTCGAAAACCTATGTCGGATCCCGCCTCCGCCAGCTACGCCGCGAGCGCGACCTCAGCCAGGCTGCGCTCGCGCAGGCGTTGGGCCTCTCGGCTAGTTACGTCAACCAGATTGAGCACGACGTCCGCCCGCTGACTGTGCCCGTGCTGCTCCGCATCACGGACACATTCGGCGTTGACGCGACTTTCTTCTCCCGCGATGACGATTCTCGCCTCCTCGCTGAGGTTCAGGACGTGGTGATGGACAAGGAGATCGCTAAGTCCCCCATGGACCTGCAGGAGATCTCGGAAATGGTTCGCGACCATCCCGACATCGCCCGCATCATGGTGGATATCCACCGCCGCTACCGCAACGTCACAGACAAACTCTCTCTGGCCACCGAGGAGCGCAACTTCGGCAACAGCACCGACACCGCCTCCGGCTCACAGGCGCTGACCATGCCACATGAGGAGGTCCGCGACTACTTCTACGCCCGCCAGAACTACATCGCTTCGGTCGACACCGCCGCCGAGGAGCTGGCCCGCGAGCTGCGCATCACCGACGAGACCACCGATGTGGTCTCTGTGCTGGCCGACAGGCTGTCCAACGACCATGGGATTCGGATTGCGCTGGAATCGTCGTTAGGCGATGTGCAGCACAGCCTTGATCGGCGGACGAAGACGCTCTACCTCGCGCGGCACCTCTCGCCGGGACAGCGGGCCTTCCGCATGGCCACGGAGCTGGGGTTTTTGGAGCAGGGCGAGACCATTTCCGAAGCCGTCGCGTCCGGGCATTTCATGTCGGAAGAGTCGCGGAAGCTGGCGCAGCGCGGAGTCGCGACGTACTACGCGGCGGCGCTTATTCTGCCGTATGAGTCGTTCCATGCGATGGCTGAGTCGAAACGCTACGACATCGAGCTGTTGTCGCGCACTTACGGCGTGGGCTACGAGACCATCTGCCACCGACTGTCCACGATGCAACGCCCCAGCTTGCGCGGTATTCCATGGACATTCGTGCGCGTCGACCGCGCGGGCAACATGTCCAAACGTCAATCCGCCACGGGCTTCCACTTCACGCATTCGGGCGGTACCTGCCCGTTGTGGAACGTCTACGAGACCTTCTCCTACCCCGGCAAAGTCATGCGGCAGGTCGCGCTCATGCCGGATGGTCGGCCGTACATGTGGATCTCGCGGACCGTGGAGCATCACGCGGCACGTTTCGGCAAGCCAGGTAAGGTTTTTGCCATCGGTTTGGGCTGCGAGGCCCGTCACGCTGAGCGCACCGTGTACGCCGATGGTCTCGATCTCGCGGACCTCGACGCCGCCACTCCGATCGGTGCTGGCTGCAGGGTCTGCTCCCGCGAGGCCTGTCCGCAGCGCGCGTTCCCGCCGATCCATCGCGATATCGACATCAACATGCACCGCTCCACCGTCTCGCCGTACTAGTTCGCTTTACGACGGGCGCAGGGCCGGCCTGTTTGCGGGGGGGGCTTGGTTCGCGCAGGATGCCCCAAAAAAGGAAGACCCCAAAAAGAAAGTGCTTAAGTTTATGACACTTTCGCACCGATTTTCACGGTCAAACTGTCATAAACTTAAGCACTAACTCGTATCTGCCTGAGCCAGGACCAGCGAAGGCTGGCCCTAGGCCAAAGCCACAACCTCTTACAGGTTAATCATCTTGCCCATAACGCCCTCGGCTGCTTCCTTCATAGCCTCGGACATGGTCGGGTGAATGTGAACGGCGCGGCCGATTTCCTCAGTGGTCAGCTCGTACTTCTCAGCCAGAACCAGCTGCGGCATGAGCTCGGAAACGTTGGCGCCCACCATGTGACCACCCAGCAGCTCGCCGTACTCAGCATCTGCAATGAGCTTCACGAAACCAGCCGGCTCCGCCAGACCCTGGGCCTTACCGTTTGCAGAGAACGGGAAGGTGGAGACCTTAATCTCGCGGCCGTTCTCCTCTGCCCACTTCTTGGCCTGCGCCTCGGTCTTACCGAAGGAACCAACCTGCGGGTTACAGAAGGTTGCGCGCGGCATCATGTTGTAGTCCGGGATGGTCTCGGTCTCGTGGCCCGCCATGTGCTCGGCTGCAATAACGCCCTGTGCCTCAGCGACATGTGCCAGCTGCAGCTTCATGGTGACGTCACCGATGGCGTAGATGTTGTCGACGTTGGTGCGCATGTACTCGTCGATGACAATCTCGCCGCGCTCGCCCAACTCAACACCAGCCTTGTCCAGGCCGATACCCTCGGTGCGCGGTGCGAAGCCGATGGAGACCATAACGCGGTCGACGGTCAGAGTCTGCTCGTCGCCGCCATCCTTGGCCTCGACCTTGACCTCAACCGAGTCACCATTGTCCACGATGGAGGTGGTCTTGTGTCCGGTCATGAGCTTGACGCCCAGCTTCTTGTATTCCTTGGCAATAACCTTGGAGACGTCTGCGTCCTCGTTCGGTAGAACGTTGTCCATGAACTCGACGATGGTGACATCCACGCCGTAGTTAGCCAAGACGTATGCGAACTCCATACCGATGGCGCCAGCGCCGACGATAACCATGGAGTCCGGCAGCTCGTCGGAGAGAATCTGCTCTTCGTAGGAAACGATGTTGCCGCCGACCTCAACGCCCGGCAGGGAACGGACGACAGAGCCGGTCGCAATAATCGCCTTATCGAAGGTAATTTCCTTGCCTTCGTCATCGCCATCAGTGATGGCCATGGAGGTCGGGCCAGTGAATTCACCGAAACCGTTGATTTCGGTGATCTTGTTCTTCTTCATCAGGAAATGAACGCCCTTGACAATGCCCGCGGACACCTTGCGCGAACGCGCGTGTGCGGCACCGAAGTCAAAGGAGACATCGCCGGAGATACCGAAGGTCTTAGCCTCATGGTTGAAAATGTGCGCCACCTCGGCGTTCTTCAACAGAGACTTGGATGGGATACAGCCAACGTTGAGGCAGACACCGCCCCAGTATTGCTTCTCCACCACAGCGGTCTTCAGCCCCAGCTGGGATGCACGGATTGCTGCGACGTATCCGCCAGGACCGCCGCCGAGTACTACAAGATCAAAATGTTCAGCCACGTGCACAAGTCTACGCACGACTTGCCTTTACTTCACGCGCGAGTCCCGGTTTTGCCTACTGCGGTCGGCTACGGTGGTGGGCATGGGCACCGACACGGACACCGACTTGGGCAACAATTCCTCCTTCGTCTCCACTGACCTTGTCCCCGATTGGCTGGACGATATCGACGGCTCCCAGGCGCTGGCGTGGGCTCGCGCGCAGTCGGAGGCCACCGTCGCAGGCGTCGATTCGCTTGCCGACGACACCAGCGACCGCACCAACTTGGAACAGCGCATCCTGACTGCGCTCAACACCGATGCCCGGATCGCATACCCGGTGCGGCGCGGCGAGTACCTCTATAACTTCTGGCGGGATGCCGAGCATCCGCGGGGTCTGTGGCGGCGCACCTCGTTGCAGAGCTATCTGGCTGGCCAGGAAGATCCGCAGGCGACCGAGTGGGAAGTGCTGATTGACCTCGATGAGCTGGCGAAAGCCGAAGGAGAAAACTGGGTCTGGAAGGGCACGGTGTGCCGTTATCCGGAGTATGACCGCGCGTTAATTCTGCTCTCTCGCGGCGGCGCCGATGCCACCGTGGTGCGGGAGTTTAACCTCGTCAACTGCACTTTTGTCAAGGATGAGCCGTTCTACCTCCCGGAGGCGAAGTCCGATGTCTGTTGGTTGGGCCGTGACGAGATTCTCGTTGGCAGTGATTTTGGTCCCGGGTCACTGACGGATTCGGGCTACCCTCGGCAGGTACGTAGGTGGCGGCGCGGCATGCCGTCGTCAAGCGCGGATGTGATTTTCTCGGGCCACAGTGATGATGTGGCCGTGGGCGGCTGGTTCGACGCGACGGAGGGTTTCGAGCGGCTGTTTGTCGAGCGTGCGCATGATTTTTATAATTCGCAGCGGTTCGTGGCAGCGGAGCGTTCGGGCAAGTTGGCGGCGCAGCAGAATGGGGACTTTTCGCTGCAGATTCTGGAGGTGCCGCAGGACTGCCGGACGAGTGTCCATAGGCAGTGGCTGGTGCTGATGCCGCGCACGGACTTCAACGGCATTCCGGCTGGTGGCGTGGCTGTTGTGGAGCTAGAAAAGTGGCTGGCAGGCTCGCGTGAGGTGGAGGTGATTTTCACCCCGGATGCGCACACGTCGTTCCAGCAGCTCGCATGGACGAAGAACTTCCTGGTGCTGACGCTGTTGGAGGATGTCGCGACGAAGTTGGTTGTCTTGCGCGAGGCCTCATGGGAGCCGGTGGAGGCCTTCGGCGAGTTACCTGCGCAGGCCACTGTGAGCGTGATTGATACGACCTCTGAACGCGATGATGAGATCTGGTTGGTGTCGACCTCGGCAACGCAGCCGGCAACCCTCTGGTACGGGCAAGTCGGCAGCCCCCTCACGGAAGTGCGGCGTGCTCCGGCGCTCTTCGACAGTGAGGGGTTGGAGACACGCCAGCACTGGGCGCCCTCGGCCGATGGCACGCGCATTCCGTATCGCATCACCGGCCGCTTCGGCGCGGAGGCGGGCGCTGATACAGGTGATGGCACAGGCGCGGAGACAACCACAGACGCACCCACTCCGAACCCAGCCCCAACCCTCGTGCACGCCTACGGCGGTTTCGAGGTCTCGCTGGTCCCGCAGTACTCGGCGATTCGTGGCCTGACCTGGCTCGAGCGCGGCGGTTACTTCGTGGAGGCCAACCTGCGTGGCGGTGGCGAATTCGGCCCGACCTGGCACTCCTCGGTGGTCAAGACTGAGCGGATGAGGGTCTATGAGGATCATCAGGCCGTGCTGCGCGACCTGGTTGAACGCGGCTACTGCACGCGCGAGCAGCTGGGCGTGCGCGGTGGTTCCAACGGCGGGCTGCTGACCGCTGTCTGCCTAACCTCCTACCCGGAGTTGGTGGGCGCAGTGGTGTCCCAGGTGCCGCTGGCGGACATGATGCGCTATCACAGGCTGTCCGCGGGAGCCTCCTGGATGGCCGAATATGGAAACCCGGACGACCCCACCGAGCGGGCTGCGATTGCGCAGTATTCGCCGGTCCAGCGCGTCGTCAAGCGAGAGCAGCGCGCCTACCCACCAGCGTTGATTACGACGTCTACCAGGGATGACCGTGTCCACCCGGCACATGCGAGGAGCCTGGCGTGGCTGCTGGAGGAAGCGGGACAGCCGGTGGACTATCACGAAAACACAGAGGGCGGGCACGCGGGCGCGGCGGATAATTCGCAGGTCGCGTTCGTCGAGGCGCTCATATCTACGTGGCTGTGGAACAAGCTCAAGTAAGGTAACAGCCGTGAGTAGCGCTGATTTCACTAATCCTTATACCGGTATTGCGTTCAACCTGGGTTTCCGGGTGAACAAATACGAGCTGGACCTCGATTATCGGGTCGGGCCGAATCGTCTGAAGGCGACGGCGACTCTGCATATCGAGATCAATGCTTGGACCTCACACATCACGCTCGACTTTGCGGATGCGCTGGGGGCCGATTCGGTGGATGCGATTTCCGATTCGCAGGCACACTCAATCGATGTAAAGCGCTGGCGCCATTCGGGACGCAAGCTGCGCGTCACCTTTGACCGCGAGTTGGCTCCCGACGAGACGCTGCGGCTGATTGTCACTTACTCGGGCACGCCACGTCCGGTGCGCTCGAAGTGGGGCGAAATTGGCTGGGAGGAACTGGAAAACGGCGCGCTCGTGGCATCGCAGCCGGTGGGCGCGGCGTCGTGGTACCCCTGCGATGACGATCCCGAGGTCAAGGCATTCTACGAGTTCACGATGGTCACCGACGCTCCCTACGAGGTCGTCGCACCAGGGCTTGCCGACGCTCCGGTGAACGTGGGCGGATCGCGCCGCCGCTGGCGGTTTGTCACCGAAGAGCCCATGGCCTCCTACCTGGCCACCATCAATGTCGGCCAGTTTAAGAAGGTCGAGCTGCCGTGCGAGACCTCGACTGTGGTGGCGTGGGTGCCTTCTGAGCTGGTGGCCAATGCTCGCCATGACTTCCGCGATCAGGGGCGCATGCTCGATGAATTCGCCAAGCTCTTTGGCCCTTACCCCTTCCGCGCTTACCAGGTGGTCATTTGTGAGGATGACCTGGAGATCCCCATTGAGGCACAGGGGCTGTCCATCTTCGGTGCCAACCACGCCGACGGCAAGGACACGTGGAATCGACTGATCGCCCACGAGTTGTCGCACCAGTGGTTCGGCAACAGTGTCGGCATTTCGCAGTGGCGCGATATCTGGCTCAACGAAGGGTTTGCCTGCTACTCCGAGTGGGTGTGGTCCGAGGTCAGCGGTGGTGCCAGCGCGGATGTGCACGCCCGCAAGCATTACCTGGATTTGCTTGAGGAAGAGCAGGACATCGTCATCGCCAACCCGGGACCAAAGCTGATGTTCGACGACCGCCTGTACAAGCGCGGCGCGCTGACTGTGCACGCTCTGCGTCTGCTGCTGGGCGACGAAGTGTTCTTTGACCTGGTGCGCAAGTGGACCACCACTAACCGCCACAGTGTGGTCGATGCAGTGGACTTCCGCGCACTGGCCAACCGCGTGTGCCGTGAGCGTGGCATCACCACCTCGCACCTGGATGTCATCTTTGACTCCTGGCTGTCACGCAGCTCCTTGCCAAACTTCCCCGCTGACCCGACGCGCTCCCCTGCTGACCAGGGCATCGGCGATAATGGTGCTCCAATCGTGGACGAGAAGCTGGCTGCTCAGTTTGCAAAGCTCGGCTACTCGAAGGCCAAGGACTAGAGAGCTAGAGGCACGTCAATGTCCGGTTTCAAATGGTTGTCGCTGGCCACGATTGTCGCGGCGATAGGCAGCTTCGCGGTGCTGATTATTTCGGCCCGCGCACTTCCCAATGCTATAAACCTGCAGTTCGTGGCGTTTTGGGGACTGTTCTTCGCGCTCACGGGTGTTCTCGGCGGGTTGATGCAAGAGACCACGCGCGCAATCGGCGCTGCGGAATCGCGGGAGCGGGATCGGGATCGGGAGCAGGGGCAGAGCCAGGGGCGAGGAGCCTCGGAAGCGGGTCAAACTCTCGGCGCTCGTCCCATCACAGTGTCCCTGGGCGTCGCCGCAGTTACTTTCGTCACCATGGCAGTGACGGGTCCGCTGTGGGCCCCACTGGTCGTGCAGGATGACGCCGGCACTGCAATTCTGCTCATGGCTTTTGGTCTGGCGCTGTACTCTATGCAGGCCACCACCTCGGGTCTGCTCAGTGGCCGCCAACTGTGGGGCCCCTACGCCGCGCTAATCATGATTGACATTCTCGTGCGCGTGGCTCTGGCACTCATCGCCTGGTACTTCGGCTGGGGCCTGCTGGCCTGGCTGATTATCACGGTATTCGGCACTGTCAGTTGGCTTATTCTCGCGCTGTTTTCCTCGGCAACCCGCTCGGTCATGTTCGCGCGTGCCGACGTCCCGGTGCGCCGCTTCGTCGCGCTTATGGTCACGGCCATGGGCGCATCTGGCGCATCTGCTGTGCTGGTCACAGGTTTTCCGACAATCGTCAAGATTGCCGGCGAAGCGGTCACCACTGGCGCCGGGATAGCCGATTCGCTTACCCCTCCGCATGCCAACAACTTCACCGCAGCGGTGACCATTGCGGGTATCGCCTACGCCGTAACGCTGACGCGCGCTCCGCTGCTCATGCCCTTGGAGAAGTTCCAAAACGCCATCATTGTGAGCTTTGTCCGGCACCGCTCCGAGGGCGTGCTGGCAGCGCTGGCCAAGCCGTTGGGAGCGCTGGCTGCTTTCGGCACCTTCGGGGCAGGCCTGGCATGGCTCATCGGCCCGTGGATTATGACTCTCATCCTGGACGATAGCTATCACGTGTCCGGGCCGGTGCTCGCGGCGCTGACGCTCGGTGCGACCTTGACCGCCATGTTGATGATTACCGGCTCGGTCACCTTGGCAGTGGAAAAGCACCATATGTATCTGATCGGTTGGTTGGCTGCGACCACGATCGCCGTTGCCATTCTTTTCCTTCCTGGGCACCTGTCGGTACGCACGGTCGCGGCTATCGCCGTAGGCTCTGCAGTAGGTGTTGTCATTCACCTGCTTGCGCTGCGCACACTTTCCCCACGTGCTGCCAGGTCAGCCGTATCGGAGGCTTTTGCGGTGGAATAACACCGCCCGCATCCAATACCGCCCCCAAAAAACTGTCCAGCCCCCCTGCAACTCCCAAGGTTCGAGACTCACATGTCCACCATCACTAACCTCACGGTTCTCATGACCGTCTACCACCGCGTCGTCCCCGATCAGCTCGATGCTGCGCTGCAGTCGCTGTGGAACCAGACGCGTCCGGCCGCGCACGTCATTGTGGTCATCGATGGCCCGATTGGGCAGGAACTCGACCGGGTCGTCGTCAAGCATGAGCAGGCGCATTCGGAGATGACCGTGCTGCGTTGTGCGGAAAATGGCGGCTCGGGAGTGGCTTCGCAGGCGGGTCTTCAGTTGGTGGAAACGCCATGGGTGGCGCGGCTGGATGCGGACGATATTGCGCGTGCGGACCGCTTTGAAAAGCAGTGGGACGTGCTGACCGCTAATCCGGAGTTGGATGTGCTGGGCAGTGCAATGGCGGAGTTCGAGGGCACGCCGGACAATGTGGTGCGCGTGCGGACCCTGCCGCAGACGCACGCCGAGATTGCGCGTTATATCAAGATCAATTCGCCCGTGAATAACCCCTCCTCGATGCTGCGAACGGCGAAGGTGCGTGAGGTCGGTGGGTATCGCGACATCCGTCTGATGGAGGACTACGACCTCTGGGTGCGCCTCATGGCCGCCGGCGCGAAGTTTGAGAATCTGCCCGAGCCGCTGGTGTACTTCCGCGCCGACGGCATGTTCGAGCGGCGAACCTCGCGCGGCATCATCCGCGGTGAACGTCAGCTCCAGCGCACGCTGGTAGCTGAGGGGCTGATTTCCAGGCCGCGGTCGGTGTTTAACTTGGCGGTGCGGACACTTTTCCGACTTTTGCCAACTCAGCTCATGTCACGCGCATATCGACGATTGTTTGTGCGGTAGGCTTCGGAACGATGACTGACAACATGGATTTCTCGGACACCTGGCTGATTGTGCCGTGCTACAACGAGGGCCAGGTTATTCGTGAGGTTCTCGAGCACGCTCGCGAGACCTTCCCCAACATTGTCGCGGTCAACGACGGCTCTTCGGATAACTCCAGCCTGGAGATCCACAGGGCCGGCGCTCACCTGGTCAACCACCCTGTCAATTTGGGTCAAGGGGCGGCTATCCAGACCGGCGTGGAATACGCTCGCGCGCAGGCTGGCTCGAAGTACTTTGTCACCTTCGACGCCGATGGCCAGCACCAGGTTAAGGACGTCGTCGCTATGGTGCAGCGACTGCGCACCGAACCAATCGACATCATTGTGGGGACCCGTTTCGGCCGCCCTCGCGCCGAGGATGACCAGGTGCCGCTGATTAAGCGAATTGTCCTCAAGACGGTGGTCATGTTGTCACCACGCACGCGCCGGCTCGGGCTTACCGACGCCCACAACGGCCTACGCGCCTTCAACCGCACGGTGGCAGAGCAACTGAACCTGCGCATGAACGGCATGAGCCATGCCTCCGAATTTGTCGAGGTCATGGACAGCAGAGGTTGGCGTACCGCTGAGCAGCCGGTGGATATCCTCTACACGGAATACTCCATGTCCAAAGGGCAATCCTTGTTCAACGGTGTCAATATCCTTGCCGACTCCCTGATTTCGAAGAGGCTGCCATGACCGCATCCATCGTTCAAATTATTTTGCTGCTGGCGATGGTGGGCCTGGTCGCTTACTTCGTCGCTAACCGTCGTAAAGCGCGCGCCAAGGCGGGCGTGAAACTGGGATTCGTCGTTTTCGTCATCGCGTGTCTGTGGGCAATCGTGCGTCCCGACGATCTGACCGTGGTGGCCAACTGGATTGGTGTGACCCGGGGCACCGATTTGCTGCTCTACGTACTGGTGTTGGCGTTCGTGTTTACCACGGTGTCGTCCTACATTCGCTTCCGCGAACAGGAGCTACGCTACGCACGACTGGCTCGTGCAGTGGCCTTGAAGACCGCTGTGCGTCCGGAAGAAGAAATTGTGATTTCGGGCAGCCAGAGCAGCAGCCAAAAAGACAGCGCGACAAACGTCGAGAACAACGCTCCGTCCGACTAATCGGCACGCTAAGCGCATGTGAATCTGAGGCTGTGGTTCCATAGAAGCCATGAGCGAAGAAAATAAGGACAACATCGCCGCTGACCATAGCGGCGATTCGCAGCAGCCATCGGCCGATGAAGCACGTCAGGAGACACTGCAGGAACCCCAGCAGGCTTCTCAGCCGGTACCCACTGAGCAGGACTTGGAGTCCTGGTCTGCCGACAGTGATGGAAAAACCAAGTCGTGGTACTCGATTCCGAACGCCGCATGGGCGCTAGCTGTCGTCGCATTGATCGTTGTCGGCGCAGCGGGCTTCTTCGCTGGCTCGCGTTCGGCTAACTTCAACGGCGTGAGCACCGTCAACATGGCGGGCGTTGCACCAGGCAAGGGGGAAATTGCGCCTGTACCTGGCCCGAATGGCTCTTTCGACGCCAGCATCTACGGCCCAAAGGCGGGAGCGCAGCTAAAGTCCCCGGAGGATATGGACAATGTCCACCGCCGCAATGAAAATGATCCTTTTGCTCTCGGTGCAGTGGATGCGCCGGTCGTAATCTCAATCTACTCGGACTTCGAATGCCCGTTCTGCGCGAAGTTCGCAAACGAAACCGAGTCTGCCCTCGTGGAAAAGTACGTCAATGAGGGACTGGTCCGCCTGGAGTGGAACGATATGGCCATCAATGGTGAGAAGGCCATCAAGGACGCTGAGGCCGGCCGTGCCGCGGCAGCTCAGGGCAAGTTCTGGGAGTTCTCCCGTGCGCTGTTTAAGAAGGCCGGCGAAAAGGGCCAGGGCCACCCGGAGTTCACTGAAAAGGAACTGATTGCCGTCGCTCGTGAGGCCGGTGTGCCGGACATGAAGCGCTTTGAAAAGGAGCTTAAGGACGGCAAGTGGACCGAGGCGGTCGAGAATGCCACCCAGTTCGGTTCCATGCTGGGCATTTCCGGTACTCCGGGCTTCCTCGTTGGTACTCAGTTCGTCTCGGGCGCACAGCCTCTCGACGTGTTCGAGGACAATATCGAGCTGGCTCTCATCCACGCCAAGCGCGCGGAGGAAGCTGGCAAGTAACCTGGCTGACTCACGGCTAACCTACGCGGACGACTGCGCGAAGCCGCCCGCGTAAGCTGCGCTAGCCCTGATTCCGGAAGTACTCCACAGTACGAGCAACACCTTCCTGAATACTCATAGCTGGCTCCCAGCCGAGTACCTCACGCGCCCGCGTGGGATCCAACGCCGACCGCGCCACATCACCAGTGCGCGGCGGTGCAAACTCTGGATTATCCTCGGCATCCGCAGCCTGCGCCACCAACGAGTGCAGCTGCCGATCCGAGGTTTCTACGCCGGTGCCAATATTAAAGCGCATTCCACCACCGACCTCGCCGGATGCGCGGTAGAAAGCATCCACCACATCGTCGACATAGACATAGTCGCGGGTATTTCCTCCGTCACCGAATACCTTGGTTGGCTCTCCCGCCAGCAGTCGCTGGGCGAAAATAGCAACCACACCGGCCTCGCCGTGCGGATCCTGCCGCGGGCCGTACACATTCGCCGGCGCGATGTGCGAGCATTCGAGCCCGTAAAGATTGCGGAACATATTCAAGTACAGTTCGCCCGTTGCCTTTGAGGCGGCATAGGGGCTCATCGGATTGACCGGCACGTTTTCCGTCACCGGAAGCTCCTCCGGCGTGCCGTAGATGGAACCGCCCGAAGATGTAAACACAACCTTGCGGACACCGTGCTTTCGGGCCGCATCGGCAAGTTTGATTGTGCCAATGATGTTCAGCGTCGCATCTCGCACCGGGTCGGCCACGGAAATCCGAACATCAATCTGCGCTGCGAGGTGGAAAATAACCTCCGGGCCGCTTTGCTCGAGCAGCTCGTCCCAGTCCACCTCCAGCACATCGGCGGTTATGAACTCAAAGTCGTCGTTAAGCGATGCCTGCTGGAGGTTTTCCAGCTTTCCGTGGGAGAGATCGTCCAGCGCCGTGACCGCGTACCCTTCAGCCAGTAGCCGGTCAACCAGCGTCGAACCGATAAATCCCGCACCACCCGTCACCAGCGCGCGCGGTTTCGCGCTTGCCGACGATTCTGTCATCGCGGTGGCCGGTGATTCGTTCTTGTGCTTCTCCATAGGAAGAACTATAGGCGCTTAGTAAGGAAAACCGCTTATACGTGTGCCAACCTCACATTGACGGGGTTGATTAGTCTTCCGAGGAATGCGAGATTACTCAGCGCGCTGTGGCAGGTTGACAGTGGAATTGAAGAAAATAACCAAGCCCATCAAGATGGCGATGACCATACCGCCACCGAGCATGACCGGGTAGGTCATCCAGGAGATGGACTCGGAGAGCTTGGTCAGAATTGCCGGGAATGCGAAGCCGACGTAGGTCAGGCAGTAGAAGATACCGGTCAGACCAGCCATATCGCGTGGGCCAGCGATGCGCTGTACCTCGTTGAGGCCGGTAAACATGGACAGACCGTAGCCGGCGCCCAACACCAGCGCTGCAATGAACGCCGTCACTGCGGTGGGGTTGGCGGACATCCATGCGGCCATTCCCATGCCGATAACCACGATGCCAATTGCGATTAGCGAACCGCGGGCGTTGTGCTCGGTCACAAAGCGTGGACCAATCTGCTGAATACCGAAACCGCAGAGTAGCGCGAACAGTGTGACCATCGCGGAGTAGAACACTGGCTGGGAGACGTGGTCCTGCAGCAACGACGGAATGATTGCGTAGGCAACACCGGCTGCACCGAAGACCCACGGCGCTCCCATCGCGGCGACGAGCAGGAAGCGACGGTTAGTTACCGAAGGGGTACGCAGGGACTCCCAGACGCTTTCGTGCGGGGCGTTGCTGCCGCCCAGGTGCGGAGACTGGCGGGTCTCCGGCACAGCCACCAGACCGAAGATTGTCGGGATAGAAATCAGGATGTGGATGATATAAGCCAGCTGCCCCGGCAGCGGTGCGAACTGCGCTAGCGTGCCGGCAATTCCCGCACCCAGACCAAAGCCCAAGGTCAGCGCCATGGACTGACGCTTCGCGCCTGAGGTTGACTTGGCCTTGGGGTCAAAGCGCGAATCAGAGAGCTCCTTTACCCACGAGCCGCCCACGGCCATGACAATGCCGACTGCCAAGCCAGAGATAAAGCGACCGGTGAGAATGAGCGGAGCGATGGTCTCGCCCAGCGCGATGAGAGTCGAGCCCAGAATCGAGAGCACCGGCGCGGCGAGCATCACCGGCTTACGGCCGATACGGTCCGAGATTGGGCCAGAAATCAGCAGTGCCGGCGCGATGCCGAGAGCGTAGACCAGCAATAGAAGGTCAATGAACACCGGCGCCAGGTCAGCGTTTTCGCGGTACATCACCATCAGCGGTGTGAATTCATTGCCACCCCACGCGACGGCGAAAACTGCAATTGCGGCGAGCAGCCACAACGGCGTGCCTTTATTGGATTTGGCCCTGCCGTGAGGTACCTCATTTTCATTGCCGTTAGTTCCTGCGTGAGAAGACATGTCGTTTACTTTACGACGGTCCCCAGCGCCTTACGCACAATGGTGCAGATTTTAAGCCACCGGAGCTAACCACAAGAGGTGTGCCGAGATAGTTGAGCAGGCGGGGCGGGGCAACTGAGTCGGTTAGTGCTGTGGCGACTAGTGGAGTGGTGGCTAATGCGGTGGCGTGCCCAGTTTGGTCACCTCGGGTTGGTCTCGGCACAAATGCCCCTGAAACCTGGGGCTCACACCCCCGTCTCGGGGTGGCATGTTGCCGACCTTGCATCCCTGCCCCATCCGGGGGCAATGACCTTTTCGACACTACATCGTTATTGTTCCGTTACTTCTTTCGTATCTTGCGCCACTTTCGCCGCACTATTCACACAACTTCTGATTATATAATTACAAATTAGTTCAATGTGGGGGTAGCCGAACAGCCATAAAACGCAGATTTCCCCTATTTAAGACAGTCTCACGCACAAACGGCCATCAGCTCGCGCACATCAGGCCGGAAACGGCCCGTCGTTAAGCAGCATCCATTCCACACCCTTTACATACCCCCGATTCCACCTTTTTCAGACATCTAGAAAATGAATTCGGTCACAAACAAAGGAAATCTACCGCCATTCACCAACCCCCATTACCCCCGTTGCCCACTTTTTGTCGTCGCTCGCTGAAGTTCAAACGCTGGTCGCTACCGGTCTGGCTGTGTAAGAATTCGACACCGTCAAACAATCTGTCCATTCCCCAAACGCTGGCTGAGAAAAACCTGGGGCGATTTCTGCACGACCGCTGAGATCGCCAAGGTCCTCGATGGCCGTGCGGACGGGTATGTAAAGAAAGTCTTGTTGTTTTATGACTACTTCGATCATCGCGAATGATCCCAAGCAGCGCCGCAAGGTGCTCACGGGAACTCTCGTGGGTACGACCATCGAGTTTTATGACTTCCTGATTTACGCTCAGGCCGCAGCTATCGTGCTCGCTCCGCACTTCATCGAGCCGGCTGCGAAGTCGAACCCACAGGTCGCTCAGGTGCTCGCCTGGGCAACCCTGGGTATTTCCTTCCTCTTCCGCCCGCTTGGCGCTATCGTCGCCGGCCATATCGGTGACCGCTACGGCCGCAAGATGATTCTGGTCTTCACCCTCATCGGCATGGGTGCAGCTACTTTCTGTATCGGTCTGCTGCCGACTTATGAGTCAATCGGCATCGCTGCACCTATCCTGCTGGTTCTGCTCCGTATCTTCCAGGGCCTTTCCGCGGGTGGCGAATGGGGCGGTGCGGCCCTGATGTCCGTGGAGTACGCACCGAAGGAAAAGCGCGGTATCTACGGCGCATTCCCGCAGGCCGGTGTTCCGCTGGGTCTGACCCTGGCTACCGGCACCATGCTGATTGTTATGGCTATCATCGGCGAGGAAGCCTACATGGACTGGGGTTGGCGTGTGCCATTCCTGCTGTCCTTCATCCTGGTTCTGATTGGTTACATGATTCGTCGCACCGTCGATGAGTCCCCGGTCTTCCAGGCTATGCAGGCTGAGTCTGCTGAGCGCTCCGCTCCGCTGCCGGAGCTCTTCCGCAACCACTGGGGCAAGGTTATCCAGGGCGCCCTGATCTTCGCTGCTCAGCAGGCCACCGGTTACCTCGTGATCGCATTCTTCGGCGCTTACGCACAGAAGACACTGGGCTACCCCGCAACCGTCGCTTGGACAGGCACTCTCGTCGCCGGTATCTGCTGGACCATCTTCATGTTCATGGCCGGCGCTTGGTCCGACCGTATCGGCCGCGCAAAGACCTTCATCATCGGCTACGTCCTAATCATGATTTGGGAAGCCGTCATGTGGAGCCTCCTGGATAAGGGCCCGTTCCTCTACGTCATGACCGTCGCAGTCCTCACTCTGCCGCTGGCACTGACCTTCGGCCCGCAGCCGGCCATGTACTCCGAGATGTTCCCGGCTGAGGTTCGCTACTCCGGCGCTTCCATCGCTTACGCCATCGGCGCTGTCCTGGGTGGTGCATTCGCACCGATGATTGCCCAGATGATCATGGACGCCACCGGTAACCCGTTCTACATCTCCATCTACCTGATGGCCATGGCTATCCCGGCACTGATTGCCCTGTTCCTGCTGCCGAAGGGTCTTGAAGACCGAGACCTCATCGAGCACCCGGAAACTAACCTCGACGAAGTTAAGTCGCGCGTCTAGTTCCCACAGCTAGGGGGTCTGCCCCACCGAGGGTCTGATTACGCGAGCCGTCGTCAAGCACTGCACAACGCAGTATTTGCTTGACGACGGCTTTTGCGTTTCCGCCTTCGTTCTATCCCGGTAGCTTGTTTCCGACCCGTGGCCCCGATTTCCTCATGAGTTTCTCAGTCGAAAGCGGCTGACAAGCCCCAGATATCCCATTAACGTTGGGTTATGGCACAGACTTCTTCCAGCTCCACGCGAATCCCCCGCCGTCGCTCGACCGACGGTCCGAAGACGCTCCCCTCCCGTCCTGAACCGGAAGTGGCAGGTGCACTGCAAAAGGCCCTGGACGGCTATTTCCCCGAGGCGCGCGCTGATGTCCGCGTCCTTCTAGAAGACCCCTCCCTGCGGCCCACCTCTGGGCTGACCGTGGAGGAGGCCAGGCAGCACACCACCGAGTCACTGTCCAAGGTGCTTAAGACCGGCATGCCCTATGGCGCTTTCCGCACTGACCAGGGCGGCACAGGAGATACCGGTGGCACTCTCACCGGGATTGAAATGCTTGGCCACACCGACTTGTCGTTGATGGTGAAGTCCGGAGTGCAGTGGGGCCTTTTCGGCGGCGCTGTCAGCAACCTGGGAACAGAGCGTCACGGCGAGTTGGTGCGTGACCTCATTGAGCTGCGGGCTCTCGGCTGCTTTGCGATGACCGAGCGCGGCCACGGCTCGGACGTCCAATCACTCGAGACCACGGCGCACTACGACCCCGAGACGGAAGAATTCATCCTCAATTCCCCTACGGCTTCCTCTGAGAAGTGGTTTTTGGGCAATGCCGCGCGCGATGGGCGCTGGGCTGCGGTCTTTTGCCAGCTCTACACACCAGGGCAGGAAGAATCCCATGGTGTGCACTGCATTGTCGCTCGAATCCGCAATGATGATGGTTCGCCTGTCGACGGAGTTGCTATCGGCGACCACGGCACCAAGGGCGGCCTCTTGGGCGTGGACAACGGCACTCTCATGTTCGATCATTACCGCGTGCCGCGGGAGAACCTGCTTAACCGTTTTGCAGATGTCTCGGCCACTGGCGAGTACAGCAGCGATATTGACAGCCCCAATGCACGGTTTTTCACAATGCTCGGTGCCCTCGTGCGCGGCCGCGTGACAGTCGGTGCAGCCGCTGGTGCGGCAACCCGCACCGCATTGACCATCGGCACCAAGTACGCACACTTGCGGCGCCAATTTGCTCCCGACGATTCGCTGCCGGAAAAGAAACTCATTGAGCACCGCCAGCACCGAATCCGACTACTCCCCCGCATTGCGCGTTCGTACGGTCTGCAATTTGCCACCAACCTGCTGATCAAGCGGATTCACGACCTCGAAGCGGAAGGGCTGGACCGTGCGAATCTAACCCCGGAGCAGGCTCGCGATCTACGTGAAGCGGAGGCACATGCCGCCGCATTGAAGGTCGCCAACACCGCGCATGCCACCGATGCCATCCAGGAGATGCGTGAGGCCACCGGTGGAGCTGGCTACATGGCGGAGAACCTGTTGACCATTCTCAAAGAGGACTCTGACGTATTCACTACCTTTGAGGGCGACAACGTGGTGATGTTGCAGCTGGTCACCAAGGAACTTTTGGGTGGTTTTGCCCGGGAGGTACAGAGTTTTTCCAACCTGGAAATGGTGCGCTTCGGCCTCGACAATTTCAGTGGCATTTTGCGCCGTCGCACCGGTGCGGACGCCGTCGTTCAGAACCTCTTGGATGCGCTGACTGACGCTGATGAGTCCTCGCTCTTTGACCCCGCCAGCCAGATGCAATTGCTCATCGAGCGCGAGAATCGACTTCTCAAGTCCCTTGCTCGCAGGCTGCGCCCGGCGCGGAAACTGCCTGTGGAAAAGGCCGCGAAGCTGGTGGACAAGGTCCAGGACCACATGATTTCCTGCGCGTGGGCGCATATCGATCGCATGATTTTGGAAGCGTTCTTTGAAGCTGAATCCACACTCACAGATGAGCGCTCTCAAGAGGTGCTCGAGCAGGTTCGCGATGTGTTCTTCCTGTCGGTGGTCTGCGATAACGCCGGCTGGTTCTTGGAGCAGTCACTGCTCACCGGTACTCGCACCAAGGGCGCGCGGGCGGGCTTGGCCGATCTTGTTGATTCCCTTGGTCCCTGGTCTGAGGTGCTTGTCGACGCCTTCGGTGTCCCCAGCACCATGCTGGATATCCCCATGATGGAGCCTTACGACGCGATGACACCGAAAGCTAAGGCAAACCCGGCTAGTTAGCGTGTTGGCCGGTTGGCCGCTGTGGTGGCTGCTGTGGCGGTGACTGGTGTGAGGTAGCTACGGCCTGGATGCGCAGGTTGGCTACTGCGCCAAGAAACCTTCCAACCCAGCCACAGTGGCCTCTGCCAAGCGCTGACGGCCTTCGTTGGAGGTCAAGAGGGCAATGTCGCTGCTATCACGCATGTTGCCGTATTCGACCAGTGCCTTTGGTTTCGTCGATAGGTTGAGTCCGGTGAGGTCAGCGCGCGGATTCAGCCCCTGGCTACCGAGGTAGTTGGATGGAGCAAAACCGGCTGCGACAAAAGCATCGCGCAGCGCGGTTGCCAGCGCGGTAGATCCCTGCTCGTCATTATTGGCGAGCGGCTGCGAAATCGCAGACACATGGAATCCGCGGTTGCCCTCTCCAGCACCATCTGCGTGAAGGCTCACCACGGCATCGGCGTTGGAGGCATTTTCCTTCTCTGCACGGGCATCGATGCAATCTGCACGACCGGTGTCATCGACGCGGCTGAGCAGCACCTGAGCACCGCGCTGTTCGAGCAGCTGCTTAATTTCCTGCGCCATCAGCCAATTGAACTCATGCTCCGGGAAGCCGTCATTGGAAGCGGTACCGGAGGTATTACATGGCTTCTGGCCACCGCGGCCGTCAGTGACCATCATGTCCGCTGGTGGTGGGGTGCCGGCGTGTCCCGGGTCGAGGTAGATGACCTTGCCGGCTACAGCGCTGGAGCCGTCGGCACGCGAAGTAGCGCGATTAGCTTGCTGTTGTTGTGCATCGCCAGAAGCGACTGCGTCGGGGTTAGCAGAATCAGACATTGCAGACTCCTCATTCGGCGGAGTGGGGTTCGGCATCTGCATAGCCTCTTCTTCAGCTGCCAACGACGTTTGCGTTTCTGTCGACGCAGCTTGCTGAGCGCTTCCTGCTTTGGAAGCCTCCGTGTCGATGGTGCAAGCTACAAGACCGGCTGGCAAAATTGCCGCAGCCACCAAAGCCACAGCTAGTCGTCTTGCTGATCGCTGCACTGCTAGTCCCTGGTGTCCGGGCTGCCGCATAGTGCGTTCTCCTAGTTTCCGCGTACCTGCTATGTGCTGAGTAACAGTAGCAAACACTCGATTGAGAGTCGCCGGCTCCGAGATTTCCTCCCCCTTCGTTTCGGGGAATCACCGCACGTCGGGACGTGTGCAGGATTTTTCAGGACTTATCACCGAGGGGTTTAGTGATTCCCCTTCGCCTGTGCTGCCAAACCCGTAAGCATTAAGTCCACAAGCTTTTCTTGCACACCGGGAAAGTACTGCTCGACCGCTGCAGAGTTAGGAAGGGGACGCGACACCACAGCGAGCCCAAGGTGGAAATCAAGCGGTGCAACGTCCTCCGGGCATAGCCCAGCTGCTTTTGCCTTATCCAGCAGTCGCGTATAGCTCTGACGCAACTCCGTCATTCGCTTTTCGATAATGCCATCAATCTTTTTCGCCTCGCTCCCCAAACTGGTATTGAGATCGCTGAATAATGCCTGGGCAAGTGCCGCAACACTTAATTTCGCGATCGCGTGGACTGCTTCGTGCCAAGCGCCGTCCGGATCGTCGTCAAACTGAGCTACGGCTGCCTCAGTAACCCTGTCGATATCAGCTGCAACACGAGCACTGACTGCGCCGAGAAGCTCAATCCTGCTGGGAAAGTGCCTGCTTGCCGTAGCTAAACCGACACCGGCCTCCCTGGCAATCGCACGCATGGATACACCGGCTCCTTGCTCTATCAAGAGTTTTCGCGCTGCTTCCACGATGGCATCACTGTTCATCACTGCATCTTGTCTCACACTTGCATCCTAACAAACGGAACACTATGCTCCACTTTGTAAGTGAAACACTCTGCTCCAGTTAGGAGATAGGCCATGTCAACAGCTACGACTGAGACGAAAAAAGCCTCACCCGCCCCCAAAGCAGTAGCCGTGATCTTCGGTATTCCGCTCGTCATCGGGCTCATGCTCTTCGCGTTCCTGGCACCGACATTTGCCTCCGGCCCGAACGATGTCCCCATTGCGCTGACTGCCCCCGCCCCAATATCCGAACAAATCACCCAAGCCATCGAACACAAAGCTGGCGACGATGCTCCTGATATCCAGGTGATGGACACCCCTGACGCCGTACGCGAGTCAATCCTCAATCGCGAAACTGTTGGCGGCATCGTCATCTCCCCGACGGGCGCTACCGCCTACACCGCTTCAGGCAACGGCGCACCTTACTCGCAGCTTATCGACGGCATTGCGACGACCCTCGAGTCTCAAAACATCCCTGTAGAGCGGGAGGATTTGGCTCCAACCACACAGGATGACCCACAAGCTTCCGGTGTCGCGCTCCTCGGCTTGCCGCTGGCTTTCGGCGGTATCATCTCGGCAGTTATAGCCACCTTCCTCTTCCGAGGTAAGAAGTGGACGAAATTGGGTGTCCTCGCTGGCATCGCAGTCTTCGGAGCCCTCGTGGCAACGTGGATGCTCCACTCTGTCTACGGCACGCTTTCGGGCAGCTTCGGCATGGAATGGCTGGCTATTTCTCTGGGAATCCTGGCTACCTCAATGCTTACCGCCGGGCTTGCGGCCATTATTGGCACTCCCGGTGTGGGCATCGGCGCCATTTTGACGATTTTCTTGGCGAACCCGCTCTCTGGACTGTCCACCGGCCCCTGGCTGCTTCCGGCCGGTTGGTCCACCCTTGGCCAGTGGATGCCCATTGGGGCGACTGGCTACCTAGTCAGGTCACTGTCATTTTTCGATGGCAACGGTGCTGGGGCAGCGTGGTGGGTTCTCATCGTCTGGGTTGCCGCTGGATTCGCTCTCCTCATGTTTGACCGATCCAAAAAATAAAAAACGGGACCCTTTTTAAAGGATCCCGTTTCAAACCGAGCCGCCTGCGAGAATCGAACTCGCGACCTTCTCATTACGAGTGAGACGCTCTACCGACTGAGCTAAGGCGGCACGCACATTGCGCCGAGCTTTCAAGCAAGCAGAAATAACCCTGCACAAAATGTACAAGCGGTAATACTACTGTACTGCCCCCATCGCTACCAAAATGGGGCCTGCAGTCCGCTGCATTAGGCGCGGCTACCGGCTTACCTACGACCAACCTGCCCCGCGATCTGCAATTTAGCCATCAATTCATCCATCAAGACCGTCAACTTCACTGCAGTCACGAGCATGCCGCGCACCTCGGTGACAGCATCGATGGAGGCCAATATCGCCTCCGGCGGAAGGCGTCGGGCTAGCTCCGTGGCTGTCCGACGACGGTCTGGATTTATGAGGTAGACCGCGCCATCGCCAAACTCAGAACCAGCACCAAAGCCCGAATCCCCCGAAGCAGTCTCACCACCACGTTCCGCCCCAAACGCCAGCACCAGGGCGTCACGGTAAAGCCCCATAATGTCGGTCAACGACAGGTCGATCAGATCTGACTCCGCGCGCCTGCGCCGCCGCTTCTGATTTTCCTCCAGCTCCTTGATAACCCCCTTAGAGCCGCGCAGTGCCGCCTGCGCACCCTTGCCGGACGCACCTACGCCCAGTGAGCGCTCGAGGTTCTCCAGCTCCTCAGCCTCTAGTGGCTCCATCCGCCGCTTGACCTCGCCTGCTACTTCGTTGGCCAGCTCACGCGCCGCCACGTATGACTTCGCCGGATCGAACACAGCCTCCACGAAATCCAGGGCCTTACCCCGCCAAGCACGCGAGCCCTCATCGGAGACAAAGCCACGCGCACGCCCAATGTGACCGTTGGACACCGTCGCGGCCCAGACCGCTTGCTCGTCGGTAAGCTCTGGCCGCTCGGCGCGCAGGAGGTTTGTGACATCGTCGATATGCGGCGTCGGCACATAGACATGGCGGCAGCGCGAACGGAGCGTAACGGAGAAATCCTCCGCGTTTGTCGTTGGTGCGCACATGATGATGACGGTGCGCAGAGGCGGCTCTTCCACCACCTTGAGCAGCGCATTTGAGGCGGATTCGTTGAGACGGTCGGCGTCTTCGATGATCAGCACGCGGCAATCCGCCGTCGTGGGCATCTTGTAAGCCCAGGGCCGCAGCTCGTCCCTCACCGTCGCCACCGAGATAATGGTGCCCTCCGGGCGCACGATTTTGATGTCGCCATGCGTTCCCGCCAGCGCCGTCCGGCAGCCCTCGCACTCACCGCATCCGGGGTTGTCATGCCTCGTGCACAGCAG
>QWCB01000018.1_pt1 | contig 171411 bp, 153 predicted proteins | sample 1972511 | NCBI WGS metagenome assembly QWCB01 (sample SAMN09866719, study PRJNA288562) | Human gut metagenome isolate term5_stool, whole genome shotgun sequencing... | isolation source: gut | host: Homo sapiens | place: USA: California | reverse complement strand
CATGAAGACCCTGCCGAAGGCTATGTTCATCGTCGATCCTCACAAGGAGCGCATCGCTGTTGCTGAGGCCCGCAAGCTGAACATCCCCATCGTTGCTATCGTCGATACCAACTGCAACCCCGATGAGATCGATTACGTGATCCCCGGCAACGACGACGCGATCCGCGCTGTCAAGCTGATCGCCGGCGCTATGGCTGACGCTGTTCTGGAAGGTAAGCAGGGCAATCAGGAAGCTCCCGCTGAGGAAGCAAACGCCTGATTATTCCGTATTCCGAACAAACCCGTTTAATAACGTGTAAGGGAGAATAAAAATGGCTATTACTGCAAAGGACGTTATGGAGCTGCGCAAGCAGACCGACTGCGGCATGATGGAGTGCAAGAAGGCACTGACCGAGGCCGACGGCAACTTCGAGAAGGCAGTCGAGATCCTGCGTGAGCGTGGTCTGGCTACCGCTGCAAAGAAGGCAAGCCGTACTGCTGCTGAGGGCATGGTCTACGCGGAGTACTGCCCGAAGTGCAAGGTCGGCGTCGTCATCGAAGTCAACGCTGAGACCGACTTCGTCGCCAAGAACGACAAGTTCGTTGCTTTCGTCAAGGAGGCAACTCAGGTCATCATGAAGCAGAACCCTGCTGACGTTGAGGCTCTGATGGCTTGCAAGACCGAGTCCGGCGAGACCGTGGATGAGGCTCTGAAGAACCTGATCCTCGTCATCAAGGAGAACATCAAGGTTCGCCGTTTCGTCCGTTACGAGGGCGTCTGCTCTGCTTACGTCCACGGCGGCGGCACCCACGGCATTCTGGTCAACTTTGAGACCACCAACGACATTGACGCAAAGGACGAGTTCGTTGCTTACGGCAAGGACATCGCTATGCAGGTCGCAGCTGCTAACCCCAGCTACGTCGACGAGGCTTCCGTCCCCGCCGAGGTCGTGGCCAAGGAGAAGGAGATCATGCTCGCTCAGATGGCTGGCGATCCGAAGAACGCTAACAAGCCGGAAGCAGTCAAGCAGAAGATGATCGAGGGCAAGATCAAGAAGTTCTTCAAGGAGAACTGCTTGGTCGATCAGGAGTTCGTCAAGGACGGCGACCTGTCTGTTGCTCAGTACACCGCTAAGGTCGCAAAGGATCTGGGCGGCGACATCAAGATCGTCAAGTTCACTCGTTTCCAGAAGGGCGAGGGCCTTGAGAAGCGTGCTGACGACTTCGCTGCTGAAGTCGCAAGCATGGTGAAGTAATTCAGTTTCTCTGAATGAAATGAGAGCTGTGATCCCCGTAACAGGGCGTCACAGCTCTTTTTGTTTGTGTTTGAACGGGAAGTGTGTTATCATAGTAACAATTACAATGAAGGGAGGGCTGAGAAGAGTGAATAATTTCAACCAGCCGCTGTACCGGAAGGAAGGCGGCATCTGACAGGAGATGTTACGATGAAAACACAGAAACTTGAGATCGGCAGTATTCCTGCTTTGCTGTACGGGAAAGAAAGCCGAAAAGTTTATCTTTATGTCCACGGAAAAATGGGCAGCAAAGAGGAAGCCCTTGCATTTGCAGAGCAGGCCTGCCCGGCAGGTTATCAGGTGCTGGCCATCGACCTGCCCGAACATGGCGAGCGGAAGAACGGCCCGGAACGGCTCCTGCCATGGGTAGTCGTTCCGGAGCTGCAATTTATAGATCAGTATGCAAGAGTGCACTGGCGGCAGGTCTCGCTGCGGGCCACGAGCATCGGTGCGTGGTTTTCCATGCTGGCGTTACAGGAGAAGGCACTGCGCCGTGCGCTCTTCGTTTCGCCCATCGTGGATATGGAAGACCTCATCGGCAGGATGATGCAGCAGGCCAACGTGACCGAAGAACAGCTGAAGGCGGCAGGGGAGATCCCCACAACTTTCGGGGAGATGCTTTCGTGGCCGTATCTCTGCTGGGTGCGGGAGCATCCGCTCCGCTGGTGCACCCCCACGCAGGTGCTCTATGGTGAAGCTGACGAGCTGACTTCCTATGCCGTGCTTGACCGCTTCAAGCGCGCGACCGGGGCTCAGCTGACCCTTCTGGCCGACGGGGAACACTGGTTCCACACCGAGACGCAGCTGGCCGTGCTGCAGGTCTGGGAAGGTGCGCATCTCTGAAGCGCAGAAAAACAGAGATCCCCGCTGACGGGTTCGATGACGTCAGCGGGGATCTCTTTCTGTTTTTACGAACGAATCGTGAAAACCGCAGTTGTTTTTAGACCTTTGCTTCGCTGTTGTGCTCAGCCTTTTTGTAAGCAGAGAAGGAGTGGAACACAATGTTCAGGCCCAGAACGATCAGCAGGACTGCGAGGATCAGCTGCAGACCGTTGGCGATGAACACAGCGCCCCAAGTGGTCTCACCAGCAGGGATGCCCACCGAAGCGGCTGCGCTGATGGCCTTGACCATGGCGATCAGGCGCTGCACCAGAGCGGTGAAGGTGACGCACAGCATGATGACCAGCGGGGGGAAGAGCATCTTGTTGTTGCGGCCAGTGACCTTCAGGAAGACGCACAGGGTAGCCAGAACCAGAGCGCTCAGCAGCTGGTTGGCGGAACCGAACAGGGGCCAGATGTTGGCGTAGCCGATCTTGGTCAGGATGAAGCCGAACACCAGCGTGATGAAGGTGGAGAAATAGACGTTGCAGAACAGCTTGCGCCAACCCTCCGCATGCTCCATGTCATCGACGCTGAACAGTTCCTGAAAGCTCATGCGGCCGATACGAGCCACGGCATCCAGACTGGTCAGAGCCAGAGCAGAAACGCACATGGTCATGAAAACGGTAGCAGCGTAGGCGGGAATGCCGAACATCTCAAAGAAACCGGCAACGCCGCGGCTGAAGATCTGGAACGGGGTGCCTGCAGCAGGGGTGCCGTCCGCAGCGGCAGCAGCACCTGCAACGCACAGGGCCAGAACAGCCAGCAGGCTTTCGAGGATCATGGCGCCGTAGCCAACCTTCAGCATATCCTTTTCGTTCTCAACGGTCTTGGAAGAAGTACCGGAAGAAACAAGGCTATGGAAACCGGAAACCGCACCACAGGCAACGGTGACGAACAGGATGGGGAACATGGTGCCCAGTTTCTCATTGGTGAAACCAGTGAAGACGGGCAGATTCATGGTGGGATGTGCGACCAGCAGACCGACCACGGCACCTGCGATCATGGCCACGAACATGAAGGTGGTCATGTGGTCACGGGGCTGCTTCAGCAGCCACATGGGCAGGACGGCTGCAAAGAAGATGTAGATGAAGGTGATGTAGCTCCATGCAGCCTTGCCCAAGATGATGGGGAAGTTTGCACCGATCACGAAGGACAGAACGATGAAGACGATGCTGATGACGCTCTCCTTCCAGCCGGAGAAGCTGAACTTCTTCTGGATCAGGCCGAAGACGACAGCGAACACCATGAACATGATGGAGACCATGCCGGCAGCGCCGTTGGTCTGTGCGGCCTCCACCAGAGCACCATCGGTGCCAAAGGCATTGAAGGTGCCGGCGACCATGTCAGCAAATGCTGCGATGACGATGCCGCAGAACAGCCAGCAGAACAGCAGGAACAGCTTGCGGCCAGTCTTGCCGATGTACTTCTCGATCAGCATGCCCATGGACTTGCCATCGTTCTTGACGGAAGCATACAGAGCGCCGAAGTCGGTCACAGCACCAAAGAAGATGCCGCCGATCAGGACCCACAGCAGAACGGGCAGCCAGCCGAAGGCGGCAGCCTGAATGGCACCGGTGACAGGGCCGGCACCTGCGATGGAGCTGAACTGATGGGCGAAAACGGTCCAGCCGTTCGTCGGGACATAATCGCGGCCATCCTCGTGGACGACTGCGGGGGTCTTAGCCTTGGGGTCAATGCCCCACTTGTTTGCCAGCCAGCGTCCGTAGAAGGTGTAAGCTCCCAACAGACACACGGCTGCAATCAAAACGATGACCAGCGTGTTCATTATTTTTACCTCTTTCCTTTCTTTTCGTAAGGCAAAGAGGTCACGCCGTGGCATCTTTGCCCGAAAATTGTGTATACTTTATCGCCGATTTCATAATTTGTCAATATATTTGGAACAAGTTCAGTGGATGTGCCAATTCAATAAAAAAATCCGTAACAACTTTTAGGTGATTTTTGTTCACGTGTGAAACGAAGAAACTTTCACACGATGTCAAATGAAAAAGCCTCACTTTATAAAAATACTTGACTTTCACACTTTCAAGTGCTAAAGTAATAATACAAAATCATCGATCACCTTTATGACCCGGTACTTGCCGCAAAGGAGGCCGCTATGGCTGAGAGAAACCCCAGAAAGAACCCGATGACGGACGCATTGTTCGATGCGTTCCTGAGCCTTGAAACGCGGGAGGAGTGTTACAACTTTTTCGAGGATCTGTGCACCGTGAAAGAGATCTCCGACATGGCGCAGCGGCTGGAAGCAGCGAAGCTTCTGCTGGGCGGCAGCACCTACGACCAGATCGTGAAGAAGGTGGAGATCAGCACAGCCACCATCAGCCGCATCAACCGCTGCATCCAGTACGGCGCCGGCGGTTACCGCGATGTCATCGAGAAGCTTTCGGCCCAGAAGGACACCGAGCCGGAGAAGTGACAACGGCGGGGAAACGGGCATACAATGGGCTACACCTTATATAGAAAGGATGATCCCATTTATGGCTGATACCAACTGCACCCCTCTGGAATGCCCCGCACTGCCCCGCGTCACCCTCGATCAGGCGGTCATTGATCTGCTGGAGAGCATCGCGCTGCAGGAATCTGCCCTGAGCCACATCCTCTGCGCCGAGAGCCAGAAGATGAAAACGGCCATGGCGATGGAGGAAGTGGATCTGTGCAAGCTGCTGGAGATCAACGACTCCGCCACCAACATGGTCCATGCCGTCGCCAATCTGGAACTTGTGCTCAAGGAGAAGCTGGAGTTTATCTCCAACAACCTCTATTACCCCTCTGCCGAGAACTGCTCCGGCACCTCCACCGCGCAATAACGGCGGTTGCCCCTGCCTGTCCGCATCGTTTGCCGGGCAGGCTTTTTTATTTGTGGCGATTTCATGAACAATCTCGACAAAAGAGGGAAAAATGATTTGTCGGAATTGATGAAAACGGAAAACTGTGCTATACTATCCCATGTATACGTGTGAAAGAGAGGAAAAAGCCTTGCAGCACTATGACGTGATCTTATTCGACGTGGACGGGACCTTGATCGATTCCGCCCCCGGCATCCTGAATACATTGGAAGAGGTCTTCCATAAAATGAATGTGGACATCACCGGCGTCAATCTTCGCCGCTACCTCGGCCCGCCGCTCCGCAAAAGCTTCGGCGAACACTTTTCTGACCCGGAGAAGATCGAGAAGGCCACCGAGCTTTACCGTGCGAGCTACGCGGCCAAGGGCAGCCATGAAGGCAATGCCTACCCCGGAGCTGCTGAAATGCTCCGCCGCCTGAAGGAAGCGGGCTATGTGCTCTGTACCGCCACCTCCAAGCCCACCAAGGTCGTGACCCCCATCCTCGAAGAGCAGGGGCTGGCTCCCTATTTTGATTTCATCGGCGGCGCGTCCATGGACGAGAGCCGCGATACCAAGACGGAGGTCGTCCGCTATGTGCTGGAGCAGCCCTGTGCCAAGGGCAAGCGGGTGCTGATGGTCGGTGACCGCAATGACGATATGCGCGGCGCGGCAGACTGCCATCTGGATGCGGCCGCAGCGCTGTACGGCTACGGCAGCCGGGAAGAGCTGGAACCCTTCCACCCGGTCTTCTACGCCGAAAGCTGCGCCGCCCTTGCGGACGCACTTCTGAACATCTGACCTGACAACGAATCAACGATAAGGTGAATCATATGAATCCTAGGACACAATCGGACAAGCAATCCATGACTCCTTTGCAGCGGCAGGCGGTTCTGGTCTGCGTCGTATGCGCGCTGGCGGCTCTGCTGACCATCGGCATCACCCTGACCCTGCTCAAGCGGGGCAAAGGGGAGACCCCGGCTGTCCCCGATGCGGACTCCGTGACGACAGACGCTCCGGCGGGGAGCAATGATCTGGCCGACCATTACCAGATCGACAACACCTCCTCCGCCCTGCTGACCGAGACGGCCGACGCGGGCCAGTCCTATCAGGACGAAACTCTTTTTCTCGGCGATTCCAACACCGTCCGCCTCTACAACAACGGCTTGATCTCTCTGCAGCAGTTTTGCGCCAAGGAGGGCATTGGCACGCAGGTGGCGCTGCACGAGGGAATCGTCACCTTTAAGAAGGACAGCAATTCCTACACCATCGCACAGGCTGTCGCCATGATGAAGCCCCGCCGCGTGGTCATCACCCTCGGCACCAACGATACCGGCATGGAAGTGGCTGACTTCATCAGCAACTACACCGCGCTGGTACAGGCTATCCGGGAAAGCTACCCGTACACCGACATCATCGTCAACACCATCCCGCCCATCCCGGCGGACCACTCGACCTATCCCCACATGGATCAGGCCAAGATCGACGATATGAACATGGCTCTGCTCAGCATGTGTGAGCAGCTGGGCCTCAAGTTCCTGAACACCGCCGAGACCCTCAAGGGGGACGACGGCTATGGCAAAGCAGATTATTACACCAGTGGTGACATCCATCTGAAGAGCGTCGGGCTCAAGGCTGCGCTGAACTATCTGCGCACCCACGCCTGCGAGACCACCGACAACCGCCCGGATACCAACAACATTCCGATCCGCACGCTGGAATATGTCTCGAACCCCAGCTCTGCGGTTCAGGCCCCCAGCTCGGAAGCCGCCAGCGAGAGCACCAGCAGCTCGGTCGAGGCGGTCCACTATGAAGCCCGCTATCAGGTCGATAAGAACGGCGGCGGCACGCTGGCTTCCGGGAACGAATCCGGCAAGACTTCGTTGAGCTGCAGCATCACCGATGCAAGCCAGACCGTCAGTGTGACGGCTGTGCCCGCCGAAGGGCATGTCTTCGTCAAGTGGAGCGACGGCGTGACCAGCAAGACCCGCACGGACACGAAGTTCAAGCAGAACCTCGATGTGACCGCCGTCTTCGCCGCCGTGTCGGTGGAAGTCAGCAGCGAGGGTAAGGGCCTGTTCGGCGGCTCCTATATCTTCCACGCAAAAATCAGCGGCAAGTACGCCAGCAGCGATACGATCCGCTGGTACGCCAACGGCGAGGAAGTTAAGGGCGCTGCCGGCCAGACGACCGTCACCGTCCCGGCATCCTCTGTTGCAAACGGCAGTTATAAGGTCTACGCTGTGGTCACTTACAACGACTGCAAAGTGAGCAGCAACACCCTGACGCTGACTGTCAGCGGCGAGGCCGCCTCCAGCAGTTCGTCCCATTCGAGCGCGTCGAGCAGCTCTTCTTCCGGAGCAAGCTCCGGCAGTACATCCAGCAGCTCCGGCAATTCGGAGGAAAAGCCCGCGTCCTCGTCCAGCTCTTCCCACAGCACCGCCGAAAGCGCTTCCAGCAGCTCGGAGCATTCTTCCAGCTCGGCGTCCAGCGCATCGGAGTCCAAGAGCGAATCCAAGGCCGAGTCGGCCAGTGAATCCAAGAGCGAGGAAACCGCTTCTTCCCACAGCGAGTCCAAGGCGGAAAGCGAGAGCAAGGCCGAGAACGACCTGCCCGCTTCGAGCACTGCCGAAAATACGGAAACCGAAGGTTCTGCCAGCCGCTGACCTTTTTGCGCTCCGCTGCATAAGCTGGGCAGAAGGGAGCGTGAGCGGATGTTTTGTGAAGAGATCCGTGTTCCGGGCCTTCCCGGAGAAGAGAATGTGACCGACGGCAGCGTGGACTGGTACGAGATGGACTGGGAAAATGTGGACAACGGCGTTTTGGAATCCGAAATGTCGAAGTGCCCGGAAAATCCCTGCTCCGATCCCGATACTTCCCGCTGTGAGGACAACCGTCCGGAACAAACCGACGATGAAACGTATGAAGTAGTCGAGGAATAAGGCGAAGCCAGCTCTGCCGGGGCGGGGCTGGCTTCTCGCTGTTCCTGAAGCTTTGAAAAAATGGCTCCGGTGAGGGGACAAGGTCCCCTGAAAAACAATCGATAAGAGGGGAAACCGATCTATGGCAAAATACTATTGCATCCTGTTCGATGCAGACAATACCCTGCTTGATTTCGACGCCGCGGAGAGCAAGGCGCTGGCGGACACGCTCCGCAATTACGGCATTGAGCCGGACGCCGAAACGGTCCAGACCTACCGCACCATCAACGAAGAATTGTGGCGTCAGTTGGAAAAAGGCCAGCTCCGCCGCGACAAGCTGATGGCCGAGCGCTTCACCCGCTTTTTGAAAGCGGTCGATGCTGCGGGCAATGGGGCGGAGATGAATAAGTTCTATCTCGACCAGCTCTCCACCCACCCCGATCTCGCCGCCCCCAATGTGCTGGACGTGCTGAAAGAACTCTCCGAGGTGGCGACGCTGGCCGTCGTGACCAATGGCTTTGACCGGGTGCAGTCCCGCCGGGTGGCGGAATCCGGCATGAAGGACTTCATCGAGGAGGTCTTTGTCTCCGAAAAGCTGGACAGTGAAAAGCCGAACCGCAAGATCTTCGATGCGGCCCTCCGCTCGCTGGGCGTGGAGAACCGGGAGCATGTGCTGATGGTGGGCGACAGCCTGACCAGCGACATTCAGGGCGGCATCAACGCCGGGTTGGACACCTGCTGGTATAACCCGAACCACGCCGAAAATCCGGGCAAGGTCTGCCCGACGTATGAGATCTCGAACCTTGAAGAGCTGTACCCTCTGGTCATGGAGCCGGAGGAACTGGCCAACGTCGGGGTGAAGAACCGCCGCCATCAGCTGTGAGTTCCGGCGCTGTGCGGCAAGGGCAACAAAAGATTGGATGAACAACAATGCTGATACATTTGGAAAAACTGGGCAAGAGCTTCGGTGAAAAGATCGTCCTGCACGACGTCACCGCCAGTGTCGAGCGGGAAGACCGCATCGGCATCGTCGGCCAGAACGGCGCGGGCAAAACGACCCTGCTGAAGATCCTGACCGGCGAATATACAGATTACGAGGGCGAGTTCAGCGTGACCCACGGCGTCACCCTCGGTTATCTGGAACAGAACGCAAAACTCGACCCTACGCTGGATATCTACGGCGAGATGCGCTCCTGCTTTGCGCATGTGCTGGACGCCATGGCGCAGATGCAGATTCTGGAACGCCGGATGGCGGCCTCTCCGGAGGATGCTTCGCTGCTGGAACAGCACGATGCGCTCCAGAACATCATCGACGCAGCCGATGGGTACAATATGGACGTCAACATCAAAAAGGTGCTGTCCGGCATGGGCTTTGCGCAGGACACATGGACCAAGAACATCGCGGTCCTCTCCGGCGGCGAGCTGACCCGGCTGCGGCTGGCAAAGCTGCTGCTCCAGAAGCCGGACGTCCTGATTCTGGACGAGCCCACCAACCACCTCGACTTTGCAACAATGGAGTGGCTGGAAAATTACCTCAAGGGGTATTCCGGCGCGGTCCTCGTCGTCAGCCATGACCGGTACTTCCTCGATAACGTCTGTACGAAGATCTGGGAAGTCTCGTTCCAGACCATGACGACTTACAAGGGCAACTTTTCGGCCTATCTGCCCCAGAAGGAAGCGGCCGATGCGCTGCGCCAGAAGCAACACGACGCCGATGTGGCGCTGGCAGAGAAATTGCAGGATTACGTGGACCGCAACCTTGTGCGCGCTTCCACCACCAAAATGGCCCAGAGCCGCCGCAGACAGTTGGAAAAGCTGGAGATCACCGAAGCGCCCAAAGATGAGACGAATCAGCTCAAGTTCCGCTTCGAATACGACGTGGAGCCGTGGAACGAGCTGGTGCTGATGAAGAATCTGACCATCCGCATCGGGGAGCGCACCCTGCTGGAACCCTTCACCTATACAGTCTGCCGCGGGCAGCGGCTGGTCATTGCGGGCCCCAACGGCGCGGGCAAATCTACCCTGATGCAGGTGCTGGACGGCAAGCGCCGCCCCTCCGGCGGTATGGTGCGGCTTGGCACCGGCGCCCGCCCCAGCATCTTTGCCCAGCAGCAGAACCGTTTGGGTCAAGGCCGGGTCATTGACGTCATCTGGAACAAATACCCCCGGATGACCGAGCTGGAAGTCCGCAGCCATCTGGCGAAGCTGGGTTTCCGGGGCGAAACGGTCTTCAAGCCCTGCGAAGCCCTGTCCGGCGGCGAGCTGGCCCGGCTGCGCTTTGCTGAGATCGTGTTGGAGCGGCCGAACCTGCTCTTCCTCGACGAGCCCACCAACCACTTGGATATCTACACCCGCGAGAACCTGACCGAGGCGCTGATGGCCTACACCGGCACCCTGCTGATGGTCACCCATGACCGCCACCTGATGAACAGCCTCGGCTGCCCGATCCTGTACTTGGAGGACGGCAAGGCGACGCTCTACCCCAGCTACGACGCTCTGATGGGCCGCAGTGCTCCTGCCGCCGCCCAGCCTGAAAAATCATCCGAGCCTGCCAAGGCCGGTTACGGCAAGGAGCAGCGCCGCCGCCGCGCCGAGCTGCGTGCCAAGATCAAGGCCTGTGAGGACGAGATGGAGGCGTGCGGTGCCCGCGAGGTGGAACTGGACAACGAGATCAACTCGCCGGAAGTGTACAACGACCCGCAGCTTCTGCGGGAAAAGAGCGATGAACTTGCCGACCTGCGCTTCCATCAGGAAGAACTGTTCGCCGCATGGGAAAAGGCCATGGAGGAACAGGAGCAGTACGAGCAGGGAGCCGCAGAAGAATAACGACCAAAGGAGCAGCCAACATGCCAAAGAACCGCCGCAATGACTCCAAGACCCACAGCATCGCCCTTTCCGGGCTGCTGTTCGCGCTGGCGATGGCGCTCTCGTTCATCGAGGGCACCCTCGTCATCCCCGGCCTTTTGCCGGGCATGAAGCTGGGGCTGGCGAATATTGTGGTGATGTACGCCCTGTTTTTTATGGGGCCGAAACAGGCGCTGGTGCTGGATATCCTCAAGGCGCTCTTCGTTTTTTTGGTGTCCGGCTGGACGGCGGGGTTCCTCTCGCTGTGCGGCGGTCTGCTCTCGCTTTTGGTGATGTGGCTGCTGTATTATCATTTCCCGGTGCGGCCGACATGGTATATCCTGTCGGTCTGCGGTGCACTGGCCCACAACATCGGTCAGCTTCTGGGAGCCAGCGTGATCCTTTCCACCGCCGTCTCCCTTTACTACGCGCCGGTCATGCTGGTGCTGGGGCTTATGATGGGCGCACTGACGTCCGTTACCCTCCGCGCCATCCTGCCCGCACTGGGTCGTCTCGGTTACAACACCCACGAACATCGTGGAGAATAAGAGGTTTTGCATATGTCTGAAAAAGTTACGGTCCGGGTGGAGCGGAACATTCTCCATCTGCCCGCCATTGCCCTGCGGGGGCTTGTGGTTTTCCCCAACAACCTGCTTCACTTTGAAGTGGGCCGCGAAAAGAGCATTGCCGCGGTGGAGTGGGCGGTCAGTAATCATTCCAACGTCTTCCTCATTGCCCAGAAGGACATGAAGGCCGACGACCCCGCCGCCGACGGCCTGTATCATTACGGTGTCGTAGCCGAGATCAAGCAGGTCATGCGGGTGTCGGATGACCTCGTCCGCATCCTTGTGGAGGGCAAATACCGCGCCAAGCTCACCCAGATCGACACCGACGGCAGCTTCCTGCTGGCCTCGGTGCGCCCCACGCCGGTGCGCCCCGTGAAGCCCGAAGAAGAGGCCGAGGCGGATGCGCTGCTCCGCAACGTGAAAAAGAGCTTCGACGAGCTGCTCAACCTGAACCCCCGCATCGGCAAGGATGTGGTGTTCGCGGTCAATTCCAACAACGACCCCGCCTTCCTCTGCGAGTACATCCCGGCAAACCTTCTGTTCCGCTTTGAGGACAAACAAGCCGTGCTGGAAGAGGGGACTCTGATCGGCCGTCTGCGCCTTCTGGTGGAGCGGATGCACCGGGAGCGCCGGATGCTGGAGATCGACAAGGAAATCGCCCAAAAGGTCGATGAAGCCATGGACAAAAACCAGCGCGACTACTACCTGCACGAGCAGCTGCACATGATCAGCGAGGAGCTGGGCGAGGACGACGACACCACCGCCGAAGCCGAGGAGTACCGCCGCAGGATCACCGATCTGCATCTGGATGCCGACCGTGAGAAGAAGCTGCTCAAGGAAGTGGACCGCCTTTCCAAGATGCAGAGCAGCAATCAGGAGGGCACGGTCATCCGCACCTATCTGGATACCTGTCTGGAGCTGCCGTGGAACACCTTCACCGAGGACGACCTCGACATCGCCAAGGCCCAGCGCATCCTTGACCGCGATCACTACGGCCTGAAAAAGGTCAAAGACCGCATCCTTGAGGTGCTGGCCGTCCGGAAACTTGCCCCGGACGTCAAGGGCCAGATCATCTGCCTCGTCGGCCCTCCGGGCGTCGGCAAGACCAGCATTGCACGCTCCATCGCCGAAAGCTTGGGCCGCAAGTATGTCCGCCTGAGCCTTGGCGGCGTGCGGGATGAAGCCGAGATCCGCGGCCACCGCCGCACCTATATCGGTGCCATGCCGGGCAAGATCATCAGCGCGATGATCACGGCCAAGAGCTCGAACCCGCTGATGCTGCTGGACGAGATCGATAAGCTGGCGGGCGATTTCCGGGGCGACCCGGCTGCCGCTCTGCTGGAAGCGCTGGACCCGGAGCAGAACGCTGCCTTCAACGACCACTTCATTGATATGCCGTTTGACCTGAGCCATGTGCTCTTTATCACCACGGCCAACGACCTCGGCGCCATCCCCGGCCCGCTGCGGGACCGTATGGATGTCATCGAGCTGCCCAGCTACACCCGCGTGGAAAAGTACAACATCGCCCGCAAGCATCTGGTGCCCAAGCAGCTCAAGGCATGCGGCCTGAGCGGCAAGGTCACCTTTTCCCAGAGTGCGCTGTACGGCATCATCGACGGCTATGTGCGCGAAGCCGGCGTCCGCAACTTGGAGCGTACCATCACCAGCGTTCTGCGCAAGTGTGCCCGCAAGATCGCTTCCGGCGAGGTGGAAAGCTTCGCCGTCACCGGTTCCAATCTGGAAGAGCTGCTGGGCCCCAAGATGATCAAGCCCGACTTCCTCAACCGCACCAATGCCATCGGCATCGCCAACGGTCTGGCATGGACCAGCGTGGGCGGCGAGACCCTGCCCATCGAGGTGCAGGTCATGGACAACGGCAGCGGCAAGATCACGGTCACCGGTTCGCTGGGCGACGTGATGAAGGAAAGCGCCCAGCTTGCCGTCACCTATGTCCGCGTCCATGCGGATGAGTACGGCATCGACCCGGAGCGCCTGAAAAAGTGCGACCTGCACATTCACGCCCCCGAAGGCGCAGTGCCGAAGGACGGCCCCTCCGCCGGTGTCACCCTGACCACGGCGCTGGTGTCCTGCCTGTCCGGCATCCCGGTGCGCGGCGATGTCGCCATGACCGGCGAGATCACCCTGCACGGCAACGTGCTGCCCATCGGCGGTCTGCGCGAAAAGAGCATGGCTGCTTACCGTGAGGGGATGAAGACCGTCCTCATCCCGAAGGACAACGTTTCCGACCTGTATGAGGTGGACGACGAGGTGAAGAAGAACCTCCAATTCCTGCCCATGTCCAATCTGGCGCAGGTGCTGAACGCCGCGCTGCTCAAACCCAAAACCGTTTCCGCCCGCCATTCGCACCCCAGCAAAAAGGCAAAAAAGCCTGTGGACGCGGCTTCCCAGCCGAAGCCCGCAGAGCAGCCCAAGCCCGGTGCGGTCTGCTGACAAAGGAGCAACACGATGAACTATAACAAAGCGGACTTTATCGCCAGTTACGGCATTTCCAGCCAGCTGCCCGAAAGTGACCGCCCGGAACTGAGCTTTTCGGGCCGGTCCAACGTGGGCAAGTCCAGCCTGATCAACAAACTGTGCAGCCGCAAGAATCTGGCCCGCGTCTCCAGCACGCCGGGCAAAACGGCCACCATCAACTTTTATTCGGTGGATGACTGCTATTTTGTGGACCTGCCCGGCTACGGCTACGCCAAGGTCAGCAACGCCGACCGTGAGCGTTGGGACGACTTGATCAACAGCTACTTCGAAGCGCCCCGCCACCACACCCTGCTGGTTCAGCTCATCGACTGCCGCCACGCTCCCAGCGCGGATGATCTTCAGATGCTCAAGTATCTGCATTACCACAACATCCCGTTTGTTGTGGCGCTGACCAAAGCGGACAAGCTCAAGAAGAGCCAACTGGCCAAGACGCAGGAAGACTTCGAAACCATCTGTCTGCCCTACGGCTGCCGGAAGGTCGTGCTGACCAGCGGCGAAAACGGCTACGGCATTCCGGAGCTGCAGGCTGTGTTGAACGAAGCGGTGGCCGAAGAGGATGCGGAGTAACAGCGATGGCTTACAACGAATTTGCCTATTTTTACGATGAGTTCAATGGGGAAGCCGATTACGACGCCCTGTACGAACACATCCAGAAAGAACTGGCCGCCCACGGCATCGCGGACGGCATCGTGGCCGACCTTGGCTGCGGCACGGGGGAACTGACCCTGATGCTGACCCAAGCGGGTTACGATATGATCGGCATCGACCAATCCGAGGAGATGCTCTGCGTCGTTCGGGACAAGGCCGAACAACTGGGCCTTTCGGGCAAGCTCCTGCTCTTGCAGCAGGACCTGCTCAAGCTCGACCTCTACGGCACCATCCGGGGTGCGGTGTCCACTTTTGACACGTTCAACCACATCCCGGACCTCGATACCGCCGTTGCGAATGCGGGCTTTTTCATGGAAGCGGGCGGCGTCTTCCTCTTTGATATGAACACCCCCTACAAGCACCAGAATGTGCTGGGAGAGAACGAGTTCACTTTTGAGGAAGAGGATGCTTCCTGCGTCTGGCGCAACCACTACGATGCGGAAAACCGCCGGGTGGAGATCACCGTGGACATCGACTACCGGGAGACCGGCGAGCATTTCCACGAACAGTTCTACGAGTACACCTACGACCTTGAGACCATCCGCGCGGCGCTGGAGCAGCACGGCTTTGTGCTGGAAAGTGTCTGCGACGGCGAGACGTTCGGCCCTCTGACCGACGAGAGCGAGCGTTATTTCTTCTGTGCGGTCAAGCAGTATACCCAATTGGAGGAACAATAATATGTCGAATCTGATCCGCGGCCTGTCGGAGAACGGCGGCGTCGTGTTCTGCGGCGTGAACTCGACCGAGATCGTCCGCAAAGCCGAACAGCTCCATAAAACCAGCGCCACTTGCAGCGCGGCCCTTGGCCGTCTGCTGACGGGTGCCGCCATGATGGGCTCTATGCTCAAGGATGACCGCGATACCGTCACCCTGCGCGTTTCCGGCAACGGCCCGGCGGGTGTGCTGATCGCGTGCACCGACGGCACCGGCAACGTGAAGGGCTGCATCGACAACCCGCTGGTGGAGCTTCCGCTCAAGGAAAACGGCCACTTGGACGTCGGCGGGGCTGTCGGCAGGGACGGTGTTATGACCGTCATCCGCGATAACCGGCTGCAGAAGGAGCCCACCGTCGGGCAGGTGCCGCTGGTCTCCGGCGAGATCGCGGAGGATCTGACCAGCTACTACGCCTACAGCGAGCAGATCCCCACGGTCTGCGCTCTGGGCGTGCTGGTGGATACCGATCTGACCATTGCCTGTGCGGGCGGCTACCTTATCCAGCTCCTGCCCGGTGCGACCGATGCCGAGATCACGCAGCTGGAACAGAACATCGCCGCCATGCCCTCCGTCACCGAACTGCTCCGCGCGGGCAAGACGCCGGAGGATATGATGGAACTGGCGCTCAAGGGCTTCAACCCCAATGTCCTCGACGAGCGGGAGGTGGCCTACCGATGCGATTGCAGCCACGAGCGCACCGAAGAGATGCTGCTCAGCCTCGGCAAAAAGGAGCTGGAAAAGCTCCGCGACGAAGACCCCCACTGCGAGGTCGTCTGCCACTTCTGCCACACCAAGTATCAGTTTGATCTGAACAAGCTGGTCAAAAAGGCAGTGGACAAGCAGAGCGCTCCGGCAGAAGAAACGGAATAATTGACGTTCCAAAGGCGGCAGAGAGTTTCTCGCTCTCTGCCGCCTTTTAGTCTGCGCAGATATCGGCAATAATCGTATAAACGACCCGGTAACGCAGGGTATCGTTTTCGGTGGAGATATCTTCTTTCTGGGCCACAAATTCCGCCTCCGGGGCAGCGGCGAAAAGCGCTTGCAGGCTGTGGAGTTTTGCCAAGGCCAGCGCCTGTTCTTCGGTGTAGGAGATTTCCTGCTCTGTCTGCTCGTAATAAGTGGTTTCTGCGATGGAAAAGGGAAGGCACAGCCCCAGCCACTCCGGCTGTACGGTGCGGGAAATGGCCAGCGCTGTTTCTTCTGAAAATTGCTTCCAGACCGGCAGGGGAAGTTTCCATCCATTAAACGAAACGACACGGCGGCTGAATTGCCGCCCGGTCAGGCGTTTTGCGGAAACGATCAGCGGCTCTGTCTGCACGTGCTCCCAATCGAATCGGGCGAAGACGGCCCCGGCGGCGGGTTCGAAGATGGGGGTGCCGTCCCGCTCTGTGCGGGCTGTGCCGATGAGGGGCTGCCCGGCCTCCACGGCCTGTCCGGGGGTGACCAGCATCGTGCCGCCGGTGAGATTGGTGCGGACCACGGTTCCGGCGGTTTTGGCCAATACGCCGTCCAGCTTTCCGGCGGCGATGTCCGGCACCGGCTTTGCGGCGGCTGCTTCCACCACGAGCCGCCCATCCTGAAAATTCAGGCTCGCCCACGAAAACTCTCCGCTCTGCAAAAGAGCGTATTCCCCGGCGGTCAGCTTTTCCTGCGTGATGAAGCTGCCGGGGGCAATCGAGCACGTTTCCCGCAGGATCTGCTTGGCCCGCGTCTGCTGCCCGGCGGAAAGGCTGCTGGGATCCACGGCCCAGACAAAATTCTGCGACCACAGCAGCAGGGGAACGAAGAGCAGCAGTCCCGCCCAGAGCCCCCGCCGCCGGAGAAAGGGCCGGAGGAAAAAGTAAAGGCCGGTGCGCTGAGCGATGTGCAGCCGCACCCGCCGCTTCCGGGCCAGCGCTGCGAGCTTTCGGTAGCGCCACGCCGCACACCGGGCCGCAAAGCCGCCGGGCTGCGGCGTGACCTCGGAGAGGTGAAGGCCCGTCCGTGCCGCTTCGGAGAGGAGCCCCTCCCCATTCCCGTTTTGCGCGGAAAACCTTACCCCAGCCCAGAGCAACTGCAATTCCATCCGTTCCGCCTCCTAGCTGCTGGAAAATTCGGTGCGCAGAAAGATGCCCCGCAGGGTGATGCGGTGGGCGGCCAGCGTTTCGATCCGCATCCCGTCGCCGTAAACGGTGAACCGCCCGCGCCGGAATTCGAGGCAGAGCTTTTCTTCATCGTAGAGGAGGATGCGCTGAAACTGTTCGATCTCCATCCGGTCGCCGCTGCGGTAGACGGAGGGCTGGCCGTAAAAGCCTCGCACAGGCTGGCGGAACATCCGCTGGAACCACTCCCGCAGGGAAAGACGTCTGGTTCGCTGCTGTTTCACGCCCGCTCCCTCCCCATACTTGCTGTGCAAAGCTCCGCCCATTGTTCCATATATATGGAAGCGGAGGGGTTTTGTATGTATCAAATCGGATTCTTTCTTCTGGCGGTGCTGGCCGGAGTGCTGCCGTTTGCGGCTCCGGGACCCTGCACACAGGCCCTGCGGGAGGGGTTGATGCTCTGCGGCGGGCCGCTGCTGCTGTCCCTGTTTCCGTTCTTGGTGGTGTCGTCGCTGCTGGTGCAGTGCCCGGCCAGCGACCTGCTGGCTGTCCCATTCCGTCCGCTGGCACGGGGAATCGGGGTGCACAGCCCCTGCGCCGCACGGGTGCTGATGATCGGCTTCTTCGGGGGCTTTGCTCCGGCAGCCAATGCGGCGGCTCAGGCCGTGCGGACCGGGCAGCTCACCGGGCGGGAAGCGGACGCCCTGCTGCCCGCGTGTGTCTGCTCCGGGCCGTCCTTTGTGGTGCTGACGGTGGGGGAGAGTATGCTGGGCAGCGCTGAACTCGGCGTGCTGCTGTTTGGCGCGCAGCTGGCGGCCGGCTATCTGACGGCGGCGCTGCTGTGCCGGATGGCACCGGCCGGGGAAGGGATGCGGACCATTTCCGTGCAGCTCTCGCCGGAGCCGCCGCACCTGACGGATGTTCTCACCGGCGCAGCGATCGGCTATGTAAAGCTCTGCGGCTTCGTGCTCTTTTTTCGGATGCTGGCAACCGGGGCCGGGGCACTCCTCCCGCCCATGGCAGGGACGCTCTGCGCCATGCTGCTGGAAGTCTGTTCCGGGTGTGATCTGGCGGCCCGCACCGGGCGGTGGGCCAGCCTCCTTTGCTGCGCGGCTCTCAGTGTGCAGGGGCTTTCGGTCCTGCTCCAAGTCCGGGCCCTCTGCCCGCCGGAAATGACGCTCCGGCCCCTATACACAGCACGCCTTTTGCACCTGCCGCTTTCACTGGGGCTGTTTTATCTGCTGCTGCCGAGCGGGGAGCAGAGCGTATTCAGCACCCTGCCGCCGCAGGTGGTGCCGATGCGCCGTTTGCCGCCGGACTGTCTGCTGCTGGTGTTCTTCGTCTGCTGCCTGTGCGTGTGCGAGCTGAGCCGCTTTTTGCAAAAGCCGACCCCGCAACCAAAAGAAACGGTTGTGAATCGGCGAGAAAAATGATATAATAAACACAGGCATTGAACGGCAGGGAGGTCTCCCTGCAAAGATGGAAATAAAATGAATGAGCATACGCTTATTTTAGATGGAGGACCTAGAATGGATTTACAGAATATGGATCTGAACGGCGGGACCCTGCAGATTTCCACCGAAGTCATCGGCAAGATCGCACGCTGCGCTGCACTGGAAGTGGACGGTGTGTCCGAGGTTTCCTGCGGCAAGCAGAACAAAAAGGTGAAGGATTTTCTGGAAGCTGCCAGCATCCAGCCGCCCGTGACCGTGGAAATGCGGGACGGCACCGCGGAACTGACCCTGAATCTGGTGGTCGCCTTTGGCGCGCGCATCCCCGCTGTGGCTGAAAAGGTGCAGGAAAATGTGAAGACTGCTGTTCAGAGCATGACCAACGTGACCGTGAGCCGCGTCAATCTGGTCATCGCCGGTGTTGCTGCCGCAGAACAGGAATAAGTGAGAGGAATAGAAAACTACTATGGAAAATGTTTTGCCCCGTCGTGAAGCCCGCGAGAATGCGTTTTTGCTGGCTTTTTCGCAGACCTTTGGTGATATCCCCCTGCAGGAGGCTCTGCTCAACAACACGGAAGACGAAGAGCATCCGGTGGATGTGTTCGGCAAGCGGCTTTTGAACGCTTACTACGACCACTCCGCGGAGGTGGATGACCTCATCAGCAGCCATCTGCGCAACTGGACCATGGCCCGTCTGCCCCGCGTGAGCCTGACGGTGCTGCGTCTGGCACTGGCCGAGATGCTGTACGGCGACGAGAAGAAGGTCGCCGTCGTCATCAACGAGGCCGTGGAGCTGACCAAGAAATACGGAGCAGATGAGGATCACCAGTTCGTCAACGGTCTGCTGGGCACGGTGGCCCGCGAGCAGGGGCTGGACACTGCCGAGGATGCAGCGTCCGAAACACTGTGAGCCGCTATACACTGGGCATCGACACAAGCAACTATGCAACCTCTCTGGCGGTTTTTGATACAGCCGGAGAGGTTGTTTGTGCAAAGAAGCGGTTTCTCCCGGTCAAGGAGGGGCAGCTCGGCTTGCGTCAGAGCGATGCGCTGTTCCACCACACCACCGCCCTGCCCGAAATGCTGGAGGAATTGAGCGGGGAGTTCGACCTGACGCAGATCTCTGCTGTGGGTGTCTCCCAGAAGCCGCGCCCGGTGGAGGGCAGCTATATGCCTTGCTTCCTTGCGGGCGTCAGCGCGGCCACGGCCTTTTCCAAGGCCCGCGGCATCCCGCTGATCCGCACGACCCACCAGCAGGGCCACGCCGCAGCAGCGCTGTTTGCCGCAAAAGGGGAGGAGCTGTTCCGCCAGAAGGTGCTGCTCTTCCACATTTCCGGCGGCACCACCGACCTGCTGCTCTGCGATCAGGTGGAACAGATCGAGACGCTGGGCACCAGCACCGACCTTTACGCCGGGCAGGCAGTGGACCGCGTGGGCGTCAAGCTGGGCTTTGGTTTTCCGGCCGGTGTCGAAGTCTCCCGCCTTGCGGCGTTGTGTGAGGAACCCATCAAGCCGAAATCCAGCGTCAAGGGGATGCAGTGCAGCCTTTCCGGGCTGGAAAACCAGTGCAATGCCCTGCTTGCCGCCGGGAAAAGCCCGGACTATGTCTGCAAATACTGCTTGCTCTGCGTGGCGGATACCGTTGTGAAGATGACCAAGGCCGCGCAGAAAGAATATCCGGGGCTTCCGGTGGTCTGCGCGGGCGGCGTCATGAGCAGCGATATCATCCGCCAATGGGTGCAGCAGCGTCTGCCGCAGGTGTATTTTGTGCCGGGCCAGTATTCCAGCGATAACGCCATCGGGGTATCGATCCTTGCCGCACGGGAGGTCGGATCATGGCTGAAGTGATCTCTGTCTCGGCTTTGAACCGCTACGTCAAGACCCTGCTCGATGCGAACGACCTGCTGTTTGACCTTGCGCTCCGGGGCGAGATCGCGAACTTTGTCCAGAACGCCCGGAGCGGCCACTGCTATTTTTCCCTGCGGGATGAGACCGCCAGCGTGAAAGCTGTCATGTTCCGCTCCGACGCGCGGCGGCTGGGGTTCCGCCCCGAAGAGGGAATGAAGGTCGTCGTGCGCTGCCGGGTCACCCTCTACGAGCGGGACGGTGCGTTTCAGGTCTATGTCAACGACATGTTCCCGGATGGCATCGGTTCGGCGCAGCTTGCCTTTGAGCAGCTGAAAGCAAAGCTCGACCAAGAGGGTCTGTTCGCGCCGGAGCATAAGAAGCCGCTGCCGCAGTTTCCCCGGTGCGTCGGCCTTGTCACCAGCAAGACCGGTGCCGCATTGCAGGATATCCGCAATGTCATCGGGCGGCGTTGGCCTGCTGTGAAGCTGCTGCTCTGCCCGGTCAACGTGCAGGGCTTTGAGGCGGCGGATGAGATCGCCGCGGCCATCGACCGGCTCGACAAGAGCGGCAGAGTCGATGAGATCATTGTGGCGCGGGGCGGCGGCAGCAGGGAAGATCTCTGGGTCTTCAATGCGGAGCGGATCGCGCGGGCAGCCTACCGCTGCAAAACGCCCCTCATCAGCGCCATCGGCCATGAGATCGACTTCACGATTCTGGACTTCGTAGCGGATCAGCGGGCCCCGACCCCCTCGGCGGCGGCAGAGCTTGCCGTGCCGGATCGGGCCGAGTATGCGCGAAAATTATTCATTTTGGAAGAAAATATTCACAATTCTATCCAAAACAAGCTAGAGTTATGTTATAATAGACTGGACGAAACGGCACAGGCGTTTTCCCGCCCGCAGATGCAGGGCCAGCTTGCCCAGCGCCAGCAGCAATTGCAGATGCTGACCGGGCAGCTCAGTGCAGCGGCGCGGGCAAAGCAGCAGAGCTGTGCGCTCCAAATGAACCATGCCGCGTCACTGGCGGCATCGCTGAACCCTTATGGCGTCCTTGCGCGGGGCTACGCGCTGGTGCAGGACGAAAAGGGCCGCATCTGCGCCCCGGATGCGCTCCGGGCGGGGCAGAGCATTACGCTCTGCGGCGCAAAGAACCGCATCCGCTGTACCGTGGATGCCGTGGAGGAACCCAATGAGAGCACCCAAAAGCTTTGAAGAAGGTATGAACCGGCTGGAAGCCATCCTCGACCAGATGCAGCAGCCGGAGACCACGCTGGCAGAATCGGTCAAGCTGTATGCCGAAGCGGCATCGCTGACCGAATATTGCCGCAATACACTGGAAAAGGCTTCCCTGCAGTTGGATGAGATCGACGCCAAGTGTGCCGAAGCTCAGACGCCGGAAGCGGATCACTAAGGAGGATTTTCGTATGGATTACGCGACGCAGTATCAGGAGTATTTGGCACGGGTCAACCGCGCACTGGAAACTGCCTGTGATGCCTTTCTGCCCGAAGAATCGGAGGTCTGCCGTGCAGCGCGGTACAGCCTTCTCGGCGGCGGCAAGCGCATCCGTGCGGTGCTGGTGCTGGCCGTCTGCGATATGCTGAACGGCGATGCGGCCGCTGCCGAACAGTTTGCGGCGGCGGTGGAGATGCTGCACTGCTACTCGCTGATCCACGACGACCTGCCCTGCATGGACAACGACGACCTGCGCCGGGGCAAGCCCTCCTGCCACAAAGCCTTTGGCGAAGCCACGGCTATGCTGGCGGGTGATGTATTGCTGACCGAGGCGTTCGAGGTCATCGCGAACGTGGCGGCTCCCGCCATCGTGAATGTCCGGGCGGCCAAGGCGCTGGGTGCCGGTGCGGGCAGCCGCGGCATGGTCTACGGGCAGGAGCTTGACCTGAAATATGAGGCGCTGGCCGCAACGGAAGAGCAGCTCCGCCTCATCCATCGCAATAAGACCGGTGCGCTCATCAACGCCGCCGTCCAGATGGGCGCTGCCGCCGCACAGGCCAACGAGACCCAGTGCAAAGAGCTGGAGGCGTACGCCTTCGGCATCGGGCTGGTGTTCCAGATCGTTGACGATGTGCTGGACGTGGTCGGTTCGCAGGAGCAGCTGGGCAAGCCCATCGGCAGCGACAGCGAAAACGGCAAGACCACCTTCGTTACCCTTTACGGTACCGACGGTGCCATGGAGCTGGCCCAGAAGCTGAACGACCGGACCTGCGCCTCTCTGCGCGCAGAATTTGGCGAAAAGAGCGCCTTTTTGGAGCAGCTTGCCAAGAAGCTGCTGGTGCGCCGCAGCTAAGAAAGAAGAAAGAGAGCAGAACATGCAATTCATTCGCGAGGTTTTGTCCCTAAATCAGATCCTGACGGTTTCGCTCCTGAGCTGGTTCGTGGCACAGGTGCTGAAGACCATCATCAACTTTATCCTGCTGGGCAAATTCCAGTTGGAACGGATGTGGGGAGACGGCGGAATGCCCAGCGCCCACAGCGCGACCGTCTGCGCCATGGTCATTGCCACGGCCCGGAGCGAGGGCATCAACTCGGCTATTTTTGCCGTGGCTGCCGTCGTTGCCATCATCACGATGCACGATGCCATGGGTGTCCGCCGCGAGACCGGCGAACAGGCCAAGGTTCTGAATAAAATGATCGAGCAGTGGATCGAGGTGACCGAGAAAAACAACCCCTTCCTCCAGAACATGCACCTGAAGGAAATGGTCGGCCATACGCCGCTGCAGGTGCTGGCCGGCTTTGTGGTCGGCTGCATGGTCGGGCTTCTGTACCCGATGGTGTGATCAGCCCTTGGGCGGGCAGACCGCTCGAATCCATTATGTGAGAAGGATGTGAATCTATGAATTCGCCTTTGCTGGAGAAAATCTCGCAGCCCAGTGATCTGAAAAAGCTGTCCGGCCAGCAGGTCGTGCAGCTTTGTGCGGACATCCGCGAATTTTTATTGGAAAACGTATCTAAGACCGGCGGCCATCTGGCATCCAATCTGGGGGCCGTGGAGCTAACGGTCGCGCTGCACCGCGTCTTTACGACGCCGCAGGATGAGATCGTGTTCGACGTGGGCCACCAGTGCTATACCCATAAGCTGCTGACCGGCCGCCGCGAAGGTTTTGCAAAACTGCGCCAGCTGGACGGTCTGTCCGGCTTCCCGAACCCGAACGAGAGCGAGCACGACGCCTTTATTTCCGGCCACGGCAACACGGCACTGTCCGTTGCCATCGGCATCGCGTGGGCCAAAAAGCTGCGCGGGGAGCCGGGGCAGGTCATCGCCGTCATCGGCGACGGTGCCTTTACCGGCGGCATGGTCTATGAGGGAATGAACAACATCGGCGGGCTGGACAACCTGCTGGTCGTCCTGAACGACAACAAGATGTCCATCTCCAAAAACGTCGGTGCGCTGTCCCGTTATCTGAAGCGTCTGCGCACGACCAACCGCTACTTTGATGCCAAGGAAAATGTGCGCGGCTTCCTTGATCGGGTGCCTGTGATCGGCCCGCCGCTGAAAATGACGATCCATAACGGAAAAACCTTAATGCGCCGCGCTCTGTACCACTCCACCATGTTCGAGGATATGGGCTTCCACTATTACGGCCCCTTTGATGGGAATAACGAACAGGAAGTCGAGCAGATCCTGCGGAGCATCCACAAGCAGCCCGGCCCCCATTTCCTGCACATCGTTACGAAAAAGGGCAAGGGATATGCCCCTGCCGAGAGCAACCCCGGCAACTTCCACGGTGTTTCGAAGTTCGACCTTGTGGACAGCATTCCCGACCCGGAAGTAGCCCCGAAGGAATCCTTCTCGAATGTGTTCGGCAATGTCCTGAACAAAGAGGGAACCACCAACGAGAAGATCTGCGCCATTACTGCAGCCATGAAGTACGGTACCGGTCTGCAATTCTTTGCCCACACCCACCCGAAGCGCTTCTTTGATGTGGGCATGGCCGAGCAGCACGCTGTGACCTTTGCGGCCGGTCTGGCCAGTCAGGGAATTCTGCCGGTGGTCTGCATCTATTCCACCTTCCTGCAGCGCTCCTATGACCAGATCATCCACGACGTCAATCTGCTGAACGAAAACGTTGTGCTTGCCATTGACCGCGCCGGTTTTGTTCCGGCCGACGGCGAGACCCATCAGGGCATCTACGATCCGGCTTTCCTGAGCCAGATCGGTATCCCGACCTATTCGCCCTCGAACTACGCCGAGCTGCGCCATTGGCTGCCGGTGTTGCTCAGTGACGAGCAGAAGGGCCCGCGTGCCATCCGCTACCCGCGCGGCGGCGAGAGCGAGGTGCTGGCTGCTTACGGCTGCTCCGGCCGGGAGTACGATCACCTCTATACTGCCCCCGATGCAAAGGCTGCTTTCATCAGTTATGCCGACGAAGTGGAGGATGTGCTCTGTGCGGCAAAGCTTCTGGGCGAGGAAAAGCTGCCCTGCGACGTTTACAAGCTTGTAAAGATATATCCCTTTACAGATGAATTCATCAAAGAAATTTCGCGCTATGATGTAATTCTGTTCGCCGAGGAGTGCGTCGCATGCGGCGGCATCGGCGAACATCTGGAAGCCGCCCTTTACCGCTCCGGCTGGAAGGGTACGTACATCCACCGGGCCGTCGAGAACCTTCGTCTGCCCCATGCAACAGTCCCGCAGATCAAAGAAGCAACGGGTCTGGATGCTGCCCATCTGGCGCAGACCATCCGGGAGACCGTGAAAGGAGAAACTGTATCTTGAAAATCCGATTGGATCAATATCTGGTTCAGCATGGCCTGATCCAGAGCCGTGAGCGCGCCAAGGCTATGATCATGTCCGGCGTCGTTTTCGTCAACGAGCAGAAGGTGGACAAGGCCGGCGAGATGATCAAGGAAGACGCCAAGGTCGAGGTGCGCGGCCACGACATCGGCTACGTCAGCCGTGGCGGACTGAAGCTGGAAAAGGCGATGCAGTGCTTCCCGCTGACGCCGAACGGCAAGGTCTGCATGGACATCGGCGCCTCCACCGGCGGCTTCACCGACTGTATGCTGCAGAACGGGGCCGTCAAGGTCTATGCCGTGGATGTCGGCTACGGCCAGCTCGCTTGGAAGCTGCGCACCGACGAGCGCGTCGTCAATATGGAGCGCACCAACATCCGCAGCGTCACGCCCGACCAACTGGGCGAACCCATTGAATTTTTCAGTGTGGACGTCTCCTTCATCTCGCTGCATCATATCTTCCCGGTGGCACAGGCCATCACCACGCCGGACGCTATGGGCGTCTGTCTGGTCAAGCCGCAGTTCGAGGCGGGCCGTGAAAAGGTCGGCAAGAACGGCGTCGTGCGTGACCCGGCCACCCACTGCGAAGTGCTCCACAATGCGATGGGCTATGCCGCCGCCAACGGCTTCGCGGTGCGCGGGCTGGACTTCAGCCCTGTCAAGGGCCCGGAAGGCAACATCGAATATCTGATGTTCGTTCAGAAGAGCGACGAGCCCGCCGTGCTGGACGACAGTGTGGCAAAGCAGGTCGTGGAGGCCAGCCATTCCACGCTGGATCGCTGAATCTGACGATTTAGAAGAGGTGAAGGACGTGACGGTCTATATTTCGCCCAACCCCGGCAAGCCGATGGCCTACGGCATCTCCCAGCGGGCCGCGCAGATTCTGATGGCCCACGGTGCCAAGGTGCTGATGCAGATGAACCTCCGGGAGGAGTGCAACACCATGGGGGTGCAGTTCCTGCCCCAAAAGGAGTGCCTTGAAAAGACCGATGTCATCCTGACCATCGGCGGCGACGGAACCATCCTGCACGAAGCAAACCTCTCGCTGGAATACCACAAGCCAATCCTCGGCATCAATCTGGGCCGATGTGGCTTTCTGGCCACCTGCGAGGTCGATGAAATGGAGCAGAAGCTCTCTGCCGTCGCGCGAGGGGACTACATGCTGGACACCCGGATGCTGCTCTACGTCCGGGTGTTGGGCGACGACAGCTGGGAGGGCCACGCTCTGAACGATGTCGTTATGACCAAAGGCCGCTTGCAGCAAGCCATCGACTTCAGCATCTACTGCGACGATATCCTTGTGGAGCACTACCGTGGAGATGGTGTGATCGTTGCTACGCCCACCGGCTCCACCGCCTATTCGCTGGCGGCGGGCGGCCCGATTCTGGACTCGCAGACCAAGGGCGTGGTCGTCACCCCCATCTGCCCCCACAGCCTTGCCAGCCCGGCTATGGTCTTTGCGCAGGAGCGCAAGATCAACATCTGTGTCGGGCAGGTGGCGGACGAGGAAGTATTCATCAGCTGCGACGGTGCCGCCGGGTATTCGCTCTGCGCCGGTGCCACCGCCGAGGTGCGCCTGAGCGACCAGATCGTTCAGCTCATCACCTTCAGCAAAGCCGACCAGTTTCAGGCCATTGACCAGAAACTGCGCGGCAGACGGTAAGTTTTGATAGAAAGGGGAAACCGTATGGCCAGCAGCCGAGGCGATGCCAAAAGCAAACGGGAGCGTCAGCAGACGATCCTGCGCCTGATCCAAGAATATCCAATCAGCCGTCAGGAGTCTCTGCTCGACTATCTGCGGAAGGAAGGGTTTGACGCCACACAGGCCACCATCTCCCGTGATATCCGGGAACTCAGCCTTGTAAAAGCCGCGACGAGCACCGGTTACCGGTATGTTTCCAGCCACAACGAAGAGCTGAACCCTAAAATTCAGGGCCGTTTTGAGACGATCTTTCACGAATCCGTCCTCGGCGTGGACTATGCCGGACATGTGGTTCTCGTCAAATGCTACTCCGGTATGGCGAACGCAGCCTGTGAGGTGTTCGACGCTTTGAAATGGAAAAATGTTGTCGGAACACTGTCCGGCGACGATACGTTCCTGATCGTGGCGCGCTCGGAACGGGATGCCAAAACCATCTGCACCGAGCTGACCCACCACATCGGACAAAAATAATGCGGGAGAAATTACCATGCTGAGTAGTCTGCAAATCGAAAATGTTGCAGTCATCCAGAAAGCCAATGTGCATTTTGAAAAGGGGCTGAACGTCCTCACCGGCGAAACAGGCGCGGGCAAATCGATCCTGATTGATTCCATCAACGCCATCCTCGGCAACCGGACGTCCAAGGATCTCGTGCGCACCGGAGCTGCCAAGGCGGTCATCCGCGCTGCCTTCGACGATGTGCCCCCTTCGGTTCTGGACAGTCTGGAGAAGGCGGGGTACGAACGCTCGGAGGCGCTGACCCTGAGCCGGGAGATCACCGCCGAGGGCAAGAGCACCTGCCGCATCAACGGGATGCCCGCCACAGCGGCCATCCTGCGGGAGCTGTGCGGCGGACTGATTAACATCAACGGCCAGCACGACTCGGTGGGTCTACTGAACCCGGCCCGCCACGAGGGCATTCTGGACGCCTATGCCCAGAACAGCGCAGAATTTCAGGAATATTATGCGGTCTACCGGGAACTCATTAAGGTCAAAAAGGAACTGGATGCCATCATCACCGATGAAGCGGAAAAACAGCGCCGCATCGACCTGTTGAGCTATCAGGTTCAGGAGATCGAGGACGCCGCGCTGACGGCAGGGGAAGAGGAAACGCTGGATGCCCGCCGCAGGGTGCTGGCGAACGCCTCCACCATCCGGGAGCGCATCTCCCAGAGCTACGCTCTGCTTTCGGGTGACGACGAGACGCCCGGTGCAGTCGATCTGCTGGGCGAAGCTTCCAATGCCATTGACGCCGCTGCACAGGTGGACGGGAGCCTTTCCGCTGCCGCCGGGCAGCTGCTGGATCTCTATTATTCCGCCAAGGATTTATCCGCCGACCTCATCAACCGGCTCGATGGATATGATACAAATGATGCAGAACTGGACGAGATCGAACAGCGCATCGATCGGATCTACAAGCTCAAGCGCAAGTACGGCGACACGGTGGAAGACATCATCGCTTTTGGCCAGCGGGCGCGAGAAGAACTGGAACGCATCCAGTTCTCGGAGGAGCGGGCCGAACAGCTGCAAGCGGAAAAGCACCGGCTTTATGTGCTGGCGCGGGATAAGGCCGAGGCGCTGACCCAGACCCGCCTGAAAGCTTTTGAAGAGCTGAACAAACGCATTTCCGGCACGCTGGATTTTCTGAACATGCCCGGCGTCCGAATGACGCTCCGCCACACAAGGGGGCCGCTGGCCAGCCATGGACAGGACAGCGTGGAATTTTATATCTCCACCAACCCCGGTGAGGCCCCGAAGCCGCTGGCAAAGATCGCGTCCGGCGGCGAGCTGAGCCGCATCACGCTGGCCATCAAGAACGCAATGGCAGATAAGGACGCCGTGCCCACCGTCATCTACGATGAGATCGACAGCGGCGTTTCGGGCAAGGCTGCCAGCCGCATCGGCGAGGTGCTCAAGCAGAGCGCAAAGGACCACCAGATCCTCTGCATCACCCACACCGCACAGATCGCTGCACTGGCTGACTGCCATCTGCTCATCCAGAAAAATGTTGCAAACGAGCGCACCTATACCGAGATCCATCCCCTTGATCAGGAGGGCCGGGTGGATGCGCTGGCGCATATCATTTCCGGCGATTATGTCACCGAGCTTTCCCGTGCCAACGCGCGGGAGATGCTGGGCATTGCCGAGCGGGAAACTCGTGATTGACAAGCTTCCGGAAATGTGTTAAACTGGCTTTCGTTGAAAGGCGAAGAAGGGAATAAGTACCCTGAAGCGCTCTGCCCAGAGAGGCCCCGGTTGGTGAAAGGGGCGTGCAGAGCAGCGGGGGAAATACCTCCCGGAGCTGCAAGCTGAATGAGAAGCTTTCTCTAGTAGGCCGTGCCGCGTGCGAGCGTTACAAACGCAGGAGTGTCGTCCTACTCTGGGGCATGCACTCGTGAGGCCGTTTCCGTGAGGAGGCGGCAAACAGAGGTGGTACCGCGATTTTTTCTCGCCCTCTGCCAAATTTATTTTGGCAGGGGGCGTTTTCTTTTCCCTCTGCCCACAACAACAGGAGGAACTATCCATGACTCTCTACGAAGAACTCAAGGCTCGCGGTCTGGTTGCCCAGATCACCGATGAGGAGATCATCGACCTCATCAACAACGGCAAAGCCACCTTCTACATCGGCTTCGACTGCACGGCCGACAGCCTGACTGCCGGTCACTTCATGGCGCTGACCCTGATGAAGCGTCTGCAGATGGCGGGCAATAAGCCTATCGCTCTGATCGGCGGCGGCACCACCATGATCGGCGACCCCTCCGGCCGCACCGACATGCGCAAGATGCTGACCAAGGAAGACATTGCTCACAACGCGGCATGCTTCAAGAAGCAGATGGAAAAATTCATCGACTTCTCCGACGGTAAGGCTCTGATGCTGAACAACGCCGACTGGTTGCTGAACCTGAATTACGTGGAGTTGCTGCGCGATGTGGGCGCTTGCTTCTCCGTCAACAACATGCTGCGCGCCAAGTGCTATGAACAGCGGATGGAGAAGGGCCTGTCCTTCCTCGAATTCAACTACATGATCATGCAGAGCTACGACTTCTACTACATGTTCCAGCACTACGGCTGCAACATGCAGTTCGGCGGCGATGACCAGTGGAGCAACATGCTGGGCGGCACGGAGCTGATCCGCCGTAAGCTGGGCAAGGATGCCTACGCCATGACCATCACCCTGCTGACTGATTCGCAGGGCAAGAAGATGGGTAAGACCGCGGGCAACGCCGTCTGGCTCGACCCCAACAAGACCAGCCCCTTCGAGTTCTATCAGTACTGGCGCAACGTTGGCGATGCGGATGTCATGAAGTGCATTCGGATGCTGACCTTCCTGCCGCTGGAGCAGATCGATGAGATGAGCACTTGGAAGGACGAGCGCCTGAACGAGGCAAAGGAGATCCTTGCCTACGAGCTGACCAGCATGGTCCACGGCAAGGAAGAGGCCGAAAAGGCACAGAAGGCCGCCCGCGCCCTGTTCAGCGGTGCCGCAGATACCGAGCATATGCCCGCCACCCAGTTGACCGAGGCGGACCTGACCGATGGCTCCATCGGCATCCTGACCCTGATGGTCAAGGCCGGTCTGGCCGCTTCCAACGGCGAAGCCCGCCGTCTGGTCGTGCAGGGCGGCGTCCTCGTCGATGGTGAGAAGGTCGCAGCTCCCACCGTCAGCTTCACCGCAGACCAACTGACCAAGGGCATCGTCATCAAGAAGGGCAAGAAGGTCTACCACAAGGTGACCCTGTAATCCCGGAAACTCCAGAAAACCAAACTGCAAAACGCCCCGCTTCCTTCTCACAAATGAGAGAGGAGCGGGGCGTTTGTTGGTTGTATCGATGGATGGAAAAATGATGCTGTTGCTTACAGCTCGAAGGCTTTCTTCAGCACATCGTAGGCGGCATCCTCATTCTCCGCGCGGACCAGCAGAGAAATATCCAAGTCGCTGGTGGTGATGAGCAGCACTTCGATGTCTGCCATGGCCAGCGCATTCAGGGCGCGGGCGGCCACGCCGCAGCTGGTGACCATTTCCTCGCCGAAGAGGTTCAGCTTGGAGTAGCCGACGCTGATCAGCGGGGAAGCTTTGGCGTCTTTATCGAGGTTGGCGGCAGAGATGGCCTTCATCACAAGCGGAAGGTCGCTGGAGGAGGCGGTAAAGCTGAAATCAATGGTGGTGCCGTGGGGGGCGCTCTGGCTGATCATATCCACCACAACGCCGGTATCGGCAAAGATCTGCAGATAACGTGCCAGACTGTTGCCCTTGAACTGGACATCCTGAACGCTGATCATCATGAGGCTGGGTTCGATGTTGATCTTCGATACACCGTACATAGTAAACACTCCATTCTGCCCGTGAGGGCTCCAAGTTCCGGCACTCTCACATTTCTGCGATCATGTTACCCATATTGTACAGCCCCGGCTCCTTTTTTGCAAGATAAACGGCGGCATTCACTGCGCCATTCGCAAAAATGCTGCGGGAATAAGCGGTGTGCTTGAGGGTGATGACCTCATCCTGCCCGCAAAACAGCACTTCGTGGTCGCCCACGATGCTGCCGCCGCGCACCGAGCTGATGCCGATCTCCTTCGGGTCGCGCTTCTGGCGGACGGAGGAGCGGTCATAGACGTAATGATACTCGCCGTTGTTCTCCTCGTTGATGGCGTCGGCCAGCATCAGAGCCGTGCCGCTGGGTGCATCCAGCTTGTTGTGATGGTGCTGCTCCACGATCTCAACGTCATAATCCACGCCGAGGATGGCAGAAGCGCGCTTGCACAGCTCGGACAGCACATTGATGCCCATGGACATATTGGCACTCTTGAACACGGCCACGGTGCGGGAGAGCTGCACGACTTTCAACTGCAGCTCCTCGGACAGGCCGGTGGTGCAGACCACGATGGGCAGCTTGTGGGCTTCGCAATAAGGCAGAGCCTTTTCCACGGCGGCGGGAGAGCTGAAGTCGATGATGACATCGCCCTTGCCCTCCAGCTTCTCCAAGCTGTCGTACACGGGGATGCCGTTCTGCTCGCCGTCCTTCACGTCGATACCGGCCACCACGCGGCAGTCCTCGCGCTTTGCGATCATCTCGCACAGCGCATGGCCCATGCGGCCGCCGATGCCCTGAATGATGATATCCGTCATTTGATTTTACCTCGTTGTTTTGTTCCGCTCATTTTCCGAAAAAGGCCAAATGCCCGGAAGAGCATTCCACCGGGCATTGGACCTGCATTTTATTTAAATCAGACCTTCTGCGGCCAGCGCCTGTTCGATCTTCTCCTTGTGGGCGTCGCTGGGCTCCACCAGCGGCAGACGGCATGCGCCTGCGTTCCAGCCCAGCACGTTCATCGCGTACTTGACCGGGATGGGGTTGACCTCGCAGAAGAGGGCATCGGCCAGCGGCAGCATCTCCAACTGCAGCTGGCAAGCCTTCTTGGTGTCGCCCTCGAACCATGCCTTGCAGCACGCGTGCACCAGTTCCGGCTTGACGTTGGAGACCACACTGATGACGCCCTTACCGCCCAGAGACAGCAGGGGAACCACCTGATCGTCGTTGCCGGAATAGATGTTCAGCTCGTCACCGCAAAGCTGTGCGATCTTCGCCACCTGCGAAATGTTGCCGGAAGCCTCCTTGATGCCGTTGATGAGGGGGTGCTTGCTCAGCTCCAGCGCCGTTTCCGGGGCGATGTTCAGGCCGGTGCGGGAAGGCACATTGTAGACGATGACCGGGATGCCGGCGGCGTCCGCCATGGCGGTGAAGTGTGCCAGCAGACCTGCCTGTGTGGTCTTGTTGTAGTACGGGGTGACCAGCAGCAGGGCGTCTGCGCCGCACTCGGCAGACTTTGCCGCCAGTGCACAGCCGTGGTCGGTGTCGTTGGAACCGGCACCGGCGATGACCGGAACGCGGTGGTTCACGGTATCGACGGTGAACTTGATGGCAGCCAGCTGCTCCTCATCGGTCATGGTGGAGCACTCGCCGGTGGTGCCGCAGATGACGATGGCATCGGTGCCGCGGGCGATCTGGTCCTCAATGATGCGTCCCAGCTCGTCGAAATTGACGCTGCCATCCTCGTACATCGGGGTGATGATCGCCACGCCCGCGCCGGTAAAGACAGGATTTTTCATAGTGTAAAATCTCCTTTTTGCTGCGTTTCCAAACGCAGATCAATCAAAATAGCCCTTGGCGGCCAGCAGCTCGGCCAGCAGGACAGCGCCGCCCGCCGCACCGCGCAGGGTGTTGTGGCTCATGCAGGCGAACTTGTAGTCAAACAAGGTGTCCTCCCGCAGACGGCCGAGGCAGACGGCCATGCCGTTCTCGGTGTTGCGGTCCAGCTTGGGCTGGGGACGATCGTTTTCGGTGAAGTAGTGCAGGAACTGCTTGGGTGCGCTGGGCAGCTCCAGCTCCTGTGCGGGGCCGCGGAAGCTGGCCCATGCTTCGAGGATCTGCTCCTTGGTAGGCTTCTTGTCAAAGCTCACGAAGACAGCAGCGGTGTGGCCGTCCGAAACGGGGACGCGGAAGCACTGCGCGGTGATGACGGGCTTCTCGGCGTTGACGATCTTGTCGCCCTCGATGTGGCCCCACAGCTTCAGCGGCTCCTGCTCGCTCTTTTCCTCCTCGCCGCCGATGTAGGGAATCACATTGTCGATGATCTCCGGCATCCGGTCGAAGGTCTTGCCCGCGCCGGAAATGGCCTGATAGGTGCAGACCAGCGCCTTGTTGACGCCGAACTCCTTCATCAGGGGGTGCAGGGCGGGAACGTAGCTCTGCAAGCTGCAGTTGGACTTGACTGCGATGAAGCCGCGCTTGGTGCCCAGACGCTTGCGCTGGGCCGGGATGATCTCGATGTGGTCGGCGTTGATCTCCGGCACCACCATCGGCACATCCGGGGTGCCGCGGTTTGCGCTGTTGTTGGAGACGACCGGGCACTCTGCCTTGGCGTAAGCCTCTTCCAGCGCCTTGATCTCGGCCTTGGGCATATTGACCGCGCAGAAGATGAAGTCCACCTGAGAGGCGACCTCTTCCACCTTGGAGGCGTCCAGCACGACCATCTTCTTGACGCTTTCGGGCATCGGAGTGGTCATAGCCCAGCGGGAGCCGACGGCTTCCTCATAGGTCTTTCCGGCGCTGCGGCCGGAAGCGGCCAGCGTGGTCAGCTTGAACCAAGGATGATTTTCCAGCAGCGTGACAAAGCGCTGACCGACCATGCCAGTCGCACCGACGATACCAACTTTATATTGTTTTTCCATTTCCAGCACCTTTCCTTTCAAAAAAACAAATTCACACAGAACACGGCTTGCAAACCGGACGCCTATGCAATATAATAGATACTGTTTACACAGATTTTATGATAACATTGATACGGCCTCCGTGTCAATCATCGGAAAGGCAAATGCGAAGCATGTTAAAAAAAGATTTTTGGTACGATTTACCCAAAGAACTCATCGCGCAGGAACCGGCGGACCCTCGTGACTCGGCCCGGCTGATGGTCCTGAGCCAGAAAGACGACAGCATCCAGCACCGCATCTTCCACGACCTGCCGGAATATTTGGAGCCGGGCGACCTGCTGGTCGTCAACAACTCCAAGGTCCTGCCCGCCCGCATCGTGGGCGTCAAACAGCCTACCGGCGCGGTCTGCGAGCTGCTGCTGCTGCGTCAGGTCAAGGGCGACCAGTGGGAGTGCCTTGCCAAGCCCGGCAAGCGGATGCAGGCCGGCACCAAGGTGAGCTTCGGCGACGGCACCCTGACGGCCGTGGTGGACGAGACGCTGGAAGACGGCAACAAGTTCGTTACATTTTATTATGACACCGAGACGCTTTATGAAAAGCTGGACGAATTTGGCAAAATGCCTCTGCCGCCCTATATCACCAAGCAGCTCGAAGACCAGAGCCAGTATCAGACCGTCTACGCCAAGGAGCTTGGCAGCGCCGCCGCCCCGACGGCCGGTCTGCACTTCACCCCGGAGCTGATGGATGCCATCCGCGCCAAGGGCGTCGGCATCGCTGAAGTGACCCTGCACGTCGGCCTCGGCACCTTCCGCCCGGTGATGGAGGATGAGATCACCGACCACAAGATGCACAGCGAGTGGTACTCCGTCAGCGAGGAGACCGCCCAGCGCATCCGGGAGACCAAGGCCGCCGGGCACCGCGTCATCGCAGTCGGCACCACGAGCTGCCGCACGCTGGAAGCCGTCGCCGCCAAGTACGGCGAGATCAAGGCTTGCAGCGGAAACACCTCCATCTTCCTGTATCCGGGCGTCAAGTTCAACTGCATCGATGGCCTCATCACCAACTTCCACCTGCCCGAAAGCACCCTCATCATGCTCGTTTCCGCCCTCTACGGCTATGAGAAGACCATGGCCGCGTATAAGGTAGCTGTGGAAGAGAAATACCGCTTCTTCAGCTTTGGGGATGCAATGCTCATAGTTTGATACAAAATTCACGCTTTTTGCGATATTTGTATGTAGAAAAAAGTAAAGGCCCGATGGCGATTATGCCGTCGGGTCTTTTGTCATTTCAGGATGAAAGTGTATCAAAAAGCTTTTGATATCGAAAAAGATATTGCTAAATTGGCAGATATTTTGGGACACAGCAATATTAACACAACCAGAATTTATATTATGACTACCGGGGTCGAGCACCGTCGAAAAATAGAAAGCCTTGGGCTGGTGTGTTAGATTGGATAATATCTGCGGTATTTCTCTATGATATTTCAAAACATAATCAACATAAAACATAATCAACATTATGTCGCAAATGAAAAAAAGGATGGCAGTTGCCATCCTAAATGAGTATAGAAACCAAGCCCTCCTGCGCTTCAAATCATCGCGGAAAGGCTGATTTGTAATGCAATAATACAGAAAGAATCAAGTACGACTTCTGATTTTTATTGGCATTGCAGTTGCGTTTTATGGTTCAATGTGGTAAAATACCAGATGATGTTCTAACAATCGGCAGAGAATGACATAATGTTGATTATGTCGCAAATGAAAAAGGGAGAGCTCTGACTGTGGAGTTATATGAGCATAACCAAATAGCATATCAAGAGGCTGATAAAATGCTGAAGACCTATGGCTGCGCTGCGGTCATTCACCCTACCGGCACAGGGAAAAGCTTTATCGCGTTCAAGCTGATTGAAGAGCATCCCGATGCGCAATTCTTGTGGTTGTCCCCGAATGATTATATCTTTGAAAGCCAGCGGCGGAATGTCAGCGGCAATTTCAACAATGTCGTTCATATGACCTATACCCGGCTGATTCGGATGAACGAAGAAGAGCTGAATCTGCTCTGCTCGGAATATATCATTCTGGACGAATTCCATCGGTGTGGGGCGTACTGCTGGGGAACTGGTGTAGAACGGCTGCTGAAAAACTACCCCCGTGCAAAAGTTCTGGGACTGTCCGCAACGCCGATTCGGTATCTGGACAACTGCCGAAACATGGCAGAAGAACTTTTTACCGTCAAGGGAAAGCTTTGTGTTGCCAGTGAAATGACCTTGGGAGAAGCAATTGTCCGCGGAATCCTGCCAGCACCGCAATATGTGACAACAATGTTTCAGTACCAGCAGGAGCTGCACCGTTACCAGAAGCGGATCAATTGGCAGGTGCCTAATGGCGCGAAAGATATCAGTCAGCGTCAATTGAATGCACTGCGCAGGGCTCTTTGGCAAGCGGATGGACTGGAGAAAATTTTTTCACGCTATCTGAAAAGGAACGGGAAATACATCTTGTTCTGCACGGATTGGGCACAGATGCAAAAAATCAGAGCACAGCTTCCGCAGTGGCTGCGTGGCATTGATGATAGCCCGCAGATCTATTGCCTCTACGCAGGTGAACGGGAAACGGAAGCGGAGTACGAAGAATTCCTGAAAGACCAAAGGAATCATTTGAGACTTTTGCTGTGCATCAACCGGTTGAACGAGGGCGTTCATGTGGCTGATATTGACGGCGTGATTTTGTTTCGCGTGACCTCTTCGCCGATTCTCTACAAACAGCAGATCGGCAGAGCGTTGACCACCGGCAATGGAAAACAGCCGCTTATCTTAGATATTGTCAACAATTTTGACGGCTTGTCCAGTGTTGGCACGATTCGAGCGGAAATGGCTGCTGCCGTTCAGAAATTGCGCAGTGCGGGCAAAGAAAATCTGGTCCGCGTAGACAAATTTCCGATTGAGGAACAGGTGGAGGATAGCGTCCGGCTGGTTCAAGAACTGGAAAACACCTTGAATAATACATGGGATACGTGGTATGCGGAAGCGTGTGCCTATTTTTCTTCTCATGGAAATCTGGCGGTTTCAAGACGGTATGTTACGGAAAGCGGAATGCAGCTTGGTGTTTGGATACAGACCCAGCGGGCTGTTTTCAACGGAAAAGCCAGAGGAAACCTTACCGATGAACAAGTGAATGCGTTGAATGCCATTGGAATGGAATGGGGCAGTGTTCTGGACAGCGCATGGAACGAGACTTGGAAATTGGCAAAGGAATATTACGAGGCCAATGGGAATCTGCTTGTGCCGGATAGCTTTCAAATCGGTGGTATAGATCTAGGAAAGTGGATCGCATACCAGCGCAGCCGAAAGAAGCATGGCCGACTTTCTGCGGAACGCGTTGCGAAACTGAATGAAATTGGCATGGTGTGGGACACAGTTAATTCCAGATGGGAGCAGCGATATGCACAAGCGAAGCGGTATTTTGATAAAAAAGGAAATCTGGATATCCCAAGTTCCTACCGCTGTGAAGACGGCTTCCTGTTGGGGATGTGGGTTGCAAGTCAGAGAAAAGCCAAAACGGGCGCAAATAAATCCAAAAGGTTGACTGCTGAACAAATCGACCGACTTACTGCAATTGGGATGGACTGGGGCGGCACTCAGGAGACTCAGTGGCAAAATGCCTATCGACGGGCAGAAGAATACTACCAACAGAACGGAAATCTGAACATTCCGTATGCTTATTGCACGGTGGATGGCTATCGGCTTGGTCGGTGGCTGGCCCGGCAGAAAAATGCGGGAAGGAAAAGCGGCAATTGTGTCATGACTCCGGAGAGAGTTGCAAAATTAGAGAAGATAGGAATTGTGTGGGATGTTGCAAGATAACCTAAAAAATCGTGTCGCGGCAGTGGTTGTTACTTACAACCGGCTGGAATTCCTAAAGAGGTGTGTGAATTCACTGCATAAACAGACCGTACCGTGCGATATTTTAGTCGTGGATAATGCCAGTACCGATGAAACGGCCCAGTGGCTTGAATCACAGACAGATATTTTTTTTCATAATACGGGGAGCAACCTTGGCGGTGCCGGCGGATTCCATTATGGTATGCGCTGGGCGGTAGAGGCAAATTATGACTATCTGTGGGTCATGGATGACGATTGCTTTCCCAAAACGGATGCCTTGGAGAAGCTTTTGAGTGCAGACTCTCTTCTGAAGGGAGTGTATGGATGGATGAGCAGTGTTGCCCTATGGAAGGATGGCCGTGAATGCCGAATGAATCGTCCGAAGGTGAAAAAAAGCTTTTACGAACACATCGAATTACTACGTGAGGGAGTTCTGCAAGCGGAACAGGCAACATTTGTCTCGCTGTTCCTAAAAAGTGAAACGGTTCGTGAAGTTGGTCTACCAATTGCCGAATATTTCATCTGGGGAGATGACATCGAGTACACCCGGCGAATCGCTGTACGAAGAAATTATCCTTGTTATATCGTTGGGCAAAGCCAAGTGATTCATGCCATGAAAAACAATAACGGTAGCAATCTGGCATTGGATGATATTGAGCGTATCAACCGATATTGGTACGCATACCGGAATGAAAACTATACCTACCGACAGGAAGGCATAAAAGGCATCTGCTATTATCTGGCACGTTGCGGAAAGCACGGAACGCAGATTTTGCTTTCCGCAAAAGACCATCGATTGAAACGCCTCGGTGTGTTGTTCCAAGGGATGATAAGCGGGGTTGGCTTTGCCCCAAAGGTGGAATACGTTGCGGGAACACGAAATGATGCGGAATCTACTATAAGAGAGTGAGAGAACAAATTCATGCAAAACAGAGAATATATAAAGACGAAGAAATTGAAAGAAATGCAAGAAAACCCTCGATTTTTGAAGCGTGTGCTGATCGGGATTTTTGCGTTTTACTGTGTATTCGTTGTGCTGTTTTACTTTCTGACAGGCGATCAACTGATTTATCGGGAGTCGCGAGGAGAGCAAAAAATGCCAGCAGCGACTGCGGGAACGGTGGAGCTGTATCAGGGCAGCGATGTGACACAGTACTTTATGACTGGCGTACAGCGTCTAGATTCCGTTTCCGTGCTGTGGGGAACTTATTACCGTGCCAATGCTGGCACTGTTACCGTCGAGCTTCTACGAACCGATACTGGAGAAGTTCTTATGAGCGGCCAATTCGCTGCGGTGGATATCCAAGAGGGCGGCACAACAACCATTTATGCGCAGCAGCCCATAGAGGGCTTGCCGGGTGTTGAGCTGGCACTTCATATTACAGCAGATTCCGCTCCCGGTGAGGCGGTCTCCCCTCTGATGGATGCAGAAAATCCTTCAACCGGCGGTCTTTGGCTGAACGGAGAGCAAACGGCCGGTCTCTTGTGCTTCAGCACGGCAGGTACCGATTATATCCGCGCGGGACTGCATTATTGGCAGTTGGTGAGCATTGTTGGCGCGGTATTGCTGGCGGTGCTGGTATTTGCATGGAATCGCTACCAGCGCGGCAAGCAGGATATTCTGGCCGACGCAATACTCGCAGTGAAAAAATATCGCTTTCTCATTAAACAACTTGTCTCCCGCGATTTCAAAACCAAATATAAGCGCTCTGTACTGGGTGTGTTCTGGAGCTTTTTAAACCCGCTTTTGACGATGACAGTGCAGTATTTCGTCTTTTCGACCATCTTCAACTCGGACATTGAATACTACCCGGCTTATCTGCTCGTTGGTATCGTTTCGTTCAACTTCTTCAACGAAGCCTGTGGCATGGGCCTGATGTCGATCATTGGCAACTCCGGCCTGATTACCAAAGTCTATATGCCGAAGTATATCTATCCGCTTACGCGCGTGATGTCCTCGGTGGTCAACTTGGCGATCTCTCTGATCCCGCTGATCATTGTTTCAATGTTTACGGGCGTTCATTTCCGTAAATCGGCGTTACTGGCGCTCTATTTTTTGGTCTGTCTGATCCTTTTCACGCTGGGTGTGGTTTTGCTGCTCTCGGCGGCGATGGTCTTCTTCCGGGATGTGCAATTCCTTTGGAATGTCATCAGCATGATCTGGATGTACGCAACACCGCTGTTTTACCCAGAGACGATTCTTCCGGATCAGTTCAAGTTCGTTCTGCAGATCAACCCGCTGTACCACATCATCAAAGCGGAGCGCACCTGTATTTTGGGCGGTGTTTCGCCGGACCCGGTGGTCTATGTGCAGTGTCTACTGATGGCACTGGCCGCGCTGCTGATAGGTGCGCTGGTATTCAAAAAGACCCAGAACAAGTTTGTGCTGTATTTGTAAAGGAGGTGGAACATTATGAGCAAAACGATGATCGAAGTAAATAACGTAACGATGCGCTTCCATATGAATACAGACCGCATCCTGTCATTGAAGGAATTTGTGACCACCGCCCTTCGCGGTAAGCTGGCATTTCAGGACTTCACCGCGTTGAACCATGTTTCCTTTACTGTGAAAAAAGGCGAGACTGTTGGCCTTATCGGCCACAACGGCGCGGGCAAAAGTACCATGCTGAAGGTGATCTCCGGCATTCTGGAGCCGACAAAAGGTAAGGTCACGACCCACGGCAATATCGTCCCCATGCTGGAGCTTGGTTCCGGCTTCGATTTTGACCTCACCGGCCGGGAAAACATCTATCTGAACGGTGCGATCCTAGGCTACAGTGAGGAATTCCTGAAAGCAAAGTACGATGAGATTGTAGAGTTCTCCGAACTGGGCGACTTCATCGAAATGCCCATCCGCAACTACTCGTCCGGTATGTTGGCCCGTCTGGCTTTCTCCGTTGCGGCAGAGGTACAGCCGGAAATTCTGATCGTAGACGAGATCCTTTCGGTGGGCGACGCAAACTTTCAGGAGAAGAGCCGCAAGCGGATGATGGAACTCATGAGCGGAGGCACGACCGTGCTGTTCGTCTCGCACAATCTGGAACAGATCCGCGAGATGTGCTCCAAGGTCGTTTGGCTGGAGCACGGTACCGTGCAGATGGTGGGGGATACCAAAGAAGTCTGCGACGCGTATGCGAAAGCTTGATCAGCGCGGAATTTCGATGGAGTAATAGGAGGAATATAAAAGTGAAATCACCTTTTTTAACAGTCATTGTCCCCATGTATAATGTGGAAGCATATATTGAACAGTGCCTTCACAGCCTATTGAATCAATCATACTCAGACTTCAAAGTAATTGTAGTAGATGATGGTTCAAAAGATAATAGTGCCGTGGTTGCCAAAAAGTATGCACATGATTATCCTGAGCAATTTACATATTTTTATCAAGAAAACAAAGGACCTGGTGCTGCTCGTAACAGTGGAATGAAGTTGGTGACAACTGATTTTATTGCATTCTTAGATAGTGATGACTGGTGGATGCCTCGCACCGCAGAACGACTCCATGAAGCTCTTATGAGAGAAACCGAGCAGCCAGATATTATTTTTATGGCACCGACTGTTTACAATATGGCCACGAAAGAATTTTCAGCATGGGCGGATAATGACCGTTTGGAGAAAATTTTTGAAGATACAGATGTCTGCTGTCCACGAGATAAAATAGAAATGTATGCACTAGAAGCTAGTGTTTGTCGTTCAGTATGGAGAAAAGATTTTCTTGTAAATCATAATTTCCATTTTCCTGTAGGTGTAAAGTGGGAAGACGTATTTCCTCACTTCTATTTATTTTATTGGGCACGACGTTGTATTTATGTGCCAGATTGTGGATTTGTGTATCGTGTTAATTCAGGTGGTCAAATTACTTCGCTTTCGGATGCATCAAGGCTAGACACCGTCAAAGTATTTGCACAAACATTGACTTATGCAATGCAAAACGCTTGGCGTGAAGATGAGGTGGCTTATGTGATTGACATGATGATGTTGTTTCTTCGCTGGGGATTCACTGAAACGAAACCGAAAGTATTAAAAAGACTAGTAGGTCAAGCGCATAGACTATGCTGTGCTATTCCTCAAAAGTATGTAAAAAAATACAAGGAAATATTTCCGGAAAGCTGTAACTTACATCGGACGCTGTGGCTTCTTCGTCAACCGATTGGATATCAAGTAATAGGAAATTATCATTTACTTGCTATAGCAAAGGCTGTATTTCGTCGAGTAGTTAGGAAGTGAGGAAAGACTAATGAATCAAGTTGTATTGTTTGTCGCAGCGCATCCACAGATTCATGAAATTTTACTAGTTGGTGGCGCGCAATGTAGTGAAAATCTTATTTTTGAGTTATGTATGAATCAACCTTTGCGTCAATTATCGATTTTTGTGCCTACAGAAGAACAAAGAAAAAAAGTAGAAAAAATAATCGAAATGATGCAATGTTCACACAAGGATATTCTGCCCAATAGTATAAAACTTCTGAGTGAAAAAGAACTTGCAAACTATTCCCCTAAGACAAGCTCTTTTGCTCTATTATTTGATGCACTGAAAAATGACGAAGAGCTTTTGCATTTCACGAGCTTGAATCCGGCATATTTGGCAGGTACGTTGTGCAAAAACGACATGAACGCTTTTAAAATATGGGAAAGTTATCGAAAGATTTCAGAAGAAATTTATATTGTTTCTTGTGGCTCTGGTGAGGAAATCCTTGAATGGAAGCGTTCTTGCAGTAGCGACATAGAATTAAGTGTTATTTTTCCAATGTATAACATCGCAGCGTATCTGCCGAAGTGCATTGAAACGACAACGGCGTGGGGTGCTGAATATGTGGAGTTTCTCTTCGTAGATGATGGTTCTCCCGACAATTGCGCTGAGATTGTAGAGGATTATGCAAAAAAAGATTCCCGTATCAAATTACTGCGAAAAACAAATGGTGGTTGTGCATCTGCACGTCAGTACGGATTAAGTCGTGCAAAAGGGCGCTATGTCGGATTTATTGATCCAGATGATTACATTGACCCGACCATGTTCCGTAAATTATTTGCCAGAGCGCTGACTGGAAGCTATGAAATAAGCTATTGTGGTTATAATGATTTGTATGAAGAGACTGGTGAAACAAAGGAAATACAAGATGTCTTAGGATGGCCATATAACAATGGAACTTCCGACCCAGTATTGATCAACGCGTTAATTACTTATCGTCGTGTGGCAATTTGGCGAGGTATATATTCCCGAAATATGATCGAGCGAAGCAAGATTCACTTTTATGAAGACCTTCGCCGGTTTGACGATTTGCCATTTAAAGTGGAGACATTTGCAAAAGCTCGCTCGGTGGTGGCAGTTCCAGAATATCTATATTATTATAGAATGCAACGGCCGGGTCAAGATGTTTCGGCCGATGATGAACGTTTATACGTTCACTTTCAAATTTTCAAGTATCTGGATGAGTTTATTGGTAAATGCGCGGATAGAACGCAAATGGATTATTTACAGGCCGTTAAACTTCAGACACATATTTGGGCAATACAAAAACTTCAACCAGAATTTGTAAAAGAATACTGCACAAAAGCCAGAGAAGATTTGAATACAAATTTTGGCTTTTGGGAATCTTGCTACATATTCAAGAAGTTACTTTCTCGAAAAGAGCTGATGGTCTATATTACGTTGAAATTCGGTGCATTCCAACTGGCCAGATGCTTGGCAACTTTGAATAGAAAACGTAGAAATGATGAAAAGCACGCTATTGAGCAACTGGCGGAACTTCAATGAACTATGATACACAATTGTGTGATTTCAGAATGAGTGTTTGAAGTTTTAAGATGGACGAAAGATAGAAGAAGGATTATCTATGTACGATTACTTAGTCGTCGGTTCCGGCTTATACGGAGCCATCTTTGCCCACGAGGCAAAAGCCCACGGCAAGTCTGTTCTAGTAGTGGATAAACGCCCCAACATTGCGGGCAATATCTACACAGAGAAGGTAGAAGGCATCAATGTTCATAAATATGGTGCCCACATTTTTCACACTAATAACAAGAAAGTGTGGCAGTACATCACGCAGTTTGCGGAGTTCAACCGTTTCACCAACAGCCCGGTGGCAAATTATAAGGGTGAGCTGTACTCCCTGCCGTTCAATATGTACACCTTCAATAAGATGTGGGGTGTGGTGACGCCGGAAGAAGCGGCTGCCAAAATCGAGGAGCAGCGCAAAGAAATCACCGGCGAACCGCAGAATCTGGAAGAACAGGCCATCTCGCTGGTGGGCCGGGATATCTACGAAAAGCTCATCAAGGGCTATACGGAAAAGCAGTGGGGCCGCGATTGCAAGGAGCTGCCTGCGTTTATCATCAAGCGCCTTCCTGTGCGCCTGACCTTTGATAACAACTACTTCAACGCGCTGTATCAGGGCATCCCGGTGGGCGGCTACACCAAAATGGTGGCCAACCTACTGGACGGCATTGAGGTGCGGCTCAGCACAGACTATTTGGAACACAAGACAGAACTGGATGCACTGGCTGAAAAGGTTGTGTATACCGGACCTATCGACGCTTATTTTGACTACAAGTTGGGTACGCTGGAATATCGTTCTGTTCGCTTTGAGAACGAACTGCTGGACAAGCCGAACTTTCAAGGAAACGCAGCGGTCAATTATACCGACCGCGAAACACCGTGGACCCGCATTATTGAGCATAAGTGGTTTGAGTTTGGCAAAGATGAAAATGGGAACGATTTGCCAAAAACGATCATTAGCCGCGAGTATTCTTCTGAATGGAAGCCCGGTGACGAGCCCTACTATCCAGTGAATGATGAGAAGAACGGTGCACTCTATGCGGAGTACAAAAAGCTGGCCGACGCAGAGCCGAATGTGATTTTTGGCGGCCGTCTGGGCGAGTATAAATATTACGATATGGATGCTGTCATCGCATCGGCGCTTGAAATGACTGAGAAGCATTTTGACTAACCCTCTCTGCCGTCAAAAAACCGGTTGCAATCCGCCGACATATCTGTTAAAATGAATATGCGGCGCACTACCGAACAAAAGAGCCCCCACATGGGGCTCTTTTGCTTGTCACCAATTCATTCTGTTGTTGATAAGTCTGCGTCACAGGCTTTTCAGTAAGGCTGCACGGCTGTTTTCCGTGCACAGAAAGGAACGATACCATGCCTTCTTTGACCACATACAAGCTCCTCAAGCAGGAGCACGACGCCCGGCGGGGCGAGTTCAAGACCGTGCACGGCACGGTGCAGACTCCCGCGTTCCAGAATGTTGCCACGGCGGGTGCCATCAAGGGCGGCCTGTCTGCGCAGGACCTCAAGGACATTGGCGCACAGGTCATGCTCTGCAACACTTACCATCTGCACCTGCGCCCCGGCGACAAGCTGGTGGCCGACATGGGCGGTCTGCACAAGTTCACCCGCTGGAACGGCCCCATCCTGACCGACAGCGGCGGATTTCAGGTGTTCAGCCTCTCCAAGCTGCGCAAGATCACCGAGGAGGGCGTGACCTTCGCTTCCCATCTGGACGGCCACCGCATCTTCATGGGCCCCGAAGAGAGTATGCAGATCCAAGCAAACCTCGGCTCGACCATCGCCATGGCCTTTGACGAGTGCGTGGAGAACCCTGCACAGCACGATTACTCCAAGGCAAGCTGCGACCGCACGGTTCGCTGGCTGGCCCGCTGCAAGGCCGAGATGGCCCGTCTGAAGCACGAGGGCAAGGCGGTCAACCCGGATCAGCTGCTGTTCGGCATCAATCAGGGCTGTACGTATGCCGACCTGCGCGTGGAGCACATGAAGCAGATCGCTGAGATGGATCTCGACGGCTACGCCATCGGCGGTCTGGCCGTCGGCGAGCCTACCGAGATCATGTACGAGATGATCAGCGAGGTCGAACCCTACATGCCCAAGGACAAGATCCGCTATCTGATGGGCGTCGGCACCCCCGGCAACATCATTGAGGCTGTTTCCCGCGGCGTTGATCTGTTTGACTGCGTAATGCCCAGCCGCAACGCCCGCCACGGCCACCTGAACACATGGGGCGGCATCATCAATATCAAGAACGCCAAGTACGAGCGGGACGAGCGCCCCATCGACCCCACCTGCGGCTGTCCGGCCTGCCGGAACTATTCCCGCGCTTATATCCGCCACCTGTTTAAGGCAGAAGAGCTGCTGGGAATGCGTCTGGCCGTTATGCACAATCTGTGGTTCTACAATCATCTCATGGAGCGCATCCGGGATGAGCTGGACGCGGGCACCTTCACGGCCTTCCACGACCGCTATGTGAAGCTGCTGGATACAAGAATCTGAGGGTTTTCACACTTTAGCCTTGCAACAGGCCGAAGATGGGATTATAATAGACTTATCTGAATTTTGAGAGGAGATTTTGCCCCATGCAATTTCTGACGACTACGACCGAAAGCTATATCAGCCTGTTCTTTACGCTGGCTCTGATGCTGGTTCTGCTCTACTTTATGATCTATCGTCCCCAGAAGAAGCAGGAGAAGAAGGACGCTGCAATGCGTGCTGCTCTGGAGATCGGCGATCAGGTCACCACCATCGGCGGTGTGATCGGCCGTGTGGTTGCCATCAAGGACGACACCTTCGTTCTGGAGACTGGCTCCGACCGTGTGAAGATCCGCTTCACCAAGAGTGCCATCAGCTCTGTGGAAAAGCTGAACATGGACAACGCTCCTGCTAAAAAGTAATTTCCGCTTCCGGTACTTTTTCACGCGCCTTCCTGCATACAGTAGTGCAGGGAGGCGCGTTTTTATGTCTGAACAAAAGAAGTTTTCCGTAGGCCCGGCGCTGCTTGCGTTCGGCATCGGCGGCGCGTTTGCCGGTGGCTGCATGGCGGGGCTGGCGTATCTGATGGCGCGGCAGGGGCTCTCGCAAGCCGCCGCGTGGCCCATGGCAAGCGCTGCAGTCTGTGCGGGCAGTCTGCTCAGCGGATGGCTGGCGGCATTTTTCCAGCGCAGCAGGGGATTGCTCTGCGGCGCAATACAAGGCATCCTGTTCGTCCTGCTGCTGACCATTTTTGGCTTTTGGGCCGGGTTTTCGCCCACCGAGATGCAGCTTCTGCGGTTTGCCCTTGTGTTTCTGTTTGGCTGTATGGGTGGTATCTTCGGGATGCTGCGCGCTGAGCGGCGGCATCATTAAAACGATTTGCATCAAAAAAGCAGGAGGAATCCAAACATGTGGGTCTATCAGGAACAGCAAAACCTTCCCGCACTGTCTGCCGGGGCAGATGCCCCGGAACCAGTGGAACCGGGGCTTGTGCCAGAGTGCTCTGCCCCTGTGGCGGAAACGCCCCCGGCGGAACCGATCATTGAAGAGGCCGAGGCGAAGGAGAAGATTCCCAAACGCACTCTGCCCCATGCCAGCCGGGACTGCATCCTGCTGGCGGGAGCCTATCTGTTCGGAACCTTTCTTGCCGGGGCGCTGTCCGCTCTGTGCAGCGCCGGAGAGCTGGAAACGCTGGGGTATTACATCGACTGTTGGCGCGCTTCCTTTGCGGCGAATACCGCCGCCGAAGTCGTCGGCCTGTTCCGCACCGAATTCCTGACTACATCCGGCGCACTGGTCGTCCTGCTTTTGCTGGGACTCTCCGCCATCGGTTCGCTGCCCATCTTTTTCTTTGTGATGCTCTACGGGACCGGGGCCGGGATGCTTTCCTTCCAACTGCTTGCGGATCTGAACTGGAAAGCGCTGGCCGCTTATTGCATCGCTTCCGGTGTCCCGACAGCATTGGCCGCTGGGTGCCTGTGCCTGTTCGGGGCGTCGGCGCTGCAGGTCAGCGGGAAGATCCAGCGCTGTTCCTTTGGAAAGGTGTTTCACTCCACCGGCGCGTGGGGGCTCGTAGGGCAGTTTGCCCAAACCCTGTTTCTGCTGCTGCCCATCTGCGGCGCCGCGACCGGAATGCTCTACCTGTGCGGCCAGATGAAGCTTTCGTTTTAACGATCTTCGTGCAATCCTTGTGCAGGTACTAAAAAATCCTTGACAGTTTCCTCCATTTATGATAAAATATATGACGTTGCAGGAATGTAACGTCATGCTACTGTGGCTCAGCCGGTAGAGCAGCTCACTCGTAATGAGCAGGTCGTCCGTTCGAATCGGATCAGTAGCTCCAAGTATAGACTCCCTGAGAATCAGTTTAAACTGATTTTCAGGGAGTTTTTCGTTTATAGATTCCACCGGCAAAATTTTGTGCAATTTTCACAGTTTTCTAATTGGTATTTTGGTGGTACAATAAAGGTGGAGTTCTATTGAAGATTTCGGGAGGAGCCGTATGGCTGAAAAAAGCATCGAACTGGATAGTGTGGAGATCGCGGCGGCAGTGTTTGGAAACTGCGACCGGAATATCCGCCTGTTGGAGAAAGAGTTTTCCGTCACGGCCGTATGCCGCGGTACACAGCTTCGCATTTCCGGCGAAGCCGCCAACGTTGCCGCAGCGACACGGGCCATTGAGGGAATGCTCCTTCTGATCGAAAATCACACGCCGTTGGAGGAGCAGACCGTGCGCTATTGCCTGAGCCTTGCCCACGACGGTGAGGAGAAGCGGGTCAAGGAGCTGACAGAAGATTTTGTCACCGTGACGGTCAAGGGCCGCCCCATCCGCCCCAAAACGCTGGGGCAGAAGGAGTACCTGAACGCCATCCGCAAAAACGCCGTTACCTTCGGCGTCGGCCCGGCGGGCACGGGCAAGACCTATCTGGCTGTCGCCATGGCCGTAAAGGCTTTTAAGGCAAAAGATGTGTCCCGCATCGTGCTGACCCGCCCGGCTGTGGAAGCGGGAGAGAAGCTCGGTTTCCTGCCCGGAGACTTGCAGCAGAAGGTAGACCCTTACCTCCGCCCGCTCTACGATGGCCTGTTTGATATGCTGGGCGCTGAAACCTATGAGCGTCTGGTGGAAAAGCAGATCATCGAAGTGGCACCCTTGGCTTACATGCGCGGCCGGACGCTGGACGATTCATTCATCATTCTGGATGAGGCGCAGAATACAACCCCCGAACAAATGAAGATGTTCCTGACCCGCATGGGCGTGGGTTCCAAAGTCGTTGTCACCGGCGATGTTACGCAGATCGATCTGCCCGACCGTACCCGCAGCGGCCTTGTGGACGCGCTGCAGGTCCTGAAAAATGTGGACGGCATCGCGCAATGCTACTTTACCGAAAAGGACGTTGTGCGTCACCGTCTGGTTCAAGAGATCATTAAAGCCTACGAAGCGGCCGCACACCCGGCCAAGCGTTGAGGCAGCATAAAAAGAAGGGAGAGGACAAGTATGTCCAATAAAGTTTTGATCACCAATTCCCAGAAGGCCGTGAAGGTTCCGTCCGGCCTCCGTATCCTGATCCGCCGCGCCTGCAATGCTGTGCTGGAATATGAGCATTTCACGGCACCCGCCGAGATCAGCGTCACCTTCGTGGACAATGCCGCCATTGCAGAGCTGAACAACCAGTACCGCAACAAGCCCATGCCCACCGATGTGCTGAGCTTTCCTCTGGGCGAGAACGGCGTTTACGATACCGACGAGAACAACGGCTGCAAGATGCTGGGCGATATCGTCATCAGCATGGAGCGTGCACAGGAACAGGCCACCCTTTACGGCCATCCGTTGCAGCGCGAGGTTGCGTTCCTGACCGTTCACTCCATGCTGCATCTGCTGGGCTATGACCACGAGAACGGTGGTCTGGAAGCCATGCGGATGCGCGAAAAGGAAGAGGCCGTGCTGCTCCAGCTCGGTCTGCCCCGCACGGTCAGCTATACGGAATAACACAAACCCTTGGAATGGATAGGAGTTCAATTTTGAAAAACGCAACACCAATGCAGCAGCATTACGACACCTCTTCGGTCTTTGTAGCCGTGATCGGCCGACCGAACGTCGGCAAATCCAGCCTGACCAACCGTCTGGTCGGCGAGAAGGTGGCTATCGTCACTTCCAAACCCCAGACCACCCGCACCCGCATCACCGGCGTGGTCACCCGCGGCCCGCTGCAGTATGTTCTGCTGGACACGCCGGGCGTCCATAAGGCCCACAACAAGCTGGGGAAGCGGATGGACAAGACGGCCAGCGATTCCATTGCAGATGTGGATGTTTCAATGATGCTGTTCGAGCCTTACGGTGCGCTCAACGAGCCGGAAATGGTTCTGGTGGATGCGCTGCGCCAGAGCGGCGGCCCCGCCATTGCAGTCATCAACAAGACTGACCTCGTCAAGGAACCGGCGGATCTCGAAGCCCGCAAGGCAGAGCTGAAGGCGCTCGGCGTGTTCGATGCCATTTACACCGTCAGCGTCCGCGCCGATGACCATTGCGAGGAGCTGTTTGATGCGCTGAGTCAGTATGCTGTCGAGGGTCCGCATTACTTCGATGACGACGCTTATACCGATATGCCGGAAAAGGAGCTGGTCGCCGAGGTCATCCGCGAAAAGGCGCTGCTCTTCATGCGGGACGAGATCCCGCACGGTATCGCTGTCGTGGTGGAGCGCTTCAAGGAGCGCCCCGGCACCGATCTGGTGGACATCGATGTGAACATTTACTGCGAGCGAGAAAGCCACAAGGGCATGGTCATCGGCAAGGGCGGCGCAATGCTGAAGAAGATCGCCAGCGCAGCCCGCGCGGACTGTGAGGAGTTCCTCGGCTGCCGGGTCAACCTGCAGTGCTGGGTCAAGGTCAAGGCGGACTGGCGCGACAACGAGTTTTTGCTGAACAATTTCGGCTTCAAGCAGAACCCGAACAACCGCTGAATCCGCGCCGCGATTCGGACAGATTTTCCTTGGGTAGTGCGCTAGGATAAAGGCAACACTATCACGGGCGGCACTCTGCCGCGCGGAAAGGGGAACCTTTATGAACACCGACACAAGCTGGCAAGCCTTTGCACAGACAGGGAACATCCTTCGCTATCTGGATTACAAGCAGCAGCGCCCGGAGCAGACCACAGCTTCGGCAGGAGACAAGACAGATGGATACGATCGTAACACCGGGGCTCGTCCTGAAGGAGACACGGTACAAGGAATCTGACCGGATACTCACCATTCTGACGCCGGAGCTGGGGGTGATCTCGGCTTCGGCACAGAGCAGCCTACGGCTGAAGAACAAATTATTCAGCGCCTGTGGGCTGTTTTGTTATTCGGAATTTGTGCTGCTTCCGGGCCGGAATATGTACACTGTAAGGGAAGCTTCCGTGAAAAATGTCTTCCACGGAATTTCTTCCTCCATCGAGGGGATGAGCCTTGCGATGTATCTGGCCGAAATGGCCGCCTCGCTTTCGCCGACGGGCGAAGAAGCAGGGAAGGAGCTGCGCTTGCTGCTCAACTGCCTTTATATGATCAGCGAGCACAAGGCCGACCTGCGCGTGGTTAAGGCCGTGTTCGAGCTGCGCACCATGAGCGAATGCGGCTTTCTGCCGCAGCTCATCTATTGTAAGGTGTGCAATCAATACGATGATGAATCGTTCTATCTCGACCCACAGGAGGGGTATCTGCTCTGTTCCGGATGTGCGCAGAAAGCAGGGAAGCGCTGCAACCTCGACACCGGTGCTCTGTATGCGCTGCGGCACATCTGCCTTGTGGAAGATAAGAAGATTTTCGCATTCAAGATCTCGGTCGGCAGCCTTGCAAAGCTTGCGGCTGTGGCGGAGCAGTACGCTCTGACCCACCTCGACAAGCCGCTGAAAAGCTACGAATTTCTCAAATCCGTTCTGCCGTGACCGAACAAATTCTAAAGGAATCATTGCTATGGAAACAAGCTACTTAAAAACACTTGAGCTTGATAAGATCATTGCGCGTGCCGCCGAGGGCTGCGTCTGTCAGGAAGCAAAAGCGCAGATGCTTGCGCTGGAACCCCAGTGCGACCCGGACGAAGTGCGCTACGCGCTGGAGCAGACCGACGCCATCAATAGTCTGCTGATCAAAAACGGCTCGCCCCGCTTTGGCGGCGTGGAGGGCGTCAGCCAGCTCGTGACCCGCGCGGTCAAGGGCGGCGTGCTCTCCATGGGCGAGCTGCTGATGGTGGCCGGTGCGCTGCGCAACTTTCAGAATCTGAGCAGCTGGTACGGCTCTTCCGACCACGATGCCCTGCCGACGGACGACCTGTTTTATGCGCTGGCACCACAGCCCGGTCTGGAGCAGCAGATCTCCAGTGCCATTCTGGCCCCAGACGCCATGGCGGATACAGCTTCCCATACCCTGAACGAGCTGCGTAAAAAGATCCGCGTCACCGAGAACAGCATCCGCGACCGGTTGGAGAGCATGGTCCGTAACATGGACACCTCCAAATATTTGCAGGAGAGCGTCGTTTCCATGCGAAATGGGCGCTATGTTGTCCCGGTTAAGAGCGAGTACCGCGGCGAAGTCAGCGGCATCATCCACGATGTTTCGTCTACGGGTGCTACCGTCTTCGTCGAGCCTCAGGCCGTTGTGGAAGCCAACGCCCGCATTTTGCAGTACCGCGCGCAGGAAGCGCAGGAGATCGAGCGCATCCTCGTGGCTTTTACCGCGCAGGTGGCCGCGATCGAGCCGCAGTTCCAGTACAGCTACAAAGCCATGCTGGAGATCGACGTTCTGTTGGCAAAGGCGCGGCTGGCGCTGGATCTGAAGGCTTTCAAGCCCGCTGTCCGGACGGATTCGTCCTTCTCCCTCATCCGGGCGCGTCATCCTCTCATCGACCCTAAAAAGTGCGTTCCGGTGGATATTGCATTGGGCCGGGAGTACGATTCGCTCATCATCACCGGTCCGAACACCGGCGGTAAGACTGTTACGCTGAAAACAGCCGGTCTGCTTTGCGCCATGGCGCAGTGCGGCTTTTTGATCCCCGCCGACGAGCGCAGTGAGATCTGCGTGTTTGACGAGTTCCTCGTGGACATCGGCGACGAACAGAGCATCGAACAGAGCCTGTCCACCTTCTCCGGCCACATGAAGAAGATCACCGGCATTCTGGAACTGGCTATGCCGCACACCCTCGTTCTTCTGGACGAGTTGGGTGCCGGTACTGACCCTGCTGAGGGTGCGGCGCTGGCCGTGGCCATCATCGAGGAACTCCGCCGCCGCGGCGTGCTGCTGATGGCTACCACCCACTATGCCGAACTGAAGGTCTTTGCGCTGGAAACCAAGGGCGTTATCAACGCCAGCTGCGAGTTCGACCTTGAGACCCTGCGCCCGACCTACAAGCTCAGCGTCGGCGTGCCGGGCAAATCGAACGCGTTCCTCATCAGCGAAAAGCTGGGCATCCCGGAGCGAGTCATTGAGGCCGCACAACAGCACCTTTCCGCCGAGGATAAACGTCTGGATGCCGTTCTGGGCCAGCTCGACGATTTGAAGCTGCAGTTGAAGGAAAGCCAGAACGAAGTTGAAGAGCTGCGCAACGAGGCCACACATCAGTTGGATGCCGCCCGCAAAAAGCGGGACGAGCTCATTCAGCAGGGCGAAAACGAGCTGGAAGCAGCCCGTGCCAAGGCCCGTGCACTGGCACAGCAGGTGGAAAGCAAGGCCTATGCCTTGACCGATGAACTGCGCCAGATTCAAAGGGACGAGCGGATGAGCACCCAGCAAAAGGCGCAGCGCGCCCGCGAGATCGCCAAAAAGGAATCGGAAAAACTCTTCGTCGGCACCGAAGTCGTGCACAACCCCGTTAAGGAGTTTGTGCCGCTGAAGGAAGTCAAGGTAGGGCAGGAGGTCTGTATTGCAGAGCTGAATCAGCTTGCGACCGTGCTTGCCCTGCCGGACAAAAACGGCGACGTGCTGGTTCGTGCTGGCATCATCAAGACGAAAGTCCCCCTCAAGGGTCTGAAACAGCCGGAAAAGCTGGTCAGGGAACCGCAGCCCAAAACCAAGGCGCAGCAGCGTTATTCCCGCCTGACCGGCGACGCCAACCGTCCGAATGGCCGGGTCGAGCGCGTCCAGCGTTCCGCGAAGATGGAGTGCAACCTGCTGGGTCTGACCGTAGACGAGGCACTGCCGGAGGTAGATTCCTTCATTGACCGCGCCATCCTGAACGGGCAGACAGTGGTGTATCTGATCCACGGCAACGGCACCGGTGCGCTGCGCACAGCCATCCACAAGCACCTGCGCGGAAACCGAATGGTTAAGAGCTTCCGCTTGGGCCGCTACGGCGAAGGCGAAAGCGGCGTGACCGTGGTAGAATTGAAATAATTTATTGTGTCAAAGCCTGTCCCTGAGCAGCTTCTGCGGACAGGCTTTGTTGTATCAAAAACAGGGAAGTGCCTATGGCAAAACATGCAGTCCATCATAAAAAGAAGAGAAGCCACAGCGCTTTCTCGTTCCGTCACGCACTGGTATTATGCCTTTGCGTCATCGCCGTTTGTTTCGGCCTTTATTTGTGCCATGAAGCCTTTACCATCGGGCAGAGGAATCCCTCCACTGAATCGGAAGATGACTTCCGCCCCACGATCGGTGAGCCGCCGTATCGCATCGCGGTAGACGCCGGGCACGGCGGCAGTGATCCGGGTGCAAGGGGAGTCGTAGAGGAAAAAGAGATGACCGCCGCCACTGCAGAAGCGCTTTTGGCATGGCTGGAGCAGGACCCGAACTTCATCCCGCTCCGGACCCGCGAAAATTATGACACGACCGCCAAACCCTCCGAGCGAGCCGCTGCCGCCAACGCGCTTTCGCCAGATCTGCTGCTTTCCATCCATGGCAATTCCGCACCGGAGGGCTCGACGGCCTCCGGGTTTGAATGCTATCCGGCCGTTCCGGGCAGGACGTGGCACCGGGAGAGTTATTACTTTGCCAAACAACTGGCCAGCGCCATGCGGTCCGCAGGGGCCAGTCTGCGGGGGCGCGGGGGAATCCGGTACATATATTATATCGGGGAGACCAAGCAATTGGTCGAAAGCAGCCACACCGAAGTGCGCGAAGATCGAAGCTTTACGATTCTGGAGGATGTGAATTGTCCTGCCGTTCTGGCAGAACAGTGCTTCGTGACCAGCGAAGCCGACGTTGCACAGTTTGGCAGCGAGGACGGCTGCAGACGGACAGCCCGCGCGTACTACGAAGCGATCTGTGCATATTTTGAGACAACACCGCTGCCGGAATAGCACGGCACCGAACCCTCTGGAAAAGAGTCAATGACCCTCCGAATTTTTTCTGACCGCTGTCGCGGGGAGAGAGTGGAGGGTCTGATTTTTTGATTGCATAAGTTTCGTATAATGCACGTTATGTGAAATATAGGGGAGTGAGAAAGCCCTCTTTTCCGGATTTTCGCTCCGTTTTGGCCATCCGGCTCACATCCAGCCGTCTTGGGCTCCTTTTGAGCCTTTTTCTGCATGGTGTTCTTTGAATGTGTTTTTGCACTGTTTTTGTTATCTGTTTTCAGGTTTCTGTTTCAATGTCTTCGTCGTGATCCGTTTGTATTTTGTTCTGCGCCGTCGCTGAATTTCCATTTTGCAACTCCATTCCCGTAGTTTTGCTTCTGATTTATTTCTGGTTCACATTGTGGTACATTCCGTTGGCTCACAAAACAAAAACCGCCTGTGACGGGTCCATAAATCTCGTCATCGGCGGTTTTGCTTGATTCCGTCTCATTCCTGCACAGGTTCTTCCGGTTCCTTCATTGCAGAAACATCTGCACGGAATCCATCGTTGGCAGCTCCTTCAAAGGCTTCCATCGGCCCAGCCGGAGCAGCCTCCTCGGATTTACTCGCAGAATCGTTCATTTTAGCGGGAGGAACAGCATTTTCCCCGCTTATCTCCCCTGCCTCCTGTTCTGTTGTATCCAAGCTCGCTTTCTTCACTTCGCCAAGCGGATTCTGCTCGATGGCCGCACGCACCTGAAATTCCTGCAAATGTGTATAGATCTGAGTTGTTCCGACGCTGCTGTGACCCAAAAGCTGTTTGAGCGTCAGGATATCCACATTGCCGGTCTGGTACATCAGGGTCGCGGCGGTATGGCGCAGCTTATGGGTCGAAAAGCCTTTCAGCCCGGCCGCTTTCATTGCGCTGGTCACCAACTGCTCTACCCGCCGGTTCGAGATGCGATCCTTCCGGCGGCGGGTCACAAAAACGGCCTTTTCCTTGGGGTCGAGGCCCTCCATCGTATTGCGCTTTTTCAGGTAGAGTTGCAGCGCCTCAATACAGGCATCATTCAGGTAGACCATCCGTTCTTTGTGGCCCTTGCCGAACAGCCGGATCTGCCGCTGTTCCAGATCAATGTCACCAAGATCCATCCCCACCAGCTCGGAAAGGCGCATTCCGCAGTTCAAAAACAGCACCACCATGCAGTAATCCCGTTCCGGGAAATCGCTCTGGTACTGGGTGCTTTCCAGAAGCTCTCTGGACTGTTCTGCCGTCAGATACTTGGGCAGAACTTTATCCTGTTTCGGTGGTTTGATGGAAGCTGTCGGGTCCTGCGAAAGCCGGTTGACCTGATTGACCAGATAATCGTAGAACCCGTGCAGACTGGCCAGCCGCCGGGCGGTGGAGGATTTTTTGTTGCCGCATTCTCGGTTCAAAAAGTACAGATATTCGTAGATGTCTTCCTTTGTAACGCTGCCCCAGAAGGCCGTATCCAGCCCTTTAGGGTCGATCTCCTTCATCTCAGCATCTTCCGGCACAAGCCCCTTGCGGCGCTTCATAAAGCGGGAAAAACCGCGCAGGTCGCAGTAATAGCTGAACGCCGTGTTCGCGCTTTTGCCCGCAATCACTTCCAGATACCGCACATACTCCACGATATCCGGCGAGGCATCATCAAATGGTTTGTGTTTGCTGGGATTCTTTTCATCAAGATAGATGGACATATCGTTTCCTTATCTCTTATAAGCGGTCATTTTTCAGCGCATGGATGGCGTCGGCGATATAGGCGGCACCCACGAGCTTCATGCCGGGATAATCCGCCGGGTTCAGGTGCGCAAGGCTGTGCTTCGGCACAACGGCACGTTCAAAGCCGATGCGTTCTGCCTCCCGCAAACGCTGTTCCAGATTGGGCACACTGCGCACCTCGCCGCCAAGGCCGACTTCGCCGATGGCGATCAGCTTATCGCTGACCGGCTGATCCAACAGCGACGACACCATGCTCAGGCAGACGGCCAGATCGCAGGCGGTATCCCGCAGCGCGATGCCGCCGACGATGTTGATATACACATCCAGATTGCCGAAGAAATAGCCCGCCCGCTTTTCCAGCACCGCGATGAGAAGGTTCATGCGGTTGTAATCGTAGCCGCTGCACGCACGGCGCGGTGCCGGGAAATTCGTCTTGGTGGCAAGGGCTTGGATCTCGCTCAGGATGGGGCGGCTGCCCTCCATCGTACAGGCGACGCAGTTGCCCGAAACCCCCAGTGGGCGGCCTTCCAGCAGCATCTGGGACGGGTTTTCGATTTCTTCCAGCCCCTGCCCTGTCATATCGAACATGCCGAGTTCATTGGTTGAGCCATAGCGGTTTTTGGCTGCGCGCAGGATGCGGTACGGGAGCATTTTGTCACCCTCAAAGTAAAGCACCGTATCCACGATGTGCTCCATGACTTTGGGGCCCGCAATGGCACCGTCCTTGTTGACATGGCCGACAATGAACATCGGGATCTCCTGCTTTTTGGCCACGGCAAGCAGCCGGGCCGCGCTCTCCTTGACCTGACTGACCGTGCCGGACGAGGACGAGATATCCATGCAGCGCATCGTCTGGATGGAGTCGATGACGACAAGGTCCGGCTTTTCCTTTTCGATGAGGCCGCAGATCTCGTCCACGTCGTTTTCGGCGGCCAGATAGATATTCTCCTGCGGGATCTTTAGCCGGGCCGCGCGGAGTTTCACCTGCCGCACCGACTCCTCGCCGGTGATATACAACACCGTGTGCTGGTTCGAGATGGCCCCGCAAAGCTGGAGCAGCATCGTAGATTTGCCTACGCCCGGCTCGCCGCTGAGCAGCACCACGCCGCCCAGCACGATACCGCCGCCCAGCACCCGGTCCAGTTCCGAGATGCCGGTCAGGATGCGGCTCTTTTCCTCGGTCGTACTGATATCGGCCAGACGCTTTGCCGTCAACGAGGTGACGCCCTCCTGCCGGGCCGGTGCCGCCTTGCTGCCCGAAAGGCCCGTTTTGGGTGCTTCCGCCACCACATCCTCGTTCATCGTGTTCCAGCTTCCGCAGCTGGGGCAGCGTCCCATCCAGCGCGGGCTTGTTTCCCCGCAGTTGGAGCAAACATAAACGGTTTTTAATTTCGGTTCTTTCATATACGCTCCTGTCAGGCCCGCCGGGCAGCGAGCCTGTTTTTGTTGTTCGTTCTTATATTACCACATCCGGCGGACCCCCGCAAGGAAAGCGCTTATTTTACCTCTACGATGGTAATGTTCTGGGCCGTGACATTGCTCTTGCTGAGCACGATGTCCCGGATCTGCGCCACCTGTGCCGCCGTCAGTGCATCGCCGGAGGTCATCACAGTCAGGTCGGCCCGGCCGGACTGTAAAAAGCAGAGACAATCTGCAAAGCCTTTGGCCCTGACCAAGGTTTCGATCTCATTTTCCGCGTTGAGGTCTTCGAGGCTGCCGGTCAATTGCTGGGTATAGCTCTTCTTTTCCTCAGCGGAGAGCGAAGCGGATTTCAGTGCCTTCTGCACAGCGTCCATGGCTTCGTCGTGGGCCTTGGTCCGCTTGAGCCGGGCTTCCTCAAAAAACTTGGAGCCGCTGTTGTTGGCCACGCTGACGAGCTGCGCCTCCCCGTAATTCTTGTTCGCACTGGAAACTGCTTCCGCCTCAGTCATCAGCCCGTCCATGATCGGGGCCGAGACGGCTTCCTCTGTTTCCACCGTAGCCGCTACATTGACGGCATCCTCTTCCAGCGTCACGCCCGTCCGCGCATACTGCCAATTGAGGTAGACCGCCACAACAAGCGCCGCCGCCAGTGTGATGGCAGTCGCTTTTCGGGTATTTTTCGAAATGGCTCTCATGAAAATGCTCCTCCTTCTCTCAGCATCGCAAAGGCCGGTCAGCTCCGGCGCTGTGCTACAACGATCCGGTTTGCGGAAAGATCCAGCAGCGCCCGTACAAGCTCTGTGATCTGTGCAGCCACCCGGATATCGCCCCCGCCGTCGCAGACGACCGCAGCGCCGCAGACCTGCGGCAGATAGATCGTCTGTGCCAGCGCCGTGCCGTCCTCCAGCAGAACGTGTGTCTCCTGACTCTGGGTCTGTCCCGACTGCGTGTCCGTCGCATATACCGTTTCCTCCCCGCTTTCCAGTGTGATCATTACCGTCGTTGTTCCCGCCCCGTCGATCTGCTCGATCAATTCCTGAAGCTGTTCCTCCAACTGTTCCCGGTAAGCCGTTTCGTCTGCCGGAGCCAAGACGGGCTCCTTCACCGCGTTTGTGGGCAGCAGCTCGGAAAGCAGCAGCAGGATCATCGCCGCTGTCCCAAGCACCACCGCAAGCTTTGTGCGGTTCTGCTTTTCCAGCAGCGAGCGAAGTGTAAAGACCCCGGTCTTCTCCTGTCCTTCTTTCATGGCTGTATCTCCCCGCCGGGGGCATTCCATTCCGGTCTGACCCCCAGCGCTTCTTCCACGATCTTCTCCACCGCTTGCTGCTGCTCCGGGGTGCAGTCTGCTGCGGGCGTTACCGTAACGGAATCGACCGTAACGCTATCCGATGCGGAACGCAGGGCAAGCGCGACCCCGGCAGAGACGCCAGCCTCCCGCCGGAAGCGCTCTTCCAAGTCCTGCTCCAACTGCGTTTGTGTCTGAGCCAATGCAGCCTGTTCCCACGTTCCAAGCTCGACCGAAGAGACTGTGGGGACCGAAAACACGTTGCCTTCCGCCTTGAGCTGCGGAAGCAAATGAAGCGCCGCTGCTAAAATATATAGCCCTGCCACCACTTTTATACCCCGCCGGGCCCAGCCGCTCTCTGTAATTTGTGCCACCAGTTCCGCACAGATACACGCCGTGCAGAAAACCGCCATCGCCGCCTTGAGTCCCTGCACCTCATCCACCTCCTACTACAAACAGCAAAGCCGTCCCGACCACGGCCAGCCCCGCAAACAGAGCCGTGACCGCCATCATGCAGCGCACCGCTTCGGCAAAGCAGCCAAGCAGCTCCTGCCCCCGTGCATTTCCGGTCAGGGAGCAGAGGACCCCGCAGCCGGAGAGCAGCCCAAGCTGCACCAGCATTCCCAGATAGACCGGAACAAATTCCGCCGCGATCGTCAGGAGCGCCGCCAGCCCCAGCCCGCTTTTCAAAAGCTGGACACTGGCCAGCACCGCCTCCGAAGCGTCGCTCAGCGTTTCGCCCACGATGGGGATGGTTCCCGTCAGGAGCTGGCCTGTGCGCAGGGCTGCGCGGTCAAGCTGCCACGCCGAAAGCCGTTGCAGCCCCAAGAGCGCCGCCAGAAGTTTGCCCGCCCAGCTAAGGAGCTTCTGCAAAAAGCCGCCCAAGGCTCTGCAAAAGCCAGAAAGACCCGCTTCGGTGCTGACACAGCACGCCATGCTCAGCGCGAGGTAACATTGCAGCAGCGGCGGGACCACGGCCGCCAACCCCTGCGCCAGAAAACAGAGCAGCGTCAGGAAAAAGCCGCTGGCCGATGCTCCGGCCACACTCTCGCCGCCCAACGTCAGAACCCCCGCATATACGGGCAGGAACCCCAGAAGAAAGCGGTTCCAGCTTTCGATCTGCACACAGAACTCGTCCGACAGCGCGACAAGCTTTTCCCACAGCAGCACCCCGCAGCCGCCCGCACAGACAAGGTCCAGCAGGGTCCCATCCGCGCGTTCCCCCAGCAGCAGGGCGATCACCGCGCTCAGGATCAGAAACAGCAGCACCTGCGCATAGCCGCCGACCGCCTCCCGCAGCACGTCCCCCAGCTCCGCCGGGAAAAAGCCGCACAAGGTCTTGAGCGGATGATCCACCAGCTCGGTGGGCGATACCGGGCTTTGCTCCAGATACGGTCCCCAGAGGTCGCCCCCCGGAAGCAGAGTATAGAGTTCCTTCATCCTGTCATGCTCCCGATCCGCTGTAATATTTCCTCCAGCAGAGGCCATGCCGCCGCCAGCACCAGACACCGCCCCGCCAGCCCCACGCACCACGCCAGAGAATCCGCCCCCGCTTCCTCGCAGAGGGTGCGGGTGTAATCCGTGAGCAGAAAAATGACCGCGCTCCGGACAAGGCAGGAAAAGGCCGCGCCTCCCGCCTGTTCCCCCAAACGCGCTACGCCAAGCAGGACGGACCGGAACACCGCTCCCACCCGCACCAGAATCACCAGCGCTGCCGCCAGCGAAAGGAACAGCGCGTAGGATGGGACACTGCGCTTCAGCGCCGTATAGAGCAGCGCCGCCAGCAGCGCGATGCCGAAGACCGCCGTGAGCGTGTTCATAAGGAAAAGAGTGATTTGATGGTCACAAACAGGACACTGATCTGTTTGACCAGAATCGACAGTACGACCACAAGCCCCGCAAGGGTGGTCATCATCGCCTGATCCTCCCGCCCGGAACGGATCAGAAGCTGGTTCAGCACCGCCACGATGATGCCGATGGCCGCAATCTTGAAGATCAGATCGATTTCCATCTCCGTCATCCTTTCAAAGCAGCAGAATGGCCGCCGCCAGCCCCACAGAAAGGCCCATTTTATGCGCCAGCTCCATCGTAACGTTCAGGCGCGGCGTAAGGTCATCCCGGAACGCTTCGAACTGCGTGATGTACAGCGCAAGCCGCTGGCATTCCTGCTGCGCTTCCGCACGGCCAAGGCCCGCCATGCAGTTTCGGAACGCGGCCTTTTCCCGCCGGGACAACTGCGGGAACGGTTCCAGCTCCTGCAGAGCCCCGGCAGCTTGTCCGACCAGACCTTCCCGCTGCAAGCGAACAAATAAAGAAGCCAGATCTGCCCGGCGGAACTCGATCTCCCGGCGGATGCGGTCAAGTAATTCGATGGTTCTTTGAAGCGCCCGCTGATGCTCGGATGTCCGCACGCAGATGCTGTCCCCGACACACCAGCCGCAGAGCACAAGGCAGAGCGCCCCAAATCCGCGCAGACTGCTTCCGCTCATAAAAATCGGACCTCCCGGATCTGGCCCGGCGCCGTCCGGCCTTGGAGCCAGACCAGAACCTTCACCGCGCCGCGGGCTTGCAAAGCCTGTACCTGCGGTCGGCCGACCGCTTCTTCCGGGGTCCCAGCGTGAAGGGTCGCAACGAAATCCACGCCGCTGAACATGCCTTGTTCCAGCGCGGAAACCTCTTCCATGCCGCCCAGCTCGTCCAACAGCAAAACCTGCGGCGAGAGGGTCCGCAGCGCCATCTGCACAGCCTGTCCCTTCGGGATGCCGGAAATGACGTCCAGCGCCTCGCCGGGGAAAGTCCGCCGGGGCATTCCGGCAAACAGCTCCCGCCGTTCGTCGATGACGGAGACGAGCTTTTTCTGCCGGGCAAGCTCCTGCGCCATGCTCCGCAGCACCGTCGTCTTGCCGCTGCCCGGTTCGCCGACAAGAAGCATCCCGATGAAATGTTCCTGCAATGCGGCGCGCAGCTCTTCGGGAAGGTCGATCGTTTTTTTCCGCGCAATGCGGAGGTTCACTGAGGTCAGCTCCTGCAGCACGATGCCCTGTTCCGCCGTCTGCAAAAACTGCCCGCCCAGACCGGCCCGGCACCCGGACGCAAGGGTGACATACCCCTGCGCGATCTCCGTCTGGTGGGTGTGGACCGAACCGCCGCAAAGGGTGAAGAGGATCTCTTCCATCTGCGGCGGGGTCAGGCGAAGCGTTTGCAGCGCCTTTCCTTCCCGTCCCAGTTCCTGCGGGGCATATGCCGCACCGCGCACCGTAAACATCGGCGTACACCCCACCCGCAGCCGCACTTCCTGTACCTGCGGCGCAAGCGTGCTTGGCAGCTCCAGCAGCGGACGCGCCAGCCAGCTCGGCAGAGCTTGGATCACCTGATCATACTCGTCCATCTTCCGTTTCTCCTTCCGCGTCTCTTGCCATCACTTTATGCGGCAGGGCGGAAAGTAGAACCACCCACGCAAAAAGCCCGCACAGCGGCAGTTGCTGTACGGGCTTATAAGATCGGACTCTATTGAATTATGCTTCGGGGGTCGGTTCGTCGTCACGCAGCATGGCGAGGAACTCTTCCTCCGTCAGCACCGGGACACCCAGCGCCTGTGCCTTGGTGAGCTTAGACCCGGCCGCCGTTCCGGCCACGACATAGGCCGTCTTTTTGGAGACGGAACCGCTGGCCTTGCCGCCGTTTTTCACGATCAGCGCCTCGGCCTCATTGCGGGAGAGCGTTTCCAGCGTGCCGGTCACTACCAGCGTTTTGCCCGCCAGCTTATCGCCCTTGGGCTCACCCTTCCACTGCATGTTCAGCCCGGCATCTGCCAGCCGATGAATCAGGTCGGTGGTGCCGTCCTTCGCAAAGAACTCGGTCACGCTCTGAGCCATCACGCCGCCGAAGCCGTCGATCTCACTGATCTGCTCTTCGGTGGCTTCGCGGATGGCTTCCAGCGAACCGAAATGTTCTGCCAGCAGAGCCGCTGCCTTATCGCCGATATTTCGGATGCCGAAACCAAACAACAGCTTATCCAGATTGTTCTGCTTGGAGTTTTCGATGGCTTGCAGCAGGTTGGTGGCGCTCTTTTCCTTGAATTTTTCCAGCGTCAGCAGCTGTTCCAGCGTCAAATCGTAAAGGTCCGCCGCCGAATGCACCAGCCCTTTTTCGACCAGCTGGGCCGCCACAGCGGCGCCAAGGCCGTCGATGTCCATGGCGTCGCGGGAGGCAAAATGGATGATGTTCCGCAGCGACTGCGCCGGGCACTCCGGGTTGACGCACCGCAGCGCCGCCTCGTCTTCCAGATGCACCACCGGCGCGCCGCAGGAGGGGCAGACTTCCGGCATCTGATAAGGCTGTGCCTCTGCTTCGTGGCGGCTCACACCGATGACTTCCGGGATGATATCGCCTGCCTTGCGCACCTGAATGGTATCCCCGATGCAAAGGCCGAGCTGACGGATAAAATCCTCATTGTGCAGGGTGGCACGGGCGACCGTTGTGCCCGCCAGAAAGACCGGGTCAAAACAGGCCGTGGGGGTCAGCACGCCGGTGCGGCCCACGGCAACTTCGATGCTGCGCAGGGTCGTCTCCTTGACTTCCGGCGGGTACTTGAACGCGATGGCCCAGCGCGGGAATTTATTGGTCGAACCCATCCGGTCACGCTGTGCAAAATCGTTCACCTTGATCACGGCACCGTCCATGTCAAAGTCGAGGGTCGAACGGCTCTGGCCGATCTGCTCGATCTCTGCAATGGCGGTTTCGATGTCGTGCACTACATGGTAGCGGGGCGAGACCGGCAGCCCAAGGCTCTTGAGGTAATCCAGACTTTCGGCGTGGGTCGTCAGCTCCTTGCCGCGGATCTGCTGAACGTTGAATACAAAGATGGACAGGCCGCGGCTCCCGGTGATCTTGGCGTCTTTCTGGCGCAGCGACCCGGCGGCCGCATTGCGCGGGTTTTTGAACGGTGCCGCGCCCTGCAGCTCCTGCTCAGCGCACAGGTGCCGGAAGGCCTCGTGGGGCATATACACCTCACCGCGCACTTCCAGAAATTCCGGTGCGTTTTTGAGCTGTTTCGGGATGCGCTTGATGGCCTTGACGTTGGCGGTCACATCCTCGCCGACCACGCCATCGCCGCGGGTCGAAGCCCGCACCAGCATTCCATTCTCGTACTCCAAGCTGCAGGAAAGGCCGTCGATCTTGATCTCGACCACATATTCCGGTTCCACGCCCGCTTCCCGCACCCGGCGGTCAAAGTCACGCAATTCCTCAAACGAAAATGCGTCCAGCAGACTCTCCATCTTGACGGCGTGCGTGACCTTGGCAAACCGCCCGCTAGGGGTACCGCCGACATGCTGGGTCGGCGAAGTCGGCGTGACCAACTCCGGGAACTGCGCTTCCAGTTCCTTCAGCTCCCGCGTCAGGGCATCGTATTCAAAATCCTCCAGCTCAGGGGCGTCCTGATCGTAGTATAATCGATTGTTCTTTTCGATCACGGTGCGCAGCTCTTCCACGCGCTTTTTTGCTTGCTCCAGTTCCAAATGGTCCACTCTCCTTTATCCTCTTTATTATACCACACCACGATCCTTCCTTCGAGGGATTTTTTAAACCGCCGCATCGCGATGTTTGACGCATTTCCGCTGTATACAAATTGTATTTTTGCCGTTTTCGCAGATTGTTGAGCTTCCTAAATCCAGCCCGGTTTCAACTTTCTCTCGATTTACTCTTTGTTTTATTTTTAAAGTTTCAATCGTCGTACCGTTCTTTTCTGAACGTAGGATTTTACAAACTGCTTTGCAGGATCTTCTGGATCTCCGGCAGATCTTTTGCAAAACAGATACCCTTCTGCCGTTCCTTAGAGGACAGGCCCAGCTCGATCATATGATCCAGCAGCATCCGCAGCCCGGTATAGTAGCCGTCCAGATCGTACAGGATGCAGGGGGCTTCCAAGTGCTTGAGCGACACCTTGGACATCACCTCCGCGATCTCTTCCAGTGTCCCGGTGCCGCCGGGGAATGCAATGAAAGCATCTCCCAGCTCGATCATCTTCGTCTTGCGCTCCGTCATGTCCTTCGTGACGATCAAATCGGTCAGGCCGTCGTGCTGCAGCTCTCCCTTCACGAAAAACTCCGGCTCCACGCCGATCACCTCGCCGCCCGCTGCGAGGACACTGTCGGCCAGCACCCCCATCAGACCGCAGCGGGAGCCGCCATAGATCAGCGCGTTACCGCTCTCCCCGATCCATTTGCCCAGTTCCTGCACCGCCGTTTTCAGTGCCGGGTCCGTTCCCTCGTTTGCCCCAAGATAAACCGTAATGTTCATCGTTTTTCCTTTCTTCGCATGGAGTCCTACAAAAAAGGAGCCATCCTCTTAAAAAGGACAGCTCCTTCAGAAGCCTATGAAACGATCAGATGCTAATCGTATTGGCAACGTCCACCAGCACGGGGTCGAGGCTCTTGGTCATCTCCAGTGCCTCATCCACGGGGTAATCCACCAGATGCTCCCCCTTCATGCCGACGATGCGGTTATACTTCCCCTGCTCCAACAGGCAGACGGCGTGATAGCCCATTGCGGAGGCATTCACGCGGTCACGCAGGGTGGGAGAGCCGCCGCGCTGAACATGGCCCAGAATGGTGGCACGGGTGTCGATGCCGGTGCGGGCCTGAATCTCGTTGGCGATCTCCTGCGAGTGGCCGATGCCCTCGGCAACGATCACGATGAAGTGACGCTTGCCGGTGCGCTGGGTCTCGGTGATCTTATCGAGGATGTCGTGCTGCATGTCGAATTCCTTTTCCGGCAGCAGGACCGCCATAGCGCCCGAAGCAATGGCGACGTTCAGAGCGATGTAACCCGCGTTGCGGCCCATGACCTCGACGACACTGCAGCGGTCGTGGCTCTGGGTGGTATCGCGGAGCTTATCGATCATTTCCAGTGCGGTGTTCATAGCCGTATCGTAACCGATGGTGTAATCGGTGCAGGCAATATCGTTGTCGATGGTGCCGGGTAGGCCGATCATCGGGATGCCGCGGTGTGCCAGCTCGCGGGCACCACGGTAGGAACCGTCGCCGCCGATGACGACCAGCGCATCAATGCCCAGTTCGCGGCACTTGGCCGCGCCCTTATCCTGACCTTCCTTGGTCTTGAACTCCAAGCAGCGGGCCGTGTAAAGGATCGTGCCGCCGGCCTGAATGATGTTGGAGACACTGCGCAGATTCATTTCAAAGCATTCGCCGTTCAGCAAACCATTGTAGCCGCGCTGAATGCCGATCATCCGATAGCCCTTGTGCAGACCTGTACGCACCACCGCACGAACTGCGGCATTCATGCCGGGGGCGTCGCCGCCGCTGGTCAACACACCGATCGTTTTGATTTGCTTTTCCATAAGAGAGATTCCCTCCAATTGTTTCTTCATTCACCTTGGAGCAGCGTTCCCTTCTACCAAACGCCGTTCCTTTGCTTTGCTCATTTTGTATGACTTGCCTTCAAATATTATAGCACAGATTTCCCGTGAATCCAATACCTTTTTGAGACTCCGTTAAGATTTTATTGAAGTCTGCTTTTAAACGTTTCTGCGACTGATTTTAAGTCTTCACTCTTTGTAAGATTCGTTTCTTGACATGTTATTTTGTTGCAATGTTCTTTTCGCCGACCACGCGCCGCAGCTCCTCAAAGAAGAGCGGATGGCCCGACGTGTACAACCTGCGCGGGGCTGCCAGCTTCTGTTTGGTGTCCTCCAGATAGAAGATGACCGGCATATCACCGTCAAAAATCTCCAGCAGATTGATCACCTTCGCGTACTGCGGGCAGCTGCGGGAAGGCAGCCGGATATACAGCCGCTGGGCCGCGTCCCGCATAGGGTTGGGGCGGTTCGCCTGTGGGTTCTTCGGGTTGTAGTTTTCAATGGGCGAGATCGTCTCGGCCATCAGTTTTGCAGCCTCATCCTCGCGGACGGACAGCCGCCCCTCAATGACGACGACGGCGTTTTCCTTCAGCACATCCCGGAATGCGTCCAGCACTTTGGGGAAGACGATGACCTCCATCGTGCCGGTCAGATCCTCGACGCTGGTAAATGCCATCATGTTGTTGGACTTGGTGGTCATCATCCGGCTCTTGACGACGGTGCAGACGATGCGGACATGGGCATTGTCCAGCCCATGTGCCTCCTCGCCGGTCAGAGCCTTGATGGAATGAGTGGCAAACTTCGCCGACTGCTCACGGTAAGCGTCCAGCGGGTGCCCGGAAAGGTACAGACCGCTGACCTCCTTTTCCTGCTGGAGCAGTTCGGTATGGGTATATTCCGGCAGATGCTTGATCTCATACGCCTTCTCGGCGGCAGGCTCTGCACCTCCGCTCGTCAGCGAGAACAGGTCGATCTGGCCTTCCAGATTCCGCTTGGCGTCACTTTCCACGCTCTTGATCACGCCATCCACGGCCTCCACGAGGCTGTGGCGGTTCTCCCCCATGCTGTCGAACGCACCGGCCTTGACGAGGCTTTCCACGGCCCGGCGGTTCATTTCGTTGCCATACAGCCGCTTGCAGAAATCGTACAGGCTGGTGTAGGGGCGATCCTCGCGCTCGGCCACGACCCGCTCCACGAGGTTGCGGCCGACACTCTTCACCGCGTTCAGGCCGAAACGGATCTGCCCGTTCGCATCGGCGGTAAAACCGCCATTGGAAACATTGATATCCGGCGGAAGGACCTTGATGCCAAGGCGGGCGCACTCGCCCGAATACTCGATGACTTTATCGGTATTATCCAGCACGCTGGTCAGCAGCGCCGCCATAAACTCGCTGGGGTAATGGCACTTGAGGTATGCAGTCTGGAATGCCACATAGGCATAGCACGCCGCATGGCTCTTATTGAAGGCGTAAGACGCAAAACTCGACATCTCATCGTAGATCTCATTGGCCACTTTCTCGGAGATGCCGTTGGCAACACAGCCGGGGCATTCGTGGCCCGGCTCGGTGCAGCCGTGGACAAAATGCTCCCGTTCCGCCTCCATCACGGCGTGCTTCTTTTTGCTCATGGCGCGGCGGACATTGTCTGCCTGTCCGAACGAGAAGCCCGCCAGTTCCCGGAAGATCTGCATGACCTGCTCCTGATAGACGATGCAGCCGTTGGTGACGTCCAGAATGTGAGCCAGCTGCGGCGTCTTGTAGCTGATCTTGTCCGGTTCATGGCGGTTGCGCAGGTAGGTCGGGATCGAGTCCATGGGGCCGGGGCGGTACAAGCTGATCAGAGCGATGACATCTTCAAGGTTCTGCGGCTGCAGACCGGCCAGAACCTGCTTCATGCCCGAAGATTCGAGCTGGAACACGCCCTCCGTCTCACCCTGCCCCAGCATCTTGTAGGTGTCCGGGTCGTCGTAATCGAGCTTTGCAACGGAAAAGTCCGGGTCCTTTTTCTGGACAGCCACTTCGGCGTCCCGGATGACGGTCAGGGTGCGCAGACCGAGGAAGTCCATTTTCAGCAGACCCAGCTCCTCGATCTCGGTCATATTGAACTGGGTCACGGGGAGACCGTCGTTGGTGGCCAGCGGCAGATAGTAATCCGTCGGCTCCGGCGTAATGACAACGCCCGCCGCGTGGGTGGAGGCATGGCGCGGCATTCCCTCCACTTTCAGGGCAGTGTCGATCAGCTCCGTCACCTTCGGGTCGGTGTCATACATCCGCTTCAGCTCCGGCGAGACCTCCAACGCGCGTTTCAGCGTCATTTTCAGCTCCATCGGGACCTGCTTTGCCACCACATCCACGTCCTGATACGGCATTCCCATCACGCGGCCCACGTCGCGGATGGCGTTGCGGGCGGCCATGGTGCCAAAGGTGACGATCTGTGCCACATGGTCGGCACCGTATTTGCGGTTGACGTAGTCGATGACCTCCTGCCGGCGCTCGTAGCAGAAGTCCACGTCGAAATCGGGCATACTGACACGTTCCGGGTTCAAGAAGCGCTCGAAGATCAGGTTGTAGCGGATAGGGTCGATGTCGGTGATGCCGACGCTGTAGGCCGCAATGCTGCCCGCGCCGGAACCACGGCCGGGGCCCACCGGAATGCCCTGACTCTTGGCGTAGTTGATATAATCCCAGACGATGAGGTAGTAGTTGGTGTAGCCCATGGTTTTGACCACACCGATCTCATACGTCAGGCGATCCTTGTTGGCTTGCGGGACATGGGGGCCGTACCGGCGCTCCAAGCCATCCCAGCAGAGCTTTTCAAAGAACTCCTGATTGTCCATCCCATTCGGAGCTTTGTAGTAGGGGATCTTGGTGTGGCCGAACTCGAAATCAAAATTGCACTGATCTGCGATGATCTGGGTGTTGGAGCAAGCCTCCGGCACCATGGCGAACAGATCATACATCTCATCCGTCGTCTTGACGTAGAATTCGTCGGTCTGGAACTCCATTTTGTCGGCGTCCTGCATGGTCTTGCCGGTCTGGATGCAAAGCAGGATGCTCTGCATCTTGGCATCGTCCCTGCGCAGATAGTGAGCGTCGTTCGTAGCCGCCATGGGGATGCCTGTTTCCCGCGCCAGCTTGATGAGCTGGGGCAGAACGATGGTGTCCTCTTCAAGGCCGTGGTCCTGCAGTTCAATGTAGTAATTGCCCTCGCCGAACAGGTCACGGTACCACAGCGCCGCCGTCTTGGCACGCTCATAGTCACCTGCGAGGATGGCTTGAGGGATCTCGCCTGCAAGGCACGCCGACAGGCAGATCAGGCCCTCATGGTACTGCTCCAGCAACTGTTTGTCCACACGGGGCTTGGAGTAAAAGCCTTCGGTAAAGGCTGCCGAGACCATTTTGATCAGGTTTTTGTAGCCCGTTTCGTTTTTGCACAGCAGGATCAGGTGATTGTTGCCGTCGATCTTGTTGACCTTATCGAAACGGGTGCGGGTGGCAACGTAGACTTCGCACCCGATGATGGGCTTGATGCCCGCCTTTTTGGCCGCCTTATAAAACTGCACGCAGCCGTACATCACGCCGTGGTCGGTGCAGGCAATGGCAGTCTGTCCGCACTCCTTCACCCGATCCATCAGTTGATCGATGCGGCATGCGCCGTCCAGCAAGCTGTATTCCGTATGGATATGGAGGTGGGCAAACTCCCGCCCAAGGTGATTGTTTTCGCTGATCTCGGTCAATGCTGTTCCTCCTGTTCCATACGCTCCCGCATCGACTGCGCGAGGGCTTCCAGTTTCTTCATCCGGTGGGAAAGGCCGGATTTGCTCACCGGCGGGTCAAAGCAAGCGCAGAGCGCCGCCAGCGAGAGATCCGGGTTCTCCATCCGTTTGGCAGCCGCTTCCTGCAAGACCTCCGGCAGAGTTTCCAGCGCCTTTTGTTCCTGCAAAAAGCGGATCGCTTTTAAAGTTTGTGCGTTGGCACGCGCCGTTTTACCCAGATTGGCGGTATCGCAATTGGTGTGGCGATTGATCTGGTTGCGCACCTGCTTCATGGCTTTCTGCGCCCCGATCTGCTGCGCCGCCTGTGCCGCGCCCATAAACGCCAGAATGCGCTCCACGTTGGCGCAGCTCTTGACGTAAACGAGGTTCACACCGTTGCGGCGGGTGCGGTGGGGCGCAAATTCATGCTCGGCCAAAAGGGCTTCGAAATCCTTGGCAAGGTTGGTGCGGCTCGTCAGAAATTCGAGATTGTATTCTTTCTGTGGGTCGGTCACGGTGCCGCCGCAGAGGAAGGCCGCGCCGATGTAGGCGCTGACGCAGGTCTGGCAGCGGATCAGCTTGGGGTCGATCTGTAAGCTCGGCTCACTGCCGGTGGTGCCGAACAGCTCATGCAGCCGCACCACCTGTTCCGGCTCCCGGATGCCAAATTCGTACACCACGCCGCTGGGGCGGCTTTTTTCGGTGATAGTTCCCTGCACGCCGCAGCGGGCAAACAATTGCTCGGCCACGCGGGCGGTCAGTTCCTGCTCGGTCTGGAGCACAAGGCCCTTGGCGTCGAAATACTTGGCAAAACAGGCGATGCCGTAAGCCGCCGCGCGGACGCAGCAGTCCTTTTGCAGCTGCAAACTGCGCTGTGCGATCTCTTCCCGCGCTTGGGATGCAAAACTCATGTTTCTTTCCTTCTTTTTCTGCCGGTCAGCGGGAAGCGTCACGGTGCTGGACGCCGGGCTGATAGCCAAGCTTCTCACAGTATTCCGCGATCTTCCGCGCAAAGGTGATGGAGCGGTGCTTGCCGCCGGTACAGCCCACTGCAATGGTCAACTGGCTTTTGCCCTCTTTCACATAGAGCGGCAGGGCATATTCCAAAAATGCCTCGTACCGGCGCAGCAGCTCCTGCGCCTCCGGGTGGCCCATCACAAAATCCACGACCTCCTGATCGAGGCCGGTCTTGAATTTCAGCTCCGGCACATAGAAGGGATTGGGCAGACAACGCACATCCAGCACAAGGTCGGAATCCGCCGGGACGCCGAACTTGAACCCGAAGGACATGATGGTGAGCCGCATGGCATTCTTTGCCCCGCCGTTCTGCACAAAAAGTTCGCAGATGCGCTCCTTGTTCTGCGCCGTGGAGAGAAGGGCCGTATCAATGATATAATTGGCGCGCTCCTTGAAAGGGCGGAGGATCTGGTGCTCTTTCTGGAAGGCTTCCCGCGTGGAGATGCCCTCGGCAATGCTGATCGGGTGGCGGCGGCGGGTCTCGCTGTAGCGGCGCATCAGCACATCGTCCGGTGCGTCCAAGAAGAGGATCTCGTAGGAGATGCCCTGCTTGTCCAGCAGACCCAGCGCCTTTTCGATCTCCTCGCTGGAGCGGCAGCCGCGGACGTCCATCGACAGGGCGACCCGCTTGAGCTGATTGTCTCCAGCCATGGAAAAGGCGGTGATACTCGGCAAAAGCTCCGCAGGGACGTTATCGATGCAGAAAAAGCCGATATCCTCCAGCGCGTTCATTGCCACAGACTTTCCCGCGCCGGAAAGTCCGCTCACGATCAGAAGCTCCATACTTGTTCCCTCTTATGCTTTTACGACACGAATTTCTTTTTCCAGTTCGTACCCGGTCTTTTCCTTTACAATGGCCCGCACCTCATCGCACAGCGCCAGAACGTCGGCGCAGGTCGCGCCGCCCATGTTTACCACAAAGCCGCAGTGCTTCTCGCTGACGGCAGCGCCGCCGTGGCGGTAGCCCCGCAGACCGCACTGGTCGATAAGGGCCGCCGCGAACGCCCCCGCCGGGCGCTTGAAGGTGCTGCCCGCGCTGGGTTTGTCCAGAGGCTGCTTTTCCACCCGCTTGGCCATCAGCTCGTTCATCCGGGCACGGATGGCTTCCGGGTCGCCCCGTTTCAGGTGGAACTGTGCACTCAGGATGCAGCCGCCGTTTTCCTCAAAAATGCTGTGCCGGTAGGCAAGGTCCAGCTTCGCGGCCTCCTCCGTCACGATCTGGCCATCTTGGGTCAGATAGGTCACCTTATCCAGCACGTCCTTCATCTCGCCGCCGTAGGCACCGGCGTTCATGTAGACGGCTCCGCCAACGGTGCCGGGGATGCCGTAGGCAAATTCCAGCCCGGTCAGGCCGTTTTCCAACGCCGCAGCGCACAGAGCCGAAAGCTTCAGCCCCGCACCGGCTGCCACGGCATCGTAGACCTCACCCGGCGCGGCACCCGGATGATAGACGTTTTCCAAAATGCCGATTCCCATTTTCAGAGCGGTGGTGTCAATGACAACACCGTGATATCCGGCATCTTCAAACAGGATGTTGCTGCCGTTGCCCAGCAGATAATACTTCACGCCGCATTCCCTGCACAAGGCGATGGTACGGCAAAGCTGCTCTTCGGTCTCCGGCTGGGCGAATACATCTGCCGGGCCGCCGATCTTAAAGGTGCAGTGGGCGGCCAGCGGCTCATTTTCCCGATACGCGATGCCCTCAGCCCGCAGCTGTTGTTTCAGTTGTTCCATAAACTCGTTGTTCCTCTTTCCGGGTGTTATTCCATGGTGCCATCCAAGCCCAGCCGGATGAGCAGCTCCTTCGCGGCGTTATAGCCCATCTTCTTCTGGCGGTTGTTGATGGCTGCCGTCTCCAGCACAACGGCAAGGTTGCGTCCCGGCGAAACAGGGATGCTGGTGCTGGGGATGTTGACGCCCAGAATTTCGTAGTATTCGCTCTCAAGGCCGGTACGCTGGTAATTCTTGGTGGGGTCCCAAGCCTCCAACTGAACGACCAGATCGAGGCTTTCGCTCACCTTGACCGCGCCCACACCGAACACGCGGGCCACATTGACGATGCCGATGCCGCGCAGTTCGATGAAGTGGCGGATGTTCTCCGGAGCCGTGCCCATGATCTGCCGGTTGGAGACTTTGCGCAGCTCCACAGCGTCGTCGGCCACAAGGCGGTGGCCGCGCTTGACCAGCTCAATGGCCAGCTCGCTCTTGCCGATACCGCTGTCGCCGAGGATGAGGATGCCTTCGCCGTACACTTCCACCAGCACGCCGTGGCGGGTGATGCGGGGGGCCAGCTCCAAGTTCAGCACGCTGATCAGGCTGCCCATCAGGGTGCAGGTCGTCTCATTGGAGCGCAGCAGGGCCACGCCGTGCTTCTTGGCCAGTTCCTGCATCTCCGGGAAGGGTTTCAGCTCCTCGCTGCGGCCGACGATCACGGCCGGCGGCTGCTGGCGGAACAGCTGGTCCAGCGCTTCATAGCGCTTTTCCGGGGAAAGGCCGGACAGAAAATTCATCTCGGCCAGACCCATGATCTGCAGCCGAAGCTTATCAAAATAATCGTAGTAGCCCGCCAGAAACAGTCCCGGACGGTTGACTTCCGCGATCTGAACGCTGATGTTTTCGAGGTCCTGCGGCGCATAGACCACATCCATGCTGACTTTTTCGGTCAGCTTCTTGAGCGAAACGGTAAAATTCGCCATCGTTCTTCCTCCTGCGTAGTTTCCTCTCTGCGGGTCACACATCTGCCCGCAGACACTCCTTATTTTATTATAAGCGAAATGGTTTCGGATTACAATGATTCTTTTGGGAAAAGTCCTATGGTTCCGCCCTTGCATCCTCCCGGATTTTCTTTATAATAGGAAGTACCACCCCCTAGGCGGAAAAAGTCCGTCATTTTACATGAGTTTTACATTTCCCCGATTTCCGATTTTACATTCCGTGCTTATACTCACAAATAGGAGAATTTCACGTCAACTAAAAGTGAGGAAAACACATATGACAGTCTTCAACCTCTTTTCGCTTCTGGGTGGCCTTGCTCTGTTCTTGTTCGGTATGGACATCATGGGCAAGGCACTGGAAAAACAGGCGGGCGGCCAGCTCCAAAAAATCCTGAGCAAGCTGACCGATAACCCCCTCAAGGGCTTTTTCCTTGGCCTCGGCGTCACTGCCGTGATCCAGTCCTCCAGCGCCACCACCGTTATGGTGGTCGGCTTTGTCAACAGTGGCATCATGGAGCTGCATCAGGCCATCGGCATCATCATGGGCAGCAACGTGGGCACCACCGTCACCAGTTGGATCCTGAGCCTTTCCGGCTTGCAGGGTGACGGTTTCTGGATCACGATGCTCAAGCCCACCTCCTTCAGCCCGATCCTCGCCTTCATCGGCATCCTGCTCTACATGGGCAAGAACGAAAAGCGGAAAGGCATCGGCACGATCCTGATCGGCTTTGCCGTTCTGATGACCGGCATGACCGCCATGTCCAGCGCAGTGGCTCCGCTGCAGAACGAGACATGGTTCACCAACCTCTTCGTCCGTTTCTCCAACCCCCTGCTGGGCGTTCTGGTGGGTGCCATCGTCACCGGCATCATCCAGAGTTCCAGTGCCAGCGTCGGCATCCTGCAGGCGCTCAGTTCTACGGGCGTTATCACCTACGGCAGCGCCATCCCCATCATCATGGGCCAGAACATCGGCACCTGCGTCACCGCGCTGATCTCCTCGGTGGGTGCCAACAAGAACGCCCGCCGCGCTGCCATGGTGCACCTGTACTTCAACATCATCGGCGTGACCCTCTTCCTCGCCGTGTTCTACGGCCTGAATCTGGTGCTGGACTTCTCCTTCATCCACGAAACGGTGACCCCGTGGGGCATCGCCGTGGTCCACTCCATCTTCAACCTGACGGCCACCGCTGTGCTGCTGCCCTTCGCAAACGGGCTGGAAAAGCTGGCGATCCTGACCATCCCCGACGATGCCGAGAAGGAGAGCTTTGCTCTGCTGGATGAGCGTCTGCTCAAGACCCCCGCCGTTGCCGTGGAGCGCGCCCGCGCCGCCACCGCCGAAATGGCCGAGCTGGCCCGCGTCGGCGTCGTTCAGGCCATGAGCCTGACCCATACGTGGGATGACAGCCTCGCCCAGAAGGTCCGGGATGAGGAGCAGAAGGTGGACCGGTACGAGGATGCCCTCGGTACCTACCTCGTCAAGCTGTCCAGCCGGGAGCTGAGCCACGCCGACAGCCAGAGCGTGAACACCCTGCTCCACACCATCAGCGATTTCGAGCGCATCAGCGATCACTCCGTGAATCTGCTGAGCTCGGCCGAGGAGATCCACTCCAAGAATATTGAATTTTCCAAGGACGCCCGCGAGGAGCTGCAGGTGCTGGAAGGTGCGGTGCAGGATGTGCTGAGCCGCACCACCGACGCCTTCCGCAAAGACGACCTGCACCTTGCTGGGAAAGTCGAACCCATGGAGACCGTTGTGGATGAGCTGGTGCGTGCCATCAAGGCGCGGCATGTGGCCCGTCTGCAGGCGGGCAGCTGCTCCATCGAATACGGCTTCGTGCTTGAAGACCTGCTCACCAACTACGAGCGCGTCTGCGACCATTGCAGCAACGTCGCCGTGGCCCAGATCGAGGTGGCGCAGGACAGCTTCGACACCCACGCTTACCTGAACGATCTCCGCTATGGCAACGACACCAAGGAGAGCGAGCAGTTCCGCCGCCGTCTGGACCGCTACCGCGAGCGCTATCTTTTCCCGGACGGCGAGCCCGCTGTGGCCAGTGAAAAGGAGGAACCCAACAAATGATCTATATCGTAGAGGATGATGCAGCGATCCGGGAGCTGGAGCAGTACGCGCTCCAGTCCAGCGGATACGAGGTGCAGAGCTTTGAATCTTCCGAAGGCTTCTGGCAGGCTATGCACGCCGCCGAACCGGAGCTGGTGATCCTTGACGTGATGCTCCCCGGTGAGGATGGCTTTTCCATCCTGAAAAAGCTGCGCAACACCCCTTCCCTGCGTCGGCTGCCCATCATCATGGTCACCGCAAAGTCCAGCGAGCTGGACACCGTGCGCGGGCTGGACTGCGGCGCCGATGATTACATCACCAAGCCCTTCGGCATCATGGAGTTTCTGAGCCGGGTGCGGGCTGCGCTGCGCCGCTCGGCTCCGGAGGAAAAGACGAACGTTTACGCTTTCCATGAGATCTTGCTGGACAACGCCCGCCACAGCGTGACTGTGAACGGGGTCCATGTGGACCTGACCTACAAAGAGTACAGTCTGCTTCGGCTGCTGCTGGAAAACACGAACCTCGTCGTGACCCGCGAGACCATTTTGCAGGTGGTGTGGGGCACCGACATTTCGGTGGAGAGCCGCACCGTGGATATGCACATCCGCACCCTGCGCAAAAAACTGGGCGATGCCGGGAAGTACATCTGCACCGTGCGCAAGGTCGGCTATAAGCTGGCCGACAGCGAGGAGGAGACCGAAGAATGAAACCACGGAGCATGGAAGAAAAAATCAGCTACCGGCTTTTCCTGATGGGCTTTTTCGGGCTCGTCTGCACCGCCGCGCTCTGCATCTTCGTGTTCCATAAGGCGTTCCGGGAACAGGCATGGGCCGCGCTGGAAAACGAAGCGGATCTGGTTGCTGCCGGGTGTGAGCAGATCGACACACCGAGCCAGCTTTCCTCCTACGTCAACTCCAATCTGCGCATCACGCTGATCGCATCGGACGGCACGGTGCTGTTTGAGTCCGCAACGAGTCAGCAGATGGAAAACCACCTTTCCCGCCCGGAGATCCAAGCCGCTATGCAAAACGGCGTGGGCCGCGACCGCCGCGACTCGCAGACGCTGGGCTACGAGACCTATTACTACGCCATGCTGCTGCCGGACGGCAACATCCTCCGCGTGGCGCAGGACTCCGAGACCATCTGGTCCATCTACGATGCAGCCCTGCCCGCCATCATCCTGAGCTGTATGCTGATGATGGGAGCCGCCGCCATCATGGCCGGGCTGCTGACCCGCAGCCTTGTGCAGCCGATTTTGAAGATGACGGACGACCTCGAACACATTCAGGAAAATGTTCCTTACAAGGAGCTGATCCCCTTTGCGGAGAGCATCCATTCCGACCGGCTGCTGCGTGAAAACAACGAGAAGATGCGGCAGGAGTTCACCGCCAATGTCAGCCACGAGCTGAAAACGCCGCTGACGAGCATTTCCGGCTACGCAGAACTGATCGAGACCGGCATCGCGAAACCCGCCGATGTGCCGGAGTTTGGCCGGAAGATCCATGTAGAAGCCAGCCGGATGATCCAACTGGTCAACGATATTCTGCAATTGTCCCATCTGGACAACGTCTCCGAAAGCCACGATTCGCCCCAGATGGAGACGGTCGATCTGCTGGACGTCGCCAAAGAATGCGTCGAACGCCAGAAGGTCAACGCGCAGAAGTCCTTCATCTCCCTGACCTACATCGGCGAAAGTGCCCCGATCCTTGGCAGCCGCAGCTTACTGGATGAGTTGTGCCAGAATCTTTGCGACAACGCCATCCGCTACAATCACCCCGGCGGCAAGGTTCAGCTCATCACCGCGTGCGCGCGGGACGGCCACTGTTCCCTGACCGTGAAAGACAACGGCATCGGCATTCCAAAAGAAGCCCAGTCCAGCGTTTTTGAACGGTTCTACCGCGTGGACAAGAGTCGAAGCAAGGCGACCGGCGGCACCGGTCTGGGGCTGGCCATCGTCAAGCACATTGCCCGCATCCACAACGCCCGCATCAAGCTGGAAAGCGAAGTGGACGTCGGCACGACCATTACCGTGATCTTCGAGACCGCACACTGAACCCTTAAAATTCCAGCATTTCAACGCTTACCCGTACAGCCGGGTAGGCGTTTTTTGTTGTCAACTTTTTCCCGCTCCCCTGCTTCAGGGCCCGGACGGCCCCCAGATGCAGAAGGTCCAGCCCGTTTTCCCAGCAGCGGGCAAGGGTCTGGGTACAAAGTGCTTCCAGTTGGCGGCACTGCACCTCCGAAACAGGCGGAGTGCCCGCTTTCCGCTGGCCCGTCAGTGCCACCGCAAAGCCGTTCCCTTCTGCCTCTACCGACACCACACAGCGCCGGAGCGTGATCGTGCTTTCTTCCAGCTCGAAGGAGACGGGTAGCTTCTCCTGCAAAAGCTGCGCTATGGCGGTTTCTTCCGAGGAAAGCGGCGCGCTTCCCTGCGCCGTCAGCAATCGGCCTTCTTTCGAAAGAACCGCCGTTTCTTCTTCCAGCCGCACCACCGGGAGGATCATTTCCCCGGCGGCTTCGTACAAATGCGGCGCACCGGCTGGGTGATCTTCCGCGCACTGCAAAAGCGGCTCTGCCTGTTGCTGCAAGGGCGCTGTCTGCTCCACCAAAAACGCCCGCGCCGATAAGCGGCTGACCGGTTTTGTTTGTAGAAACTCCTGCACTTCCAGCAGTTCTGTTTGCGACGCAGCTTCGTCAAAGAGAAGGTATTCACAGAGGCGGTAATTTGCAGTTTTGGGCAGAGCCTGTTCTGCCGTTTGGATGGCCCGCTCCAGCGTTTCGCCTTCAGCCGTACAGGCTCGGATCTCCGCCTCTGCATCCGAGGCATCGGCGGCGGCTTCCGGGAACTGATACAGCAAGCTCACCGTCCAGCCTTGCCCTCCCTGCCGGAGGAAAAGCGCCCGCACCATGCTCTTTTCCGTGGTCTCGGCCCGCAGAAAGGCCACGCACCAGAGGGCCAGCAAGCACCCGGCCATCCAGCGGACGGTTCGTGAAGGATGTTTCATTCCGGCACCTCCTGTTCCCCGCAGCCAAATGCCCGGCAGAGCAGCACCCGCAGGGTGCACACGAGCATCCCGCACCGGAAGAGTGCCGCCGCAAGCCAAACGAGGAGAAAAGCCGCATCAAATCGCGCAATGCCTCCAATGCTCCCCGCCCGCAGCAATTCAAGGCCCTGCAAGCCATGGGCCGGGCCAAACACAGCCTCTCGGCCAAAGGCAAAGAGCGCCTGCACCAAAAGGGCCACAAAAGGAAGAACCCAGTGCCTTTGAGGTTTCTGCCCATCGGCTTCAAAAAAGAGCGGCAGAACAAAGAATTCCGCGTAAATCGAAAGCCGCATTTGTCCGGTCATTTCCGGTTCCGGAAATAGATTCTCCCAGTGGAGCTGGCCGCTCAGGCTGAAAAAGCAGATGGCCGCCGCCAGAACCACAGCCCACCACAAAATTCCGGCACTTCGGGAGAAAACACCCGGTTCCAGCGTCCATCCGGCCCAGAGCAGAAGCGGCAGGATACCGACCAGCGCCATGGACGAAAACTGCTCCCAGCAGAGCGTCTGTATCTGGCCCAGTGTTTCCACCAGTTCCGCACCAAACCAGAGCGTCGCCAGCAGGCAGAAGAGCTTTGAACAGAAGGTGTTTCCGGAAAAGGTGCCCTGTTCCACTTCTGCAAGAGCCAACAGCCGCGAGATCACCGCCAGTGCCAAGGCCATCGGGAGTCCCTGCAACAGCAGCGTCCGCGCAGAGACTGCTTCGCCGGACAGGATGCACTGCCCCATCACGGTGGTCAGAACGCTGAGGGAAACGGCCGCACCGGAAAAGTTCAGCTTTCTCATGGCGCTTTCCTCCGTTTCTGCCAAATGGTAAAGGGGCGAGCTGACAGGGTGCGGTAGGTGCGCCGGGTCACGCCGTCCTGCGAGATCCCCGCCTTGGGGAACGGAAGCGGCGCGCAGTAGGGCACTCCCAGCGCTGAGACCCGTGTCAGCGCCAGCAATACCGCCAGCGCCGCCGTCACAAAGCCCACCGGCCCGGCGATACCTGCCGCCAGCAGGGCCAAAAGCCGGAAGATCGTAGCCGCCTCGTACAGCGACGGCACCACGAACACTGCGATGGACGCCACTGCCGCGATCAGGATGACCGGGGTGCTCATCAAGCCGGTGGCGATGGCGGCGTCTCCGATGATGATGGCGGCCACTAAGCTGACCGAATGGCCCAGCGTCTGCGGCATCCTCAGCCCGGCCTCCCGGATGACTTCCAGCAGCAGGATGACCACCACCATCTCGGCAAACAGCGGCAGCGGGGTCGCCCGCTCCGCCGCTTCGATCTTAAAAAGCAGTTGCGGCGGCATCAGCTCCGGCAGATAGACCGCAAGGCAGACAAAGGCTCCCGGCAGAAAGATGCTCAGGTAGAACGCCCCATACTTTAGCACCCGCAGAAAGGATGCGAAAAAGGCGGGCTGGGCATAATCGTCAAGACACTCAAAGTTTTCGCAGAAGAGGGTCGGCAGGATCATCGCCGACGGGCTTCCGTTGACTAGGATCAGAATTTTTCCCTCGCAGAGCTTTGCAGCGGCCACAGCAGGGCGCTCGGTGTAGCCCACAGGCGAAGCCGTCCGCACCCGGCATGGGAAAAGCCACGGCACGAAATAGCTGGAATCCAACAGCATCTGCGGCCGGGCGCGGCGAAGGGTCTCTTTCACTCGCTCGACGGCGGCGGGCGATGCCTTCCCCTTACAGTAACAGACCGCATACTCCGTTTTCATCTCGCAGTCCCCTTGCCGCACCTCCATGACCAACGCCTCGGTGCGGATGAGCCGCCGCAGCAAGCTCAGGTTGACCCGCAGCAGCTCGCAGAAGCCCTCCCGCGAACCCCGGATGTTCCCTTCCCCGGAGGGTTCTTCCACCGAACGATATTTCAGGCTTTGCACCGAAAAAGCAATCCCCTTGGCACAGCCGTCCAAAAGCAGCACCGCCATCCCAGCGGTCAGCCGCTGCATCAGGCTCTCCCAGCCCTCTACCGGGGCACTCTCGGCAGGAAGAGCCGAGTGCTCCCAGAGGAGTTGATATACCCTCTCGCCGCCGGGCGCAGCCTGACCGGAGAGGAGAGGCGGCGTCTGGCGGCTGGCCGCGTCCAGCAGAAGTTCCCACAGGGACTCTAAGCTCGCCATCCCGTCAAAGAGCAAAATCGCGCCCCGGCAGCGGTACAACTCGATCCGCTTCGCATAAAAATCGGCGGAACTGCCCAATCTAGCGTTGAGCGCCGTGAGATTCGTTTCCAGATGTTCGGAAAGCTGCATGGTTCCATCCCCCTTTTGCCCTAGGGTGCCCGCAGCGGCGGCGGTTATTCCCGCAGGAGGTGTTCGCCTTTGAAATTACTGATCTTTCGCACGATTTTGATCTATCTCTGCGTCCTGTTCGCCATGCGGCTGATGGGCAAGCGGCAGTTGGGAGAATTGCAGCCGGAGGAGCTGGTCTCCACCATCCTCATCTCCAATCTGGCGTCCATCTCCATCGAAAGCGAGGAAGTCCCGGTGACCGCCAGCCTGATCCCGCTCTTCCTGATCGCGGCACTGGAGCTTCTGGGCTCGATTTTGAGCTTCCGGAGCCAGAAATTCTTCAACCTGATGTCCGGGCGGCCCAAGACCGTCATCCTGAACGGAGAGATCGACCAAGACGCCCTGCGCACTCTGCGGCTGACCACCGCCGACCTGATGGAGGCCCTGCGCGGCAAGGATGTCTTCGACCCGCGGGATGTCTCCTATGCCGTCGTGGAGACGAACGGGAACCTTTCGGTGGCGCTCCGGCCCGAAAAGGAAACGACCACCCTCGCGGATCTCCGCCTGAACGCCGAACGAACACAGGCCACCATCCCCTTTGTGCTGGACGGGCAGATACTGGACGACAACCTCCACTGGTGCGGCAAGGACCGCGCGTGGCTGGAGCGGACCGCCGAGGCAAACACCCTGCTGGTGGAAGAGATCCTGCTGCTCATCGGCAACGACACCGAGGACTATTTTCTTTTGAAAAAGCAGCCGCGCCGCCCGGCGGGAAAGGAGAAGCCATGAAACGCATCTACGCCTGTCTCGCCATCGTGGCGGCGCTGCTCGTCATCGCCTTTTACAGCAGCTTCCGGGTGCATCAATTCGCCGAGGAGATCTCGGAGGATCTGGACAACGCCATGGAGGCCATCCGGGACGAAGATCTGACCGGTGCGCGACAAGCCCTTGCCGAAGGGGCAGAGCTGTGCGACCGGATGCGGGAAGGGATGAACCACCTTCTCCGCACTGAGGACTTCACCGAGCTGGAAGCCGCCCTCCGCGCGGCGGACGGCCACTTGGAGTGGAATGCTCCGGAGGAAGCCTTCGGTGAGCTGCGCCGCGCACAGGTTCAGGTCGAAACGCTGGCGTGGTTGGCCCAACGCATCATCTGAACGCAAAAAAGCGCACCGCCCACCCGCTTGGAAAACCAAACGGAGGCAGTGCGCTTTTGCCTATTTAATGATTACTTGCTGCGGTTGCCCATCAGCTTTTTCAGTTCATTGAAAAAGCTTTCGACATCCGCAAACTGCTGGTAAACCGAGGCGAAGCGGACATAGGCCACCTCGTCGATCTGCTTCAGTTCCTGCATGGTCAGCTCGCCGATTCGGACGCTGGTCACCTCACGGTCATAAGAACTCATGAGGGTCTGCTCAATGCTGCTGACGGCCCGCTCCAGCGTTTCAAAGCTGACGGGGCGCTTGGCACAGGCGCGAAGCATGGCATTGAGGAGCTTCTGCCGATCGAAGGGCTCGCGGGAGTTGTCCTTTTTAATAACGATCAGCGGGACGGTCTCCACCACCTCGTAGGTCGTGAACCGCATATGGCAGCGCAGACACTCCCGGCGGCGGCGGATGCGCTCGCCGTCTTCGGTCGGGCGGGAATCAATGACCTTGGATTCCTCATCGCCGCAATAGGGACATTTCATGGTTTGTTCCTCCTGATGTTGGTCACGGTCAAGTTCGGGCGAAGATCATGCGTTCTTCTTGCCCTTGCGCTCGCTCCACAGCACCCACGCGGAGGTGGAAACGCACAGCGAAGTGTACACGCCGCTGACCATACCCATCATCAGCGGGAAAGCAAAGGTGAAGATACTGTCCAGACCATAGAGCTTGGAGATGACGCACATCACACCCAGCGCCATCACGGTGGTGATGGTGGTGATGAGGGTGCGACGGGCCGACTGGTTGACCGAGTGGTTGACCAGCTCCTCGAAGGAAGTCTTCTTGCCCATCAGTGCGCGGTTCTCACGGATACGGTCATAGACAACGACGGTGTCGTTGATGGAGTAGCCCAGAATGGTCAGCATGGCCGCAATGAAGTTGCCGTCCAGCGGGGTGCGCAGGAGCACGAAGGTGCCGAACACCACCATCAGGTCGTTCAGCAGGGCCAGAACGGCCATCATGCCGCCGGTCAGGCCGCCGATCTTCTTGAAGCGGATGCCGATGTACAGCAGGATCAGAATCAGCGCAAAGACCACCGCGACCAGACTCTTCTGCAGGAACTTGGTGCCCATGGCGGCGCTGACGTTGCTGAGCGAGAGCTGGGCAAAGGCGTTGTCCGGGTACGTCTCGTTCAGGGAGTCCAGCAGGTTTTCCACCTGATCGGTGGTCACGGTCTCGTTGCCGGGCATCGAGATCTTCAGGGTCTGCTCGCCCGTGGCGACGTTCTCGCCGCTCTGCAAGGTCAGGTCATTGCTGCCCAGCGCAGCGGAAGCGGTCTTCTGCACCTCGGAGGTGGTGAACTCGCCCTCATAGCTCAGGGTGATCATGGCACCACCGGTGAACTCGGTATCCAGACGGACGCCGAACACCACGGCACAGAGCAGGATAGCCGCCATCAAGCAGGCGGAAAAGGTCAGGAAACGCTTGCGCAGCGCCACAAAGTTGATGGGCTTCTTCTCTGCGGGCTCCTTGCCGGGCTTGTCTGCACCATAGAGCCACGGGTTCCGCAGAGCCTTGAGGGCCGCCGCACCGCGGATCATCACGCGGGTCGCAAAAACGCCGAAGACGAAGTTCAGCAGCACGCCGGTGAGCAGCGTGTAGCCGAAGGCGTAGATCGTACCCGCCGTGGACGGACCGAAGGCAAAGAACACAAAGTGCAGGGCCTTGGCGAAGAAACCATCCGACGGGCCGAAGGCGCCCATCAGGACGATGGCGACGATGACGATGGTCACGTTGCCGTCGATGATGGGGGTCAAACCGCGGGCAAAGCCGCTCTTGAGGGCACCGTCCAGCGATTTGCCGCTGCGAAGCTCTTCCTTGATGCGCTCGGCCGTGATGACGTTGGCGTCAACGCCCATGCCGATGGCAAGGATGATGCCCGCGATGCCGGGCAGCGTCAGGGTGAAGCTCTCAAACACGGAGAAGTAACCGGAGACAAAGGCCAGCGTAGCAGCCACCTGACCGGCCAGCGCGATGCACGCAAGGAAGCCGGGCAGACGGTACAGCACCGTCATCAGGACCACGATGAGGGCAAAGGCGATGAGGCCGGCCAGCACCATGGCGCTCAGGCTGTTCTCACCGAGGCTGGGGCTGATGGTCGAATAGCTGTCCACCGTCAGCGCAAAGGGCAGCGAGCCGGAGTTGATCTGGCGCGCCATCTTGACCACATCCTCCTGCGTGAAGGGGTTGGCCGCGGAGCTGGTGATGATGGCGGAGCCATCGGTGATGGCCGCGTTGACGGATGCCGTGCTCACGTTCTCATCGTCCAGCCAGATGCTGATGGTTCCGCTGCTCTGGTAGAGCTTGGTGGTGGCATCACCAAAGGCTTTGGCACCTTCATCGGTGAACTTGAGGGCGACGTAGTATTCCGACGAACTGCCGTTCACCGGGCCATACTGCGCCGCAGCGCTCTCGACCATGGAGCCGTCCAAGATCAGCTCGCCGTCCGCACTGCTTCCCTCCCGGAAGGTCAGATAGGCGGTGGTGCCGATCTCTTCGATGGCCGCTTCGGGGTCGAAATCCGTCTCGCCGGACTGCCACGGGAATTCGAGGATCAGCCGGTCGGAGTCATAGTCCACGTACAGCTCGTAATCGGTCACATTCAGGGCGACCAGACGGTTCTCAATGACGAGCTGCGCGGCGTCCAGCTGGTCGTCGGTGGCATCGTAGCCGTCCGAGGGTCCAAACGTCACGTTGACGCCGCCTTTGATATCCACGCCGAAGCGGATATCCTGCGCGCCCTTGATGTAGGTCTTGGTCACATCGCCATACTTGACCGCAACGCCAAAGAACGCCGTGTAGACGAACGCCGCGATCAAGAGCACCGTGACAACAAGCTGCCATGCTTTGCCTTTAGTCTTCATAAAAATCGGGAAACCTCCAAATATAATAAACCTCCGCCGTGCGGCAACGGCTGCCGCGCGGGGAGATTTTCAACAACGGGAATGCTTACGCCTTTTCCGCCAGCAGCTTTTCCACCGTAGCCAGCTTCACGCAGACACACAGCAGGTCGGAAGCGGTCTCCACTTCATCTAAGCTGGGATAAGTCGGCGCAATGCGCAGGTGGGAGTCCTCCGGGTCCTTGTGGTAGGGGTAAGCGGAACCGGCACCGGTCAGGGTCAGGCCGCACTCTTTGCAGAGGGCCGCCACCCGCTTTGCGCAGCCGGGCATGACGTACAGGCTGATAAAGTAGCCGCCCTTGGGGTTGGTCCAGTGGGCGATGTTGCCGCAGGGCGTCAATTCCTCGGTGAAAGCAGTCTTCACGGCGTCAAAGCAGGGCACCAGACGACGGCGGTGCTTTGCCATATGGGCCAGAACGCCTTCCTTGTTCTTCAGGAAGCGGACATGGCGCAACTGGTTCATCTTGTCGTAGCTGATGATCATCACCGAGAAGCGCTTGCACATGTACTTCATGGAGCTCTCGCTGCAGGCAATGGCTGAGACGCCCGCACCGGGGAAGGTGATCTTACTGGTGGACGTGAACATGAAAACGCGATCCTGCGTGCCGTACTTCTTGCACTCGTTCAGCAGAACAGGCGTCTCGATGATCTCATCGGTCAGGTGATGGACGATGTACGCCTCATCCCAGAAGATCTTGAAATCGGGGGCGGCGGTCTTCATCTTCGCAAAGCGCTCGATGGTCTCATCGCTGTAGGTGTAGCCATCGGGGTTGGAATACTGGGGCACGCACCAGATGCCCTTGATGGTGTCATCCTTGGCCACCAGATCCTCCACGATGTCCATATCCGGGCCATCGGGGGTCATGGGGACGCTGATGAGCTCAAAACCGAACTCCTCGGTAATCGCAAAATGGCGGTCATAGCCGGGCACCGGGCAGAGGAACTTGCGCTTCTCCACCTGAGACCACGGGCAGGGAGACTCCGGGAAGCCGAACACATAGCCGATGTTGATGAGGTTGTACATCAGCTGCAGGCTGGAGTTGCCGCCCACGAAGACCTCTTCGGGCTTGACGCCGAAGATATCCGCGAACAGAACGCGGGCTTCGTGCAGACCCTCCAGATCACCGTAGTTGCGGGCATCGGTGCCGGCGTCGGTGGTGTAATCGGTCATCTGCAGCAGACCCATAGCCAGATCCATCTGGTGAGGGCCGGGCTTGCCGCGGGCCATGTTCAGCTTCAGCTGCATATCCTGAAACTTCTTGTACTGCTCTTTCAGCTTTTCCTGCTCAGCTACGAGCTCGTCGCGGTTCATCTCAAAATAATTTGCCATTGAAAACACACTCCTTTATCGTACTTCCTGTTCCCACAGTGTCCGGGAGAGCGGCTTACCGGGAAGTCCTGCCAGAGAGCGTTCCCACCGCAATCGTCCAGACTTTAATATTATAGCTCATATCCCCCATGAAAACAAGCATATCTCAAAAAAAGCCCTGCTAAAAGCCGAAGCTCTCAGCAGGGCGTCCACCCCAAGTGGGCTGCAAAGGCAGCGCTCAGCTCAGGGAGGTCAGGTTCTTATAGCGTTTGCGGACCGCGCCGTATTCCAGCTTCGGCTCGCCGCCGTTCACGGTGTCCTCGTCGATGGTCACACGGATGATGGTGGCATCGCTGGGGACTTTGTACATGATGGGCATCAGGATGCTCTCCATCACGCTGCGCAGACCACGGGCACCGGTCTTCCGCTCGATGGTCTTGCGGGCGATGGCATGGAGGGCCTCGTCGGTGATCTCCAGCTCCACGTTGTCCATATTCAGCAGCTCTTTGTACTGCTTGACCAGACTGTTGCGGGGCTCCTTCAGCACGCGGACCAGTGCATTCTCGTCCAGATCGTCCAGCACGGTGATGACCGGCAGACGGCCGATCAGCTCCGGGATGAGGCCGAACTTGACCAGATCGTGCGGCTCCACCTTGCGCAGCAGGGCCTTTTGGAAATCGTCGGAGTTGTCCTTCAGGGAGCTGCCGAAGCCCAGCGCGGACTTATCGGTGCGGCGCTGAATGTACTTGTCCAGTCCATCAAAGGCACCGCCGCAGATGAAGAGGATGTTGGTGGTATCGATCTGAATGAACTCCTGCTGCGGGTGCTTGCGGCCGCCCTGCGGCGGGACATTGCTGACCGTGCCTTCCAAGATCTTCAGCAGCGCCTGCTGCACGCCCTCGCCGCCCACATCGCGGGTGATGGAAGGGTTCTCGCTTTTGCGGGTGATCTTGTCGATCTCATCGATATAGATGATGCCGATCTGAGCCTTCTGCACGTCGAAATCCGCTGCCTGCAAGAGCTTGAGCAGGATGTTCTCCACGTCCTCGCCAACATAACCGGCCTCGGTGAGGGTGGTGGCGTCCGCGATGGCGAAGGGCACGCCCAGCATCTTGGCCAGCGTCTGTGCCAGCAGCGTCTTGCCGACGCCGGAGGGGCCGAGGAGCAGGACGTTGGACTTCTGCAGTTCCACGTCCGAGCCCTTGCCGCTCAGGATGCGCTTGTAATGGTTGTAGACGGAGACCGCCAGCACACGCTTGGCCTCGTCCTGCCCGATGACGTACTGATCCAGACCGTCCTTGATCTCCTCCGGGGTCAGGATGTTGACCGAGAGACCGTCCGTCGCCTGTACGTGGGCACGGCTCGCGCCGCCGCGGTTCGGGCGGTTTGTGCCCGGATGCTCCGGCTTGTCCGAGAGCAGGTCATAGCACAGGCCGATGCACTCGCTGCAGATGTTGACACCGGGGCCAATGATCATCCGCTCCACTTCGTCCTGATGCTTGCCGCAGAAACTGCAAACCAGATCTTTTTCGTTTTTATCTCTGCCGGAATTGTTGTTTGCCATAGCCGTTTTTCCTTATTCTGGGTCGTCTGACGCAGCAAGGGTCTCCCCCGCTGCGCCGATTGGTTTCAGCGATTCCTTAGCGGTGGGTGATGACCTCATCGATCAGGCCGTATTCCTTTGCCTGCTGGGCGGACATATAGTTGTCGCGCTCCGTATCCAGCTGCAGCTTTTCCAGCGGCTGACCGGTGTACTCGCTGAGCATCCGGTTCATCTTGTCGCGGATATAGACCATGTGCTCGGCATGGATCTTGATGTCCGTGGTCTGGCCGGAAAGGCCGCCGTTCTGGCCGCCTGCAATGAGCGGCTGGTGGATCATGATCTCTGCGTTGGGCAGCGCAAAGCGCTTGCCCTTGGTGCCGCTGGCCAGCAGGAAGGCACCCATGGAAGCAGCCATGCCCATGCAGATGGTGGAAACATCGCACTTGATATACCGCATGGTGTCATGGATGGCCATGCCCGCGCTGATAGAGCCGCCGGGGCTGTTGATATACAGGCTGATATCCTTATCCGGGTCCTGCCCTTCCAGATACAGCAGCTGCGCCACAACAAGGCTGGCCGTGGTATCGTTGACATCCTCGCTCAGCACGATGATGCGGTCGTTCAGCAGACGGGAGAAAATGTCATAGGACCGCTCGCCGTGTGCCGACTGTTCAACAACATAAGGAACAAAACTCATAAAGTTCGCCTCCTAGAAATCGAAATTATGGTATCTGCAAAATTGACCGATACGGCAAAAGAAACAGGGCCGTACCGGTCAATTTTAACAACCTTTGCTTACAAAACAGCGTGCTGCCGTTTCATAACTGCGGCCTTGGAAGCTGAGATCACTCAGCGTCCTCGGTCTTCTCGGCCTCAGCAGCCTTCTCCACGATGTTGGCGTGGCTCTTGATGAAGTCGATGGCCTTGTTGATGGCCAGATCCTTCTTCAGATCCTCGACGTTGACCAGCTCACGGACCTTGTCCTCTTCCATCTTGTACTGGTCAGCGATGCGCTTGATCTCAGCGGAAACTTCCTCCTCGGAAGCCTCGATGTTCTCAGCGGCGGCAACCGCCTCCAGAGCCAGACGGATCTTGACCTGCTTCTCAGCCTGCGGCATGAAGGAAGCGCGGAACTGATCGACGGTCTGGCCCATATACTTCAGGTAGTCTTCCAAACGCAGACCCTGCTGCTCCACACGGAAGGCGAAGTCGTTGACCATCTCGTCCATGCGGACATCGTACATAGCCTGAGGGATCTCAGCTTCCATGCCGTCGATGACCTGATCGACCAGAGCGTTCTCAACAGCCAGATCGTCCTGCTTGTCGAGCTGCTCCTGATTGTTCTTGCGGATGGACTCCTTGAAAGCGTCCAGCGTGTCGTACTCGGAGACGTCCTTTGCCAGCTCGTCGTCCAGAGCGGGCAGCTCCTTGTACTTGACCTCGTGCAGCTTGATCTTGAAGACAGCTTCCTTGCCAGCCAGCTCAGCAGCCTGATACTCGGTGGGGAAGGTCACGTTGACATCGAACTCCTCGCCAGCGGAATGGCCGACGATCTGATCCTCGAAGCCGGGGATGAAGGAGCCGCTGCCCAGAGTCAGGCTGTAGTGCTCTGCCTTGCCGCCATCGAAAGCAACGCCATCGACGAAGCCCTCGAAGTCGATATCGGTGATGTCGCCGTTCTGTGCAGCACCCTCACGGGTCAGCTCACGGGCATTGCGCTCCTGCACACGCTTCAGCTCAGCGTCCACAGCCTCATCGGTAACAGTATGGACCGTCTTCTCCACGGTCAGACCGGAATAATTGCCGATCTTGACTTCGGGCTTGACAGCGACCTTCACGGTCAGGGTAGCACCCTCGGTCTCGCTTGCGGAATCAACGGTGACCTCCGGGCGGCCAACAGGCTCAACGCCAGCTTCCTTGACGGCTGCCTCGTAAGCTTCGGGGAACAGCTCGTTGATGGCGTCATAGGTAAAGACATCAGCGCCGTACATCTTCTCGATCAGAGCACGGGGAGCCTTGCCCTTACGGAAGCCGGGCACAGCATACTTCTTGCCCTCCTTCTTGAAGACGTCGGCAACTGCAGCCTTGAAGGCCTCAGCGTCAACAGAGAACTGCAGCTCTGCCATGCTCTTTTCGAGCTTTTCGCACTTGATGAAATTCATTTGTGTATCCTCCACTCAAAAATTCTATTGCGTTGGGGCGGGCGGACCCGCCTCCTGCAACCGCGCACCGCGTCCTAGCTGTTTGCGAAATGCGGGGACGCGCGCGCTCAATTGGGTGCAACAATCGCGTCAAAACTTATTATAGCACGTTCCAGACACAATTGCCAGCCCAAATTTTGACTTTTTGTTCTTTTTGCCCGCGCGGTCCGCCTTTAATTGATGCGGTACGGGCAGAAACGCAGTCCATCCGCGCTGACGAGCTTGTATTGGATGCCGTCCACATTCCCCTGCACTGCATACCGGATGGCGTTGCCGTGCAGATGACCGTAGAAACAGCGCTTGATACCGTATTCCTTCAGCGTCGCCACGATCTCCGGGGCGCTGGTGCCGGTGTAGACCGGCGGATAATGCAGAAACACGAGCTTTTCAAGACCCGGCTCTGCGGCATCCAAGCTCATTTTCAGCCGCCCGATCTCCCGGTTCATCACCTTTTCGTCGTGGGGTTCCCCCACATCGAACAGCCAACCCCGCGTGCCGCACAGAGCGTACCCTTCCGCGGTGTAGGAGTTGTTGTGCAGGATGTGCAGGGTATCGAAGCCTTCCGCTTTTAAGTAAGCGTTCATCTTGTTGGCCGTAGTCCACCAGTAATCGTGGTTGCCCTTCATGATGAGCTTCTGACCCGGAAGCTGCTGCAGAAATTCAAAATCCTTGCGGGTATCGGTCAGGCGCATGGCCCAGCTGATATCCCCCGCCAGCACGATGGTATCCTGCGGGGTGATCAGCTTGCGCCAGTTGCGCTCCAGCCGCTCCACGTAGCCATCCCACCCCGGAAAAATATCCATGGGCTTGGACCCGCCGAGGGAGAGATGGGTATCGCCAAGCACATAAAGTGCCATTCTGTTACTCCTGTTCTAACGTTGCATCACGCCTGATAGCTCAGCGCCACCTGTGCGATCTGCTCCGGGCCGATGACGGTGTTGAAGCGCTCGGCCTTCCGGCGCAGCGCCGACAAGCTGGCCGGTGCGGTGCGGCCGGTGATCTCTTCCAGCTGCTGCATGGCCTCGAAATCGTTGGCCGGTGCGGTCTGGCCCAGCGCTTCCAGCACGCTGCGCGGGAACTTGAAGGGCGATGCGGTGGAGAGCACCACCATGGGCACGCCGTCCCGCTTGTGCTGCGCGGCCACATGGAAGGCCACCGCCGTGTGGGTATCGCAGAGGTAGCCGTCCTGTTCGCAGCGGGCGCGGATCTCCCCTGCCACCTGCTCCTCGCTGCTCCAGCCGCACGCGAAGCTCTCCTGAATAGTCCGGAGCGTTTCGGGGCGGACGGTGTAGCTGCCGGTCTCGGCGAGGCTCTTCATCAGCGCGGCTACCTCGGTATCGCTGCCGGTGACGTGGTAGAGCAGACGCTCCAGATTCGACGAGACCAGAATATCCATGCTGGGCGAAGTGGTCTTGAAGAACTCCCGCTTGGCCGTATACGTGCCGGTGGTGAGGAAGTCCGTCAAGACGTTGTTTTCGTTGGACGCGCAGACCAGCTTGCCCACAGGCAGACCCATCTGCTTGGCATAATAGCCCGCAAGGATGTCGCCGAAGTTGCCGGTGGGGACGCAGAAGTCCACCTTGTCGCCAAAGGTGATCTTTCCGGCCTTGAGCAGCTGGGCATAGGCCGCGAAGTAGTAGACGATCTGCGGCACCAGACGGCCCCAGTTGATCGAATTGGCACTGGACAGGCGGATATTCCGCTTTGCCAGCTCTGCCGCGATGGCCCCATCGCCGAAGACCCGCTTCACACCGGTCTGGGCATCGTCAAAGTTGCCACGCACGGCGTAGACGGCGACATTTTCGCCCTCCTGCGTTGCCATCTGCAGACGCTGGATCTCGCTGGTGCCGCCCGTGGGGAAGAAGACTGCGATCTCCACACCGGGGATGTCGTGGTAGCCGTCCAGCGCGGCCTTGCCGGTATCGCCGCTGGTCGCCACGAGGATCAGGGTCTTCTCGGTGCGGTTCAGATTCTTTTTTGCTTCCACCAAAAGCTTCGGCATGAGTTGGAGGGCGTAATCCTTGAACGCACAGGTCGGGCCGTGCCACAGCTCCAACGAATACACGCTGTCGGACACCGGGGCCAGATACCCTGCCTTGCCGCCGAAGGCTTCCCCATAAGTGGCCTTCGCCGCCTCGGCGAGGAACTGCTGTGAATAATCGGTCAGGTACTGCCCCACGATGGCCGCTGCCATTTCGGGGTATTCCAGCCCACAGATCGCTTGGACATCCACCTGCGGAAAGCTCTGCGGAACAAACAAACCGCCCTCGTCGGACAGGCCCTGTGCAATGGCCTGAGACGCACTTACCACACGGTTCCGGTCTCTCGTGCTGAAAAACTGCATTGTCGTCGCTCCTTTTCGTCCGCGGGCCCACAATGGACCTTTTTTGATGGCAGCGGCAAACGCCATTTTCTGCCTTTTCCCACCGGTGCACCCCGTTTATGCGGTAAATGCACCCTTTATAATATGTACCATCCAGCGTCCGCTGTCAAGAGGGGTGACCTCCGCCACGTCAAAACGGGCGGGTTCATCGCTTTGACCGGTCTGCTGGAGATAATATTTTGCGGCACGGATGAGTTTGCGCTGCTTGGCTAAGGTCACAGCCTCCGCCGGGCTGGCCAATGGGTCCGGGCTGCGGGTCTTGACCTCGCACAGAACGATGGTACCGTCCGGCTCCCGCAGGATGAGGTCGATCTCCCCCATCTTGACGCGGTAATTGTGGACCAGCAGCGTACAGCCCTGTTTTTGGTAATAGCGCGCTGCCACGGCTTCGCCCCTGCGGCCGATCTCGGCCCGGTTCATCACTTGCCCTCCGGCCAGTAGCCCTGCTTTTTAAGGAAGCTGCGGCGGTAGAACGGCTGGATGCCGTACTGCGCGATCAGCTCATAGTGGAGCTTGGTCGGGTAGCCCTTGTGCTTTGCAAGCTGATACTGGGGGTACTGCCTGTCCAGCTCCATCATATAGCGGTCCCGGCTGACCTTCGCCAGCACGGACGCCGCGCCGATGCTGGCGCTGGTGGCGTCGCCCTTGACCACCGGCTGCGCGGGCATGGTCAGCCCGGCCGGAGTGCGGTTGCCGTCGATGAGGACGAGGTTCGGCACGATGTCCAGCCCTTCCACGGCCTGACGCATCCCGCCCATGGTGGCGTTGAGGATGTTGTCGCGGTCGATGATGTCCGGCCCCACGAACACGATCTTGTAGGCCAGCGCCTTTTCCACGATCTCGTCAAACAGGGCTTCCCGCTTTTTCTCGGTCAGCTTTTTGGAGTCGTTGATGCCGTAGACCGGATGCTCCGGGTCGAGGATGCACGCCGCCACGCAGACGGGGCCGCACAGCGGGCCGCGCCCGGCTTCGTCCACCCCGGCAAAACAGCCGTACTGGGCCCGGACGTCGGCGTCATACGCATAGAGAGGTGCGGAGATCTCTTCGTCGGAGCGCCGTTTCATTCGTCGTCCTCCTCCGCAAAATCCACGAGGTCGTCCCGCTGGGGCGGGCGCTCCAGCGAGATGCGGCCCCACTTGCAGGCGCGGAACTCATCCACCAGCATGACTGCACAGCGCTCGGTGTTCACCTCGCCGCCCCGCACCAGCAAGCCGCGCTTCCGGCCAATGGCTTCCATCAGCTCGTAGGGCGGCAGTGCCAGCGTCTCGGCGTCCAGCTTGTAGCGCTGGGCCACCAAGTCGGGGTAGTTGCGGCGCACCTCGTCCAGCAGGTTCATCGCCAGCTCCTCTACGTCAAGGATATCGTCCTTGATGGAGCCGATGAAGGCCAGATTGGAGGCCGTCGTCTTGGAATCGAACTTTTTCCAGAGCACGCCGGGCATATCCAGCAGATCAAACTTTTCGGTGCTGACCCACTGCTTGCCCTTGGTCACACCGGGGCGATCGGCGGCTTTGGCGCGGGCCGAGCCCGCAAAGGTGTTGATGAAGGTGGACTTGCCGACGTTGGGGATGCCGCAGAGCATCACCTGCGTCTTTGCGCCGCCCATGCCGCGCACCTGACGGCGCTCCAAAAGGCCCGCCAGCTCTTTTTCGATGGCGGTCTGGACGGCCTTGGCGCCGCCCTTCTGCTTGGCGCTGATGGCGACGCAGCCTGCATCCGCCGCGCGGAAGTAGCGGATCCACTCCTCCGTCACAGCCGGATCGGCCAGATCGGCCTTGTTCAGCGCGTAGAGCTTGGGTTTCCGGGCCGTGATCCGCTCGATCTCCGGGTTCAGGCTGGAAAGCGGGATACGGGCGTCCAGCAGCACGAGGCTGGCGTCTACGTGCTGGATCTCCTGCTCCATCATCCGCAGGGTCTTGGTCATATGGCCGGGGAACCACTGGATGTTATATTGGTTTGCAAACCGGGTGTCCTGATTGTTCATTTTACCACTCCAAAATCCGAAAAGGGCAGAAAGCAGGCCAGTACCTTGCCCAGAATATCACGTTCGTCGATGCAGCCCACATAGGAAGAGCGGCTGTCCAGCGAATTGTTGCGGTTGTCCCCCATCACGAAGACAGTGCCCTCCGGCACGGTGCAGGGAAACTCCACATCGTAGCCGAGGTAAGTCGGCTCGGCAATGTAATCTTCGTCCAGCACCTCGCCGTTGACGGTGACGGTGCCGCTGGCATAATCGATGCTGATGGTGTCGCCGCCCTTGGCGATGACCCGCTTGACCAGCGGCTTGCCGTAGGCCGTGTAGCTGTCCACGATGACGACATCGCCCCGCTGGGGTTCGTACCCCGCGCCCCAGACGATGAGCTTATCGCCGTTTTGCAAGGTGGGCACCATGGACGCGCCGTCCACCTGAATGATCCGGAAAAAGAACGAAAAGACCAGCACCAGCACCAGCGCAGCCGAGATCAGCGCCTCATACCACTCAAATGCTCCTTGGCCCTTGGCCGCTGCGGGCTGTGCCGCCGTTTGCTTTTCCATATCCCGATGCACCTCTCAATCCAGTTTGCCGGACAAACCCGACAAATAAAGAAAAAAGGGACAACAAGTTGTCCCTTTCTTCCCGTTTACGCGGGGATCATCAAATATCGCTCTTGACCTTGGCAGCCTTGCCGGTACGGCCACGCAGATAGAACAGCTTTGCGCGGCGGACCTTGCCCTTGCGGACAACAGTGACCTTCTCAACGAAGGGGCTGTTGATGGGGAAGACACGCTCGACGCCAACGCCATAAGACACGCGGCGGACGGTAAAGGTCTCAGCAACGCCGCCGTGCTTCTTTGCGATCACAGTGCCCTCAAAGGCCTGAATGCGCTCACGGTCGCCGTCCTTGATACGAACATCAACGCGGACGGTGTCGCCAACGTTGAACTGGGGCTTTTCAGCCTTGATGCTGCCTTCGGAAATAATCTTCAGTGCGTCCATTTTTGAATCCTCCATTTGTTTTTAGACGTTCATACACGGCTCCTTGCCGTCAGAGGACCGCCCGTTTAATGAGTTGTGTCATTAACCCCGCTGTGGTTTCAGCGGACACTAACGCCTTAATAGGATAGCACAAAACGCCCGCAAATGCAAGCGATTTGCCCAAAATAATCCCAAAATTTTTCCGTTCTGCCCAAAAGACGTTCTTCCGGCCCGGTGCTCAGGAGAAAAGCGTCTTTTCAGCGGTCAGGAACTTCGTGCGCAGGATGTTGGCCGCTGCCGCCGGGACACCGAGGTGCTCTTCCAGCGCCGCCGTCAAAAGCGAGGGATTCAGGGTCAGGTCCTGCGAAGCGGGCAGACAGATCTCAAACTGCACCCGCTCCCCCGCTTGCGTCAATTCCAGCGCAGGGACGTGCTCCTTCAGCTCCACGGTCTTGGTGTTCCGCTTGCTCTTTTTCTCCACCGGAACGCTTTCCAGCGCGTTGTACTGCGCCAGCTTTTCCGCTTCGGCGGCCGGGTAGCTGATCTCATAGCACGCATAGGCGATGAGGTCGGCTTTCATCTCCACCGGGGCCACTTTGGTGACCACGATGCCGGCGGGCATGATGGCATTGAGGGCCGTCTTCCAATGCTCAAAATCGGGCTGTTCCGCTTCGGTCTTGACGTCCACACACTCGCACTCGCTCTCCTGCCCCAGCGAAAGCGGACAGGCGAAGGTCATATAGATATGGGGGTTGAAGCCCAGCGTATGCCACACCGGCAGCCCGCTGCGCTTGAGGATCCGCTGCATCACCCGCTGCATGTCCAGCAGCGAGATGTAGGAGGCCTCATTTTTCTTTTCAAACGAGATTCTGACTGTAATCAAAGCAGGGACCTCCTAACAGATGATTGGCACCGCAGCCGTGGCATGCGCGGTTGCAGGGCTGGGTGGTCTGGGCTGCAAGGGCCTTCTGGTACTCGCGCACCAGATACTCGTGGGTCACGCCGTAATCCATGTGGCTCCACGGGGTCACTTCGTCCAGCCCGATGGGGCGCTGGCAGTAGAAGAACGGATCCACGCCGAGGTCTTCGAAGGTCTGCATCCACGTGTCATACCGGAAGCACTCGTCCCAGCCGTCGAAGTAGCAGCCGCGCTTGTAGGCTTCGAGGATGACCGGAGCCAAGCGGCGGTCGCCCTTGGCGAAGACGCCCTCAAGGAAGCTGGTCTTGCTGTCGTGGTAGTTGACCTTGATCTTCCGGCTGCGGGCGCGGGCACACTCCACCAGATGCTTCTGCTTTTCGCGCAGCATCTCCTCGGTGTCCATGGGCACGAACTGGAAGGGGGTGTGGGGCTTGGGGACAAAGCAGGAGCAGCTGATGGTCACCTGCACGCCGCGGCCCTTGGCGTGGGGGGTGTTGTAGTACAGGTCCACGACTTTCTGGGCCGTTTCGGCAATGCCCTCGATGTCCTCCATCGTCTCGGTGGGAAGGCCCATCATGAAGTAGAGCTTGACCGACGAATAGCCGTTGGCAAAGGCGATGGAGCAGGTCTTTTCGATCTCGTCCCACGTGACGTTCTTGTTGATGACGTCGCGCAGACGCTGGGTGCCCGCCTCGGCGGCAAAGGTCAGGCCGCTCTTGCGCACCTTGGTGGTTTTTTCGATGAGGCTCTGGGAGAAGTTGTCCATTCGCAGAGAGGGCAGCGACAGGCTGACGTGCTCTTCCGGGGCCCACTCGTTCAAATCGTCCAGCAGCTCTTCGAGCTGGCTGTGGTCGGAGGTGGACAGGCTGGAAAGGCTCAGCTCCTCATAGCCGGTATTGGCGCACAGGTCCTGCGCAGCCTTGTTCAGCAGGTTCGCGTCCCGCTGGCGCATGGGGCGGTACAGGAAACCCGCCTGACAGAACCGGCAGCCGCGCACGCAGCCGCGCAGCACCTCGATGCTGGCGCGATCCTGAATGGCACCCACCATCGGCACAACGAAGTTCGTCGGGGGCGCAAAATCGTTCAGATCCTTGATGATGGCCTTGGTGATCACTGCCGGGATGCCCGGCTCGTTGGGGGTGATGGATTTCACCCGGCCGTCCTCGTAATAGTCCACATCATAAAAGGCCGGGATATAGATGCCGGGGATCTTCGCGATGCGCCGCAGCAGTTCCTTTTTGGGAACGCCGCCCTCTTTTTTTGCCTTCTCGATCTCGGCGCAGATGCCGGGCAGTTGGTTCTCGCCCTCACCCAGCTGGATGACGTCGAAGAAGTCCGCAATGGGTTCCGAGTTGCACGCGCAGGGGCCGCCCGCCACGATCAGCGGCCAGCTTTCATCGCGGTCCTTGGCGTAGAACGGGATGTGCGCAAGGTCCAGCATGGCCAGAATGTTGGTGTAGGAAAGCTCATATTGCAGCGTAAAGCCCACCGCATCAAAAGCGGTCAGCGGGTCCTTGCTCTCCATGGTGTAAAGGGGCAGATCCAGCCGCTCCATCTCGGCCTTCATATCCAGCCACGGCATGAACGCGCGCTCGCACCACCAGTTTTCGTGGCTGTTGAGCAGCTCGTACAGGATCTTTTCGCCGAGGAAGGACATGCCCACCTCGTAGGTATCCGGGAAGCAGAACGCAAACCGGACATCCATCTTTTCCTTCTCTTTATACACGCTGCCCGGCTCGCCGCCCGTATAACGGCCCGGCTTCTGCACCCGGCCCAGCGCTTCCTTCAGTTTCGGATCAAACATCAGGTTCCTCCATTGACAGAACATTATTCTTGAACCTTCTTATTTTACCTGATTTCGCGGGGAATTGCAATCCTTCTTTTTGCGGTGTGCCAGCTCCCACAGCGCCGCCGCCATCTGCGCCCCATCCAGCGGCGGGATGGGCAGAAGGTTGAACGCCCCGGTCAGAAGGTTTGCGGCGAGAAAAGCGCTGCCCCGGATGGTGGCGGCATCGGACAGTTTCCCGGACCAGAGCGCCGCCAGCAGGGCGTTCGTCAGCGGACCTGCCGCCGCCAGCCAGAAGGTCTGCTGCGGCATCAGAGCTTTGCCGCGGGTGCGCATACAAAAGCCGGTCATGTTCACTTCCAGCGTTGGCATCTCATGGAGCATGGCAAGATACGCCGCCACATGCCCGCATTCGTGGAGGAACGCCGCCCACAGCCCGATGCGCAGAAAACCACTGGCGTCGAACCAGAGCAGCCCATACAAGACGCCGCAGAGCAGTACCGGGTCCCGGAACACAAACGGCCCGGCGCGGAGCGTCCGCTTCATGGCAGAGGAAGGGCGGCGGCGGGGTCCTGCCGGACGCCCTGCGCCAAAAATTCAAAGTGCAGGTGCGGCCCCGTCGCCCGGCCCGTCTGCCCGGCGGTGCCGAGGCACTCCCCCGCCCGGACGACTTCCCCGGCCCGGACGTAGAGATACTGCATATGGGCATAGATTGTTTCCTGCCCGTCGGCGTGGGAAAGGCAGAGGTAGTTGCCGTAGGTCGCGCTGCGGCGAGCGGCGGTCACGGTGCCCGCCAGCGCCGCCAACACCGGGGTTCCCTCTGCACAGGCAAGGTCCACGCCCCGGTGGAAGGTCTCATCTCCGGTGAAGGGGTCTTCCCGCCAGCCGTAGGCATCCGAAAGCCAGCAGCTCCCCGCCAGCGGGAAAGTCAGCGCCTGCGTGGGCTTGGCCGCCTTGAGCGATGTTCCCGCCGGGGCCCGCTGTGCCGCTTTCGCACAGGCCGGAAGCATGACCCCCGCCAGCAGCCCAAAGAGCAGCGCCGCTAATATCCCCACCGCTGCGCCCCTTCGAATGATTTTCAACACCCCGGCTCGTCCTGTTTTTCTCTGCATCGTCTTGTTCCTCCGTCGGAACAGTGTATGCTGCGGCAAGGCGGCTGAGAACGCAAAAACACCCGCAAGTCTCCCTGCGGGTGTCGGTTCCCTTATCTTCTTCTGGGGCGGAACCAGTTGTGGATCCGCTCAAAAAAGCTCTGACGCCCGTGCGATTCCGTGTGCGGTGCCGGGCTTTGGGCCACAGGGTGCGGCTTTTCCGGGGCGGGCGGCACAGGCTGCGGCGCTTCGGGGGCCGGAGCCGGCTTCGGTTTTGCTTCCGGCTTGGGCGGTATCTGGGGCGTCTCCGGGGCCTTGGGGGCAGCAAGAGCTTCCGGCTGCTTCGGCTGGGGTTGCGTCACGGCCTTGGAAGCCTCGGTATCGTGGCGGGTCCAATCGTCCTTCAGCAGGTCGTACATATCCATCTGGCCGTTGACCAGTTCTTCGCCGGGGGCGGATTTCACCTTCTGGTAACTGCCGTCGGCCCGCATCTCGCGGGCGTTGACATTATCCCGCAGCTGGAGCCGCAAAATATCGCTGAGCTTCTGGATGAGAATGGGGTCTTCCACCCGGACGCCCACCTCCACGCGGCACTCCGTGTTGCGGGTGAGGAAGTCGCCGGAGGCGATATAGATGCGGGTCTCGGTGCCGTCGTAGAAGCTGTAAATGCGGCCATGCTCCAAGTAGCGGCCCACAAGGCTGCGGATGTGAAGATTCTCGGTCTTGCCCGGCACCTCGGCACGGACGCAGCAGATTCCGCGGACGATCATATCGATGCGGACCCCGGCGCAGCTTGCTTCCTGCAATTTCAGGATGATGTCACGATCCGAGATGGAGTTGTTCTTCAGGATCATGGACGCCGGGCGGCCCAGACGGGCGGCGGTGATGACCCGGTCCATCTCGTCCAGCAGGACGCTCTTGAACCGCAGCGGGGCCACCAGCATTTTTTCGCTGGTCTCCGTCAGTTTCTGCACGGCGAGATTCTGGAAGACGTTGGACGCCTCCTCGCCGATGCCGTGGTCAGCGGTGATAAAGGAGTAATCGGTGTAGAGTTCGCTGGTCTTTTCGTTGTAGTTGCCGGTGCCGATCTGGGTGATATAGCTGTAGCCCTGCGCGCTCTTTTTGGTGATGAGGGTCAGCTTGGAGTGGACCTTGTAATCCTCGAAGCCATACAGCACGGTACAGCCCGCTTCCTCCAGCTGCTTCGACCAGTCGATGTTGTTCTGTTCGTCAAAGCGGGCGCGCAGCTCCACCAGCGCCACAACTTCCTTGCCATTTTCGGCTGCTTCCATCAGGGCCTGTACGATCTGGGACTCCCGCGCCATCCGGTACAGGGTCATCTTGATGGAGATGACGTCCGGGTCCTGCGCGGCCTTTTTCAGCATCGCGATGAAAGGCCGGATGGACTGGTACGGATAGCTGAGCAGCACATCGTGCTTCTGCACCTCGGCGGCGAGGTCGTACTCCGGCGGCGGCAGCATGGGCCGGGCCGAGGGGTAGAACAGCTCCGGGTGGCCGTCGGCCTCCATCTTGCCGGTGAGCTTATAGAAGAAGCTCAGGTCCAGCGGACTCTTCTGGGCAAACACCCGCTTGTGCGTCAGTTCCAGCTTTCCGCAGAGGATGCGGACGATCTCCTGCGGGGCCGTCGGCGTGACCTGCAGACGGACAGCCGCCAGCTTGCGGCGGCGCTTGAGCAGGTCGGCCATGATCTCGCGGTAGTCGATGTCATGATCCATCATCCCCTCTTTCACGTCGATGTCGGCGTTGCGGGTAACGCGGAAAAGGCATTTTTCCTGCACGGCGTCCTTGCCGAAGATGAGGGCCGCATAGTGCAGCACCAGCTCCTCGGTGAGGGCGAACTCGGTGTGGCCATCCCGGCGGACGAGCTGCAGCCGCTCCATCTGGCTGGAAATGGGGATCATGCCAAGGCTCTGGCCCTCTTTTTCCTTGAGCAGGACGCCGAGGTAGATCTCCTTATTGCGCAAAAACGGGAACGGGTGGCGGCTGTCCACGATCTGCGGGCTGAGGATGGGGAACAATTCGCTCTGGAAATACTTCTTCCAGAAATGCTCCTCCTCCTTGGAAAGAGCATCGAAGTCCACCTTTTTGTAGCCGCACGCCGCCAGATTTTCCAGCGCCTTCTCATAGTATTTGTCGCAGTCCTCCTGCAGATGAGCCGTCTTGGGCATGATGGCGGCCAACTGCTCCTCGGCGGTCATGTTCGTCTTGTTCTCGCGCTTGTCCCGCTCCTTTTTGGCGCGCATCAGGCTGGCCCGCTCTTGGAGCGAACCCACGCGCACCATGAAGAACTCGTCGAGATTGGAGCCATAGATCGCAAGGAACTTGAGCTGCTCCGCCAGCGGAACATTCTTATCCTTGCCCAGCACGAGCACCCGGCGGTTGAAATCCAGCCAGCTCAATTCGCGGTTGATGAAAATCGAATCCTCTTTCATAGTTACTCCCCTTTTTCTGGGTTTGTTCAGCTCACATAGGCCAGCTCTGCCCACGACGCCACCATGTCTTCGGTCAGGCCCGGCACCGCGGCGGCATCCTCGACCCGCCGGAAGCGGCCATGCGCCTCACGGTAGTCGAGGATCGCCTGTGCCCGCTTTTCGCCTACGCCCGGCAGGATGCAGAGCGTTTCGAAGTCGGCAGTGTTCAGATCCACCCGGAGCGATTGGAGCAGCGGCGTCTGGGGCGCGGGGTCCGGCTTTGCCTTGGGCGGCGCATACCAGAAGGCCAGCGCCACGCACAGGGCCGCCGCCAACACGGCGCAGAGCAGAAATACCCGCTCGTGCCGCTTTCCGGTTTTCTGAGAACTGGTTTCTCCCATTGTACCCGACTTTCCTCCAAAAAGAAAGCCCCCTGCACAAAGTATACAAGGAGCTTGCAAAATCTTTACGTTACGCGAACTTTTCGGCCGCACGCACCATGCCGTACAGCAGTTCCGCCGCCGCACCGGCATCGTGGTCGGTGAGGGTCGTCTGCTTGGCGGCAAGGCGCAGCTCTGCCGGGGCGTCGGCGGGGACGACGCTGTTCCCCGCCAGTTGGACCAGTTCGGTCATCTGGGTGCAGCCCGCCAGAACGGTCAACTGCTCGGCAGAGTAGCCAGCGGGCGGGCAGACAGCGTTCAGCATAGCCGTACCGGACACACCGCCCGGCAGCAGGGCCACCACATCCGGGGCCATCCGCTCGGCGCGGAGGGTCACAGTCGCTTCCCCCAGCGTTTTTTCCAGCAGAGCGGTCAGGGGCACCTGCTTTTTGTCCTGATAGAACAGGATGCGCAGGACCTCCTCGCCCTTGACATCCGCCGCGTTGCTCAGCACGAAGCTGGTCCACTCCTGCCGCAGGTGAGCTTCCAGCGCTTCGCTCATCCGCACCACGCGGGTGGTGCCGTCCCGCATCTGGAACGCGATGCCGATGCCGGGCGCAGCGGGCAGAACGTTCAGGACGGAATCTTCCATCCCGGCAAAGCTGCACAGCGCCGTGCCGCTGCCCTCCGCAAAATTATAGGCCAGAATGCCGCCGCAGACCAGCGCAGGTGCACTGAGCCGCACTCCGCCCAGCAGAGAACGCACGACCTTCGGCGACCGCTGGGAGTAGACGGTCAGCTTGCCGCCGCGGCTGGCAAACAATTGCAGCACATCCCGGTGGAGCTGGGGCAGATTGCCCTCGGCGTTCAGCAGCAGATTGTCCAGATCGCAGAGGACCAATGTATTTTCGATGGAATTGCTCATTCGTTGTTTCCTCCTGTGCGCTGACGGAGCGTGGTCAGAAAGCGGGTGAAGTAATCCGGCAGTTCGGAATCGAACCGCAGATGCTCCCCCGTGATGGGGTGGATGAAGCCCAGCGTTTTGGCGTGCAGACACTGGCCGTGGAGGCTTGTGATGCAGTTGTGGGGGCCGTAGACAGGGTCACCCGCCACCGGGTGATGGATGGACGCCATATGGACGCGGATCTGGTGGGTGCGGCCTGTTTTCAGGCGGCACTCCAGCATCGTGAACTCGCCCAGCCGCTCCAGCACCTTGTAGCCGGTGTAGGCGTACTTGGTGTGGGGTTCGGTGGACGGGTAGACGGCCATCTTCTTCCGGTCGGTCTTGGAGCGGCCGAGGTTCGATTCCACGAAGCCCTCGTCCTGCGCAAAGCCTCCGTAGACGATGGTGTTGTAGGCCCGCTCGACGCTGTGGACCGCCATCTGCTGCGACAGGCCGATGTGGGTGGCGTCGTCCTTTGCCACCACGAGAAGGCCGCTGGTGTCCTTGTCGATGCGGTGGACGATGCCGGGGCGGATCTCGCCGCCGATGCCGGAAAGGCTCCCCTTGCAGTGCCACAGCAGCGCATTGACAAGGGTGCCGTCCGGGTTGCCGGGGGCCGGGTGGACCACCATGCCCTTGGGCTTGTTCACCACCAGAAGATGCGCATCCTCGTAAACAATGTCCAGCGGGATCTCCTGCGGCACAGCCTCGATGGGCCTTGCGTCCGGGATCTCCATCAGGATGACGTCCCCCGCCTTGAGCTTCAGGCTCTTGGCCGGGGCCTTGCCGTTGCACAGCACATGACCTTCGGCCACAAGGGCTTGCAGCGCACTGCGGGAGAGGCCGGTGTCCTCGCCGCTCAGAAAGCGGTCGATGCGCTGGCCCGCACCCTCGGCTTCGACGATAAATTCACGCTGTTCCATGGGTCACTGCTCCTTTGCGCTGTCCTCATGCAGCTCCTCCAGAAAGATGACCAGCACCCAGAGCGCCACGCCCACACAGACGCAGATATCCGCGAAGTTGAAGACGGCGAAGCGCATGAACAGCACATTGATGTAATCCACGACCTCGCCGTTCAGCACCCGGTCGATCAGGTTGCCGATGCCGCCGCCCAGCACGAGGATCAGCGCTGTCTGCTGCAAGCGGTTGTTCCGGCTGCGGAAGAAGAGCCAGTAGGCCACGAGGAGCAGCGCTGCGCTGGTGGCGATGATCAGAAACAGCTGCTTGCCGCTGAGCAGACTGAACGCCATGCCCTGATTGAGCACGAACCGCAGTTCCACCACATGCGGGATCAGCGGCATAGCCCCTACGGGCTGCAAAACGCTCACTGCCCACGCCTTGATGGCCTGATCTGCGCCGATCAGCGCCGCCACACACAGCAGATTGAAGATAACAAATGCCATAACGAATCCTCCCAACGGCGGAAGGGCCCGCCGGTTTTCTGATACCAAAAAGCGGCGCTCCCCTGCTCGAAAGGAGCGCCGCAGCGTTCAAAAGTTTTTGCTTAGCCTTCGACCACGCTTGCGCAGCGCGCGCAGAGGGTGGGGTGAGCCGGGTGGGTGCCGATGTCTGCGGAGTACTTCCAGCAGCGCTCGCACTTGTCGCCGGTGGCGTGTGCAGCAGCAATGCCCAGACCCTCGACCGCGGAGGCAGCGCCGCCCTCGCCCTTGACCAGCTCCACGTGGGAGACGATCATCAGGTCGGCCAGCTCGTCCATGGGGATGCTGTTCAGCAGGTCATAGACGGCATCGCCGCAGTACAGGGTGACGGAAGCTTCCAGCGAAGCACCGATGGTCTTCTCGGCACGGGCCTGTTCCAGCACCTTCTTGACCTCGTCGCGGACAGCGATGAGCTGATTCCACTTGGCCTTGAAGGCGTCGTCGGCTGCGTACTCGCCCGCCTTGGGCATATCCTCGAAGACGACGTACTTGTTCATGCCCTCGGTCTTGGGCAGGAAGTCCCAAATCTCCTGACTGGTGAAGCAGAGGATGGGGGCGATGATCTTGTCCAGAGCGACGAGGATCTTGTACATGGTGGTCTGTGCTGCGCGGCGGGCTGCGCCGTTGGTGCAGTACAGGCGATCCTTGGTGACGTCCAGATAGAAGTTGGACATGGCCACGACGCAGAAGTTGTAAACGGCGTGGTAGACCTTATTGAAGTCATAGACCGCATAACCGTTATGCGCATTGACGATCAGATCGTCCAGCGCGGCCAGTGCCCAGCGGTCGATCTCCTGCAGCTGGTCGTCGGCGACACAGTCGGTATTGGGATCGAAACCGTCGAGGTTGCCCAGAATGAAGCGGGCGGTGTTACGGATCTTGCGGTATGCCTCGCTCAACTGCTTGAAGATATTCTTGCCGGCACGCACATCGACGGTGTAATCGGAAGAAGCGACCCACAGGCGGATGATATCGGCGCCGTAGTCCTTGATGATCTCGCTGGGCTCCACGCCGTTGCCGGCGCTCTTGTGCATCTGCTTGCCCTGCTCGTCCACGACCCAGCCGTGGCACAGAACGGACTTGTACGGTGCGCAGCCCTTGGAGGCAACGCTGGTCAGCAGACTGGACTGGAACCAGCCGCGGAACTGGTCGCCGCCCTCCATATACATATCGGCCGGGAACTTCAGCTCCGGGCGCTCCTCCAGAACGGCGGCGTGGGTGGAACCGGAATCGAACCAGACGTCCATGATATCGGTGTCCTTGACCCACTCGGAAGCGCCGCACTTCTCGCAGACTTCCCCTGCGGGGATGATCTGCTGGGCTTCGTACTTATACCAAGCGTCGGAGCCCTCCTTGCGGAACAGCTCGCTGACGGCCTTGATGGTGGCATCGGTGATGTGGTAAGCGCCGCACTTCTTGCAGTAGAAGGCCGGGATGGGCACGCCCCAAGTGCGCTGGCGGCTGATGCACCAGTCGTTGCGGTCGCGGACCATGCCCTTCATGCGGTCGTGGCCCCAATCGGGCATCCACTGCACGGTGTCGATGGCCTTGTAAACATCCTCACGGAACTTGGCCACGGAGCAGAACCACTGCTCGGTGGCGCGGAAGATGATGGGGTGGTGGCAGCGCCAGCAGTGCGGATACTGGTGCTTGATGTGCACCTGACCCATGACAGCACCGGACTCCGTCAGGTCGGCCAGAATGGTCTTGTTGGCCGCCCAGACGCGCTGACCGGCGTACTTGCCGGCGAGGTCGGTCAGGTAGCCGCCATCGTCCACGGGGACGGTGATGGGCACCTGCGGGTACTTCTGGCAGACGTTGAAGTCATCGACGCCGTGGCCGCCAGCGGTGTGGACGCAGCCGGAGCCGCTTTCCAGCGTGACGTGGTCGCCAAGGATGACCCAGCCCTCCTTGGGCAGGTAGACGTGCTGATAACGCATCAGCTCGAACTCTGCGCCGCTGACCGGCTCGCCCACCACCTCATACTCGGTGATGTGGCAAGCGTCCATGACGCTCTTGACCAGCTCGGTGGCCATGATGTGATACTCCTCGCCGATCTTGACGAAGGAATACTCGAACTGGCCGTTCAGGCAGATGGCCTCGTTGGCGGGCAGGGTCCAAGTGGTCGTGGTCCAGATCACGAAGTAGGTCTTATCCATCGGGATGCCGTGCTTTGCCAGCACGCCGTTGGGGTCCTGCGTGACGTGGAAGCGGACGAAGATGGAATCGCAGTCGTCCTCGCCGTACTCGATCTCAGCCTCAGCCAGAGCGGTGCGGCAGTCCGGGCACCAGTACACGGGCTTCAGACCCTTGTAGATATAGCCCTTCTTGGCCATCTCGCCGAAGATCTCGATCTGGCGTGCCTCGAACTCCGGCTTCAGGGTCAGATAGGGGTGCTCAAAGTCGCCGATGACGCCCAGACGCTTGAACTGGTCGCTCATGATGTCGATGTGCTCAGTGGCGAACTTTTCGCAGATCTGGCGCAGCTCCAGCTTGGAGATGACCTTTTTCTTCTCGCCAACGGAGGACAGAGCCTTCAGCTCGATGGGCAGACCGTGGGTATCAAAGCCGGGCACATAGGGAGCCTGATAGCCCTCCATGTTCTTGTCGCGGATGATGATATCCTTGATGATCTTGTTCAGGGCCGTGCCCATGTGGATGTTGCCGTTTGCATACGGAGGGCCGTCGTGCAGGACAAACTTGGGCTTGCCGTCGTTGTGCTTGATGAGGTTGTTGTACAGGTCGTTGTCCTCCCAGTCCTTGAGCATCACAGGCTCCTTCTTGGGCAGACCTGCACGCATCTCAAACAGAGTCTTGGGCAGATTCAACGTACTGTCGTACTGAGACTTATTCTTAGCCAATGGTTACACACTCCTCTAATTTACTAAAATGCTTGGGATCACTCGCTGAACTTGACGCCCTTGAACGCGGCATAGTCCGGCTCTGCGGGTTCCTCTTCCTCGTCCGCGCCGACAGGGGCCTGAGACGGGTCGAGTTTGATCTTGAGCTGGCTCTCGTCCTTCTCCCAGAAGTCCTCGCTCTTGTCGTCCTCGGCAGCTTCCTCCTCGGCGGGGGCAGCCTCGGCCTCCGGCTGGGCCTGTTCGATCTCCTCGGTCAGGGCAGCGGCAGCAGTCTCCTCAGCCTTTTCTTCCACGGCGGGCTCGGCCTCGGCCGTCTCTTCCTTCTGGAATTCGGGCAGACGGCTCAAGGACTCCACATGGCTGCGGTAGAGGTTCAGCACATCGGACTTGAAGCGGGTCACTTCCAGACGAACGCGGTCATACTCGCGCTCCTCCGCAAGTTTTTTCTCGTTTGCTTCGTTGATGATCTCATCCGCGCGGTCACTGGCCTTCTGCAGCAGCTCGTTGGCATCACGGATAATATCATCACCGCGCAGATTTGCGCGATGCAGGATCTCCTCAGACTTCTGGTTTGCCTCGCGGATGACATTCTCGCCCATCCGCTGCGCGTTGATGAGCGCGCTCTTGAGCATATCGCCGTCCGCCTCATAGTTCTCCATCTCTTTGTGGAGACGCTGGTTCTCCGCCGTCAGATCCGCGATCTGCTTGCGGAGTTCCTCTGCCAGCGTATCGTCCTGCTTGAGCTGCTCTTCGACTCGGTCCAAGAAGCGGTCCACATCTTCGGTGCGATAGCCGCGGAGGTTTTTTTCAAATTGAACGCTGCGCACGTCCTGCGGGGTCAGCATAGTAGTTTCCTCCTGTTATCATTCATACTGAAAAAACTCGATGATTGATCGGTCTTTTTTGCTTTTTCCGGGCAGTGCCGTCAGCCCGAAGCGGCCCTTGCCCCGCACGGTGAAGACATCCCCCTCGTAAACGGGCGCATGGACGCTCTCGGCGGGGAGATGGTTGATCTCCACCCGCCCGGCCGTGACCAGCTCCGCCGCCGCACCGCGGCTGCAGCGGAGCATCGCCGCAAGCACCGCATCCAGCCGCAGGGAGGAGACGGTCGCCGTTTGCAGCGTCCGCTCCGCCTGTGGGAACGCCGGAAGGGCATCCGGCTCCATGGGCGTGGTGGAAAGATCGGTGCGGCCCGCCTGACACAGCTCCTGACAGATGAGCTTCGCCGCCGGTTCCAGCGCGAAGACGTAAGCTGTACCCGGCGCATCGGGCGGCAGGACGATATCGCCCAGCGCCTCCCGCTTGAGTTCCAGCCCCATCAGGCTGCCGAGGTAGTCCCGGTGGGTGGGCAGTGCAGCCCCCGGCAGAGCCCGGCAGTCCAGCCGGACGCAGCACAGCGGGCTGTCCGTCCAACTGCCCTCCGGCTCGATGCAGAGCAGCTTGCGCTCCGCGCCGGGCCAGCCGCCCTCGAAATGATAGTCCGCCTCCGGCACCTCGGCGCGGTTGAGCGCCGCCTTGGCAAGATCCTGCTCCCGGTCGCTCAAAAAGCCGGAATACTGCGGGATGCCGCGGCTTTCCGCCGTGCGGGCAAGATCCTCGATGTGCCGCATGAGGTATCGTTCTTCATCGGTGCGCGCGGGGACGAACCCCCGCACGGCCTTTGGGGCAGGATCAATAGAACGCGCCATTGTTCTCCAGCTCGTCCAGCAGGTCGCCCATGATATCGACGTTGTAGGGGGTAATGATGAAGGTGCTGTTTGCCACACGCTTGATCTGGCCGTTGTTGGCGTAAGCGACGCCGGAGAGGAAATCGACCAGACGGCGGGAAACTTCCTTATTGGTGGACTCAAGGTTCAGCACCACGGTGCGCTTGTTGTTCAAATGGTCTGCAATGGTGCTGGCATCCTCAAAGCGCTCCGGCTTGACCAGAACGACCTTGAGCTGGGTGGTGGCATGGATGTTGACCACCTTGTTCTTCTTGGGGGCGCCCTCTGCAGGGTCCTCGTCCTCATCATCTGCACCGATGCCAAGGCCGTTGTTGTTGTTCACCATCTGGGGGCCGTCGTCGATGTACTGATCGTCGTACTCGTCCTCGCTGCCGAAAAGGCCTTTTTTCAGACTATCCACAAAAGACATAGAAACTGCTCCTTTCATTCGGGCGGCTTGCGCTGCCCCGGCTGATTTTGCAAAGAGATGCAAATAGCTTCTACTATTATCGGATTTTTTGCCGCAGATGTCAATAACTACAAAAGTTTTCCATCGTATAAATTTTGTCCGGATACGATAATCTCGTCATAAAGGCGAACCTGACTGACCGAACCGGCCGTTCCACTGGGCAAAACGATGAGATGATCGCCGTCCTGCACCTGCGGGTGGTCGGCGTCCACGGGGTCGATCTTACAGAAACGGGCGAGGTTGCCGTACTTGACGTAGACGCCGGGGATGTAATTTTCGCCCTGTCCCTCGGCCTCGGAGCCGTCGTCCTTGAGGTAATGGACGGCGGAGGCCGGGATGCGCAGACCGGTGCTCTCCCCTACGATGATCTGTGCGTTGGCCTTGTTCAGCCGCAGCACATCGCCGTTGATGACCTCGCACGAGAGGACAAAGCGGGTCAGGTCGTTTTCTTCGTCGATGTTCACCTCTTGGAGGGTGGCTTTGAGGGGCGTTTCGGCCTGACCGGGGAAGCGGATCTCAACACCGGAGCGAAGCGGTCTGCCGTCTGTGCCCAGCAGCTTCTGGCCCTCTTTGGCCGAGCAGATGCCCGCATAGTACCATGTAAAGCCGGAGACGATCTTCCCCGCGCAGCCGTCCAGCGCGATCTCCGGCGAGGACTCGATGTACGCCTTCAGGTCCACCGCGCCGAGGGCAAGGATATCCTCCATCCCCGCGTTGAGGCGGCCGGAGCTGGACGAGCGGATGAAATAGCCGGTCTGCGGGGCCGTGATCTGGGTCGGAGCGCCAAGCTGGGCCTGTACGCTGGACATCTGCTGCACCAGCGCGGCGATCTGGTCCGAGAAGCTCGACACTTCCCCGGTGATGACCCAGAGCTTGTTCTGGGCCAGCAGGTAGTCCTCTTTTTCCGCGTCCGTATCCTCATAATCGGCGGTGTCCAGCGAATCCATCAAGTTATAGAGCGCAGCGGAACGGTCTTTCCGCAGCGTTTCCATCTGGGCAGAGGTGGTGTTCTGGGATTTTTGCAGCAGGTCGATCTGGTCGCCCAACTGAGTCAGCTGCTGGCGCAGCGCAGCCTGAGAGGCGTCGCTGTACACTTCGGCCACCGCTGTGCCCGCCGAGACGCGCTCACCGTCGGCCACCAGATACCCCAGCGTGCCGTCCCCTGCCACGTAGCTTTCGTCGAACAGGAGCACGCCCTCGGCGTCCACAGTGTCCTCCACCGTAGCCAGAAGGGCGGTCTCGTAGGTGTTGGGCGGGAACAGCACCTGCCCCGCCTGATAGATCACATATCCCGTCGCCAGCAGCAAAAAGACGATCACGACACCCGCCAGCGTCTTCAGCGCACCGGGCATTTCGCGTTTTTCCTGCATCCTGCTCATCCTTTCGCGATAAATTCTTGGGTCAGTGCCGCCGCGCGGGCGGCAGCGTCCGGCGCAGAGGCATCCAGCCAGACCACGCCGTCCATATGGCGGAACCATGTCAGTTGGCGCTTGGCGTAGTTGCGGGAGGCCTGTTTCAGCTTGTCCACACAGGGCGTCAGTTCAGCCGCCCCCTCAAAGTAAGGGAAGAACTCCTTATAGCCGATGGCCTGTGCCGCCGTTTTGAAGCGGTCCCGGTTCGCATAAACGAGCTGTGCTTCCCGCAGCAGCCCGGCTTCCATCATCTTGTCCACCCGCCGGTCGATGCGGGCGTAAAGCTGGGCGCGGTCCGGAAAATCCAGCCCCAGCACCAGCGAGCGGTAGGGCCGCTCCGGCGGGAGGGATCCTGCCTTTTGTTCGCTCAGCTTTTTGCCGGTGGCACGGTAGTGTTCCAGCGCACGCAGCACCCGGACCTGATTGTTCGGGTGGATGGCCGCAGCCGCTTCGGGGTCGGCCTGTTTCAGCTCCTCGTACATGGCAGCCGGACCCTTTTCGGCCAGTTCTGCAGCCAGCTGCTCCCGCAGCCCGTCCGGCGTTTTTTCGGCGGTGAACCGCACCCCATACAGAAAGCTCTGGACATACAGCCCTGTGCCGCCCACCAAAATGGGCAGCTTGCCGCGGGCGGAGAGTTCGGCTTCGAGCCTCGCCGCCAGCGCCGTGAAGTCCGCCACGCTGAAGGTCTGGTCCGGTTCCAGAAGGTCCACTGCGTAGTGCGGGATGCCGTGGGTCTCTTCGGGGGTCACCTTGGCGGTGCCGACATCAAGGCCCTTATAGATCTGCATCGAATCCACGCTGATGATCTCGCCGCCAAACCGCTCAGCCAGCGCGACGCCCAGCGCCGTTTTGCCGGTGGCCGTGGGGCCGACCACCGCGAGGACAGGATGTTTTTTCTCAAACGATTCGGCCAAACTGCTTTTCCAGCTCCTTTCGGGTCAATTTGAGGACGCAGGGGCGGCCATGGGGGCAGAAGGGCGGCACTTCGCCGGACAGAATTTTCTCGGCCAGTGCCATCAGCTCCTGCGGGGAGGTGTGGTCTCCCGCCTTGATGGCCGCGCGGCAGGAAATGGAGTGGAGCACCCACTCGGTCTTTTCGTTCAGAGCGTCGCGGCTGCCCTTGGCCAGTTTTGCGGCCAGCTCCACCAGCAGGTCCTCCGCGCTGCCCTGCTCCACATCCGCCGGAACGGAACGCAGAAGGACTGTGCTTCCGCCGAAATCGTCGATCTCAAGACCCGTGCTTTCCAGCAGATCGGTGTTGGCCAGCAGGGCGGTCTTCTCCTCCGCCGACAGCTCCACCACCACCGGCTCCAGCAAAAGCTGGCTGGGAACATCGCCGTAGTTGGCGGCCAGCTTCTCAAAAAGCTGGCGCTCGTGGGCGGCGTGCTTATCAATGATGCAGACCTCATCGCCCCGCTCGGCGAGGATATAGGTCTTGAACAGTTCGCCCACATAGCGGAGGGCTTCCGGCCCTTCTTGGACATCGAACCCCATCTGCTCCGGCGTCCCGGCAGGTGCCGCGCCAAAGGAATCGGCTTCCACGGCAGCTCCTTCGGTCGGCGCTTCCGGCTGCGGGGCCGGAGTCCACGCAGCCATGTGATCCTGCGCGGCGGGCTCTTCGCCTTCCATCTCAATGTCCAGCTGGGCTTCGCTGGAAGCGGCACGGAAGGTCGGAGCGCTCTCCAAGGCCGGCTCTTCCTCTTCCGGCTGCTTCGGGCTGTGGAGGCTGACGTCCGGGTTCAGCGGAGCCGAGGATGCAACCGTTGTCCATGTATGAGCCGGGGCGGAAGAGGAAGTGTTCCCGGCGGCCGGGCGGCTTTCCGCCGCAGCCGGGCGCACCGGCGGGGTCGGCTGAGAAGCCGTTGTGGGTGTCGATGCTGCGGCAGGGGCTGCCGGGGCGGTTTCGTGGTGATGTTCCAGCGTTCCGGGCTCTGCTTGGCCCGGAATGATGGCAGAAAGCCCTGTAAAGTTATTCTTCTTTACAGAATTTTCTGTCAAAATATCGTCGTTTATTGAATTGTTGGATTTTTCGTTGTTCTTCTCATTTTTGGGTTCGTCGAAGGTGAACAGCCGCTCGCCGGTACCCGGCTGGGCCAGCGCGAGCTTGGTCGCATGGTAAACGAGGTCGAAAATATCGTTTTCGCGGGCGAAGCGGACTTCCGTTTTGGCCGGGTGAACGTTGACATCCACGAGGTCCGACGGCATTTCCAGAAGCAAGATTCCTCCGGGGAATTTGCCCTGCATCGTGGTGCCCTTGAAGGCCATTTCCATACCCGCCATCATGGTGCGGTTGCGGACATAGCGGCCATTGATATAGAAGTACTGCATACTCCGGCTGGCGCGGCAGCTCTTGGGCTGGGTGATGAGGCCCCACACCCGGTAGACACCCTCCCGGTTGTCCAGCTCGATGAGGTCACGGCTGAACTCCCGGCCCAGAACGGCATAGGCCGCACTGCGCAGCTGGCCGTCACCGGGGGTGACGTACTGCAGTTTCCCCTCGCGGACAAATTTGAAGCTGACCTCCGGGTGGCTGAGGGCCACATGGGCGACCGTATCGGCCACGAAGGTGCCCTCGCTGGAATCCTTTTTCAGGAACTTCATCCGGGCGGGGGTGTTATAGAAGAGGTCCTTCACCCGGATGGTAGTGCCGACGCTGCGGGCACCCGGCTCGATGGGGGCGGCATCACCGCCCTCGATGCGGTAGATCGAGGCGCATTCGTCCGCCTCGGTGCGGGTCAACACTTCCACCCGTGCCACGCTGGCAATGGAAGCCAGTGCCTCGCCGCGGAAACCGAGGGTATGGATATGGTTTAAGTCGTCCTCCGTCTGAATTTTACTGGTGGCGTGGCGGATGAAAGCCGTGGGGATGTACTCCGCCTCGATGCCGGAACCGTTGTCGCTGATCTCGATCAGCTTGACGCCGCCGGATTCGATGGTCACAGTGATCTGCGCTGCACCGGCATCGATGGCATTTTCCAACAGCTCCTTGACCACCGACGCGGGCCGCTCAACGACCTCACCGGCGGCGATCAGTTCCGCCGTATGCTTGTCCAAAACGTGAATGACTGCCATAAGATCTCCCTCCCCTTTTTATCGTGTTCGGGTTCAGCCGTTCAGGCTGCCCTTCAAGGTCTTTTTGAGTTCGTACAGGAAATTGAGCGCCTCGATGGGCGTCAGCGTCTCCACATCGAGCGTTTCCAGCTTTTCCAGCACCTCGCTGGGCACGGCGGGCGAAGTGTACTCCTGCAATGCGTCGAAGTCCATCTGCTCCACCTTGTTCTTGGGAGCCGTGGCTTCCAGTGCACGCAGCACCTCGTGGGCGCGGCGGGTCACGCTGCCGGGCAGACCAGCCAGCTTTGCCACCTCGATGCCGTAGCTGTCATCGGCGGGGCCGCGAACGATCCGGCGCAGGAACGTGATATCTTCGCCGCGCTTCTTGACCGCGATGTTGTAGTTCTTCACCCCGTCGATGGTGCCTTCAAGGTCGGTCAGCTCGTGGTAATGGGTGGCGAAGAGCGTTTTGCACCCCAGCCCCTTGGCCGGGTCTGTGATGTGTTCGACCACGGCGCGGGCGATGCTCATGCCATCGAAGGTCGAGGTGCCGCGGCCGATCTCGTCCAGCACGACGAGGCTCTTGGCAGTGGCGTTCCTCAAAATTTCCGCCACCTCGGTCATCTCGACCATGAAGGTGGACTGACCGGCGGACAGATCATCCGACGCGCCGATGCGGGTGAAGATGGCGTCCACCACACCCACACGGCACTCCTTAGCCGGGACGAAGGAGCCGATCTGCGCCATCAGAGCAATCAGCGCATTCTGGCGCATGTACGTGGATTTACCGGCCATGTTGGGGCCGGTGATGATGAGACAGCGATCCGTCGAGCAGTTGAGGGCAGTGTCGTTTGGGACGAAAAGGCTCCCCTTCAGCATCTGCTCGACCACCGGATGACGCCCCTCCACGATGGTCAGTTCGTCGCCGTCGTCCACGGTGGGGCGGCAGTAGTTGTTTTCCGCCGCCACCTGCGCCAGCGCTGCCAGCACGTCCAGCTCCGCAACGGCATTGGCTGTGCACTGGATGCGGTCGAGCTGGGCGCTGATGCTTTCCAGCAGTTCGTCAAACAGGCGGTGTTCCAGCGCGATGAGCCGCTCATGGGCACCCAAAATTTTGCTTTCCAGCTCCTTGAGTTCCTGCGTGATGTATCGCTCGCCGGTGGTCAGGGTCTGCTTGCGGATGTAACTCTCCGGCACCATATTTTTGTAGCTGTTGCTGACTTCGATGAAGTAGCCGAAAACGTGGTTGTAACCAATTTTCAGCTTCGGAATGCCGGTCTCCTGCCGCAGCCGGGTCTCCAACTGGGCCAGAATGCCCTTGGTGTTGTCGCGGATGGCGCGCAGCTCATCCACCTCGGCATGGTAGCCCTTGGCGATGACGCCGCCATCCTTCAGCGTCGAAGGTGCTTCCGGGTCCACTGCGGCATAAATCTTGTCTTTGATGTCGGTCAGCGGGTCGATCTGAGCGGCCAGTTCTGCCAGCTCCGGGCAGTTGCAGCTTTCGGCCTGACGGCGCAACCCCGGCAGACGCTCGCAGGTCTGCGCCATGGAGAAGATCTCCTTCGGGGTGGCGGAACCGTAGACCGTGCGGGTCATCATACGCTCCAGATCGAAGATGTAGTGCAGCTCCTCGATGAGGTCGCCGCGCTGGACGGTCTGGTTCACGAGGCTCTCCACCGCGTTCAGGCGGCGATTGATGAGGGAGCTGGACACCAGCGGCTGTTCGATCCAGCTGCGAAGCATCCGCTTGCCCATGGCGGTGCTGGTCTTGTCCAGCACCCAGAGCAGGGTGCCCCGCTTTTCACGGCCGCGCAGAGTCTCGGTCAGCTCCAGATTGGCCCGCGTGACCGGCGACAGGCGCATGAACTGCGCTTCGTTGTAGCTGAGGACCGTCTTCAGGCGCTCCACGCCCTTGATCTGGGTGGTGTGGAGGTATTCCAGCAGTGCTGCCATGGCGAAACGGACATTGCCCTTTTCGCTGATGCCGGTCTTGGCGGCCCAATCGCGGCCGAACTGGTTTTCCAGCGCAATGGCCACAAGGCCGGGGGCATAGTGCTCTTCCTCCACAAGTTCAACGGAGCAGCGCATATTCTTTTTCAGGTAATTGGTCAGCTCCCGGCAGTCGAGGCTGCCGGGATTCATCAGCACTTCGCTGGGGTGGTAGCGGCACAGCTCGGTGATGACGGCGGGAACGATCTTTTCCCGCTTGAGTTCCGTGATGTGGGCCGTGCCGGTGGAGACATCGGCAAAGCAGAGGCCCGCCTGATCACCCTTGATGAAAACACTCGCAATGTAGTTGTTTTTGTCATCTTGAAGCATACTGCTCTCAATGACAGTGCCCGGCGTGACCACGCGGATGATATCCCGCTTGACAAGACCCTTCGCCTTGGCCGGGTCCTCCATCTGCTCGCAGATGGCGACCTTGTAGCCCTTGGCGATGAGCCGGGCCACATAGCTTTCGTAGCTGTGGAAGGGCACGCCGCACATGGGGGCCCGCTCTTCCAGCCCGCACTGCTTGCCGGTCAGCGTCAGATCCAGCTCCCGCGAGGCGGTCAGCGCATCATCGAAGAACATCTCGTAAAAGTCGCCGATGCGGTAGAACAAGATCTCGTCCTTGTGTTGATTTTTGATTTCCAGATATTGCTGCATCATGGGCGACAGTTCGGCCATGGTAGTCCACCTTTCTTACATTCCGTTGTTGTTGGGGTTTGCAGCGAGTAACCGCTTTTGCAAGGAAAACGCGGCCTGCAAAAGCGAAGCCGCGTTTTCCGTTTCACATCTGGGTCAGTGGCAGCCGCCGCAGGTGGAGCAGCTGCCGGTGCAGGAGGCGCTGGGTTCCTGCACCGTCATGGGGTCGCCGCCGTTCATGGCAGTGTTGATGATGGCGTCGATATAGTTGACGAGGTTCTCGCAGTCCTTCTTGGCTTCGTTGTAAGCCGTCATGCCCTCGTCGGCCATGATCTTGCCGTAGAGATCGTTGACCTTCTCGTTCAGCTCGGCGATGCGGGCATCGCTGCGCTCGGTCTTGCCGATCTCGTTGTTCAGGTCCATGCGGGCAAGGTTGAACTCGCCGATCATGTTCTGCAGCTCTTCGTCTCTGTCGTTGAGCTTGCGGGCCTGATCGAGGGCGAGGTAGCGGGGGTCGGTCTGAAGTGCCATAGCAGCACGCTTGAAGAGGTCGATGCAATCCATAAGAATGTTCTCCTTTGATGTTCGTTTATTTTGAGGTGCAGCAGCCGGTTTTGCTGCCGCAGCGGGAAAAGCTCAGGCTTCGAGTTCGCCCAGCAGGACGGTAGCGCGGGCACCGGTCAGGCGGACCTGCGCATACTGGCCCATCAGGCCGGGGTCGGCGATGAACTCCACGGTCAGGTTGTTGTCCAACCGGCCGGACAGGGTGCCCTCATTGCGGCCGTAGCCCTCCACGAGGACGCGGACGGTCTGGCCTACCTGCGCCTTGACGAGATCCATGGCGATCTTGTCCTGAACCTTGAGCAGCCGGCTCATCCGGTCCGTCTTCTCCTTGCGGGGGGTGGGGTCGGGCATTTCTGCCGCCTTGGTGCCCGTGCGCTTGGAGTAGATGAAGGTGAACAGCTGCATGTAACCGACCTTCCGGATCAGGTCGAGGGTGCCTTGGAAGTCCTCCTCCGTCTCACCGGGGAAGCCGACGATGATGTCGCTGGAAAAGGTGATGCCGGGCACGGTCTTGCGGGCGTACTCGATGAGTTCGAGGTACTGCTCCACGGTATAATGGCGGTTCATCTGGCGCAGCATCTCGTTCGAGCCGCACTGCACCGGCAGATGCAGGTGCTTGCACAGATGCGGCTGGGCCGCAATGGTGTCGATCAGCTTGTGGCTGGCGTCCTTCGGGTGGCTGGTCATGAAGCGGATCTGGTAATCGCCGGGCACCGAGCAGAGCAGGTTGAGCAGATCGGAGAAGTCCACCTTCTCTTCCAGCCCCTTGCCGTAGCTGTTGACGTTCTGGCCCAGCAGGGTGATCTCCTTATACCCCGCTTCCACAAGGCCGCGGAACTCGGCGAGGATATCGCCGGGCTTGCGGCTCTTTTCGCGGCCGCGGACATAAGGCACGATGCAGTAGGTGCAGAAGTTGTCGCAGCCGTACATGATGGGCAGCCACGCGCGGAACTCGCTCTCGCGCCGGATGGGGATGTTCTCCACGATGACGGGGCGCTGGGCGGGCTCCATGAGCACCCGCTTATGCTTTTGCAGCTTCTGGGCAATGAGCTGGGGCAGGGTGTCGATGCCATCCACGCCGAAGACCAGATCGACGTAAGGGTAGCTCTGGCGCAGCTTTTCCACCACATGCTTCTGGTTGGCCATGCAGCCGCACAGGCCGATCATCAGGCCGGGCTTTTTTTCCTTCAGGCCCTTGAGCGCACCCACATTGCCGAAGACGCGCTGCTCGGCGTGCTCACGCACGGCGCAGGTGTTGAAGAGGATGAGGTCGGCGTCCTCCGGCTTGTCGCACAGGCCGTAGCCGATATCCACCAGCACGCCCTTGATGCGCTCGCCGTCGTTGACGTTCTGCTGGCAGCCGTAGCTGTGGACGAAGGCCAGCGGCGGGGTGTCGTATGCGCTGCGCACCAGTTCGGCGGCGGCGGTGTTATGTTCAAATGCAATATACTCCAATGATGAAACCATCCTTCGGTTCGATATTTTCAAAAAGCTCCTTTTAGTATACCCTGTTTTGCCTCCAAGGGCAAGTAGGAAGGAGGAAATTTTCGGGTTCAGACGGCTTTCTCGGCCTGTTTTTGGGCGCAGTCCTCGCACAGGCCGAACAAAACCACGGCGCAGTCCTCGACGACGCCCTTCTGATTGCGGACCAGTTTCATCACCTGTTTTTCGTCCACATCGGCGTCCACGACGCTGCCGCACCCATTGCAGTACAGGTGGCTGTGCCAGCACAGGGTGTGGTCGAACCGGTCGGCCTTGCCGGGGATAGAAACGCGGCGCACCTTGCCCGCCTCCACCAGACTGTTCAGGTTGCGGTACACGGTGCCAAGGCTCAGGCCGGGGCACTCCGGGGCCGCTTTATCGAAAATTTCTTCGGCGGTGGGGTGGTCGCAGAGTTCCTCCACCTTCTGCAAAACCAGCTCCCGCTGTTTGGAATAACGCATAAGTTCCTCCTTTTATACTTTGTCTTCCCCTTTGATCTTGGCCCAGTAGGCGCGGGCCGCCTGTTCGTTTTTGTTTTCGCCAAAGGTGTAGTATTTTGTATCCTTCAAAACATCGGGCAGATACTGCTGCTCGACCCAATGGTTCGGATAATCGTGGGCATATTTGTAGTTCTGCCCCTTGACGAGGGCATCCTCGCCATCAAAATGCTTGTTCTGGAGCTGGCGCGGGATGGGCCCGGTGCGCCCGGCTTGAACATCCGCGATGGCGGCGTTGATGGCGTCGTGGGCACTGTTGGATTTGGGGCTCGTCGCCACGAGGATGACGGCATCCGCCAGCGGGAGCCGGGCCTCCGGCAGACCCACCATGTTGGCCGCATCCACTGCCGCTTTCACGATGGGGATGATCTGCGGGTAGGCTAGGCCCACATCCTCACACGCGCAGACCATGAGCCGCCGACACGCCGAGGGCAGATCCCCCGCTTCCAGCAGCCGCGCCAGATAGTGCAGCGCCGCGTCCGGGTCGGAGCCGCGCATCGACTTCTGGTAAGCAGAGACGATGTCATAGTGATCGTCCCCGTCTTTATCGTACCGCATAGCCGTGCGGCGGGTGACCTGTTCGATCATTTCCAAGGTGATATGCTTGCCCTCTGCCTCCTGCGGCGCGGCCGTCACGGCAAAATCGAGGCAACCCAGCGCCTTGCGCAGGTCGCCGCCCGCGCTCTCGGCGAGATAGGAACAGGCCTCGGCATCCATCGTGACCGGCACGCCCTCCGCTTCCGAGAGCTTTTCCAGCGCGTTGTGCAGCCCCCGCTCCACATCCGCCGCCGACAGGGATTTGAACTCGAACACCGTGCAGCGGGACAGCAGCGCATTATAGATGTAAAAATAAGGGTTCTCGGTCGTGGAGGCGATGAGGGTCACGCTGCCGTCCTCGATGCACTCCAACAGGCTCTGCTGCTGCTTTTTGTTCAGGTACTGGATCTCGTCCAGATAGAGCAGGATGCCCCCCGCCCCGGCCAGCGTGCCGATGTCCTTGAGCACGGCCTTGATGTCGCCGGTGCCGCAGGAGGTACCGTTGAGCTTGTGGAGGGTCATGCCGCTGTTCTCCGCAATGATGCGGGCCACGGTGGTCTTGCCGGTGCCGGAGGGGCCGTAGAAGATCATGTTGGGGATGCGGCCGCTCTCGATGGTGCGGCGGAACACCCGCCCCGGCGCCAGCAGATGCTGCTGGCCGCAGACCTCGGCCAGCGTTTTGGGGCGCAAGCGCTGCGCCAGCGGTTCGTTCATCGGGGATTCCTCCTTTTGCCATCTGCGACAATTTCCTGTTTAGCTTTAGTATATCGCATTTTCTGCCGGAGGACAAGCGCTTCTTTTGAAAACGGTTCTCAGATAGCCTAAAATTCATTTACAAAACCGTCGAAACATGGTATTATCAAGCTACTCTTTTGTGAAATGAGGCGATTCCTATGGGCAAAACGGCACCGGCGGAGGATCTTTCCGCCAAAAAGGCGCTGGCGCTCACGGTCATTGACCGGCTGAAAAACGAATACCCCGATGCGGGCTGCACCTTGGATTACGACCACGCATGGCAGCTGCTCGTCAGCGTGCGGCTGGCCGCCCAGTGCACCGACGCGCGGGTGAACATCGTGGTGCAGGAGTTGTTTGCCAAGTACCCCGACGTAGCCGCACTGGCCGCCGCCGAACCGGAGGACATCGAAGCCATCGTCAAGCCCTGCGGCCTTGGGCGCAGCAAGGCGCGGGATATCTCAACCTGTATGCGGGTGCTGCGGGACAAGTACGACTGCAAGGTGCCCACCACCTTTGAGGAGCTGCTGGCCCTGCCCGGCGTGGGCCGGAAGAGCGCGAACCTCATCATGGGCGATGTGTTCGGCAAGCCCGCCATCGTCACCGACACCCACTGCATCCGGCTGTGCAATAAGATCGGCCTTGTGGACGGCATCAAGGAACCGCAGAAGGTGGAGATGGCGCTGTGGAAGATCGTCCCGCCCGAAGAGGGCAGCGACCTGTGCCACCGCTTCGTCATGCACGGCCGGGCTGTCTGCAACGCCCGCAGACCCGAATGTAAAAACTGCTGCCTGAACGATATCTGCCGGTATGCGGCGGAGCAAAAGGCGGCACAAACCAAGGAGGTCTCCTTATGATCACACTCTCGATCCTGATCGTCATCGCGCTCATCTGCGCTTTCGTCGGCTGTCTGATGGGCCTGTTCTCCCTTGTGGGGCTGCTGGTCTCGCTGGTCATCGGCGTACTGGTGGGCGCACTGGCCGGGTACATCGCAGGCCGCTTTATGGGCACCGAGACATCGTTTGCCCGCAACGCCGTTCTGGGGGTGCTGGGCAGCTTCGTGGGCGAGTTTCTGTTCGGCATAGTCGGCATTCACGCCACCGGGTCCTTCAGTTCCTTTGTCATCTCCATCCTCGGTGCCTGCGTCTGCATCTGGGTGGACAATAAGCTATTCAAGGGCTGATCTCCCGGAGCTGTCAGCGCTCTGCATTTGCTCTCCCGTTTGGGAGAGCTTTTTTGTTTTCTCCCCTTGACAGATATATCGACGCACGATATAATGCAATTACGGTATATCGTGTATCGATACAAAGCGAGGCGATACAATGGAAAATTTAGCTCTGACGGAATCCACTTATTACATCCTGCTTTCCCTCTACCACCCACAACACGGTTACGGCATCATGCAGCAAACCGAACAGCTCTCCGGAGGGCGCGTGCGGCTGGCCGCCGGGACCTTGTACGGTGCTTTGAACGCACTGTGCGAAAAAGGCTGGATTTCTCCCCTGCCCATGGAAAGCGGGAGCCGAAAAAAAGAATATCAGCTGACCCCTTCCGGGTTCGAGGCACTCAAGCGAGAGTTGGCCCGGCTGGAAGAGCTGGTAACCAATGGCCGCAACATTTTACAGGAGGAATAAGCGTGAGCGAGACAAAGAAACTCCACAAGGTATTCTGGATCTGGGAATACGAAAAAGAAGAACGCTGGCTCAACGAGATGGCGCAGGAAGGCTGGGCTTTGAAAAAAGCCAGCCTCTGCACCTATATTTTCCAAAAGACCGAACCGGGCGAATACATCATCCGGGTAAAAACACTGGACAACTCTTCTGATTTTGAAAATTTCATGGAGGAGCTTGGGGCCGAATCCGTTGGCCGCTGCTTCCGCTGGGGCTACTTCCGCCGCTCCGCTGAACAGGGCCCCTTTGATATGTTTTCGGATATGGATTCCCGTATCGCTCATTTGAATAAAATCAGGAAGGATGTGAAACTTCTCTGCCTTGCAAACCTTGTCATCGGCATCTGCAACACCTTCAACGGGGCTTCCTTTTCGTGGATGAACCTTCTCTGCGCCACCCTCCTTGCCTACGGGCTGGGGCGCATCCGCAGCAAGCAGGACACCTTGGAAGAAGAGCGCGCACTCCACGAGTGACCATTTTCCCTTTGGAACGTCGTTTTTTCAGAGTTTTCAAAAAGTTCATCTTTACCCGCTTGCATTCCGGTGCAGGCGGGTATATTATTATCGCACGCAAATAGTTATCATATGTTAAGTATTTGCAGCAGACAACAAACGAGGAGGTTCCCCATGCCGAAGGAAAATGCTCCGGAGCTGTTCGGGCTGTTCCACTATCTCCACCAGCTGAGCTGCGAAGCCAAGCGCGGGATGAAGGCATCGCTGAAAGAGTGCCCCAGATGTCATTTCATGATGCTGGAAGGCGTTCTGGCGAACATTGAACAGCACGGAAAAGATGGAAGCATCTATGTTTCCGACCTAGCCGCCGCCATCCGGCAGCCGGTGCCCGCTGTTTCACGCGCACTGCGCCAGTTGGAGCAGGATGGGCTCATCGAGCGCATCACCGACCCGAACGACCGCCGGAAAACGCTGGTGCGGGCCACCGAAAAGGGCCTTGCTGCCAGCCGCCAGTGCGAGACCGCCCTGAACAACTATTTTGCCGGGGTGATGCAGCATCTGACGTCCCAGCAGCGTGTCCAGTTCCACGAGCTGAAAGATGCTCTGTTGGACGCTGTGACCGCAGAAAACGCGGAACAACAATCAATTTTGAAGGGAGACAACCAAGATGGGTAAGATCTTCAAGCAGTTGGCCCGCCACTGGGCCGCCTGTCTTGTCGTGGTAGCCTTGCTGATCGTACAGGCGTACTGCGACCTTTCCCTGCCGGACTACACGAGCAAGATCGTGGACACCGGCATCCAGCAGGGCGGCATTGAAAGCCCCCTGCCCCAGACCCTGCGTTCCTCCACGCTGGACGCCCTCTCGCTTCTGATGCGTGAGGAGGACGCCGCTGCGTTTGAGAACGCCTACGAGTATTACGTTCATGACAACGGCGTTTTGAAACTGCGCAGTGACCTGACCGCCGACGAACGCGCCGCCCTCGAAGAGGCCGTGACTGTGCCGGATATCGTGCTGTATATGACGGCTTCCCAAACCGCCAACGGCACCGGGATGCCCGCCCAGAGCCTGACCCCGCTTTCGGAGTATCCGCCGGCTTCGTCCGGGGAGGAAGCCGGCAGCAGTGCCGCTTCTCCTACGGCAGAGAGCACCGACGAAACGGAGACCGCCGCCCCCACTGCTGACGACCTCGACGCCGTGTGCGCCCAGTTTGCCGCCATGGCCCAGATGCCGGGCTTCTCCCGCGAGATGATCCAGCAGCAATTGGCCGGTGCACTGGCGCAGATGGACGAGACCACCCTTTCCAGCATGGCCAGTCAGGCCACCCTCCTCGTCAGCTTGGAGTACGAAGCGCAGGGCGTCGCCCATGACGTCCAGATGCAGTACCTCTTCCGGGTGGGCGGGCAGATGCTGGGCCTGACCCTGCTGATGGTGGCCGTGGCCATTCTGGTGGGCCTCATCGCCTCCCACGTTTCCGCCGCCATCGGCCGCGACCTGCGCCGGGAGACCTTCTCCTCGGTCATCCACTTCTCCAACGCGGAGATCGAGAATTTCTCCACCGCTTCCCTCATCACCCGCACCACCAACGACATCCAGCAGGTGCAGTTCGTCTGCGTCATCCTGCTGCGGATGGTGGCCTACGCGCCCATTCTGGGCATAGGCGGCATCTTCCATGTGGTGCAGGGCAACACCGGCCTTGCATGGATCATCGTGCTGGATGTGGTGCTGCTGCTCACCCTCATCGCCTTTTTGATGAATTTCGCCATGCCGAAGTTCAAGATCATGCAGACCTTGGTGGATAAGCTGAACCTCGTCAGCCGCGAGATCCTGACCGGCGTGATGCCGGTGCGCGCGTTCAGCCGCGAAAAATTTGAGGAAGAGCGTTTCGACAAGGCCAGCCGCCAGCTGATGGGCACCCAGTTGTTCACCAACCGCGCCATGGTCGCCATGATGCCCTTTATGACCCTCATCATGAACGGCACCAGTCTGCTCATCGTCTGGTTCGGCGGCAAGGCCATCGATGCGGGCAATATGCAGGTGGGCGAGATGATCGCCTTTATCACCTACACGATGCAGATCGTCATGTCCTTCCTGATGCTGGCCATGGTGGCCGTGATGCTGCCCCGCGCCGGTGTCGCTGCAGACCGCATCGACGAAGTCTGCCGCACCACCGCCTCCATCCACGACCCCGACGAAGCCACGGCCAAGCCCGCGCTGGAGCGCAAGGGCTGGAAGGGCGTCGTCAAGTTCGAGGACGTGAGCTTCCGCTTCCCCGGCGCCGACAGCGACGCGCTGGAGCACATCAGCTTCACCGCCGAGCCGGGCCAGACCACCGCCATCATCGGCTCCACCGGCTGCGGCAAATCCACCCTGCTCAACCTCATCCCCCGCTTCTATGATACCACCGGCGGCAGAGTGACCGTAGACGGCATCGATGTCCGCGACATGCCGCAGGAAACGCTCCACAGTCTGCTGGGCTATGTGCCCCAGAAGGGTGTGCTGTTCAGCGGCACCATCGAGAGCAACCTGAAATTCGGCGGTGAGCAGATCACCGACGCCGACATGAAGAAGGCCGCCTCCATCGCACAGGCGGAGGAGTTCATCAGCACCAAGCCCGACGGCTACGCCAGCCCCATTGCGCAGGGCGGCTCCAACGTTTCCGGCGGCCAGAAGCAGCGGCTTTCCATTGCGCGTGCCATCGCGAAGGATCCCCGCATCTATCTGTTTGACGACAGCTTCTCGGCGCTGGACTATAAGACCGACGTCACCCTGCGCCGTGCGCTGAAAGCCCAGACCGACAACGCCACCGTCATCATCGTGGCACAGCGCATCTCCACCGTGCTCCACGCCAACCAGATTCTCGTTCTCGACGAGGGCCGTCTCGTCGGCGTGGGCACCCATGCACAGCTGATGGCCTCCTGCCCCGAATATCAGGAGATCGCCCGCAGCCAGCTGAGCCAGAAAGAGCTCGACCTCAAAGACCTGAACAACGGAAAGGAGGGTGATTGATATGCCAAGACCCGGACGCCAGACCACCGAGCGCGCCAAGGACTTCAAGGGCACGCTGCTCCAGTTGGTCAAGGCCATGAGCACCTATAAGATCTCCCTCATCGTCGTCATCGTCTTCGCCATCCTCTCCACCGTCTTCAACATTGCCGGCCCGAAGATCCTCGCCAAGGCCACCACGGCCCTTGCGACCGGCTGGATCGCGAAGCTGCGCGGCATTGGCAGCATCGACTTCGGCTATATCGGCAAGATCCTGCTGATCCTGCTGGCGATGTACCTCTGCTCGGCAGCGTTCAGCTTCATTCAGGGCTGGCTGATGACCGGCCTTTCCCAGAAAGTCTGCTACGACTTCCGCCGCCAGATCAGCGAAAAGATCAACCGCCTTCCCCTCGCCTACTTTGAAAAGCGGACCGTCGGCGAGGTGCTCTCCCGCATCACCAACGATGTGGACACCCTCGGCCAGAGCCTGAACCAGAGCATCACCCAGCTCATCACCAGCGTGACGACCATGATCGGCGTGCTCATCATGATGCTGTCCATCAGCCCCAAGATGGCCCTGATCGCGCTGCTCATCCTGCCTGTTTCGCTGGCGCTGGTGATGCTGGTGGTCAAGTTCAGCCAGAAGTACTTCAAGGCCCAGCAGGCCACCTTGGGCGTCGTGAACGGTCAGGTGGAGGAGGTCTACTCCGGCCACAACGTCATCAAGGCGTTCAACCGGGAAGCCCGTGTGCTGGCCGATTTCAACGCCGCCAACGATAAGCTCTTTGAATCCGCTTGGAAGAGCCAGTTCCTCTCCGGCCTGATGCAGCCCATCATGAACTTTGTGGGCAACCTCGGCTATGTGGCCGTGGCCATCGTCGGCAGCATTTTTGCTGCCAACGGCACCATCACCATCGGCGACGTTCAGGCTTTCATCCAGTATGTCAAGAACTTCACCCAGCCCATCCAGCAGCTCGCGCAGGTGTCCAACATGCTGCAGAGCATGGCCGCTGCCGCCGAGCGCGTCTTCGAGTTCCTGAACGAGCCCGAAGAAGACCAGCTCGCCGACCCGGCCCGCCGGGCAGACCCCGCCAGCATCGATGGTCAGGTCACCTTCGACCACGTCAAGTTCGGCTATGTGCCCGAAAAGACCATCATCCACGATTTCAGCTGCACCGTCAACCCCGGCGAAAAGGTCGCCATCGTCGGCCCCACCGGCGCAGGCAAGACCACCATGGTCAAGCTGCTGATGCGCTTCTACGACGTGGATTCCGGCTCTATCACCCTGAACGGCCACGACATCCGCGATTTTGACCGCAGCGCCCTGCGCGAAGGCTTCGGCATGGTGCTTCAGGATACGTGGCTGTTCAAGGGCACCATCATGGAGAACATCCGGTATGGCCGCCTCGACGCCACCGATGAAGAGGTCATTGCCGCCGCCAAGGCTGCCAACGCCGACCACTTCATCCGCACCCTGCCCGGCGGCTACCAGATGGAGCTGAATGAGGACGCCTCCAACGTCAGCCAAGGCCAGAAGCAGCTGCTGACCATCGCCCGCGCCATTCTGGCCGACAACCGCATCCTGATCCTCGACGAAGCCACCAGCAGCGTGGACACCCGCACCGAGCAGCGCATTCAGACCGCCATGGACAACCTGATGCGCGGCCGCACCAGCTTCATCATCGCCCACCGCCTGTCCACCATCAAGGACGCCGACCTCATCCTCGTGATGCGGGACGGCGACATCGTGGAGCAGGGCACCCACGATCAGCTGCTGGAAGCCGGCGGCTTCTACGCCGACCTCTACAACAGCCAGTTTGAAGATGTGGTAGACTAATTCCGCACTTCCTTCTCTGTGAAAATCCCTCAGATTTCGTCTTGAAACCTGAGGGATTTTCTTTTGTCATTCCGTGGCGGATGTGCTATAATCATTTCTGTGTCTTGAAGTAGGAAAGGAGTTTGAAACTCAATGGAAACTGCAACCAGACCCTACGCATTCAGCCGGAAGGTGTTCTGCGAGGGGATGCGGGACGGCGTGCCCATCGCGCTGGGCTATTTCGCCGTCTCATTTTCGCTGGGCATTGCGGCCCGCAGCGCTGGCCTGACCCCCATCCAAGGTTTTATTGCCAGCTTGTTCAACAACGCTTCTGCCGGCGAGTACGCCGCATTTTCGCTGATCGCCGCCGGGGCCACCTATGTGGAAGTGGCCATCATCACACTGATCGCCAACGCGCGGTATCTGCTGATGAGCTGCGCACTGGCCCAGCGGTTTGCCCCCGGCACGCCCTTTTTCCATCGGCTCATCATCGGCTACGATGTCACCGATGAGCTGTTTGGCATCACCATCGCCCGGCCGGGCTGCCTAAACCCCTTCTACACCTATGGTGCCATCACGCTGGCTGCCCCGGCATGGGCCATGGGCACGGCGCTGGGCATCGTGGCGGGCAACCTGCTGCCCCTGCGGGCCGTCAGTGCGCTGAGCGTGGCGCTCTATGGCATGTTCCTCGCCATCATCATTCCCCCGGCCCGGAAGAATAAGGTCGTGGCGGCGCTGGTAGCGCTGAGCTTTGCTCTCAGCTTCGCATGCAATTACCTGCCGGGGATCGCGTCTCTCTCCGACGGCACCCGCACCATCCTGCTGACGGTGCTGATCTCCTGCGGGGCGGCGCTCCTGTTCCCCGTGAAAAATGATGCAGAGGAGGCCGCACAATGACCTACAACAATTGGATCTACATTGCCGTGATGGCCGCCGTTTCTTACGCCATCCGGGTGCTGCCGCTGACTTTGATCCGCAGACCCATCAAGAACCAGTTCATCCAGTCGTTTTTGTACTACGTGCCCTATGTGACCTTGGCCGTGATGACCTTCCCGGCCATCGTCAACGCCACCCAGAACCCGGTGGCCGGTGCGGTGGCCTTGGTGGTCGGCATTGCAGCCGCATGGTGCGGGGCCAGCCTGTTCCAAGTTTCGGTGGCGTGCTGCGCCGTGGTCTTCGTGATCGAGCTGTTTTTGGTGCACTGAGGGATGATGATGCAGAAAATTCTTATTTCCGGTGCGGGCGGCTTTGTCGGGGCCCGCGTGATGCACCTCTGGCGTGGGCAAGCGGAGCTGACGATCTTCCCCCGCGGCTTTCTGGCCGCTGCCACGGAGGAAGAGGTGATCCGGTTCGCCGCACAGGTGCAGCCGGATGTCATCCTGCATCTTGCCGCCCTCTCCGACACCGGCTACTGCCAGCGGCACCCGGAGGAAAGCCGCCGGGCCAACGTGGAACTGCCCTGCTGGATGGCAAAGGCCGCGAGGGCGGCCGGGGCAAAGCTCGTGGCGTTCAGCTCCGATCAGGTCTATGCCGGAGTCACACAGGACGGGCCGCTGGCGGAAACGCTTCCGCTCTCCCCGGCCAATGTCTACGGGCAGCACAAGCTGGAAGCCGAGCAGCGGGCACTGGAACTTCTGCCCGATGCCGTTTTGCTGCGGGTGCCGTGGATGTACGATTTTCCGGGAAATGACCTGCCCATCCGGGGCAATCTGCCGCTGAACCTGCTGCGGGCTGCGCAGGACGGCACCCCTGTGCAGTTCAGCCGAAACGACTGGCGCGGGGTGAGCTTTGTGCGGGAGGTCATCGAAAACCTGCGTTCCGCCCTCGCCCTGCCCGGCGGGGTGTACAACTTCGGCAGCGGGAACGATGCCAACATGGCCGAGACGGCGAAGCAGTTTGCCGAGCGGATGGGCATCACGGTGAAGCTCGAACCCGCCGACTGGCACCGCAACCTGCTGATGGACGGCAGCAAAGCCGCCGCGCAGGGCATCCGCTTCCGTTCCACGCTGGACAGCTTTGCGGAGTGCCTCAAATATTATCACGCATAAAAAATCCTCTGGAACGACAGACGCCATTCCAGAGGATTTTTTCTATTACAGCAGGATGCAGATAAGCCCGCTGCACCCGTCGTTGATGACCTTTTCCAGCGTATCCTGCAAGCGGCCCCGCGCCTCCTGCGGCATATGCAGGAGCTTGTTCTGCAGCCCCTCGTTGACGAGCTCATGCAGACTTTTGCCGAAGATGTTCGACTCCCACAGCCGCTCCGGGTCGGACTCGAAGTCGCCGAGAAGGCTCTGTACAAGGTCTTCGCTCTGCTTTTCGGTGCCGACGATGGGGTTGATCTCGGTGTGGATGACGGCTTTGAGCATATGGATGGAAGGAGCGCTGGCTTCCAGCCGGACGCCGTACCGCCCGCCCTGCCGGATGATCTCCGGCTCTTCCAGCGAGAGTTCGTCGATGGTGGGCATCACGATGCCGTAGCCGGTGGCTTCCACCTGCTCCAAGGCGCTGCGGATTTTTTCATACTCGCGCTTGGCCTTGGCCAGCTCGATGATGCAGGGCATCAGGCCCGCTTCATCGCCGATGGCAAGGCCGGTCTGCTCACTGAGGACGCGGTAGAACACATCCGGTTTGAGCAGCACCGTTACCCGCACCACGCCCTCGGAGAGGTTCATCCCGCTGAGGGCAGAGCGCTCCACCGAATCGCTGGCAAGGGCCCCGGCGCTGTTTTGGGCCGGGACGTCCTTCATCCGGGCGATCTGCTCTGAAAACTCCATGGCAGCGGTATAAATTTCCGTTTGCAGCCAGTGGCCGCTGTCCAGCATCGTTACCCAGCGGGGGATGGCGAAATCCAGCTCCCGCACCGGGAATTCGTAGAGCACCCGGCGCAGGATCTCGTGCAGGGCGGCCCGGTCAAGGTCGATGCAGCTCACGGGGAGGACACTGCGCCCGTAGCTCTGTTCCAACTGAGCGGCCAGCGCCTGTGTCTCCGGGGCGTCGGGGTGGGTGCTGTTGAGCAGGATGACGAAAGGTTTGCCCAGCGCTTCCAGCTCCTCCACCACCCGCTGTTCGGCGGGAAGGTAATTTTCCCGCGGGATCTCGCTGATGGTTCCGTCGGTGGTGACGACGATGCCGATGGTGGAGTGGTCCCGGATGACTTTGCGGGTTCCGGTCTCGGCGGCAAGGTCGAAGGGAATCTCCTCGTCGAACCACGGGCTTTTGACCATCCGGGGCTTCTCGTTTTCCTCGTGGCCCATGGCTCCGTCCACCATATAGCCCACGCAGTCGATGAGACGGATGCGGCACTCTCCCCCGCCCTCCAATTGCAGCGGGACCGCGTTCTCCGGGATGAATTTCGGCTCGGTGGTCATAATGGTGCGGCCCGCAGCCGACTGGGGCAGTTCGTCCCGTGCGCGGAGGCGGGCGTCGTCGTTTTCAATGGCGGGCAGCACCAGCTGCTCCATGAATTGCTTGATGAGGGTGCTTTTGCCGGTGCGCACCGGGCCCACCACGCCGATCAAGATCTCGCCGCCGGTGCGGGCACCGATCTCGCGGCAGACCGTGGCTTCCAATCGTTCCTGTTTCTCCAAAATGGTCTCCTCCTGTCCGCGTCTGCGTTCTCAGAAGCAGTGTATTCGGCGGCACGGCGGAATAGTACAGCCCCTCCCATTTCTCCGGGAGGGGCTGTGAAGATCGGCATGATTTACAGCAGCTTGATGGCAACGGCTTCGCTGGTGCGGTCCTGTGCGTCGGTGGTCTGCTGGGGGTCGTCGAGCATATAGCGGAGCAGCAGCACTTCGGCCACGTAGAGCACCGCCACCTTGATGGGGATGCTGCCGGAGTCCAGCGGGCTTTCCTGTGCGCCGCAGAGCAGGACCACATCAGCCAGCGCTGCGCCGGGCGAGTCCTCGTAGTGGGTCAGCAGGATGATCTTGGCCCCCGACGCCTTGGCGGTGCGCAGGGTCTCCATCATATCGCGGGTCGCACCCGAATAGGAGACAAAGAGCACCACGTCCTCCTCGGTCATCAGGCTGGCGGAGAGCAGCTGCAGGTGGCTGTCCCCTGCGGTGCGGAACTTATTGGACAGGCTGGAAAAACGGGCGCAGATGTCGTTGGCCAGCAGCATACTGCCGCCCTGCCCTAGGCAGAATACCTGCTTAGCGGCACGCAGCAGATCCACCGCCTGATCCACCGCATCCGGCGAAAGGGCGTTCTGGGTGCCGTTGATGGCGGTGATGAACAGCGCGCTTGCGTGTTCGCAGAGCTTGGCCGTGGTCGTGCCCGGCTCCGGCTTCGACTGGTTGATGAGCGAAGCGGTCACATTGGCCTGTGCCAGCGCGATGCGCATCTCGTGATACCCCTCGAACCCCAGCGCCCGGCAGAAGCGGAACACGGTAGCTTCCGCCACATTGCAGGCCCGCGCCAGCGAGGAGATCGAAAGGTACTGCGCTTCGTCAGCGTGGTGGATCAGATAATCGGCCACCATCCGCCCGGATTTGGTCAGTTCGTCCTGCCGTTGGTGCAGCAGCTCCCAGAAATTCGTAGACATGTGTTCTTCTCCTACTCCTTGCCCGACCCGGTGCCCGCAGCCCGCCGACTCCATTGTCGGGATTTGCTCTTTCTCATAGGAAAGTATAAAAGAATCTTTCCCTCTTGACAAGAGGCGCTTTTATCACAAAATTCCTCCGGTTTTCTGTGCAGAGCATCCAATTTTCCTTGAAAAGTATGACTCATTTAAGAAAATTCTTTTCAAAATCGTCCATTTTCAGCCCTTCCTGACGCGAAAACAATTTTCAGCATTCAAAAACGGCTCATTTTTACAATAGTTACAAAATAGATACAATTGCCAAAAATGCCGCCGTTTTTGTGAAAATCGTCGCACAATCCGCTCGATTTGGTGGATATGAATAAGAAAACTTTTTCAAAGTTGTGCATTGTGCAGATAGACAAAATGAAAAGAATTTTCTATAATAAGGCCAACAACCGCGGCTTGGCACGATAAGCCGCAACACATTTGATGATATGCAAGGAGAATTCGTTATGAAAAACCGTATCTCTCGCCGCTCCTTCCTGAAGGCCGCCGGCATCCTCGGCGCAGCCGGTGCTCTGGCCGCATGCGGCGGTTCCTCCGCTTCCACCAGCACGGCAGCTTCTTCCACTGCCGCTTCCGCCGCAGGTTCTGCCGGTGCGAGCATCAAGCTGTGGACATACCCCATCGGTGGCTGGGGCAAGGATGAGACTGTGCAGGAGCTGATCTCCAGCTTCAACGCAAAGTACCCCGACATCAAGGTCACCGTCGAGTATCTGGACTACACCAACGGCGACGATCAGGTGAACACCGCCATCGAGGGCGGCAGCGCACCCGACTTGGTCATGGAAGGCCCTGAGCGTCTGGTCGCCAACTGGGGCAAGAAGGGCGTCATGGCTCCCTTGAACGATCTGTGGACCGACGATGCCAAGAAGGACATCTACGCGTCCGTCGAGTCCGCCTGCAAGGATGACGCTGGCAACTACTACGAGTATCCCCTGTGCATGACTGCACACTGCATGGCCGTCAACATGACCAAGGTCAAGGAAGTCGGCGCAGATCAGCACATCGATACCGACAAGCACACTTGGAGCACCGACGGCTTCCTGAAGACCGTTGACGCGCTGTACAACGGCGGTTACGAGAACGTGGCAGCCATCTACTGCAGCGGTCAGGGCGGCGATCAGGGCACCCGCGCCATCATCAATAATATGTACGGCGGCACCTTCACCGATGCAGCACACACCAAGTACACCGCCGACTCTCCCGAAAACATCAAGGCCATTCAGACTCTGTACGATGCAAAGGGCATCAACTTCGATGCTTCCATCAATGGCGGCGAGGAGATCACCCTGTTCCGCAACGGCACCCTGCAGATGGCGTTCTGCTGGAACATCGCACAGCAGCTGAACACCGACAACAACGACGCCGGCCTGACCAACAGCGGCGACGAGATCTTCCCCATGGCCTTCCCCACCGAAAGCGGCGACCCGAAGCTGTGCGGCGGCATCTGGGGCTTCGGCATCTTCGATAACGGCGACGAGGCCAAGATCGAAGCAGCCAAGACCTTCATCGACTTCATCGCTGCGGATCCCGATCAGGTGGGCGCAAGCGTTCTGGCTTCCACCTACTTCCCCGTCCGTGAGAGCGTTGGCGACATCTACGCCGGCAACGACATCATGAGCGAGTACACCAAGTTCATGTCCTATCTGGGCGATTACTATCAGATCACTCCGGGCTGGGCAACGGCTCGTACCGAGTGGTGGAACATGCTGCAGCGCGTTGGCACCGGCGAGCCCGTTGAGACCGCTGTCGCGACCTTCGTCGAGAATGCAAACGCAGCCGCTGAGGCCTAAGCTGCCGAACATATCCTGATAGTACTCCCGTTATAAACCTTGCCCCTTCCTCGAAAATCCCGGCGAGGGAGGGGCAGTTTTTTGTACTAGATCCGTCGGGAGCCGAGCAAAACGAAAGGTTTGGTGATTTTCTTGGCTGCAAAGACTGCAAAAATCAAGGAGCCGAAGCGCAGCCGCGCACTGGTCCGGCAGGAGACCATCGCCTCCTACATCTTCCTTCTGCCCAGCCTGATCTTCTTCGTGGGGTTCGTCATCTACCCCATGGTCCTCTGCGTGGTGACCAGCTTCTTCGATTCCACCATGAACCGCGCCGACATCTTCGTCGGCCTTGCAAACTATAAAGAACTGTTCGCCGATCCCATCTTCATCGGCGCATTGAAGAACACCTTCATCATCGTCGTTGTGTCTGTGCCTGTCACCTGCGCGTTCTCGCTGTGGGTCAGTTCGGCCATCGTCGATCTGCCGGAGTGGACCACAAGCCTGTTCCGCTGCGTGTTCTACCTCCCCGTTGTCACCGGTTCCGTCGCCGTTACCGTCGTCTGGAAGTGGATGTACAACAACTATTACGGCATCTTCAACTATCTGGGCAAGAGCCTCGGCCTGATCGATAAAAACATCAACTGGCTGGGCGATGAGCGGTTCGCACTGGGCTGCATCATCCTCATCCTGCTGACCACTTCCGTCGGCCAGCCCATCGTCCTGTATGTTTCCGCACTGGGCAACGTAGATCAGTCCATCGTGGAGGCCGCCGAAGTGGACGGTGCCAACGATTTCCAAGCATTCTGGAAGATCAAGTGGCCCGCCATCATGCCCACCACCCTGTACATTCTGGTCATCACCACCATCAACTCCTTCCAGTGCTTCGCACTGATCCAGCTGTTGACTTCCGGCGGCCCCAACCACAGCACCGACACCATCATGTACTATATCTACTACACGGCGTTCAAGCTGTACCGCTACGGCTACGGCAACGCAATGGGTGTTGTGCTGGCGATCATCATCGCCATCCTGTCGGCTGTTCAGTTCAAGCTGGGCAATCAGGATAATTAAGGAGGTGCCAAACAATGAGTGCAACCGCAAAAAAACAAAAGCCGTTGAAGCGGCACCCCAGCAAGCTCAAGAAGGCCAGCGCCTACACCATCCTGACGCTGATTCTGATCAGCATCGTGGCCGTGCTGTTCGCCTTCCCGCTGTACTGGATCATCACCGGCTCCTTCAAGACCGGCGCTGCCATCAACTCCACCACCCCCGAATGGTGGCCCCATGAATGGGTCCTGACCAACTATCAGAAGCTGTTTTCGGGCAAGAGTGCTCCGCTGTGGCAGTTGGCCGTCCCCTTCAGCGCCCAATTCAGCGCAGATGGGGAGCCCATCTACTTCTCCGTCGGCCCCACGGCCCCGGCAGCGATCCGCTGGATGATCAACACCGTGTTCATGGCCGTCACCTCCATGATCCTGACCTGCATCACCGCCGCCATGGCCGGTTATGCGCTGGCCAAGAAGCGCTTCGTGGGCCGCAAGCTGCTGTTCACCCTGATCGTGTGTGCAATGGCCCTGCCCAAGCAGGTCATCCTGATCCCCCTGCTGCGTGAGATGAGTTCCCTGAATCTGTACAACACCATCTGGGCGGTCATCTTCCCCATCGTCGGCTGGCCCTTCGGCGTCTTCCTGATGAAGCAGTTCAGCGAGGGCATTCCCACCGAAATGCTGGAAGCAGCCCGCATCGACGGCGCAAGCGAAGCCAAGACCTTCATCAGCATCGTTCTGCCGATGGTCAAACCGGGCGTCGGCGCGCTGGCGATCTTCACCTTCATCAACAGCTGGAACGACTACTTCATGCAGTTGATCATGCTGTCCAGCACCAGCAACCTGACCATCTCGCTGGGCATTGCAAAGCTGCAGGCAGAGAACAGCACCGACTTCGGCCTGATCATGGCCGGTGCCGCGCTGGCCGCAGTGCCCATCATCATTATCTTCCTGATTTTCCAGAAGTACTTCACCAAGGGCATCGCAATGGGTGCCGTCAAGGGCTAAAGTTGCGACCGCGGCCTGCGGCCGAAACAGGGAGCAACTTTTGGCGCAGCGGTCTGCAAGACGCAAGGCCCGCACCAAGGGCCGAAGCGGATGCAGGGCACCGCAAAAGGACATATAGAGAAGGAGTTACGTATCATGAAAGACCTTACCAAGTATCAGGGCGTTATCCCCGCGTTCTATGCCTGCTATGACAAGGACGGCAATATCTCCGTGGAGGGCGTCAAAGCCCTCACCCGCCACCTGATTGCCAAGGGCGTCAAGGGCGTATACGTCGGCGGCTCTTCCGGCGAGTGCATCTACCAGCACCCCGATGAGCGCAAGAAGCTGCTGGAGGCCGTGATGAGCGAGGCCAAGGGCAAGATCACCGTCATCGCCCATGTCGGCTGCAACAACACCGCCGACAGCGTGGAGCTGGCCAAGCACGCCGAGAGCGTGGGCGTGGACGCCATCGCTTCCATCCCCCCCATCTACTTCCACCTGCCGGAGTACGCCATCGCAGAGTATTGGAATGCCATGTCTGCCGCTGCCCCCCACACCGATTTCGTCATCTACAACATCCCCCAGCTGGCCGGTACGGCCCTGACCATGAGTTTGCTGAACACCATGCTCAAGAACCCCAATGTCGTCGCCGTCAAGAACAGCTCCATGCCCACGCAGGACATCCAGATGTTCAAGGATGCCGGCATCAAGGCTCGCGGCGAGGGCAACTTCGTGGTCTTCAACGGCCCCGATGAGCAGTTCGTTTCCGGCCGCGTCATCGGCGCAGACGGCGGCATCGGCGGCACCTACGCCGTGATGCCGGAGCTGTATCTGGCCATGAACGACCACATCAACAAGGGCGAGATCAAGGAAGCTCAGGCCATCCAGTACGATGCCGACCGCATCATCTACAAGATGTGCGAGGCCCACGGCAACCTGTACGCGGTGCAGAAGGAGATCCTGCGCCGGATGTACGGTCTGGAGCTGGGCGGCGTCCGCGAGCCCATGCCCGGCCTCATCCCCGAAGATGAGCCCATCATCGCCGAGGCACAGGCCATGATCGAAGCAGCCATCGCCAAGCTGTGATCTGTAACTGAAAAAGCGCCCCCTCTTCCGTCTCGTTTCTGAGGGGAGAGGGTCGGCGCTCTTTTTTGATGGAGGGACCTTATGATCTGCGATACTCTGGAGCACCTGAGCTTATATCAGGGCTTCCACAAAAACCTCGACACGGCCATCACCTTTCTGACGGCCTGTGACCCGAACACCCTGCCGCTGGGCCGCACCGAAGTGGACGGCGAGAATGTGTTCATCAACGTGATGGACGCCGACCTTCAGCCCATGGAGGGTTCCCACCCCGAATACCACCGCCTCTATGCTGATCTTCAGCTCGACCTGACCGGCGGCGAAGGCTGGGGCTACGAGACCGAGCCGGGCACCGAGGTAAAGCCCTACTCCCCCGATATCGGCTTCAAGGACAGCCCCGATGCCGTGACCGGCACGCTGGGCGGCGGGCGGTTCGTGATCTTCTTCCCCGGCGAGCTGCACCGCCCCGGCATCGCGCAGCCCGATTGCAAGAACGTACACAAAGCTGTCGTCAAGATCAGAATGGAGGACAAGTACCATGGATAAGGAAAAACTGTTTGCTCAGATCAAGGGCGGCCTGATCGTTTCCTGTCAGGCATTGGAGACCGAACCCCTGTACACCAAGGAGGGCGGCGTGATGCCCCTGATGGCAAAAGCTGCCGCCATGAGCGGGGCCGTGGGCATCCGCGCCAACACCGTGCGGGACATCACCCAGATCAAGGAGGTCGTCGATCTGCCCGTCATCGGCATCATCAAGAAGGATTACCCCGGCACCCCCATGTACATCACCGTGACCATGAAGGAAGTGGACGAGCTGGTGGCGTGCGGTGTGGATATCCTCGCCGTGCAGGGCACCGGTGCTCTCCGCCCGGACGGCTCCACCTCCGCCGAGTTCATCCGCGCCATCAAGGCAAAGTATCCCGATCAGCTCCTGATGGCCGACTGCGACAACTTCGAAAACGCCATGGCCTGTGCCGAGGCCGGGGCCGATTTTGTGGGCACCACGATGCGCGGCTACACCCCGGAGACGCAGGGCATCAACGACATCGACTTTGACTTCGTGCACAAGCTGGCCACCGAGTGCCCGGCCAAGATCATCGCCGAGGGTCACATCCACTATCCCGAACAGGCCGTCAAGGCGCTGGAAGCCGGTGCTTTTGCCCTCGTTGTCGGCGGTGCCATCACCCGCCCGGCCGAGATCACGGCCCGCTTCACCGGTGCCATCAACGCCATGAACAAATAACGCGGAGACGCTTTTTATGAACCAGAAACAATATCTTGCCATTGATATCGGCGGCACTTCCGTCAAGCTGGGCGTCGTGGACGAGACCGGCGCAGTGCTGGCCAAAGCCGAGGAGAGCGTCAGCTTCGATGGCTACGAGACCCCCATCCTGACCACGGTGCTCAAAGCGGCCAAAACCTTTGTGGACGCGCAGGGCCTTTCCCCCACTTCCTTCGTCGGCGTGGGCGTGTCCGCCACCGGCCAGATCGACAGCCGCACGGGCACCGTCGTCGGGACCTGCGGCAATGTGCCTCATTACATCGGCTCCCCCATCAAGGCCGAACTGGAAGCCCTCTTCGGTCTGCCCGTCACTGTTGCCAACGATGCCAACTGTATGTGCCTCGGCGAGGTCTGGGTCGGCGGAGCGAAGGGTTACACCGACGTCATCGGCGTGACCCTCGGCACCGGCGTCGGCGGCGGCATCCTGACCGGCGGCCGTCTGCTGGAAGGTGCCCGCGGCCTTGGCGGCGAGATTGGCCACTACCGGCTCCACGCCCTTGACGGCGTGCCGTGCACCTGCGGGGCCGTGGGCTGCTGGGAGCGGTACGCCGCCACCACCGCACTGGTCCGCGCCGCCAAGGAAAAGAACCCCCATTGGACGGACGGCCGGGCGATCTTTGCGGCGGCAGAAGCGGGCGATGAAACGGTCCTCGCCCTGCTGGACCATTGGACGGACGAGATCGCGCAGGGCCTTGCGGGCATGGTACACATCTTCAACCCGCAGTTGATCCTCATCGGCGGCGGTGTGTCCGCCCAGCAAAAGCTGCTCATCGACCCCATTGCCGCAAAGGTGAAGGCCTCGGTCATGCCCGCCTTTGCCGAGGGGCTGGAAGTTCGTGCGGCCCAGCTGCACAACGACGCCGGAATGGTCGGCGCGGTATATTATTTCCGCCAGTGCCATCCAGAACTGTAATTGAAAAAGGAGTGTATTTGCGATGAAAACTCATATCCTCTGCCTCGGCGACTCCAACACCCACGGCTACTGCGCCGACCCGAAAGACAACGCCGACGGCGGCATCCGCTTCAATGAGAACGAGCGCTGGACCTGCCGGTTACAGACTGCACTGGGCGACAAGTACCTCGTCACCGAAGAAGGTCTGTCCGGCCGGACCACCGTTTTTGTGGACCCCATCCACGAGTCCATGGATGCCCTGAGCGTGTGCTACGCCCTGCTCAAGAGCCACGAGGTCATTGATCTGCTCATCCTCATGCTGGGCACCAACGACGTCAAGGAGCGTTTCGGAGCCAATGCCGCCTGTATCGGCGCAGGCATGGAGCGCCTGATCCAGAAATGCAAGAGCGTAGACTGCTGGGGCGGCAAGACCCCCAACATTCTGGTCGTGGCCCCTCCCCGCATCAAGGAGGGCTTCCACGATGAGGTCATGGGCGACGGCTGTGTGGAGAGATCCCGCGGGGTCGCGGCCCAGTTTAAGATGATCGCGGAGCGCAACAATGTCCACTTCTTCGACGCCGAAGGGTGCGAGTTCAACCAGATCGACTTCATGCACCTGACCCGCAAGGGACACGCCCAGCTGGCCGAAAAACTGGCCGAGCTGGTGCCGACGATTCTCTAACCATTTTCTATCCTGCATATCTCCCCCAGAAAAGATCCCGCCCCGGATGCAGCCTTGACGCTGCCCGGAGCGGGATCTTTTGGTTTTGAAATGATGCAGAAAGAGACTGCCGCAGATGCAGCAGTCTCTCAAAGCTCAGATGTAATCCGAAATGTAGGGGATCTTATGGAAGAGAACATCGTCCAGCCGCTCCACAGCCTCCTCCCTGCCCTCGATGCGTTCCAGCTCAAACAGGCGTTCTGCCGTTTTGTATCCCAGAAGCAGGGTGGAAAAGGTGCCGATGCCCATTTTCAGGCGGTACTCAGCCGGTTCGTTGGTCTGGACACACTTGCCGTTTTCAAACTTCACCGTGAAGGTGCGGTCGTTCCACGGCAGGAGCTGATCCTCGATCTCCAGCGCGATGGTCAGGGTGCCGCCGTCCGGGTCACAGGGGTAATCGGCGAGGAAATCTTCCACGTCGATGATGCGGCCCATGGCATAAGGGCGGATGCTCTCCTTGATGTCGCCGTCGTCCATCTCAAAGGCGATGGGTTCGCTGAAGTAGGTGCTGCCGTGCACCTCGTCGATCATGGAATCGTGGGCGTGGATGTACTCCCACAGGCCCTTCTGCGCCTCGCGGTTCAGGTAGACCATTTCCTTGATGTGCATGATGTCGTTCTTGATGAGATAGACCATGTAGCCGCAGGGCTTATCCTTGACGTTGTAGTAGACGGCAACGTTGGTGTCATCCTCGTCCCAGCGCCAGTATTCCTCCCACGCAAGACTGTTGCGGAACAGGCACCCGTGGGTAATGGAAGCGAAATGGGAGTGCAGCTCATGGAACTCGGTGTTGTCCCACGAAACGCGGCGGACGTAGCCGGGCGCTTTGACTTTGGTGGGAATCTGCCGATCCTTGATGTTGAACGAGATCTTGTTAGAGACGATCTCCCACCCCAGATGGTGATACAGCGGGATGGAATACGGGTAGAGCAGCGCGAAGGATTTGCCCTCCTCGTGCATTTGGGTCAGGCCTTGGATCATCAGCTTTTTCATGATGCCCTGCCCGGTGTACTCCGGGTAGGTGCAGACGCTGGTGACAAAGCCGACATGGTACACCGTATCGTAGATGTTCATCTTCAGCGGGTAGACTGCGAACTGGGAAACAAGGGCGTCCCCATCGAAGCAGCCCAGCACATCGGCGCGTTCCAGCACCGGGAATTTCGACTGCTTGATCTCATCGTCCTTCCAGCCGGTCGCGTTCAGCTCTTCCTCCGTGACCTGAAAGGTGTAGCGGAGCAGGGCGTTGTACTGATCCAGATCCTTGGGTTCCAGATAGCGGGTCCTATAATGTTCGGCGGCGTTCATCGCAAAACGCCTCCCCCTTTACGGAGTCAGACGGTTGGGGCCGCGGAACAGGAACTCGGCCTCCTTGATGGGCAGACCGCAGAGCAGCATGGTCAGGCGGTCGATGCCAAGGCCGAAGCCGCCGTGCGGGGGGCAGCCGTACTGGAAGAACTCCAGATAGAACTTGACGTCCTCGGCCAGACCCTTTTCCTCCGCCTGCTTCTTCAGCACCTCATAGCGGTGCTCACGCTGGGCGCCGGTGGTGATCTCAACACCGCGCCAGATCAGGTCGTAGCCCTGCGGCACGCCGTTTTCGTCGCGCATGTGGTAGAAGGCGCGCTTCTCGGCGGAGTAATCGGTGATGAACAGGAACTCGTGGTTGTAGTGCTTCTTGACCCACTCGTAGCTCAGGCGCTCGGCCTCGGTGGTCAGGTCGCCCTTCTCGGAGTCATCGACGGTGTAGCCGAACTCCTCTTCCAGACCCTTGTACAGGTCGGCCAGCTTGACCACGGGGAACGGAGTCTCCGGGACGATGACCTCCTGCCCGAAGGCTTCCTTGATCTGCTCGCCGTAAGCTTCCTTCACGGCGGCCAGACCGGCCTTCAGCAGCTCCTCTTCCATCTTCATGACATCATAGAAGGAGGTGATGTAGCTGAACTCCAGATCGAAGCCGGAGAACTCGGTAGCGTGCTTGTTGGTGTAGCTCTTCTCGGCGCGGAAGACGGGGCCGGTCTCGAAGATGCGCTCAAAGCCGGCAGCCATCGCCATCTGCTTGTAGAACTGGGGACTCTGGGCCAGATAAGCGTTGCGGTCAAAATAATCGACCTTGAACACCTCAGAGCCGCTCTCGCTGGCGGCCGCGATCAACTTGGGGGTGTGGATCTCGATGAAATTCTCGTCCAGCAGGAACTTGCGCATGGCGTTGACCATGCAGCTCTGGGCCTTGAACATCAGTTGATTTTCATCGGTGCGCAGATCCACCCAGCGGTAGTCGATGCGCTGGTCGATGCTGGAGCGCTCGACGGCCTTCTTCTTCTTGGTGGCAGCGATCTCCTTGCGGACGATGGGCAGTGCGTCGGCAATGCTCTCGATCTCAATGGACTCCGGGATCATCTCGATGCCGCCCATCTTGACGTAATCGTTCTCCATCACCTTGCCAGTCACGGTGATGACGGAATCCGGGGTCAGCCGGTCGATGGTATCCACCAGTTCGGGGTGGTCTTCCTTCTCAACGGTAATCTGCAGCTTGCCGGTAATATCCTTCAGCACGATAAAGGCCATATACTTGCTGTTGCGCAGGTTCTCGATAAAACCTTGGACTTTGATCGTGTTGCCAATTTCCTTTTGTACCTCTTGGATGTAGGTGCGATTCATGGAAATCCTCCTTCGTGTTCTTGTGTACTCTTTTTATTATAGCCGTTTTCCGGGATAAATCAACCGGTTTCAACGGGTTACTTCTTCTTTTTCTCTTCTTCGTGGAGGGTGCCGGTGCCGCCTTCTACCACGCCGTCGTGGTCCAGCACGGCCACGATGGTGCCGAAAAAGCACTTCACGTCCATCCCGAAGCTCAAATGCTCCACATAGTAGCCGTCGAGTTTCGCCTTTTCGTCGATCTCCAGCTCGTCGCGGCCGTGGATCTGCGCCCAGCCGGTCAGGCCGGGGCGGACGTCATTGGCGCCGTATTTGTCCCGCTCGGTCAGCAGGTCATACTGGTTCCACAGCGCCGGGCGCGGGCCGATGACCGCCATGTCCCCCACAAAGATGTTCCAGAGCTGGGGCAGCTCGTCAAGGCTGGTCTTGCGCAGGAAATGCCCCACCCGCGTGATATATTGATTCGGATCCTTGAGCAGATGAGTGGGCATATCGTGGGGGGTATCGATCCGCATGGTGCGGAATTTGAGGATGTTGAAGTGCTTTTTATGGATGCCCACCCGCTTCTGCTTGAAGAGAATAGGCCCCGGCGAATCCACCTTGATGGCGATGCAGAGGATGAGCAGCAGCGGCGAAAGTACGAGCATCCCGCACAGGGACAGCAGGATGGCCAGCAGCCGCTTGATGCCGTTACGATACATGGAGAAACCTCCCTTTATTGATTTCGATTCCGAACGCATCCATTATACCAAGCCCTTCGACATTTTTCAATTCATCCGGCAAGGTTTTCCGTGCGCCTTTCGTTTCAGTATGGGTTTGCTTACCGGGGCGCAACGCCGGTTTTGTTTTATTTTTCTGCCTGTTTTGTCCCTTGCTCCGGAGCCGGTTCTGCCGTACTATTAAGCCGTCCTATTAAAATGTTTGTTTTTGCAGCGTTTCGAAGGAGGGTTCCACCGTGATCCAGCGTTTTTCATTCGGGCACCCCATCCCCACCGAGAGCGTCGTGCAGGCGCTCCCGCTCTGTGAGGATCCCGTTCCGTTTCTGACCGCCCTGCCCGGCGGCTGGCAGTACAAGATGCAGGAGGACTGCGTCGTTTACGGCTTGGGCGAAATGCCCCGCGGGTTGAACAAGCGCGGCTGGCATTACGTCACCAACAACACCGACGAGTCCCGCCACACCGAGGACAAGCTTTCCTACTATGGTGCGCACAATTTTCTGCTGATCCGCAATGGAGCGGAGTGCTTTGGCCTCTTTGTGGATTTCCCCGGAAAAGTCCATTATGACATCGGCTACACCCGGCACGACACCCTGACCATCCGCACCGAGGAGCCGGACTATGAGCTGTATCTGCTTTCCGGCGGGGACGAGAACGCCCTGTGCAGGGAGTTCCGCGCCCTCATCGGCCGCAGCTACATCCCGCCGAAATGGGCCTTTGGTCTGGCCCAGAGCCGCTTCGGCTACAAGACTGAAGCCGACATCCGCACGGTGGCACAGCAGTACAAGACCCACGACCTGCCGCTGGACATGATCTGCATGGACATCGACTATATGCAGGGCTACGCCGATTTTACCGTGAACAAAGAGCGCTTCCCCGACCTGAAACAGCTCGCCGACGACCTCAGGGCCGAGGGCATCCGTCTGGTGCCCATCATTGACGCGGGCGTGCGCATCGACGAAAAGGACGAGACCTGCCAAGAGGGCCTTGCCAAGGATTATTTCTGCAAAAAGGCCGACGGCACCCCCTTTGTGGCCGCGGTCTGGCCCGGCAAAGCGTATTTTGCCGATTTCCTCCGCCCGGAAGTGCGGGAGTGGTTCGGCGGGCGGTACAAAGTGCTGACGGACCTCGGCATTGAGGGCTTCTGGAACGATATGAACGAGCCCGCCCTTTTCTACTCCCCCGACCGGCTGAAAGCCTTCTTCGACTCCATGGCCGAGATGAGCAAGATGCCGAACATCGAGCAGGAAGATTTCTTCGAGAAGGTCGTGGGCGGCGTCATGGGCCTGATGAACAGCCCCGAAGACTACGCCAGCTTCTACCACGAGGTAAACGGCCAGCGCATCCGTCACGACCGGGTCCACAACCTCTACGGCGGCAGCATGACCCGCGCCGCCGGGGAAGCCCTCGCAAAGGAACGCCCGGACAAGCGCACCCTGCTCTACAGCCGTTCCAGCTTCATCGGTTCCCACCGGTACGGCGGCATCTGGCTGGGCGATAACAATTCCTCGTGGGGGCAGCTTCTGGCCAACATCCAGATGATGCCCAACGTCCAGATGTGCGGCTTCCTGTACACCGGCGCGGACCTGTGCGGCTTCGGCTACGACACCACGCCCGACCTTGCCTTGCGCTGGCTGGAGTTCGGCATCCTGACCCCGCTGATGCGCAACCATTCCAGTTCCGGCACCCGCGCGCAGGAATATTACCAGTTCGAGGACGAGCTGCCCGCCATCCGCAAGATGCTGCAGCTCCGCTACGCCCTGCTCCCCTACCTCTACAGCGAGTTCATGAAGGCGGCGCTGGAAAACGGCTCCTACTTCCGGCCGCTGGCCTTTGATTACCCCGGCGACCCCGATGCCCGCGAGGTGCAGGACCAGCTTCTCCTCGGTGAAGGTCTGATGGCCGCGCCCGTCTACACCCAGAACGCCCACGGCCGGATGGTCTACCTGCCCGAATCCATGAAACTGCTCCGTCTGCGGGCAGCAGACGATCACGACGAGGAGATCCTCCCCGCCGGGCATCACTACGTCCGCTGTGGGCTGGACGAAGTGCTGCTCTTTGTCCGGCCCGGCCATCTCGTGCCGGTGGCTTCTCCTGCCGACAACACCGCTCAGTTGGACGACACCAAGCTGAACCTGTGGAGCTATCTGCCCGATGGGGCTCACGCTTCCTACCGGATGTATACCGACGACGGCGTGTCCACCGATTACGAGAAACCGGAGCACTGGCGCACCCTCACCCTTTAACGGTTTTTTCAGGTCCTGCCGCCGTGCGGGGCCTTTTTTGTTTTGATTTTACTTGTATTTTACCTGATGCCGCGCTATAATAAGGTATTGTACCGCTTCGAAAAAGCGGCAGCGCAGCTTGTGAGATCAGACTCATCCGAATGGATCGTAAAAATCAAAGGAGGCGGCATTTTCCATGGCACAATCTCCCCGCACGGGCGACCTGACCACCGGCCCGATGCTGAAAAAGATCATCCTGTTTTCCCTGCCGCTGGCAGCGTCCAGCATCCTGCAGCTCCTCTTTAACGCGGCCGACGTCGTTGTGATCGGGCGGTTTGTGGGCAGCACGGCACTGGCCGCTGTCGGCTCCAACGGTGCGCTCATCAACCTGCTGGTCAACCTTTTCGTCGGCCTTTCGCTGGGTGCCAATGTCGTGGCCGCCCGCTGCTTTGGTGCCAAAGATGAACGCGGCGTCCAGAATACGGTCCAGACGTCGGTGACGCTGGGTCTTGTCAGCGGCGTGCTGCTGGCCTTTGTAGGCTTCTTTGCGGCACGCGGTCTATTGGAACTGATGTCCTGCCCGGAAGATGTCATTGGCCTTTCGACCCTCTACCTGAAGATCTACTTCATCGGGATGCCCATGACCATGCTGTACAACTTCAGCGCGGCGCTGCTGCGCGCTGTGGGCGACACCCGCCGCCCGCTCTACTGTCTGGCCGTGTCCGGCATCATCAATGTGGTGCTGAACCTCGTGTTCGTCATCCTTTTCCAGATGAGCGTGGCCGGTGTGGCGCTGGCGACCATCATCAGCCAGACCGTTTCCGCTATCATGGTCACCATCCTGCTCATCCGGGAGGAAGGTGCCCTCCACCTCGACCTGCGGCATCTGGGCTTCCACAAAGGGGCTCTGCTGCAGATCCTGAAGATCGGTCTGCCCGCCGGCTTGCAGAGCACGGTGTTCAGCCTCTCCAACGTGGTCATCCAGTCGTCCATCAACTCCTTCGGCTCCATCGTGGTCGCTGGCAACTCGGCAGCCTCCAACATCGAGGGCTTCATCTACACCGGCATGAACGCCTTTGCACAGGCTGCCGTGACCTTTACCAGTCAGAACATGGGTGCCCGCCGGTACGACAACCTTGACCGCGTCATGCGGAACTGTCTGCTCTGTGCCGTGGTCGTCGGCGTGGTGCTGGGCGGCGGCGCTTACTTTGCCGGTGAGGGGCTGCTCCACTTCTATTCCACCGATGAGACCGTCATCGCCGCCGGTCTGGCCCGGATGCGGGTCATCTGCACCAGCTACTTCCTCTGCGGCGTGATGGACACGCTGGCCAGTTGTCTGCGCGGCCGCGGCTACTCGGTCTTGCCTATGGTGGTCAGCCTCATCGGCAGCTGCTTGCTCCGTCTGGTCTGGATCGCCACCATCTTCCAACTCTTCCGTTCCACCACGACCCTTTACATCAGCTATCCGATCAGTTGGGTGCTGACGGCTTCCGTCCACCTCATCTGCCTGTTGGTGGTGCGGCATAAACTGACCGCAAAACAGTCGGAAAGGGCTGCAGCCTAATAAAACTCCGTAACCATACAAACCGGTCTGGACCCTGCGCTGCGCAGAGTTCAGGCCGGTTTTTCAAATTTCTGCAAAAAAGTTTGAAAAAGTGCTTGACAACTCCCGCCTTTTCCCGTATAATAGCACACGTTGAGCGGCTCGAAAGCCAAACAACGAAACAGATCTTGGGGATTTGCATAGTGGTAGTGCGGTAGACTCTGACTCTACTTGTGGGAGTTCGATTCTCTCATCCCCAACCAAAAGCCACCTGATGAAGATCAGGTGGCTTTTTTGTTTTTCGCAGCCGCTGTCCCCCGCGCCTGTTCAGAAAGGGACGGTATTTTGTTCATGGAATCTTCAAAAAGCGACTCCCTGCCTTGTGTTTTCGCATTTTTATCACGTTTTTCCGTCTCCTTGCCTTTTTCAGGGACTAGACTAAGGCCATAGGAAGGAGATTTTTATGAGACTCGCAACGAAACGTATCGCATCCCTGACCTGCGCGGCGGCGCTGATGGGTTCCCTCGCCGCGTGCTCGTCCAACACATCCACGGCCAGCTCATCCGAAAGTGCCGGCGACGCCGAGGGCGGCACTGCGGTGGAGAACAACGCGGTCGTCACCATTGAAAAGGGTTCCACATGGACCCTCACCGGCGACTGCACCCTCACCAGCCTGACCGACAACGGCACCATCAACTTCAACGGCTATACCATTACACTGGCCGATGGAACGGTGCTGAAATAATTTTCTTCACCGCAAAAAGAGGCAAGCTGCGTCACAAATTGCAGCTTGCCTCTTTTTCAACTTAGGAAATACGTTTCATCATTCCAGCATAATACCAATTGCCACCCTTCGCCGTATCTGGATACAATGTAAAAAACGTGTTCTCACTGTACCCACTTGCTTGTACGGTCGAAAGACTTATTGTGTATTCACCATTGCGCCCATATTCACGGTTATATTTTTTTACAGATTCCGGCTTTATTTTTCCAGTCGAAGAAAAAGTTAGGCCATCACTCTGCACCTGATTATATGTCAGTACAAGGTATTCCCCATTATTCTCGACGACAATGGTGCTCCCGCTATCTGAATCAAGCCATGTTCCGGTCAGTTTCCAATTTTTATTCACATCGTATTGCGAATTATCCTGCCACGTATAACTGCCAATCCCATACTCCAGAACACAGCCCTCGATCCAGACCGTTCCTTCAGTTGTTAGATTTTCATGGTCTCCATAAATATTGTATTGGTAGCGATATAAATTATTATTCAGATCGCTACAATCTGAGACATCTGCAATTTCAGTGTAACCCGCATTTTCTACCTGTGTTCGTCCCTCTTCCAGCGTAACCGGTGGAATTTTAATCCGAATCTCCGCGTTTTGATACTCCTGCACACCGGTAATATCCCATTGCTTGTTCTCGTACTCACTATACAAAATCAAGTACAATGTGCGATCAATCACATTGCTTTCACAGACAACCTTGCAGTAAGCCACATCCGAAGTTTTATCCGTCTGTTGTTTTTCTATGCTCAGTTCCGTAGCCGTGGAAGTATACTGCTCTCCATCAAGTTCAAACTGCAACACATTTTGAGGCAGCGTTTGTAAAAGCATTTGTTCGTCCGGTCTCTTTTTCCCGCAAGATACCAGTACCAACACCAGCACGACCAGTATGGCAGTCTTCACCAGTTTTAACGATTTTGTTTTCACCATGATCCTCCTTTACTGCCGTGTCAGCCAATAGTTATTGAAATAGACACCTGAGCCCATTCCATTTTTCATTTCAGCTTGCTCTCCAACAAAAAAACCAAGCTGCTTCAATCCTCTTTCTGCTGTATCCATATGCCAGCTAGCCGTTCCCTCATTCCAGCTTTCGAATCCATATGAATAATAAGTTCCAATTTCTTGCTCCGTGGTTTTTGCATCATAGATAAAATGTGTATAACCATCTCCTATATTATTTTTATCATGGAATTCATATTCATAATAAACTCTATGGTTTTGGGTATCAAAATCAACAATTTTTACCCAATAGGAACGATTGCTATCTTGATAGCTCCATTCACCCACAAGGTCAACTGTCGATCTTGTCAAATCTTCCGTGACAGTTCCCATCCAGCGCGCATCCGGATCAAACGTATAATCCACGCAAATTGTATATTCTCTCACGCGATAACAGGACTCTGTCTGTTTGGTATAATAGAAGCGAACATGGTTGTTGGAATCTTCTCGTTTTGTAAAGCTCACATTTCCATCGATTTGTTCCGCAACCAATTGGTCCGCGTCCGCTTGGCTCACACTCGCATTGTCGGCAAGGTAATCCGCATAGTTCGTAGTGACCCGATCCAGTCTCCAACCGTCATTGTACTTTTCGTAGTCCATCACACATTCGCGCGACATACTATATTGGTCATCACTAACCACAACGCTCACCGTTATAATATCCGAATTCCCTGTGGTTTCTCTTCCTGTGATTTCAAACAGATCCACGGTCATATTATACGGCGTAATATAGGCATCTTGGTCGATAAAATCCGACTTTATCTGGGCTTCACTTCGTTTTCCGCAAGCTGTTAGTGAAACGAGCAATAGTACAGCAAGCATTACTCCGATCAACTGTTTTTTCATATTCTTCCTCCGCAATCACATTCAAAGCAATTTTTCACTACGCGCCTTGTTTTGTAGCTCATTCTGAGTGTATCATGTGTCGTTTGCATTTTCAATACTTTTTGCTATCTTTTTTAATATTTTTAATAGATTGAAGAAAAATATTTGTCTGTGTACTCTAATAGAGAGCGCTACTTTTTGATAGCAAGGAGGCACTGAACATGAACGATTCCGTATCCGAACGTCAGGAGCTTTCTTTACAAATCGGTCGGCGAATCCGTACTCTGCGCAAACAGCGCGGGCTTAGTCTTGAGGCTCTGGCGTTGAAATGTGATATGAATGCAGCTTTTTTAGGCCATATCGAACGCGGTCTGCGTTGTCCTACCATTTATACTCTCGAACGCATCAGCATCGGGCTCGGCATCAGCACTGCTGAATTATTTGTAGACGAAATTGCAGCCAATCCAAACGCCGCTGCTGTCCAGCATTTTTCCGATGCAATCTCCGACCTTTCTCCTTCCAAAATCGAAACACTTCTTCGTATTGTTGACGACTGTATTGCATTTGCAGAAAAAGAACATTAAAAGGCCGTGCGGCTTTGCTCTTTTGAGCGGCCGCGCGGCCTTTCTGTTTCGTACATCGATATCTTCTTTACACCATTTTTTTCAGCAGATACCGGTCATACCCGCCGTACATCTCCCGCCGGGCGGCGATGGTGAAACCGCTGGCGAGGGCATTGTTCAAACTGTACTGGTTTTCGGGGCTGACGGTGGCCCCGATGCCCACGATGCCGGGGCGGAGCAGGGGCAGCGCGGCTTCAAGGAGCTTGCGCTGCAAGCCGTTGCCCCGCCAGTCCGGGTGGACGATGGCACTGTCGGCGTTGGCCCAGTGGTCCCACTGGCTCTTCGGGACGCCCAGAAACGCCGCGTAATTGTGCTCACTCTGGCCGCAGTAGCGCAGGATGAAATAGGCCCCCAGCCGAGCGCCGTCGTACACGCCGAGGCCGAGATCTCCGGTCAGATAAGCCGTGATATTTTCCAGCGTATCGGGCACGAACTGCTCCGGGTGCGGCATGGCGGCGCGCACCTCATTTTGCAGCGCGTAAAAGGCATCGGCATCCGCCGGGCCGCAGCGGCGGATGGTCACAGGAAGTGCGGCGGGCTGGCCGCAGACCTTGTGCAGCAAAAGTTCCATTTTCAATCTCCTCCAAAATAAAATCATACTTTCTTCCGGATTCCAGTATAATTGCCGTTTGAAATCATCTTATCTTATGTTATAATGAATGCAAGAAAAATTGTCCAGTGAAACTTTGGGGTCACAGGGCATTTTTCTGCATGTCCGGGCGGCAGCCCCGCCCGTGAACCGGAGGATACAACCTATGAAAGATTCCAGCTCTTCGTCTTCCATCCGCTTGGGCGGTGCGGTCATCAGTGACCGCATCGTGGCCGCGCTGCTGGAAGAACTGCGTACCGGCTGCTACGCCGAGGCGGACCGTCTGCCCGCTGAGGTCGATCTGGCCGCACAACTTGGCGTCAGCCGCACCGTCATCCGCGATGCGCTGAGCGAGATGGAGCGTGCCGGATACATCGAGCGGGTGCGTGGCATCGGAACCGTGGTCAACCGCACTGTGCTCAACCTGCGCAGCCGGTTGGATCAAAAGCTGGAATATTACCCGCTGATCCGCAGTTTTGGCAGCTACCCCCACGCCGATGGCATCCAGATCTATCCCATCCGCGCCGGGGCCGAGCTGGCCCGCGATCTGGCCATTGCGCCGGGGGATGAGGTGATCTGCATCAAAAAGCGGATCCTCGCCGATACCACCCCGGTCATCTACTCCATCGATTATCTGCCTCGTGCCCTGTTCGGCAGCCGGGACTACACCCGCATCGACCTGAGCGGCGGCGTGTTCGATATCTTGGAGCAGGAGTGCAGCCAGCAGATCTCGTCCAATGTCGCCCATCTGAAGGCCAGCTGCGGCGACGAGGCCATCCGCGCGGCCATGCGGCTGGCACCGGGCGAGGCCATGCTGCTGCTCGACGAGATCTGTTTCAATCGGCTGTGTCACCCAGTCATGCGTTCGCTGAGTTATTACACAAATTTCTTTGATTTTTCCATTCTGCGAAAATTACTTTGACGGAGGTAAAAATTCATGCGTCATCTGATCGACCCCTTGGATTTCAGCCCGGAAGAGATCGACTCCCTGCTGAACTTAGCTGACCGCATCCGATCCGATCCTGCTGCTTATCAGGACGTTGCGGCCCACAAAAAACTCGCCACCCTGTTCTACGAGCCGTCCACCCGCACCCGCCTCTCCTTCGAGGCGGCCATGCTGAACCTCGGCGGACACGTGCTGGGTTTTCCGAGCGAAAATGTTTCCAGCGCTTCCAAGGGTGAAAGCGTCGCCGACACCATCCGCGTGATCTCCTGCTACGCCGACATTGTGGCCATGCGCCACTCCAAAGAAGGTGCGCCGCTCCGCGCTTCCCGCTACTCCCGCATCCCGGTCATCAATGCGGGCGACGGCGGCCATCAGCACCCCACCCAGACCATGACCGACCTGATGACCATCCGCTCCCGGATGGGCCGACTGGACAACCTGACCATCGGCCTGTGCGGCGATCTGAAGTTCGGCCGCACCGTCCACTCTCTCATCAAGACGATGGCCCGCTGCAAAAACATCCGCTTCGTGCTCATCAGCCCGGAGGAGCTGCGGGTGCCCGATTACATCATCAAGGATGTGCTGGAAGCCAAGGGCATCGAGTACCGTGAGACCCGCAGCCTTGAGGAATCCATGCCGGAGCTGGACATCCTGTACATGACCCGTGTGCAGAAGGAGCGCTTCTTCAACGAGGAAGACTACATCCGCCTGAAGAACAGCTACATCCTGACCAGCGAGAAGATGGCGCTGGCCAAAGAGAACATGGCCGTGCTCCATCCCCTGCCCCGCGTGAACGAGATCGCGCTGGATGTGGACGACGACCCGCGTGCCGCCTATTTTGAACAAGTGCAGAACGCTGTCTACGTCCGTATGGCGCTGATCATGACACTGCTGGGTCTGCAGGACCCCAAGGCCAAGGAGGGCAACTGAAATGCTGAACATCGATGAAATCCAGAATGGTATCGTGATCGATCACATCAAGGCAGGCACTGCCGTCGGCCTGATGGATCTGCTGGGCATCAAAGGCAACCGCACCGCCAGCGTGGCGCTGATCCAGAACGCCCGCTCCCACAAGGCGGAGGGCGGCCGCAAGGACATCATCAAGGTGGAGGGCGATGCTTCGTGGCTGAACCTCGATGTGCTGGCCTACCTCGACCCCAACATCAGCGTGACCATCATCAAGGACGGCAAGGCAGTCAAAAAGGAAAAACCCCAGCCCCCCAAGCGTCTGGTCAACATCGTGCGGTGCAAGAACCCCCGCTGCATCTCCTCCATTGAGGAAGAGTGCGACCAGATCTTCGAACTGAGTTCTAACGGCAAGTATCGCTGCATCTACTGCGAGCAGGAGCTTCAGGTCAAGCCGGAATAAATCCCTATCAAGCAAAAGAGCGGACGAGCCGTTGCACTCGTCCGCTCTTTTTGTTACACGAAATCCTCCCGCATGGGGGTGAAGATATCCAGCAGGATGCCCGCTTCGGTGCAGACGCAGCCATGCTCCACGCCGTCCTCCTTGAGGATGGTGTCGCCCTTGTGGACGGTGCGGGTCACACCGTCCACCGTGAACTCGAAGGCACCGGAGACCACATAGGTGATCTGGGTGTGGGGGTGGTGGTGCAGTGCGCCGACCGCGCCCTTTTCAAAGGTGTTCTCCACGCACATCAGGCCGTCTGTATAGGCCAGCACCCGGCGGGTGACGCCCGCGCCTGCGGGCTGCGGCAGAGTGTCCTCATGCAGAACCCAGCGCTGTTTCTTTTCCGGCAGTTTCATAAACGTTCCTTCTTTCCCGGCCCCGCTGCGGGGCCGTTTTCTATTTCCATTATAAAAAGGCGGAACCCGTTTGGCAAGAGTTCCGCCTTTGTTTACAACTAAAAAAAGCCCTATCCGAAGCTCTCTCCACTGCCGCATCGAAAAGCGCATCCCGTTCCCACACAACGACGCGCACCGATACGGCCCTTAAAAGAGTCTCTATAAACAGCAATCCCCCGATCACCGTCAAGAGCTTCGTTAGGACTTTTCACCAGACAAGGCTGCAAAACAGCACACACGCTCTGCGGCTCTGCCCTCTCCCCCGCCAGCACCTCCGAATTGCTTCGGCCGCAACGCACTGGTTCTGGAGTTCCGCCTTGTTCTTAACCAGATTATACCAAATGCCGCCGGGCATTTCACCCGAAATGTCATATTCTGCGGGGGAGGATGTCATATTTTGCGGACGGGCACCGAACAGGTGAACCGGAACCATTTTTCCCGGCAGCTGATGGTGTATTCGCCCTGATATTTGCGCAGCACGTCGGTCACGTTCCACAGGCCCATGCCGTGCCCCGGCTCCTTTTTGGTGCTGCGCGGGAGCTGGCCGTCCGGGAGGTCGAGGTTCTTCTGCACCCGGTTCCGCACCGAGACCAGCAGCTCCGCCTCCGTTTTGCGCATCCGAAAATACACCTCCGGCGGGTCGGCTTTTGCAGCGGCATCAATGGCATTGTTGAGCAGGTTGGACACCACCATCACAAGATCGGTGTTGTCCAGCGGAATCTCCCGCAGATCCGGCAGGTCAAAGTAGAGCATGACTCCCTTGCGGCTGGCTTCCTCATACTTTTTGCTCAACAGGGCATCCAGCAGCGGGTTGTGGGTGTCCATGATGGTGGTGTTGGCCGCAATGGTCTTGGTCACCGTTGCAAGATACGCCTTGGCCTCCTCGTACTCTCCCTGCTGCAAAAGCAGGGCCAGCGCATCGGTGTGGTTGGTGAACTCATGGGTCAGGCGGCGCTGGGTGGTATAAGAGTCCATCAATGCCTCGGCGCGCTCCCGCTCCAGCGCTGCCTGAACGTGGAGCGCTTGCTGCTGCGCCATCTGGTCGTTGAACATCTGGACGATGCCCATATGGATGAGCACTGCCACAGTCAGGCCCAGCGTCAGCAGAAGCATCAGGAAATCGGCGGGCTTGTCCTCGGCGGAGATCATCAGTACCACGTTCAGCACCACCGTGATGCCGGGAAAGAAGGACATCACCAGCGCCTGTGGAGATTCCAGCGCCCGCTCAGTCTTCCATTTGTGGGCAAAGTAGGCCACCAGAACGCCCACGATGACATTCGTGATGGTCATTGCCACAAGGCAGTCCATCCGTTTCCAGATCATCAGAAGCGAGGTATGCGTCGCCCACGAAGCCACATACCGGACGGTATTTTCCGCCAGCAGACACATGGTGCCGTTGATGAGGGCCGCCGTCAGCTTCTGGGCCAGCGTGCCGCCGAACAGCAGCGTGGAGACCAGCACGAAGCCGACATTTTCCCAGATGCTCAGCAGGGTGAAGAAACCGATGTTGAGCTTGATGCCAAGGAACAGTTCCCCCGCCACCAGTACAGTCGTCCAGAGCCAGAGCGGCCGCACCCGGCCTTTGCCGAGGTAGGCGTAGTCCACCATGATAAAGGCGCACCACTGCGAAATGCAGACGATGTGGCCGATCAGAAACCACGATTCAGGATCCATCGCTGAACTGCCCCTTCCATTCCAGATAGGTCGCCCGGATGGCCGCATAGCCGTTCCGGCTGACGCTCAGTTCCACTCCGTTGCGCAGCGTTACCTTGTAGCCGCTGATCTGGCGGATGTAGCGCATATTCACCACATCGCTCCGCCCCACCCGCAGGAAGCCGTTCTCGAACAGCTCGGCGGGCAGGTCGGTCAGCTTGCCGTAATAGGAGCAGAGCGGCTGATGCGGCACGTCCCCGTAGACGTTCACCTTCCGCAAGTCGCTTTCGAGGCAGTAGATGCTGTCATAGGGCAGCTCCATCTCGGTGCGGTTCTGCCGGATGGTCAGCACCTTGCGGCCGCTGGCCGTCTTTTCGTGGAAGAGGGCCTCCAAGCAGTTGGGCAGCATCCGCTCCATGTCCCGCTTGAGGATGTAGCGGAACGCATTGACGGTGTAGCCCTCCGGCGCAAATTCCAGATAGGCAGAGATGTAGATGAGGGCGATGTCCGGGCTGGACTGGCGCAGCTGGCGGCCCAGTGAGATGCCGTTCATGGTGTCAAGGTCCACGTCCAGCAGCGCCACCTGATAAAGCTCCAGATGCGGGGTGGCAAGGGCCTCCTCGCCGCGGGTGCAGACGGTGATCTGGGCCGGGATCCCGCGCTGGGCCAGCTCGTCCCGGACTTTCTGCTCCACCCGCGCGGCAAACCGTGCATCGTCATCGCAGATCAACAAGTGCATAATGGAGTCTCCTCCCTCTCGAAAAAAGCGGGCTTCCCCATAGGAAGAGCCCGCTCTCTGGTATTGTTAGGCGAAGAATTTGTCGTAGATGCCGAAGGCAAAGATGAACAGAACGATCAGCGGCAGACCGTAGGACAGATAGCCGCGCATCCAATCCTGCATCTTGGGGCCGTCGCCGGTGTTGACTTCCTTCTTGTAGTTGTTCCAGCCCCAGCCATAGCGGGAGACGCAGAACAGCAGGTAGACCAGCGAACCCAGCGGCAGGAACAGGTTGCTGACGAGGAAATCCTCGAAGTCCAGCACCGCGCCGCCGAACACAGCAAAGCCGTCCCAGCTCCAGATGTTGTAACCCAGCACGCAGGGCATGGACAGCGCAATGATAAGGAACAGGTTCACGATGCTGGACTTCTTGCGGGTGCAGCCGGTCAGCTCCATGCCGCAGCAGATGATGTTCTCAAACACCGCCAGCACGGTGGACAGTGCCGCGAAGGCCATGAACAGGAAGAACAGGCTGCCCCACAGGCGGCCCATCGCCATGTTGGCAAAGATGTTGGGCAGGGTGATGAAGATCAGGCTGGGACCGGCGGTCTGGTCCACGCCATAGGTAAAACAGGCCGGGAAGATGATCAGACCCGCCGTGATGGCTACGAAGGTATCCAGCGCCACGATGCGGATGGACTCGCCCAGCAGCGCGTGCTCCTTGCCGATATAGCTGCCGAAAATGGCCATGGCACCGATGCCGAGGCTCAGGGTGAAGAACGCCTGATTCATGGCGCCCACCAGCGTGTTGACCACGCCGACTTCCTTCATCCGGGCGAAATCGGGCACGAGGTAGAAGCTCAGGCCCTCCTTCGCACCGGGCATGAACAGACTGTTGACCGCGAGGACGACCATGATGATGAGCAGCGCGATCATCATGACCTTGGTCACCCGCTCAAGGCCGTTCTGCAGACCCTTGGCGCAGACCAGAATGCCGAACGCGACCACGAAAACCATCCAGAACGCCATAACGCCGGGGTCTGCCAGCATCTCACTGAAGGCATTCGTCACCTGCCCGGTGCTCAGGCCGGACAGCTTCCCGGCCGCTGTCATGTAAAAATAGTGCAGCATCCAGCCCGCAACGGTGGTGTAGAACATCATCAGCAGATAGCACCCGATGAGGGTAAAATAGCCGTGGATGTGCCACTTCTGGCCCGGCTTTTCCAGCGCCTGATAGGCGTGCACCGGGCTCTTGCGGCTGGCGCGGCCCACTGCAAATTCCATGGTCATGATGGGTAAGCCCAGAATGACGAGGAAGAGCAGATAGAACAGCACGAAGGCACCGCCGCCGCCCTGACCCGCCATATACGGAAATTTCCAGACGTTGCCGATGCCGATAGCGCATCCCGCCGAGAGCAGGATGAAGCCCAGCCGCGATTTTAGGGTCTCACGTTCCATGATGGTTTTTTCTCCTCTGTAATCCTTTTGTCCGCCCTCCCCGCACAGTTTGGGAGGGCACAATAAAGTTATTATATCACACTTCCCCCGTTTTCGGCGGGTTTTATGCAATTTTTGAGAAGAAAAAGATTCACTTTTGATGCAGGCGAAAAGAATAAGATTTCACAAGATACAAAAATGGAATGCTGCGATCCGATGTGGTCAACTGCTAACGGCAGAACAACGCCTCCCCGTGTAGGATGCGTTCTACACGGGGAGGCGTTTTGTTCCCTTTGATTTCCTATTTCAGCGCGTCCGGAGCAGCCTTACCAGATGATCTGGATGCGGCCCGCACCGTAAGGTTCCTCATAGTTGAGGAGGTAGCCGGGGTAATCGGCCAGCGGGCTGTTGGCGCTGGACAGGTGAGGCAGACCGTTCTCGTCCACACCGCCGAACATGGCCGCGTAGCTGGACATGACGAGGTAGTCCTCGGAGACATAGTCCTTGATGAGGGTCGCACCGTCGAACATCGCAAAGCCGTCGCCAAGGTTGCGCAGGGTATAGTTCATACCGGCCAGCGCATAGGTGGCGCTGGGGTCCAGCGGCTCATAGGTGCCGGTGGTCTTGTTGTAGATTTCCACATTGGTCACGCGGGGGGTGGTGGCGCTTCCCTGCCAGACGTTCTTGTCGTCGGTGAGGACAGTGTTGGGCATCATAGCGTGGATCTCATACCGGGCACCGGCCACATGCAGGAAGCCGCCGTTCTCCTTGCCGTCCGAACCCACAAAGCGGGCACCGAACTCCAGCGCGTCTTGGATCTGCTGACCAGTGACGGACATCAGGCAAGCCACATTGCCGAAGGGGCTGACGGTCTTGCAGGTCTTGAAGCTCCACGGGCCCGCGTCCACATCGGTGCGGATGCCGCCGCCGTTCATGATGGCGATATCGCAGTGCAGTTCTTCGATCTCGTTGAAGTAGGTATAGATGCCGTCGGCCACGAAGTCGCCGAGGTTGGTCTCGCCGGAGCGGATGCGGCGCTTACCGGTGGCGGGGTCATTGATGTAGAACTTGGAGTCGCCCACAGCGATCTCCTCGCCCAGCATATCGTCCACAGCGCTGATCCACTCGGCGGCAGTGGCGGCCACGGCTGCGTCCGCACCCTCGTAAGTATTAATCAGTTCGGTGGTAATGGCACCGTCCGCACCAATGGTCATCTTGCCGACATTCTTGAAGTAGGAGCCGGTCTGGGTCAGGGTGACGGCCTTGCCGGAGGCATCGGCCACCTGCTTGTTCTCCATCACGGTGTGGGAGTGGCCGTCGATGAAGGCGTCGAAGCCGGTGGTATGGGCGATGACCTCTTCACTGGTCCACGGCGAAGAGGAGGGATCCACGCCCAGATGGCCGAGACCGATGATGTAGGTTGCGCCAAGGAACTTTGCCTTGTCGATGGCCTTCTGGACCGCATTGTACAGCTTCTGGCCGTCGTCGCCGCCGAGGATATCATAGATGTACTTGGTCTGGCTGGCGTTCATGAAGTAGGCCGGGGTGGATTTTGTGAAGGTCTCCGGGGTGGTGACGCCCACAAAGGCGATGCGGGCACCGCCGATGGTGAACATCTTGATAGTGGGCAGCACCTTCAGGCCGGTGCGCAGATCGACCCAGTTGCAGGAGATGTAGGGGAAGTCGGCTTCCTTCATGACCGCCTTGGCGCGGGCCATGCCGTAGTCGAATTCATGGTTGCCGGGAGTGGCCAGATCGTAGCCCGCCTCGTTCATCAGCTTGATGATGGTCTCGCCATCGTCCATGGAGCCATAGGCGGTGCCCTGAATGTGGTCACCGGCGTCCACGAGCAGGACGTTCTGGCCCGCATCCTCGTAGCTCTTTTTCAGCGCAGCGATGGCGGCATAGGTCAGTTCGGGGGACTTTTTGTCGATGTAGGTGTGCACATCGTTGGTGTAGAGGATGGTGACCGCCGATTTGTCACCAAGGAAGCAATTGGTCTCTTCGGCCGACGCCGCAGGCGCAGCAAACGAGACTGCGGTCAGTGCAGTGGCAGCTCCAGCAGCCTTCATAAAGCTGCGGCGGGAAATGAACTGTTTCACAGGAAATGACCTCCTTTTGATCGTACAACACGGTTTTGCGGCACAGGCTCTCTCCCCTGCGCCGTATTTGTGGTATAAGCATAACACACTTTGACACTTTTCTCAAGGCGAAACCGTAGATTCTGCGCAAAATCATTTCACGAAAGTCATACTTTTTATGGATTTTCTGTAAATTTCCACGAAAAAAGGCCGAGCCCTGCATCCCGTCTCAGGCTTGCAGGGCCCGGCCCCATTCAGGGGGAGATCCAAAAATGGATCGGAGAAATCATTTCGGCACGCACGTCAGATGGCGTGATACTCCTTGAGGAACTTTTCAAGGTCGGTGCCCTCGATCTTCTTGAGCACTTCCTTGAGCGCGACTCGCTGGATGAACGGCAGGTCCATCTCGGTGATCTTCTTGCCGTCCCGGAGCTTCACGGTAGCATCGATCAGGCTGCGGACGTCATAGGTGCTGCCCCAAACCTCCGGCACGCCGCGGTCGATGTTCAGCAGCGTGTAAACGGCCTCCATGCCGGTGCGCATCGAATACTCGGTGGTGAAGATGGTGTCGCGGCCGGTCTCGGCGAACTGGCCGAGGAAAGCGAAGTTGACGGCACCCTGCGGCACGATATCGGGGCGGTCGCCGAAAGCACGCGGCATGAAGAAGGCGTCGATATAGGGCATCATGACCGGCACGGTGCTGGCGCTGTGTTCGGCCAGCTCAGCGATGTCCTCGGTGGGCACGCCCAGATGGTACAGCCACTCCATGCAGATCTCGCGGCCGGTGCAGTCCCGCATGGGCTTCTTCACATAGTCGCCGGGCTTGTCGCTGAACAGGCCGTAGACCCAGACGCAGAGCTGATTTTTGGGCTGGTCACGGAACTGCTGCTGGCGGTTCAAGGTCCAGCTGAGCAGCCAGTTGGAATCCTTGACGGTCACGATGCCGCCGGTGACGGTGTGGCCGGTGAAGGGGTCGCGCTTGCAGATCTTCTTGATATACTGGGGGATCTTGTCGTCCAGCGTGGTGATGGTCGCGCTCTCCCAGTTGGACAGCTCCGGCTGCGAGCAGAACTTTTCGGGATGGCCGAAGGAGGGGTCCTGCGCAGCGATCTTCTTCCACAGATCCCAGCCGTTGCCCGGCTTGATGGTGGGGTCGAACCCCGCCGCCTTGTCCTGCGAGCCGATGGTGCAGCTCTCGACGCAGCCGCCGTTGGTGATGAAGAGCAGGTCGTTCTCCGTCAGGTCCAGCACCTTTTCCTCACCCTTGTGCTCCACGGTGATGGAGCTGGCCTGTTTCTTGCCGCCCTCGATCTTGAAGCGGACATCCGTGACCTTCGTCTCGTACTGGAACTCCACGCCGTGCTCCTTCAGGTAGGTGACCATGGGCAGGATGATGGACTCGTACTGGTTGTACCGGGTAAAGCGCAGGGCGGTGAAATCCGGCAGACCGCCGATGTGGTGGATATAGCGCTTGAGATAGAGCTTCATCTCCAGTGCGCTGTGCCAGTTCTCGAAGGCGAACATGGTGCGCCAGTAGAGCCAGAAATTCGAAGAGAACACCTCATCGTCAAAAATGTCGGTGATCTTCTTATCCTGCAGCTGCTCGTCCGGGGTGAAGAAGAGCTTCATGATCTCCATGGCACCCTTATCGGAAATGGCGAATTTGCCATCGGTGTGGGCGTCCTGCCCGCGCTTTTCGGTGGCGCGGCAGAGGGACTTGTTGGGGTCTTCCTTGTTCAGCCAGTAATACTCATCGAGGACGCTGGCCCCTTCCGTTTCCAGCGAGGGGATGGAGCGCAGCAGATCCCACATGACCTCGAAGTGGTTGTCCATCTCGCGGCCGCCGCGCATCACATAGCCGATGTCGTACTTGTAACCATCGCAAGCGCCGCCGGGCAGCGGGTCTTTTTCAAACACATGGATATGTTCGCCCTTCATCTGACCGTCCCGGACGAGATAGCACGCTGCGGTCAGCGCCGCCAGACCCGAACCAATGATATAGGCAGATTTATCATCGACACCCTCCGGCTTGCGGGGATGTGCAAAGGCTTCGTAGTTGCCACTGGAATAATACATAACGCAGACCTCCTGAATTTTGGATGTTTCCGGGCGGCGTTCCCGCTCGCCCTTTCGTTGTGCTTAGTATATCCCACCACTTATGACAGAACAACATACAAAAACCGAACAGTGTATAAAATTTATGCAAAAAGCAACTTTTGTCGGAAAAGTGAACGAAGTGTGTCCGTCCGCATCAATTTCTCAAACCGTTTTCACCTTCTGATCCTTGAACTTCCGCTCTTTTCAGTGTATACTAATTTAGTATGTCTATCACCGTTTGCCGGGACGCAGCTCATTTTTCTGTTGTGTCAGCATTGGCCGATCAAAGGAGAATCCCACCCATGAAGGATCATTTTCAGCCCGCCGCATTCGAACAGTTGGCCTTTCCCCTGCCAACTGCCGAAGACGATCAACTGATTCAGAAGCTGCGGGAACTTCCGGAGGATTATTGGGATTTCAAGGCCGATGATACCCACGAATACACCCACGGGCTGCACAATTATCCCGCCATGATGGTCAGCCCCATCAGCCGGAATCTGATCCGGATCACTTCTTCCATCCGGCCGGTGCACTCGCTCTTCGACCCCTTCTCCGGCTCCGGCACCGTGCTGGTGGAAGGAATGCTTGCGGGGATTCCCACAATCTGCGGCAACGATATCAACCCCCTTGCCCTGTTGCTCTGTCGCGTAAAGACCACACCGCTTGACCCGATCCATCTGCGGAAGGTTTGCTCCGCCCTTCTCGACCAGATTCATACGCTTTACCAACGGGACGAATCGTTTTTTTCCGGTGCCGACCACTATATGCGAGAAGTTCTCGGCCTTGACCTGACTGCAAAAGACAATTGGGGTTCCGATGCACCCAACTATCTGAAGGAATACTGCCTTTCCTGCCGTCGTGCCGATTTTGAAATTCCCTCGTTCAAAAATATCGGCTACTGGTTCAAGCCAAATGTTATTCTATCCCTGCAGCTCATCAAAAACTGCATCTTAGAAATTTCGGATGAGCCGATCCGTAACTTTGTGTTTGTTGCTTTCAGTGAATCCATTCGGCTCGTCTCCAACCGGCGGAACGGCGAGTTCAAGATGTTCCGGATGCCGCCGAAAAAGGTTGCTGCCTTTTCCCCCAGCGTCATCGGCGAATTTTCCAAGATCCTCTCCCGCAACATCGAGAAAATGGGCAATTTCTATGCCGCGTGTAGCAACACTTCCCGCGTGACGATCCACCGGGATAACGCTACCGAATTGAAAAGTATCCCGGATGACATGTTCGATCTTGTCATTACTTCTCCGCCCTATGGGGACAGCCGTACGACCGTTGCCTATGGCGAATACAGCCGCCTCTCGCTTCAGTGGCTCGGCCTTGGGCATCTCACCGAAAAGGAGATCCTTGGCATCGACCGCAGTCTGATGGGCGGAAAAAAATACAGGAAAGGCTTTGCTTCCCACCTCCACAGCCCAACGCTGCAAAATTCGCTGGAACAAATTTCCGCCATTGATTTGGAGCGTGCCGGAGATGTCTATAGCTTTTATGAAGACCTCGACGCATCCATCCGTGCCGTGTCGGAAAAGACAAAAGCGGGCGGCTATCAGTTCTGGGTCGTCGGCAACCGCACCGTGAAAAAAGTGCTTCTGCAAACTGATGTTATCATCTCTGAACTGGCGTCCCTCTACCATTTGCAGCATGTTTATACCATTGATCGCAATATTCCCAATAAGGTCATGCCTTCCCTGAACTCCCCTACCAATGAGGCCGGAGCCAAAGTCACCACGATGACCAACGAACACATTGTGGTCCTCCGCAAAATTTGAAAAAGAACCCCCGCCGCGCAGCTTTTCGCCGCACAGCGGGGATTCTGCTTTTACACGACCTTTCGATTTACTTTGAACAACTTCGGCTGATCGATTTCACGGATTCGGAAGCCCGTTCCATGGTCGTGCGTCTTTCCATTCGCATACTGCCCGATCCGCAGGTCAATATAGATTCTGCCTTGTTCCAGCAGCTCGATCATCGCATCATAATCAAATCCGCTTACCTCGTAAGCTTCTTCAAAATAAAACTCCTCATCCGCACCCGTCCTGCGGGACTGCGCCTTTGCATAAACAAATTTGTTCTTGTATTTCTTTTCAAACGCTTTGCGGAGTTTTTCCCGCTCCCAGTATACATTTTCTGTTCCGAGTTCCGATGCGATCGAAATTTTCTGAGCATCGCACACGATCTTCAGCTGATGCCCGGTATCTGCAATAGGAACAAAATGCGCTGCCGTCAGAGTGGAGTGCAAAACTTTTTCCTCATTGTCATAGGCACTGCTGGAATAGCCGTATTTCAGCCGGAGATATGTATTTGCTTTCGGAGGCTGCGGTGTTTTGGTGAACATCGTCAACATGCTCTGTGAATTCACCCGGCAGGATTTCAGCTCATATTCCCCGAAGTCCGGCGCATCATGATTGTTTTCTTCAATGCCCAGCAGGTCTTCCAGTGTCTTGCCAACGCCTGTCGGCCCGGCGCGAGGTGTCCGGATCCAGCCCATTTCCTTGATTTTTCGGTACTCTCGGATAAAGTCTTCCAGCGTGTAGATCATATGTTTTCCTTTCTTTTTTTCTATAAAAAATGGCCCGCATTTCGCGAGCCATTTAATAAAATCTATTACTGCTTATTCTCCGGGGCGACCTCAAAATCGACCTTGCCGAGGTTGACGTCGGCGCGGACAATGGTGATCATCATGCTGTCGCCGAGGTTCCAGTTCTTGCCGGAAACGGGGTCGGACAGGCGGATGCCCTCGGTGAGGGTGGTGCCGGTAGCCGTCAGGCTGGAAGCGGGCACGAAGCCCTCCACGCCGTTCTCCAGCTCGACGAAGAGGCCGCGCTGGGTGACGCCGGAGATGATGCCCTCGTAGCACTCGCCCAGATGGCGGCGGGCGTACTCCGCCTTATAGCAGTCCTCGGCCTTGCGCTCGATCTGCACGGCGATGACTTCCCGCTCGCTGGACTGCTTGGCTGCCTGTGCCGCAAAGTCGGTGTAGCGGATGGCCATGGTCTCCTTGTCGGTGCCGCTGAGCAGATCGGTCATGATGCGGTGGATGGCAAGGTCCGGGTAACGGCGGATGGGGCTGGTGAAGTGGGCATAGTCTTTCAGCACCAGACCGTAGTGGCCCTTGGGCTTCTCCTCATAACACGCCTTGGACATGCAGCGGAGCATACCGGTGTTGATGATCTCCTCAAAGGAGGTGCCGCGCACACCTTCCAGAATCGCGCTCAGCTCCTTGGGGGTGGGCACGTCCTTGGCGAAGTGGTCGTTGATGCCGCATGCCTGAAGCAGGGCGTGGAGACGCTCCAGCTTCTCGCCGTTGGGCTCCTCGTGGACACGGTAGACGAAGGGGATCTGCTTGACACGGGCGAAGTGGGCCGCGCACTGGTTGGCCAGCAGCATGAACTCCTCGATCATGGCCTCGCTCTCGCCGGAGGTGCGCTTCTTGACGTCGATGCAGTGGCCGTCCTCATCGAGGATCAGCTTTACTTCCCCGCTCTCGAAGTCGATGCAGCCGCGCTCGGTGCGCAGACGGGCACGGTGGCCGTACAGTTCCTTCATGGCGGGCAGTTGATCCAGCACTTCGGCGTACTTTGCCTGAATCTCGGCATCCGCCGTCCCGGCCAGCAGGGCGTTGATCTCAGAATACACACCCTTGACCCGGCTGCAGATGACCGACTTGACGAAGCGGTAATCGGTCAGGTTGCCGTCCTTGTCCAGACGCATCAGGCAGGAGAATGCAAGGCGCAGTTCCTTCTCGTTCAGCGAGCAGATGCCGTTGGACAGGCTCTTGGGCAGCATGGGCACCACCTGATCCGCGTAGTACACAGAGGTAGCGCGGTTGAAGGCTTCCTCATTCAACTCCGAACCGGGCTTGACGTAATTGGAAACGTCCGCAATGTGGACGCCCAGCTCAAAGCCGCCCTCCGGGGTGCGGGTCAGGCTGATGGCATCGTCGATGTCCTTGGTCTCGGCGCTGTCGATGGTGAAGATGGGCAGGGCACGCAGGTCCATGCGGCCCTCGCAGTCCTTCTCAGAAACCGTCATATCCTCGAACTTCTTTGCTTCTTCGCGGACCTTGTCCGGGAAGCGGGTATGGATATCGCGGGCGTAGAGCAGCGCCTTGGCGCAGCGCTTGGCCTCGTCACTGCTGCCGAACCGCATGGCCACGCCGACGCGGTGGTCTTCCTGCCGGTTGCCGCGCATCAGGATCTCGACGGCTACCTTGTCGCCGTCCTTGGCACCGCCTTCGCAGTCCCGCATGAGCTGCATGGAGATGGCCGGGCAGTCGTCCGGCACGAACTTCAGGCGGCCCTCGATCCGGCGGACCGTACCCACGAGGTCGTTCTTCTCGGTGAGGACGGCGAGGATCGCGCCCTCGTCGCTGCCCTCCACACGGGGATGCTCAAACTTCTCGACAAGGACCTCGTCGCCGGGCATTGCGCCGCGGGTGAAGCGGCCGGGGATGAAGATATCGCTGGTCTCATCCTCCAGCATGACGAAGGCAAAGTTCTTGCCCAGCTTGACCACCTTGCACAGCAGTGCCTTTTCGGCACGGCCGGAGCGCACGGTAAAGAACACGCCCGAACGCTGGCAGATGACGGCGTCGTGCACCAGAGAATCCAGTGCCTCCATCACCTTGCGGTCGGCCCCGCGGTCGCCGCCGAAGCGGGCCTTCAAGTCCTTGACAGTGCAGGGCTGATTTTGGATGGCATGTTCCACTTTATCGCGTAATGACATAAATTTTACTCCTTAACTTCCACAGCCGACCCACCTCCACCGGGCGGCGGCTCTTCCCTCTCATCAGAAAAAATAGGCAGAAAAACAGCCCCGCCTTACACGGGGCTGTGCATGAGTGCTCAGGTCAGACGGCTGGCGAACACACAGGCCAGAATGGCCACCACAAAGAACACGACGCCGGCAACGCGGGTCACCTTGGCCAGCATCTGATCGGCAGGGGTCAGGCGTGCATTGTTCGCGCCGTATGCGCCGCCGTTGATCGCACCGGACAGCCCCTGACCGTGGGTGTGCTGCATCAGGGTGAGGACGATGATAACGACCGAGACGGCAAGCAGGACGACACCGCCGACGATTTCAATAGCAGACATGGATGGAACGCTCCTTTTATTATTAGTTTCATTGAGACTACATACAAATACAAGGATATAATAGCATACAACGGCGCAAAAAGCAAGAACAACTACGCTTCATGCGCCGAAATTTTCCAGCATCTCTGCCAATGCGGCAAAAATGGCAGCGCTGGAATGGGCCGGGACGGTCTGCGCGTCCTGCAATACTACGATGGTATACTGCGGTTTTTCTGCCGGGAACACCCCGGCAAACCAGTTGTTTTTCAGCTCCACGCCGTCCCGGAACTGCCCGGTCTGGGCGGTGCCGGTCTTGCCCGCAGCCGTCGTTTCCGGCAACGCCGCCTCGTGCCCTGTGCCGTTCTCCACCACCCCCGCCAGCAGCATCCGCAGGGCCGACGCGGTTCCCTCCGAGACCACCCGCTCCGCCCTCCTGTGGGCCAACGGCGTCAACGGTTCGCCGGTCGTTTCGTCCAGCGTATTCCTTAGAAAGAGAGGTTCCCGATACATCCCGGTCACAAGGGCGTTCAGCATCCCGGCGATCTGTACCGGCGTCGCCAGCAGCTCCCCCTGCCCGAAGCAGAAATTTGCGTAGGACCCGCTGGACGTCAGGGCAGCCAGCTCCGGCAGCTTTCCCGCCGCGGTGCGGAAGCTGTCGGTCAGTTCCACGGTTCGCCCAAAGCCAAGCTGCTCCGCCAGCGTGCGCACCCGCTCTGCCCCTAGTGTCTGCCCCAAGCGGATGAAATATCCATTGCAGCTTTTTTCCAGCGCAGCCGCCAGATCTACCTCGCCGTGGGCGGTCCCACCCGCGCAGCGGAAGATCTGACCGTCCACCTCGCACCAGCCGGGGCAGTGATACACAAGGCCCGTCTCCCCCGCTTCCAGAGCGGCAGCGGCCAGCACCGACTTGAACACCGACCCCACCGCGTAGCTCTGAAATGCCCGATTCAGCATGGGGCTGTCCGGCGCGTTCAGGCTGGCCGCCGGGTCTGCCGGGTCATACCCCGGCACGCTGACGCACGCCCGCACTTCGGTGCCGGTCGTTTCCAGCACCACAATGCTCCCCGTCGTCATCATCCGGGCCGCGACGGCTTCCGCCGCCCGCTGGACATCCCGCGAAAGGGTCAACTGCACCCCCACAGCCCTGCTGTCGGCGTGGGTCTGCTCCGGCGTTTCCCGCAGCTTCCCCTGCGCGTTGACAATACAGGTCAGCGTGTCGCCCTCCCCGGTGCCGGAAAGGGCCGCATCGAAAGCCGCTTCCAGCCCCGCCGCTCCTTTGCCGTCTCCATCCACATACCCGATCAGATGCTCCGCCAGCGGTGCCGCCGGGGAACGAACGGACACCGGCCAGCAAGAAATTCCAAGCGCTGAAACATCCTGCTCCACCTCAAGAAAAAACGGAGCAAGCACGTTTCGTTTCTGGTAGAGCAAGGCCTGTCCGGCCGCATCGGTACAGGAAAACAGCTTCGTATAGTTTCCCTCGCCGGGAACGCAGAGTGCTTCCCATTTTGTGCCAAGGCCTGTCAACAGATGGCCGTCACCGTCGTAGAAATTCCCCCGCCGCGCCGGGAGACGGAGCGTGACCACGCTCTGCGCCGCCGCACGGGCCGCATAAGCCGGATTCGAGCAGAGCCAGTACAACCGGCAGACCACCGCCGCAAAGCACCCCACCAACAGTGCATACAGTGCCACCACCCGCCGCCCGGACATCGAACCGCCCCCTTTGAAAAATAGGATGGGCTGGGTAGGCCGTGGGTAAACAAAAAGGAGACGGAGCCTTCCAAATGGGAAGTCCCGCCTCCTGCGGCGTGATGAGTTGGATCTGCGAATTATTTTCGGAGTTTTGTTTGTAATGACCTTTTATTATTCGAGCTCGGTAAGTTCGGAGTCTTACTAAACAAATTTGTTTAGTAAGACTATTCTTGAATGTTCACTTTTTCATGAGATTGCTGTGCTAGATGTGGCTTGCTGATTTTTTAGTATCAGGATAGTATCACACAACCAGCGGGATCTCTGTGAGTATTATAACGTATTTACGTTCAAGATGCAACTGCAAGTTTGTCTATTACTTTTCATTCTTCAAAAACGTATCTCCTCATGTTTTCCCTTAACCTGTTGCCAACTTCATCCCTTTTAGAAACAAGTTTTAACACATAATCAATATAGTATTCTTTTTTCCAACCAAATTCATTCGGAAGTTTCGTATCCGGCAGCAGTCCCTTATCATTAATAATTTTCAAGGCAGACATGAAATCCTTTTCGCTTATTATTTTGTCAATTATACTAAGTTCTTGCGTATAAATTTCTTCAACATTCAAATTCGCATGTATGTTGTTTAAATTGTTTTTATAGAGTTCCATTGTAGATGCCTTCGTGCTTACTTGTTCCGTTATGTAGTTCAAACATCTCTGCTGGGTAAATAGTAGTGCTTGACTATTTTTATGCGTACTCAGGAATTCTATCGTTCTTTCCTTAACTTTTCTGATAATTTCTTCTGGGTGTTCCTTGTCTTGTTTCTGAGCTACTGCTTCAATTACCTCCGGCAAAAGAAAAAGTGATTCAACCTCTGCCACTTTGGGCACAAAAATATTTTGAGACCTCAGCTTTTCCACTTCACTATCAGAACGTCGATCTCTGTCAACGATTCCTTTTACCTTCATATAATGGAGTTGTCCTGTTTGTCCATATGTCTTCACGGCTTGAATCACAGCATTGCAGCTTTCCATGGAGATTACATTATATTCCGGATACAGCTTCGAGTATAGTTTTTTATCAATGCTTCGAGTCTGGGTACCCTCTACCAGCAAAACATTTTGTCGATTTCCTAAAATTTCAAGTTTTAATCCATCCGATGCATCTGCATCATCCAACAACTCATATTGCCACTGATTCTCTTTTTCAAATTCTTTTACCCATATAATTTGCGACTGCATTCTGCTTCTTGCAAATTCAAGATCGTGTGTTATGTACAGGAACACACAGTCTTCTCTTTCTTTTTCAACTGCGTCCCATAGCCGTGGCAAAATTGATTTATGAAGATGATTTTCAGGCTCATCAATAATAATTAAACTATTTTTTTTTGCACATAGCACTTCACCTATAAAGTAAAAAACAGCTCTTTCTCCATCACTCATTTCACTTCCATTATAATAGCCATTTTCTAAACAGTTTGAAACCTCTATTTTCCCAGCGCTTATTTTTAATTTGCGGTGTGAAATAACATTTTCCCATATTTCTTTTATTTTCTCCAAACGGGTCACATTATCAAAATCGGCCGCCCCGCTTTTGTGCTCTGTCCTATATTCAATTGCTTTTTCATATTCCTCTGTCACCAGATATTGCATCAATTTTTCATAGTCATTAAGCAAAAATGTCTCCGGTGCATTTCCCCATCGTCTGTTCTTTTTTCCATAGGAATATAACCATTTTTTATCCGTATCAGTCGTTCCATAAAGAAATTCTTCTTCCGCAGTACTGATTTCTGTCGGACGTACTATTTGCGGCATATTCAAAGATTTCTGTGCAGATACCCGATGTACCGGATATTCCGGATTATTTTCGTCAATCCACACGCTCATTCTCGTTTTTCCTGCACCATTTGCTCCTATCAGAACAATTGAACTTTTATTTTCAATATATTGTTTTTGTCCGTTTAAGTCTGGTATTCTAATTTTCATTTTATTCTTTCACTCCAACTTGCGAATCGCTGCCATCTTTTATTATTGGTACTTATCATCCTCTGCCATCAAGCTTCCGCCAATCCCAAAGAACTTATCAAAGAAGCTCTTCAGCTTATCAATCACACCCTGTTTTTTCTGCGCACGGCCACCGCCGCCAAAGCGAGAAACAGGAGGCATCAGCTTATCAATGTCAGTGCCCACGGTCTTGATCTCACCGTCACGGAACGCATTGGCCAGATACTTGCGTGTCTCCGGCTCCTTCAGCTTTTCCTCTTGGATGATCTTTGCAAGCTCCTTCTCCCGCTGTTCGGACACATAGGTGTTCCACTCTGCCATCACATCATCCACATCGTTGACACCTGCAATAAAGGTTTCAATCAGCTGCTTTTTGCTGCGCAGTTCCGGGCTGGCATCAATCGCCTTGCGAATCGTGATGAGCACCTCTTTGTCATCGCAATGGGTGTCATGGTACTTTTTGACC